>Ga0116158_10003361_pt1 | contig 13912 bp, 11 predicted proteins | sample AD_UKC052_MetaG_FD_89883 | JGI IMG/M metagenome (GOLD analysis project Ga0116158, IMG submission 89883) | Active sludge microbial communities of municipal wastewater-treating anaerobic digesters from USA - AD_UKC052_MetaG | ecosystem: Engineered > Bioreactor > Anaerobic > Digestate | place: USA... | reverse complement strand
GGAAGTACCGTAAATGGAACCGATTGTTCGGGTTTTGTTTTTAGTATTTATTCTACCGTATTTTCAATAAAACTCGAGCGGTCTTCCTCTGCTATGCACGCCAAAGCAAAGCGAATAGAGAAATCGAAAATACAGGAAGGGGATTTACTATTTTTTACAATTGAAGGACAAAAAGTCAACCATGTAGGCATGCATATTACAGCAGGATATTTTATACATGCAAGTACTAAAAAAGGCGTGGTTGTAAGTTCAATGGAAGAACCTTATTACAAAAAGCACTTTATGTCTTACGGCACTTATTTATAATTCTTCTTGTTTGTCAGGCTCAGGATTTTCAGGATTGTAGACAGGAACAAACTGATCTCTTCGATTATTAAAGAAGTAAAATAGATTTAAACCAATAATAATTAGTGAAGCAAAAAACGACCACCAAAAACCAGTTGAAAATTCTGCCTTTATTTTTATGAAACCACTTATTTCACTGGATTCGGGCATGTTTTTATCCCATTGAGCAAGAAAAATATATCTAAAAAGGAGTAATATACCAGCATTAGCAATTGCAAGTGAAATACTGGTAATTTCTTTCCCTTTTTTTAGTAGAATATTAATTACAACTCCTGCAAGGGAAAGCACCAATACGGCTATTGTAAAGGGATCCGGATGTCTTTTCTTTTCCGTTAATGTTTTATATTCTTCACTTTGTTTTAAATAGTCTGCCATTCCCTCATCTGCTAATGAGAAATCTCCTGCAGTAGCTAAATCAAAACCACTCATAGAAACCAATGAGGATTCATTGCATTTTATTTCGATGAATGGAAGGAAAAAGAACAGAATGATTGCAGCAAAAAAGCCAGAGTTTAAATAGAATCGCATAGTAGCAGGTTGGAAAACCAATGATACAAAAAATCGCTATCTACAATTGGATTTATTCATCAAAGATGATGGGTTATTTATACCAGTAAAAATGTTTATGATTAGAACTCTTGAATCAAAGAAATTACATAGGCGTCGCTTATTTTTGAACTATGAGGGAACAGTATACTCGTGTTTTAATAAAATATATTCCAGAAACAGCTGTTAATCAGATTGTGGATTGGATAATTAACTACGGAATTCATTTAAAAATTACGCGAAATAGAGCCACTAAATTGGGTGATTTTCGTCCAACACCAGGAACTCAAAGAGGTCATACGATTACTATTAATCATAATTTAAATCTCTATGCCTTTCTGATTACACTTGTCCACGAAATTGCTCATTTTAGTACTTGGAATACTTATCATAATCGCGTTAAACCTCATGGTAATGAGTGGAAACAGGAGTTTAAGAAGCACATGATTCCCTTTTTAAACACGGAAGTTTTCCCTCAAGAGGTTCTAATACACGTAAAAGGGTATATCAGCAATCCTGCTGCAAGTAGTTGTGTGGATGAAGATTTAATGCGCGTGCTACGTTTATTTGATGATGAATACACGTTAGTTTTAGAAGACATTCCAGCTAACGCTCTCTTCAAACTAAAAACGGGAAGGGTGTTTCGGAAAGGAGAACAAAGGCGGAAGTATTTTCGGTGTGAGGAGCTTGGAACGAATAAACATTATTTGGTAAATCCGCTTGCCGAAGTTGAGCCAGTTGCCGAGGCGGGCTAAAAGAATTCGTACCTTGCCAGTTCATTTCAGCGACACGGAAAATGGAACGGGAACAACTGTCAGAAAAGAAGAATCTTCCAATATCTCAAATGGCTCAAACCCTTCAGGGATCAGAGATTATTAAATTAGCCGGAGAGATAAATGACAAGATAAAAAAGGGCGACACGATTTATAATTATACAATCGGTGACTTTGACCCACAAATATTCCCCATTCCCTCTTTGTTAAAGTCGAACATAATTGAGGCATACAAAAACAACCATACAAATTACCCTGCTGCAAATGGCATTGAGAGCCTTCGAAACGCTATATCAGCATTCATTCTTGAACGTCAGGGACTAAACTATAGCCCGAATGAGTATTTGGTAGCTAGCGGCGCTCGACCATTAATCTATGCTGCTTATCAAACATTAGTTGATCCAGGCGACAAAGTAGTATTCCCCGTCCCATCATGGAATAACAATCATTACTCTCATTTATCGGGAGCAAAAGCAGTGATGATTCAAACGAGTCCAGAAAACAACTTTATGCCTTCTGGGGAAGAATTAAGAGGGCACTTAAAAGACGCAACATTATTGGCACTTTGTTCTCCATTAAATCCAACAGGAACAACATTTACAAAAGAAGGGTTGCTTGAAATCTGCAAATTGGTTTTGGCTGAAAACTTAAGTCGTTCTCCCGAAGCAAAGCCGCTTTATCTCCTTTACGATCAAATTTATTGGGCACTAACATTCGGCGAAACAGAACATGTTGACCCTGTTTCTCTTATGCCTGAATTGAGACCCTATACTATTTTCATTGACGGAATTTCAAAATCATTTGCTGCAACAGGAGTTCGTGTTGGGTGGGCATTTGGTCCTGAATTTATCATTGATCGAATGAAAAGTATTTTAGGTCACGTTGGTGCTTGGGCTCCTAAAGCGGAGCAAGTTGCAACAGCTAATTTTCTCCAATCCAAAAATGAAGTAGATGCTTATTTAGCAGAACTTAAAGAGCGCTTGTTTCGTCGGCTAAGTGTTTTCTACAAAGGATTCAAAGAACTTAAAGAAGAAGGATTGCCGGTAGATGTTGTTGCCCCACAGGCAGCTATATATTTGACAGTTAGCATAAATTTAAAAGGTAAGACTACGCCCGATGGCGTTCTTTTGAAGTCAACTGCCGATACTACTCAGTATATTTTAAATGAAGCGGGTGTAGCAATAGTTCCTTTTTATGCATTTGGTTCTCCAATGAATTCAACGTGGTACAGACTTTCTGTTGGCACATCAAATTCAGATGAAATACCTCGTGTAATTCAATCATTACGCTCAGCTATTTTGAAGCTGCGCGATTATTAATTCTTTCGAAATGAACGATAATTCACATCTATACTGCATTATTATGGCAGGTGGAATCGGCAGCCGTTTTTGGCCGATGAGCCGTCAGCAAAACCCAAAGCAGTTTCTTGACATTTTAGGAACAGGGCGCACCCTTTTACAACAAACGGTTGATCGATTTGAACGATTAATACCGCTGGAAAATATCTTTATTGTTACAAACAAAAGCTATTTAAGTCTTGTAAATGAACAGGTCCCAGGATTAAAAAAGGACCAAATTCTATTAGAGCCCTCCAGAAGAAATACCGCGCCCTGTATTGCATATGCAATTCATAAAATTAGCGTCAAAGACCCAGAGGCGCAAGTTGTTATTGCGCCTTCAGACCACTTGATATTAAAAGAAGAGGTGTTCATTTCGCAAGTGAAGAAAGCGTTTGCTTTTACAACACAAGAAGACGCTTTATTAACGCTCGGAATTCGCCCAAGCCGTCCAGATACGGGTTATGGATATATTCAGTTTGTTGACGACTTTGATTCAGGAAATAATCAGGATGTTAAACGCGTAAAAACATTTACAGAAAAGCCGAACATTGATTTAGCGAAATCCTTTTTAGCTAGCGGTGATTTCCTTTGGAACTCCGGTATTTTCATTTCTTCATCGAAGTCTTTAATCAAATCATATCAGAATTTTCTTCCTGAGATGGATCAAGTTTTTTTCGATGGAAGAAGCGTTTATTATACCGATAATGAAACTGCATTTATTGAACGTGCTTACGGGCAGTGCACCAACATCTCTGTAGATTATGGTATTATGGAAAAAGCACCCAATGTATATGTTATTCCTTCTGAGTTCGGATGGTCTGATTTAGGTACTTGGGGTTCGATGTATGAAAATTCTAGCAAAGACAATCACGGGAATGCCATAATTGGGAAACATGTTATGCATTACGACACAAAGAATTGTGTTATAAGTGTTCCCAAGGAAAAACTCGTTGTTGTTCAAGGCTTGGAAAACTTCATAGTTGTCGAATCAGATGGTATTTTACTAATCTGTAAAATGGATGATGAACAGGAAATTCGCCAAATGGTGACTAACGTAAAAGTTGAAAAGGGCGAAGAGTTTGTTTAGGCCGAGATAAAGACTTTATAAAACACGAAAGGCTTTCCAAAATGGAAAGCCTTTCGTGTGTAAGCGTGGAGGTTAAACAAAGTGAAAATTATCTTAGAATTCCCAAAGATCATGTTCCCAAATAATGATGTCTTCTTTGATTCGGTTTGACTCGAGAAGTGCATCCATGCCTTTTTTATATTCATTTATAGCACGGTCGTATACGTTTTCTTCTTTAATGATGTAGCTGCTAAACTGACGTTTCCAGAAAATATCATCAAAAGATCTTCTTTCTGTTGGATTAGAACGATTGAATACATCGTATTTAGCCAACATAGTACGAGCTTCGGGAAAGTAAACCCAGAATAATGGTTGATCCCCTTTTTCTTTGTCTTCTTGCTCATAAAGAGGAGATATTCCTAAAATACGAACATCTAAGACAGAACGTTGACGATCGAAAAACCACTCTTCTTTAAGCAAGAGTTTTTTCACGCGGCTGGGTGAGAAGGATTCAGAGATGACCACCAAAGAGTCTACTGTTGGATCCAAAGAACTTGGAATCATTTTCTCGTAGCTTTTCTCGGTAAGTTTTTTCACATCTCCCGGGGTTATTTCTACTGAGAAATCATCCGTTGCTGCGCTATAAACACGAAGAGAAACCTCTTCAGTAACGGCTTTATAAAGAACGTTAGTTAAACTTCTTAGGCCATTAACATCATTGGAAATCGGGTAATAAAGAGGAAGATTCATTTTTTCCCGAAGGTCAATGATTCTCCAGATACGACGTTTCCACATAACATCCGCTTCCCGAATTGGAGTATACGGAATCGGTTTGCGGTTAGCAATATGTTCGCGTTTGTATACACCATCATAAGCTTTTTCATCGCCTAATACAGATTGTGCATTTGTAGAACTAGCTACTAAAGCAAACATGATTACCACAAAAAATCCAATACGTTTCATAACAGATGTGGTTTTAAATGGGATTACTTAACCTTGAATTGGGCTGTTAATGTTCTGATTGTTCCATCAGGGCCTTTAGCACGAACGTCAGAGAAGAAGATTTTTCCTCCTGGTTTTACTTGATTTAACAAAGCATTAACAGAAGCGTCAAAACGGTTTCCTGTTACTTGTGCTGTTTTGTAAAAACCACCAATGTTGGCACCAAACTCAAAAGATTGAATAGTAAAGTTTGCTTGGAAATCGAATCCTTCCAAAACAGCAGATAAATAACCAGCTGTTTTTAATTCTCCGATTGACAAAGCTTCACCACTTTTCTTACCTAAAAGCATTGGTGTAGGATCTGGAATACGTTTTACACGGAATTCAGGAGCTCCCATTGAAGAAGATTTTCCACCAGCGCCAGATACTGTTACTGGAACAGTACACTTGGTACCACTAGTAACCTTCACGATGTACTCACCAGCTTTAACTTTAGTCATGGTACCCGGTGCTCCAACAATACTTGCATTTACTTTCGTTGGATCTGAACCAGGAACAGATACAGATACAGGATTGTCAACACCAATGTAAAACACATTCATTTTGGTTGGAGATACAACAGCTGCTGGTTTAATTGCCATGTATTCGTATTCAACATCAGATACTTCCTCTTTACCTTCAGCATTAACAAATTTTACTGACGCTTTGATTTTTTGAGGACCTTCAGATGAAGGGCGACTTTTATAAATAACAGAGCCAGTTTCATCTGTTTCTGTTATTTGGCGACCATTAACGGATACGTCTGGTGTCATGGAAGAGTTAAATGCTGCAACAAAGATTTTAGCAGAAAACTCATCTCCAAGCGTAACAACACTTGATGAAGGAATCATTTGAGCAGCAAGCTTATCAACCTTAATTGTTTTTGCACCAATCGATTTGAACAATTCATTAAGAACAGTTCCTTCTGCATTACGAACTTCTGTTTGCATTTGAGTTAATACAGAAACCTGAGCAGCTAACGGTAAGTGATAAAACTTATTCGTTTCCCAAGTATCTACTTCTGTACCTTCTTTTGGAGGATCATTTGTATCAAGTCCAAGTTGGGTTTTCTTAGCAACCTCTGGAGCAAGAACACTTAACAAGTTTTTCTTGTAAGCAATAATCTTGTCCTTTAACTCTCTTGCTTTTCCTCCAGAACCATCTACCGTTTCACCGCACATAATACGTGTACAGTTGTCGTATTTGTCTTTATTCTGAACCTTACCTAAATTTTCAGCTAATGTGTCAGCAGCTTCTTTAGGAACCTGATCTTCTGCTGCAATTAATTCAGCTTGAATTTCGTGGATTGCTTTATGAAGCTCATCTGACCATTTTTTAACTTTTAAGGAGTTCTCGTAAGGTATTTTAGCGCGAACTGCATCTAAGCCTAACTGATCTTTTAATGCTCCATAAAGAAGCGTATTGTTTGCTTCAAAGTTAGTATTGGTTTTCACCAATCCTTCGTTCATTACAACAAATGCCTCAAGGATTTCTTTTGATACGTTCAACGCAAGAAGCGCTGTAAGTACCAAGTACATCATCCCGATCATTTTTTGCCTTGGGGTTTCTTTACCTCCACTCATTTTTTCTTCGCTTTAGGATTTTGGCGTGATTAAAAATTCCTAAGAATTAACGATTGTTGATGTTCATTGCAGTCAACATGTTGCCATAGACTGTATTGAGGGAAGTCAAGTTGCTTGTCAACTGAGACATTTCTTCTTTGTATTTCTTAGTATCAGAAACAGAATCTTGAAGATTGCTCATCAATGCTTCGATTCCTTCATAGAAACGTGAAGTTGCCTGAGTATGTTGTTCTGCACCTCTTAATTGAAGCTCATAAACTGAATTTAACTCAGATAGGTTTTTAGAAACTTTCTGAAGTTGTTCTCCATAAGTAGCTCCATCTTCATTAGTCATTGAAAGACCAGTTAAAGATTCAGATGCTTTGATGTATGTTTCAGAAAGACCTTCAACACTTTGAGAAGCTTTCTTAATGTTTGAAACATAGTCGTTCGTTGCAACAGAAGCATCAGTGATATCAGCAAGTTTTGCTGTGTTATCTCCTAAAGCTTTTAGGCTGTTACCTAAGCTTTCGATTAACTCTGGACCAACTTTAGCTTCTTCTAACATCTTATCAAGTTGTTGAGAAACAGCGTCTTTTCCAGATGTTACAGCTTTTTTAGCGTGTGATGATCCATGGTCATCATCATGCATACCTGCAAGTTCAGGATATACAAGAGACCAATCTGGTTCTTCGTGTGGCTTTTCAAAAGCTGAAATGAAGAAAATTGCAGCTTCTGTCAATAGACCTACCATGAGCATTTCGTTTGCCCCAGGCCAGTGAAGAATTTTAAAAAGGGCTCCCACGATCACGATAGCGGCTCCGATCCCGTAGACCATCCCCATTACTCGTTTCCCTTTTTTTGATGCAAGAAAGTTAGCCATTGTGTTTTGTTGTTAAGTGTGTGAGTGTGATTTGATTTAAGTGCTTGTTTGAATTATCTTGATTATTCTGCCACGTCATTTTTATCGCGACCGATATAAGAAATGACACAACGGAAACCGATGTAACATTTTGAAGTGTCTTGATATTCGTATGTACGAGTACCTGCTTGTAAGAAGTAAGAAACGTCTTTCCAAGACCCACCACGAATTACCTTACGTTTTAATGCAATTGGATCATCGTTTTTAGCCTCATATGTATAATCAGGACTATTGTCATGAGAGAAGTTGTATGCTGACTCATCGTAAGCATTTGACGTCCACTCTGCCACATTACCCGACATACAATACAAACCATATTCATTTGGATTATAAGAATCGGCACGTAATGTTGTTAAACCTCCGTCATCAATATAATTCCCTCTTAAAGGCTTGAAGTTTGCCAAGAAACAACCTACGCTGTTACGGATATAAGGACCACCCCAAGGATAAGGACTCAAGTCCAGACCACCACGAGCGGCATATTCCCATTCTGATTCGGTTGGAAGGCGATAGTTTTGTTCGTATGATTCTCCTTCTGTGAAAAGATAACCGTTACGAAGGTTTGTTCTCCACACACAAAATGCATTAGCTTGTTTCCAATTGATACCAACAACAGGATAATCATCATAACCTGGATGCCAGAAATACATATTGGTTAATGGCTCATTATAAGAGTATGTAAAGTCATGAATCCAAGCCAAAGTATCCGGATAGATTGGAATAGTTTCACGCTTAATGAACACCGAACGATCTTTTAAACCTTGAGCTCTGTTTCCTCTACGAGCAGCAGCTTGATAGTCGATCCACCAATATTCATAAAGAAACTTACGAGTATCGAATTCCTTACGTCCATAAAAACGTTCGTTTTCAGGAAGGAACATCGGTTCTAAAATTTCACGATAGTCGTCTTCATCGTAATCAAACTTTTCATCCCAATTCAAGATTGGATTAGGATAATCTGTTCCGTTTTCGTCAGCTGTAATGAGAAAGTCCTCATTTTCTTCACCAATCATTCGGCGAGCAATTGAGTCTCTAACCCAATTAACGAATTGACGATATTCGTTATTAGTTATCTCTGTCTGATCCATGTAATAGGCAGGAAGAGAAACTGTTTTACTTTGGGATGTTACACCAAAAGTAACGTCTTGGTCGCTTGGTCCCATATTGAAAGACCCCATTGGAATGTAAACCATACCATATGGATCTTCTTGAAACCAGTTTTTACGGTCCTGGACTCCGGTCAAATAGCCGTTACCATCGTTTCCACATCCTGGTAGGATGAAGATTAGCGCAAAATACATTAGCGCAAGCGGAAAGATGACACCTCTTTTCAGGGGATTGGTCATAAGTTGAATGGTTCGTGAAATTGAAACGTACACTCTTTTTGAAACCTTATTGGGCTTGTTGAATTCTGATACTAAACGCAGATGATTCGTATGAGTTACAGCCAAATTTTACAGATATCTTACGTTGCGATAAATCTGACGAGGCTTTTCTGTTTTGATTTTAAAACAGTAATTAAGCATGAACTCAAGAGTTCCGTTGTTGTATGGATTTAGTTTCGATGTGTTGACATCGTAAGCCAAACCTAGTTTAACGCCTTTATATACATCCGCTCCAACCATAACGATAACTGCGTCTTGTAAGCGATAGGATAAACCTCCCCAAAGCTTGTTTTTATAATGAACGTTACAGTTGATATCGAATTGTGTTGTTGCTGCGTTTTTAATGAAAATCGATGGGCGAAGTTCAATATCAGGGTTTAATTGATAATGATAACCAGCTGTAATATAGTAGTGACGGCGAGCTTGATACTTTGAAGTACCTAAATCAAACGTTGATTGTGGTAAATGAGAAGAAGAAAGTCCAGCATAAAACTTAGGACTTGTATAGTAGAAACCTAAACCAGCATCAAATACTGTAGCCGCAGCTCCATTTACTGGAATAGACGGGTCGTTTGCTTGAAGTGGATTTAAACCTTTACCTAAAGATTTATTCATCATCCCTAAATCTAAACCTAATCCGAGAGTTCCCGTTTTAAGTTTTAAGTGATACGAATAAGCCAATTTCGCATATACATTGTTTTCGACACCAATTGCATCTTGAACAAGAGTTAAACCTACACCACCTTTGAGAGCCGCGATAGGCATATCAACACCTAATACAAACGTTTTTGGGGCGCCTTCAAATCCTAACCATTGGCTTCGTCCGATTGCGGTTCCACAAATAGCACCTGAAGTTCCTGCATATCCTGCATTTACCATCAGACGATTATTCATGTTCTGACTAAACTGAGGATCCTGCTGGGCATTAGCCAATAAAACCATTGAAAAAATGCTGGCGACCGTTAAGCGTATTTTCATTTAGTGGTGCGTTATTTCTTGGTGTGATATATTCAAGAGGCTAAAATACGTAAATAAAAATGTCTCCTGCAACAATGTTTGTGAATAAACGGTTAATAAAAAAAGCACTTAATACAATAAGCGACTGATTGTCAGGCAAAAATAATCAAGAAAGCTTCTGATAAGTTTGCCACCAAGTTTCAGGAATTTCCCCTTTCATTGCTTGTAAATAATCCTCGTAAGTACAAGGAACGATATGGTGTTTCTGGAATTTACCTTTCGAAAAATCATTAAATGGAACATTCATCCACCAACGACCATTTCTAGTGTTTTTATAAAAAATTAGTTGTTCAGAAATATCTTCAGAAGAGAGTTTATATACTGTATAATCGGAACCGTCTCCAATTTTACCATCTCCAATACGATTTAATACACCATCAGTAAAGTGCCATATTATTTGAGCAACTAATTGAGCAGATGTTGTGTTTTCCTTACTATATGATTGCCATCCAAAAATGCCTGCGGAACTTAATTTATTACTTAAACCAGCATATCTCAAGAGTTGACAAGCCTCCTCAGCATATAAACCATTAGGCCCAGGATTCTGATTAGAACTACTATCGGAACTTCTAACGGAACTTAAATCGAAACTAATAAAATCGGAATTTCTAAATAAAGGTTCAGTTGCTTGAATATTCTGTCTTATTTGTCCAAGCCGTTTCATGTCGAAATGTAAGTCCTGAATGGTCTTCAGCATTTCAGCATTCGACAAATAAGTTTGAAAACCTAAAAGGGAATAATTAAATAAATAATTAGGAGAATGAGATAAAATAAAAGAAAGCCAATTATTATTTCCAGGAATAAATGAATTTTCAGCTAAGTCAGGCTTGTCGTCTATTGATAGTAAATTAACGGTTTGCTCTTTATTGCAATACGAAATATACATTTGATAAGTGAGCGACTGATCAGGAGAAAGGACAATAGGAATTGACCCGTAATCACGAAACCTCGATATTACTTCTTGAAATTCTTCGTCATTACCAACGAATTTTCCAGCATCTGCACAATTGAATTTTTGTCCAGAATAAAAAAGGGAATATAAATTCTCCCGAATTAAATTAATAAAGTGTTCTTCACCAGGTTCGCAATAAGCAATTAGAACAACCATGGGCGATTCTTGACGAATCATTTGATCCATAGTGTAGGGTTCAATTTGCCTACCAATGCTGCTCACCGGCCACTCCCGTCCTTTTAATTCTTGAACGTGTTGTAAATCGAGATGCGATAAAAGATTCACACTACAGAATTATTTTTTTCCGCGCTTTATTTTTTTGGGCTTGTTAGCCTCATCAGCTATAATAGCTAGGCATTCTTCAAAAGTCAAAGTTTTTGGATCTCGATCTTTTGGAATTTTAAAATTCTCTTTTCCCTTAGTTATATAAGGTCCAAAACGACCATTTAACACTTGAATTTCTGGCTCAGAATCAGCAAAACGATGAATTACTTTTTCTGCGTCTGCTTTTCGTTTGTTTTCAATTATTTCTTGAGCTCTTGCAGAATCTACTGAAAGAGGATCGTCAGTTTTCGGTAAAGAATAAAACGAACTATTATGACGAATATAAGGTCCAAAACGACCCGTACCAACTGTCATATCTTTTCCTTCAAACTCACCTAGGTTCCTAGGTAGTTTAAATAATTCTAATGCATCTTCAAGTGTTATTGATTCGAGACGTTGACCAGCTCTTAAATTGGAGAATTTCTTTTCTTCATCATCATTCTCACCAATCTGGGCAAGCGCACCATATCTACCAATTCTAACGTAAACGTTTTTATTTGTTTTAGGATCAATTCCTAATAATCGAGATCCTGTTGCTCGATCTGATTCTAATAATGTGCGTTCAACATCTTTATGAAATGGATGATAAAATTGATCAATCATCTTCGTCCATTCCTGCGCCCCTTCTGCGATCTCATCGAATTCCTTTTCCACTTTCGCGGTAAAATGGAAGTCCATGATTTTATCAAAATGAACCATTAAAAAATCATTAACAACAGTTCCAATATCCGTTGGAAATAATTTATTTTTTTCTGCACCTGTAATTTCGGATTTCTGATCTTGTTTTATATCCCCATTTTTCAATGTTAAAACACTGTAAACACGAGGTGTTCCTTCGCGATCTTCCTTCACTACATAATTTCTTTTTTGAATAGTAGAAATTGTCGGAGCATAAGTTGAAGGCCTTCCAATTCCTAGTTCTTCTAGTTTTTTTACAAGAGAAGCTTCGGTATAACGTGGTGGACTATTTGGAAATTTTTCGGTGATGGTTAATTCATCCAAATTTAATCCTTGTCCAGCAACAACAGGAGGAAGTAACCCTGAGCTATCATCATCATCAACCGTATCATCAGTTGATTCGATATATACTTTAAGAAAACCGTCAAAAACAATTATTTCTCCTTGAGCTTCTAATTGCTCATTTTGAGTTGAAATAGAAACTTTGACAATTGTCCGTTCTATTTCAGCATCGGCCATTTGAGAGGCTAATGTTCTCTTCCAAATTAATTCATATAATTTCTTTTCCTGAGCGTCTCCTCCAGTAGAAGAATTTTCCATGTATGTTGGGCGAATCGCTTCGTGGGCTTCTTGAGCTCCTTTGCTTTTCGTGGTGTATTGTCTTTGTTTATGATAACGATCCCCAAACTGTGAATTTATCTGTTCGCGAGCTGCATTTAAAGCTGTTTCGGAAAGATTCACTGAATCGGTTCTCATGTATGTGATTTTACCCGCTTCGTAAAGCTTTTGGGCAAGGACCATTGTTTGAGAAACCGAATAACCTAATTTACGTGATGCTTCTTGCTGAAGAGTTGAAGTTGTAAATGGAGCTGAAGGGGTTCTTTTTGCTGGCTTTTTTTCTACTGTTCCAACGCTAAATGTAGCGCCTTGACATTTCTCCAAATATTCTTGAGCTTCTTTTTGAGAGCTTAGTTTTCTTGGAAGGGTAGCTTTTAAAACGTAAGGTTTTCCATTGTGTGTAAAGGATAACAAGGCAGAAACACGGAATCCAGAAACAGATAGGAATCCATTAACTTCTCTTTCTCGCTCAACCAATAATCTAACGGCAACCGACTGAACTCGACCAGCAGAAAGTGATGGCTTTACTTTTTTCCACAAAACGGGTGAAAGTTCATATCCCACAAGTCGATCTAAGATTCTTCGAGCTTGTTGAGCATTAACTAAATTATAGTCAATTTTACGAGGAGTTTCAATAGCCTTTAGGATCGCAGGCTTTGTAATCTCGTGAAATACAATACGTTTCGTATTTGCATCAACCAAATTAAGGGCTTCAAATAAATGCCAAGAAATAGCCTCTCCTTCGCGGTCCTCGTCCGAAGCAAGCCAAACAGTATCTACTGATTTTGAGATTTTAGTCAGCTCTTTTATTATTTCTTTCTTATCAGGAGAGATTTCATACTTAGGTGCGTAATTGTTATTTACATCAATTGAGATGTCTGATTTGCTCAAATCACGGATGTGACCAAAGCAAGATTTAACAATATAATCGGCACCAAGAAAGCCTTCAATTGTTTTCGCTTTCGCCGGGGACTCAACGATGACAAGGTTTTTAGGCATATTCAAAAACGATTTAGGGGGAAATGAAGGCGACAAAGAAACAGAAAGATATCCGGCCTTTGCAAATAAAAATCAAAGTCGGTGAATATGAAACTCAAAAAACCACTGACAATCGGGTGTCATTTTGTCACCACGTTGCTTATGACTACTTTTGCAATCCTTAATTGAAATATGAACGAGCAGACAACAAAAACGATTGATGAAACCCGGCAGGGAGAGGCATTACAGCTAGAGTCGGAAAATCAAGATTTGAGGGGAAAGAAAATGTTTCTGGAGAGTTATGGATGCGCCATGAACTTTGCCGATAGTGAGATCGTTGCCTCCATATTAATAAAAGAAGGTTTTTCAACTACTAAAAACTTAGAAGAAGCGGATCTAATTTTCGTTAACACATGTGCAATTCG
>Ga0116158_10003360_pt1 | contig 13914 bp, 9 predicted proteins | sample AD_UKC052_MetaG_FD_89883 | JGI IMG/M metagenome (GOLD analysis project Ga0116158, IMG submission 89883) | Active sludge microbial communities of municipal wastewater-treating anaerobic digesters from USA - AD_UKC052_MetaG | ecosystem: Engineered > Bioreactor > Anaerobic > Digestate | place: USA... | reverse complement strand
CCAGGCCCAGCGAGGTGGCGGTCAGCGAGCAGTACTTGAGGAAGCTGCGGCGCGAGATGCCCTGGCGCCGCATCACCTCGTAGAAGGTCTCCATCGTCCTCGTCTCCTTGTTTGTCGACGCGGGTGATGGACACAAGAGGCGTGCCGCTTTCCGGGCCTCCCCGGGTAAACACCGCCGGTGCCTTGCAAGTGCTTGCGGGCGTTGGACTTTTTTGCCGAGGATCAAGCCGCCGGCGCAAGCCGGCGAGAGGCGCTGGTCAGCGGCTTGCCGGTGCCGCGATCAAAGCGGAAGGCGCGCTGTCGGTGTCGCCGCGACAATGCGCAACCATGCGCCTCGCCCCCGACAATCGCCGCCGATGAACCACCTGCCCGGCCTGGATCTGCTGCGCGCCATTGCCATCGTCTGGGTGATGCTCTTCCACTCTTTTCTCGTCGGCGGGCTGGGGGCGGACTTCACCTGGTTGTCGCGCTTCGGTTGGGCCGGCGTGGACATCTTCTTCGTGCTCAGCGGCTTCCTGATCGGCTCGCAGGTGCTTCAGCAGCTTCAGCGCAATGGATCGGTCTCGCTGAGCGGCTTCTATGCGCGGCGCGCCTGGCGCATCCTGCCGGCGTTTGCGGTGGTGCTCGCGCTCTACGTGGCCTTTCCGGCGCTGCGCGAGGTGCCGGGGCTGCAGCCGTGGTGGCAGTTCGCTACCTTCACGATGAACCTGCTGATCGACTATGAACGCAACGCGGCCTTCTCGCATGCCTGGTCGCTGTGCGTGGAGGAGCACTTCTATCTGGTCTTTCCGCTGCTGGCCTGGGCGCTGTCGCGCCGATGCAGCGTGCCTCGACTTCTGGCTCTCTGCGCGGCCGTGATGCTGGGCGGCATCGCGCTGCGCGGCACCACCTGGCTGCACTTCGCGGCGTTCGATCCGCCGCGCAACTGGTTCATCGAGGAGATCTACTACCCGACGTGGATGCGGCTGGACGGCCTGCTCGTGGGCGTGATGCTGGCCAGCCTGCGCGTCTACCGGCCGCAGCGCTGGGAGAGGCTGCAGCAGCATGCCAATGCCGGCTTGCTGGGCGGCATGCTGATGTGCGCCGTGGCGCTCTGGCTGTTTCGAGAGCGCACCGGGCTGCTCGCCAACACGCTGGGCTGGCCGGTGCTGTCGGCAGGGCTCGGGCTGCTGGTGTTTGCCGGGGCGGGCCGCCGCAGCTTGATCGGCCGCTGGCCCGTGCCGGGCATGGCCTGGATCGCCGCGATCTCCTACAGCCTGTACCTGAGCCACAAGATCGCGCTGCATGTCGTCCACGTGACGCTGGCACCGTCGCTGGAGGGTTCGCGCGTGCTGATGTTCCTGAGCTACGCGCTGGCGGTGCTGCTGCTCGGCGCGCTGCTGCACTACTCGGTCGAGCGCCCGTTCCTGCGCTGGCGCGACCGGCGGCAGGGCACGCGCCTTACTGCCGCCTCGCCCTCCGCCGGGTAGTGCGGGCGTCTCAGAAAGCCAAGCGATTGGTCCTGCCGCTCCCGGCCACAAGCGGTCCCTCGTTGCTTCGCCTGACACCCGACAGTCCGCGGACGCGCAGCAAGGGTTTGACGTCAACCAGGGACTGTGGCCCTCGCCAAATGACGTGCTGATCGCCTTGGCGGTCAATTCTCGAACGAAAGGCGGAGGGATCAGTGCCTTTGCGGCAAGGTGGCGCACGGCCAACGTTTCCAGCGAGCGTCAGGGATGCCGCCAGGCTGCGAGCACGAGCCGCCCCAACGCCGCCACAATGGTGCGTGCCGATCAACTTCGACGCTAGGCAGTACACAGCACCAGCGTGCGTCCTCACGGCTTTCAGGTGCCTTTGAACGCAACGGTAGAACGGATCGCTGGATCCCGAGCGCGTCGGGTGGCAAGATGGCACGCAGGCAATCAAGCCGGGTCCGGGAGACTGACGCTATGTCCGCATGCGAGGCGCCTGGGGCGACGTCCATCCGCGTTGCGCTGAACCTGCCTTTTCCTGCTGCCGAGGCGGCCGCGTGTCTGTTGTCCCCCGAGGTTGCGGCCTACTGGATCGGACGAGACTGCAACTTGAGCTCGCAGTTGTTCGAGCGCGTGCAACTTCCGATGTGGACGTTCTCGCAGTCCGGTCGGGTCCAATTCGATGACCTGCGAAGCGGCAGAGTTGTCGAGTCCGATTGGTCTGTCGCAGTCGAGGGCAAGGCTTACTACCTGGTGACCGAGTTCGACGCTGCAGTTTCTCCCGCATCAGCGCCTGCGCCGGTTGCTGATTCCACTTCAGCAGATCTGACGCCACAGCCCCCCGCGGAAAGCCGTGCTGCGCCACAGCCACCTCAGCGCGTCGCGTTCCGTCTCTCGTATTGCACCGATACCAGCAGTCGGCTGCGCATAGAACACAGCGGTTTGCTGCTTCTTCGCGATCGCAGAGCCGCCGTGAAGCTTTGGCAGGGCGCGCTGCGCCGGCTCGAGCGCCTCATGACCCGGTGCATGCGCAGCTTTCGACATGATCGGCAGGCCGTCATCCTGGTTCACGGCATCGGCGAGCAACGACCTGGTCAGCTGCTGCGCGAATTCATCTCCAACGTCTTCGACCACCGAGCCGGCGAGAGGTACTACATCAAACCGGATCTTGTCTCCTCCCTTTTCGAAATGCGCATGGCCAGCGTCCCGCGCATCGACGGGCAGCGTCCGACAACGGATGTCTACGAGCTGTACTGGGCGCACCTTATCCGCGACACGACGATTACTCAGGTTTGCGGCTGGATGCTGCGCCTTCTCTTGTCGAAGGACACAAAGATCCCACAGACGCTCCTTCGATTGGTTTGGATCGTGCGCGTGGTGCTCGTTGTGGCGCTTGCGCTGGTCGCGTGGACGGCGACCAAGGACATCTCCGGCTGGCTCAAGGTCTTTGCAGGCGGAGCCTTCGTCGCGCTGCCAAGTCTGCTGGCGATCGGCATGAAGGCACTGCGCGACGAGTACCTCGTCAACTTCGCCGGAGATGCGGCCCGATATCTGGAGCCGCGAGCTGACAACGTTTCCAGGCGACAGGAGATTCGAGAAGCTGGCGCCAAGCTGATCGAGGCGCTCCACGAGAAGCGCCGCTATGAGCGCATAGTCGTCTACGCGCATAGCTTGGGCAGCGTCATCGCCTACGACATCCTTAGCAATGCCTGGGCACGGCATTCACGGACGCGCGACCCGGTGGCGCGCACCAGCAGCAGGGCGTTGCGCGCCCTGGAGGATCTGTTGAACAAGCATTCATGCCCCCAGCCGGCACCCGACATCGATGCCGTCCAGGGCATGCAGCATGCGGCGTGGGCCGAGTACCGGCACAACGGCTTTCAGTGGCGAGTCACCGACTTCGTGACGGTCGGCTCGCCGCTGGCCCATGCGCGCTGGCTGCTAAATCTGGATGTGAAGACAGAGTTCGCCGACCTGGTTCGCGAGCGCTCGTTACCAACCTGCCCGCCTGTGACGGAAGAAATCAATGGCCCCGCGAAGTCGGAAAAGCGCAAGGTCTTCACGTTCACCCACGCGTATGCCGACCCGGACAACTCGCGCGCAAAGCGATCGGTCCAGGTTCCGCACCACGGAGGTCTGTTCGCGCTAACGCGCTGGACCAATCTCTTCTTTCCCTACCGAGGCCTCGTCGACGGCGATCCGGTGGCGGGCCCGGTGGCGCCGTGCTTTGGCCACTGGGTTAAGGATGTCAGCCTTCGGCTCACCAAGGGGTTCGCCCACTGCCGCTACACGGATCGATCGCTCGAACCGCAGGCAGTCGAGCAGGTTCGTCTCGCGTTGAATCTGCCGATGCGCAGGCCGCTCGCCGAGCATCTGCCAGCCAAGCTGCATCCAACGGTCTTGCAGTAGGAACCGGTGCTGCCAGTGCGCCGGAGCTTCATGCCGGGCGGGGCATGAAACAGAAGAGTGCGTGACTCGCGGCTACAGCTGGCAGCGACGGCAGTGTAGACGAACGCGCACTGGCTTCGACAGTCTCAGTGTCAAGCGTTCTCACACGGCCTCAGCCGAGTCCGGGATCGCGCTGATGTCGCCGCAAGTTGACCTTGGCCGGCGGGTCGGTCGAATCGAACGTCAGGTTCCTCGCACGGACTCGCACTCACACATTCGGCCAGGAGCTGTCGTCAACGAACGTCTGCTTGAAGGTGTGCATCAACCACCGTCCAACGGCATCGCATTCAATGCCTTGCATCCGCCTTGGCGAGTTCCACCATGCACGCCTGCATTGTGAAACCATTGGGACGGCGACCAAGCGGCTACAGCCGGGCGAATCAAGTTCTGCCACCGATGCCGACATCGACTAGGGAGTGACAGGCGCCATATCGAGCACTCGAATGCTGGCGCAGGTGCCTTTTGGGAGTTCGATATGTGCTTCGTGTTCCCCGTCAAGTTCGTCAACCTTGCCGTTTTCCTCACAACGAAGTCAACGCGCGTCCCGCGCGTGGAAGCTAGGCCGCTTCGCCAGTTCCTGGAGAACGTTGCCAACGAAGGTCAGACGCGGACCTGGACATCGGAAGGCCGCGCCCAACTCGCGGCCGCAGCCGAGGAGTCACTACAGCTTCTGGGCCGAGAGGAGTCGAACGTCCTGCTCAAGCCAGCGCGCCTCGCTGCGATCACCGCGCCGGTGCGGGCATTGTTCGAGAAGCACATGCTCTTCGCTCTTCCGGCGGGCGGCGGGCACGGCAGCCTGGCCGCACATAAGCTCAACGCTGCACTGCACTACATGGCTGCCGCGTCAGGAAAGCATGCTTTGGTACTCATTCCCGACGTCTACGATGACCGGTGGAGTCGCACCATCGTCGATCCGATGCCGGCCGTGGAACTCTTGTGCAGCTACGTCGAACAGTGGCCGGGTGTGTTGTTTTGGTCGAGCAGCGGCACGGCGGCATTCGCAGGACTGGAGGATGTGATGCCCTTGTATTCGCAGCTCGAGACGCACTTCGAAGGAGGGCTCGACGCGATAGATCGAATACTGCAGACGCATCGCCCGAGGAAGCGCTCCAGGCGAATCCTTCATCTGAGCGATCTCCACTTCGGCACACCTGCGGCGCAGCGAAACCTGGAATGCCTCCGCGAGGGTGTGATTGCGGAGTCTCACGACATCTCACGCGTCGTCATTACCGGCGACCTGATCGACACGCCCCGTGACGCGGATGACGATGACTTTGCAGAGTTCAAGGAGTTCCGGCGTTGGTTGTCCACACAGGTTGGTAAGGACGTGATCGTCGTACCCGGCAATCACGACCAGCGTTGGCGCGGCAACAGACTCGGATTTCTGGGAGACAACAAGAGCGCCGTCGCCGACTTGGCATGGCAAAGGGCCGTGGCAGATGATGATCTGATGTGCAGCTTCCTTTGCCTGGATTCGTCGCGCGACGGGAGTTCTGCGCGCGGAAAGCTCTCGCAAGCCCAACTGGATGACGTGGCTAACGAGTTCGAAGCACTGTGTGCCCGTGAGCCGGCAGCGAAGTCCTATCGCCGCGTGGCTGTCTTGCACCACCATCCCAGGAGCTACAGCCAACATGAGGATCTGCTGGTTCAGCCACTAGTTGAGGGCGGCCTTCTGGACCAGGAATCCTTGCTCGGCCTTGTAGATGCCGAACGGTTTCTGGCCTGGTGCAGCCGCCTGGAAATCAGCGTGGTGCTGCACGGGCACAAGCATCTGCAACGTTTGCGGCCAGGCCGAGCCTCGGAGCCAGCTATCGTGGGTTGCGGCACCTCTCTCGGGGCCGAGAACAAGCCCCTGTCCTATAACCTGCTGACTGTCGATCCACTAACGCGGCGCGTATCGGTCGCAATGTATTCGGATGATGGACATCAGGGAGGATTCAGAAATCTCGCCAGTTCTGTCGTGCATCTCAGCTGACAGGGTTACGTCCATTGTCAATGCTTCAACTGCTTTGACCACAGCGAACGGAAGCAAGCAGTCGTTCGCCGGAGCGATTGAGCCAACGTCCGCTGCTTGGAGGAAGCAACTACTGGCGATGCCGGCCAGGAAGAGGCACAGGCCGCCGCCGCCGCGAGCAGTCGCTCCGGACTCGCTGGTTGCCGGCGGCCGGCACCCGCTGCCTCATCCACGAGTGGTGGGTCGCCACGAACTCAGCGCAGGTGACCCTTCATCGCCCGATGCTTCGGCCCGATCTCGCCGCCTCGCCGTGGAGCCAGGCGAGGAAGGCTTCGACCGGCGGCCTCCGAGCATGACGGGCTGGATACACCGCGAAATGGGCCTTCACCCTGATGGCCTTGTCCAGCCCGAACACCGGCCTGAGCCTGCCCTCCGCCAGATGCTGCTCGGCGTTGGTGGTGCTCTCCAGCGCCACTCCCAATCCTTGCGTCGCGGCGTCGAGTGACATCTGCGCGCGATCGAAGCGCAGCGAGTAGCGATCCGGCGCCCGCAGGTCGGCGAAGCGCTTCAGCCAGTCGGACCACTGCACCACGCTGACGTTGCTCTGGATCAGCGGCACCTCGAGCAGCTGCGCGATGCGCTTGAGCCGGTGCTCGCGGACGAAGGCCGGGCTCGCCAGCGGCACGATGCGCTCCTCGAACAGAGGCTCCACCACCAGGTCGCCCCACTGCGGCACGCCGTAGCGGATGTCGAGGTCGGCCTGGCCCAGCGCGAAGTCGCTGTGCGTGTGGGCGGCAGAGAGGTTCAGCGAGATGTCCGGGTGCGCCTCCGCGAAGCGGCGCAGGCGCGGCATCAGCCACAGGCTCGCCAGCGTCGGCGCCGAGTGCACGTACAGGCTGTTGCCCACGCCCTGGCGCAGGTCGTCGGTCGCCGAGGCGATCGCCTTCAGGGCGCCGGCCACGCGCTCGAGGTACTGCTCGCCGGCCACGCTCAGCCGCACGCCGTGCGCGCTTCGCTCGAACAGCTTCACGCCGAGGTCCGACTCGAGCCGTGCGACCTGGTGGCTGATCGCCGAAGCCGTGAGGTGAAGTTCAGCGGCGGCCACCGCGAAGCTGCGCCGCCGCGCGACCGCCTCGAAGGCCAGCAGGTTGGTGACGGGGGGCAGGGAGGCCATCGGGTTGACCCTCACGTTGGATGACGAAACGTCATCTTAGGGTGAAAAAACATCGCTTGTCGTCAAGCCGCTCGGCGCCGACCATTCGCAGCACGTTCCCACACGAACCCGGAGATGGAAGACATGCTGCTCAAGGACAAGGTTGCCGTGATCACCGGTGGCGCCGGCATCAACGGCCTCGGCTATGCCACCGCACGCCAGATGGCCGCCCAGGGGGCCCGCGTGGTGATCCTGGACCTGGCCCGCGCCGAGCCCGCCACCGCGGCGGCGCGCCTGGGCGAGGGCCACCTCGGTCTGGTCGCCGACGTGACCGACAAGGCGGCCTGCGAGGCCGCCGCCGCCGCGGTGCTGAAGGCCTACGGCCGCATCGACATCCTCGTCAACAACGCCGGCATCACGCAGCCGGTGAAGACGCTGGAGATCACCGGCGCCGACTACGACCGCATCCTCGACGTCAGCCTGCGCGGCACGCTGTACATGTCGCAGGCGGCGCTGCCGGCCATGCGCCAGCAGCGGTCGGGTTCCATCGTCTGCATCTCGTCGGTCTCGGCGCAGCGCGGCGGCGGCATCTTCGGCGGCCCGCACTACTCCGCCGCAAAGGCCGGCGTGCTCGGCCTGGCACGTGCGATGGCGCGCGAGTTCGGGCCGGACAACATCCGCGTCAACTGCATCACCCCGGGCCTGATCGAGACCGACATCACCGCGGGCAAGCTGTCCGACGCGAAGAAGGCCGAGATCAACTCGACCATCCCGCTGGCCCGCCTGGGCCGTGCCGACGACGTGGCCGGTGCCTGCGTGTTCCTCGCCAGCGAACTGTCCGCCTACTGCACCGGCATCACGCTCGACGTGAACGGCGGCATGTTGATCCACTGATCCCTCCACCACCACACCCCAGGAGACAAGCGACCATGAATCGCCAGACTTTCGTTCGCACCCTGCTCGCCGCCGCGGCCGGCGCCTTCTGCCTCGCCGGCGCACAGGCACAGGCCGTGAAGCTGACCCTCGGCCACGGCGCTGCCGTCGGCAACCCGCGCCATGAGGCGGCCGTCAAGTTCGCCGAGGTCGTGAAGGCCCGATCGGGCGGCCGCATCGAGGTGCAGGTGGCGCCCTCGGCACAGCTCGGCGACGACGCCGCGATGGTGACCGCGCTGCGCACCGGCGCGCTCGACATGAGCGCCAACTCGCAGGGCGCGGTGGCCAACGCGGTGCCCGAGTACGCCGCGTTCGGCATGCCGTTCCTGTTCTCCAGCCCGGCAGCGGCCTTCAAGCTGCTCGACGGCCCGCTCGGCAAGGAGCTGGCCGACAAGTCGGCCGAGAAGGGCCTGGTGCTGCTGGGCACCTGGGACAACGGCATCCGCCAGATGACCAACAGCAAGCGCCCAATCGGCAAGGTCGAGGACATGAAGGGCCTGAAGATGCGCGTGCCGCCCGACGCGACGCTGGTGGACATCATGAAGTCGCTGGGCGCCGAGTCGCAGCAGATCAAGTTCGCCGAGCTCTACGTGGCGCTGCAGCAGGGCGTGGTCGATGGCCAGGAGAACCCGCTGGTCAACATCCACGCGAGCAAGCTCTACGAAGTGCAGAAGCACCTGGCGCTGACCAACCATCAGTTCCAGATGACGCCCTTCCTGATGAGCAAGCGCAGCTGGGACAAGCTGAGCGACGCCGACAGGAAGGCCGTGCAGGAAGCCGCCGCCGAGGCAACCGCGCTGCAGCGCAAGCTGTCGGCCGAGGCCGACGACAAGCTGCTCGCCGAGCTCAAGGCCAAGGGCGTGCAGGTGACGACGCCGGACAAAGCTGCCTTCGCCAAGGCCACCGCCGACGTCACGGCGAAGTGGGAAGCCGGCCCGATCGGCGCCTACGTGAAGAAGGTCGTCGCCGCCGCGCAGGCGCAGTGACCCCGCGCGGGCGCCGCCGGCGCCCGCGACACAACAAGGAGACAACGATGCAAGCTGCCGAGCCGGGGCCTGTCGATCGCGCCATCACGGCCGTCTGTCGCGGCGTACTGTGGCTGTCCACCAGCGTGATCTTCGCGATCCTGGTGGCCAACACGGTGCTGCGCTACGCCACCGGGACGAGCCTTCAGTGGGCCAACGAGGTCCCGGAACTGCTGTTCCCCTGGCTGGTCATGGCCGGGGTGGTGCTCGCGGCCCAGCACGGCGCGCACATCGCCACCACCTTCCTGATGGAAGCCCTGCCGGCGGCGGCCAGGCGCGTCGTCGCCACCCTCGCCTGGGCCTTGGTGGCCGGCCTGTACGCGACGCTGGCCTGGGCCACCTTCCGCATGCTCGAGATCGTGCACGACGAGAAGTCGCCCATCCTGCAGCTGCCCGGTTCGATCACCTACGCCTGCGTGATGGGCGGCATGGTGCTGCTCGCGGTGCTCGCGCTGCAGTCGGCCTGGCGCGCCTGGCATGCACGGCCCGCCGACGAAGCCACCCCGGCCGAACCGCCCGTGCCGGCGGCCCACTGGTGAGCGCCAGACCCTCGAAGGAGTCGTCATGAGTGCATTGATCCTGCTCGTCTTCATGGTCGCCGCCGTCGCGGCCATGCCCATCGCCCACGCGCTGCTGGTCGCGGCCATGGCCGCGGCGGCCAGTTCCGACAAGGTGCCGCTGGACCTGCTCGTGCAGCAGATGGTGGCGCAGGTGCAGAGCTTCCCGCTGATCGCCATTCCGTTCTTCATGCTCACCGGCACGCTGATGATGGGCGGCAAGCTCGGCGAGGCGCTGATCGGCGTGCTGTCCACGCTGCTCGGTCGCTTCCACGGCGGCCCGGCCCAGGTGGGCGTGTTGTCGTCGACGCTGTTCGGCGGCGTCTCGGGCTCGGCGGTGGCCGATGCCTCGGCGATCGGCTCGCTGCTGATCCCCTGGCACAAGCGCCTGGGCTACCCGGCAGCGTTCTCCGCGGCCACGCTGGCGGCGGCGGCCACGATCGACATCCTGATCCCGCCGTCGATCCCGATGATCCTGTTCGCGCTGACGTCCAATGCGTCGATCGCGTCGCTGTTCGTCGCCGGCGTGCTGCCGGGGCTGCTGATGTGCGGCGGCTTCATGGCGGCGTGCTGGTGGGTCGGCCGCCGGCGCAACTTCCCCCGCGAGACGGCGCCGTTCGACGCCGCCGCGTTCCGCCGCCACCTTGCCTATGCCTCGCCGGCGGTGATCCTGCCGGTGCTGATCATCGTCTTCCTGCGCTTCGGCATCGCCACGCCGACCGAGGTGGCCGTGCTGTCCACGCTGTACGCGGGCCTGGTCTCGGCACTGATCTACCGCGACCTCGGCTGGAAGCGCCTGAACGACGCCATCGTGCATGCCGGCCTGGCCACGGGCGTGGTGCTGCTGGTGATCATGGCCTCGGCCGCGATCGGCTGGCTGCTCACCTTCGACCAGATGCCGCAGGGCGTGGCGCAGTGGGTGCAGCAGAACGTGCACGCCAAGTGGCTGGTGATCCTGCTGATGAACGTGATGATGCTGTTCCTCGGCATGTTCATCGACCTGCCGGCCGCCGTGCTGCTGCTCACGCCGGTGTTCGTGCCGCTGGCCAACGCCATCGGCATGGACATGACGCAGCTCGGGATCATGATGGTCGTGAACCTGGCCATCGGCCTGTACACGCCGCCGGTGGGCACCACGCTGTTCATCACCAGCGCGCTGGCCAAGGTGAAGGTGGGCCACACGGTGCGCGAACTGGGGCCGTTCTACCTCGTCGCCTTCGGCGTGCTGGCGCTCGTGTCCTACGTGCCGGCCTCCATCCTCAAGTGACTTCATCCAAGGAAACTCGAATGAACCAACGACTGCAAGACCTGTCGCGCTCGGCCTGGCGTATCCGCCGCTACGCCGTGCGCATGGGCGAGGTGCAAGGCCAGGGCTACATCGGCCAGGCGCTCGGCTGGGCCGACGTGCTCGCCGTGGCCTACCGCCATGCGCTGAACCTGCGGCCCGCCGAGCCCGAGTGGGAAGGCCGCGACCGCTTCCTGCTCTCGCACGGCCACTACGCCATCGCGCACTACGCCGCGCTCATCGAGGCCGGCGTGATCCCCGAGAGCGAGCTCGAGACCTACGGCAGCGACGACAGCCGCCTGCCGATGTCGGGCATGGCCACCTACACGCCGGGCATGGAGATCTCTGGCGGCTCGCTCGGCCAGGGCCTGGTGATCGGCGTGGGCATGGCCCTCGGCCTGAAGCAGAAGAAGAACCCGGCCTTCGTCTACAACTCGATGTCCGACGGCGAGCTCGACGAAGGGTCGACCTGGGAGGCCGCGATGGCGGCGGCGCACCACCGGCTCGACAACCTGATCTGCCTGGTCGACATCAACAACCAGCAGGCCGACGGCCCCTCGACCAAGGTGCTGGGCTTCGAGCCGCTGCACGACAAGTGGGCTGCCTTCGGCTGGCACGTGCAGCGCGTCAAGGGCAACGACCTGGCGGCCGTGCTGCAGGCGTTCGACACCGCGCGGACGCTTCAGGAGGCGAAGCCTCGCGTGATCCTGTTCGACACGCTGATGGGCAAGGGCGTGCCCTTCCTCGAGCAGCGCGAGAAGAACCACTTCATCCGCGTCGACCCGCCCGAGTGGCAGCAGGCCCTCGACATCCTCGACCAAACACGCCCCGAAGGAGCCCTGGCATGAGCAGCGCCACCGTGACCGAGAAGAAGCCGAAGCTGACCACCTCGGCGATGATCGCCTCCATCGCCTCGGAGGGGCAGCGCGTCAAGGCCGCGCCGTTCGGCAAGGCACTGGTGGAGTACGCGGCAAGCCGCCCCGAGGTGGTCGGCCTCACCGCCGACCTGGCCAAGTACACCGACCTGCACTTGTTCGCGCAGGCCTACCCCGAGCGCTTCTTCCAGATGGGCATGGCCGAGCAGTTGCTGATGGGCACGGCCGGCGGCCTGGCCAAGGAAGGCCTGGTGCCGTTCGCCACCACCTACGCGGTGTTCGGCACGCGCCGCGCCTACGACTTCATCCACCAGGTGATCGCCGAGGAGAACCTGAACGTCAAGATCTGCTGCGCGCTGCCCGGCCTGACCACCGGCTACGGGCCCAGCCACCAGGCCACCGAGGACCTGGCGATGATGCGCGGCGTGCCGGGCCTGACCATCGTCGACCCCTGCGACGCGCTGGATATCGAGCAGGCAGTGCCGCAGATCGCCGCGCACCCCGGTCCGGTCTACATGCGCCTGCTGCGCGGCCAGGTGCCCTTGGTGCTCGACGAGATCGAGGGTGGAATCGAAAACTACAGCTTCGAGCTCGGCAAGGCCAAGACGCTGCGCGAGGGCGACGACGTGCTCATCATCTCCAGCGGCATCCTGACCATGCGTGCGCTCGAGGTGGCGCAGGACCTGGCCCAGGACAACATCGGCGTCTCGGTGCTGCACTGCCCGACCATCAAGCCGCTGGACGAGGCCGCCATCGTCGAGGCGGTGCGCTACAAGCACCGGCTCGTCGTCGTGGCCGAGAACCACTCGGTGGTCGGCGGGCTCGGCGAGGCCGTGGCGAGCGCACTGCTGCGCCACCGCGTGCAGCCGGCGGGCTTCCAGCTGGCAGGACTGCCGGATGCCTTCCTCGATGCCGGTGCCTTGCCGACGCTGCACGACCGTTACGGCATCAGCCGACAGGCGCTGGGCGCGCGGATCAAGGGCTGGCTGGGCTGAAGCTCGGCTGCCGCGAGTACATCGCGGTGGACTCGAGCGGGCTCAGTGAACGACTGTTCCCATTTGGGTCGGGCGTCTGCTAAGGGTCGATAGCGGACGTTGCGGACCAGCCCGTGCCCCGATCCATGACCGCGATCCGTCTCAGGCCGAGCCGGCGCGTGCCACGTCGCCTTGAATCAGCGTCTCCAGGCACTGCTCGCGCAGCCCGTAGAAGCGCTTGATCTCGGCAATCTGCGCCAGCAGTTCGGGCTTGCGCTTCTCGGCCGCCGCCAGCGCGGCGCCGCTCTTCTTCACGGCCAGGATCATCTTGTTCTTGCTGGTGTGCTCCAGCGCCACGAACTCGAACACCTGCGTCTCGTAGCCTTGCGCCTCGAGTAGCAATGCGCGCAGCGAATCGGTCACCATCTCGGCTTCCTGGCCGAGGTGGATGCCGTGCTGCAGCATCGGGCGCAGCAGCGGCGGCGTCTGCATCTGCGGGCGGATCTGCTTGTGGCAGCACGGCGAGCACATGATGATCGCGGCCCCGGCACGCAGCCCGAGGTGGATGGCGTGGTCGGTGGCGGTGTCGCAGGCGTGTAGCGCGATCATCACGTCCAGCCGCGCCGGCGTGTAGCTGCGCACGTCGCCCTGGTCGAAGTGCAGGCCGGTCAGGCCATGCCCCGCAGCGGATTCATTGCACAGGCGCACCATGTCCTCGCGCAGCTCGACACCGGTGACCTGCGCCCGCTTTCCCTGGCCGACCAGCCAGTCGTGCATCGCGAAGGTCAGGTAGCCCTTGCCGGAGCCGAAGTCGACCACGTGGACCTCGGGGCTCGCAGCCAGCGGGCTGCTCCTCAGGGCCGCGCTCATCACCTCGATGAACTTGTTGATCTGCTTCCACTTGCGCGACATCGCCGGCACCAGTTGCCGCTCGCCCTTCACCTCGTGGGTGAGGCCCAGGTCGGTCCAGAACGGCGCCTCCAGGGGCAGCAGGCGCTGCTTGGCCTTGTCGTGCGCTGCGGTCTCGGCGGGTTGATCTTCAGCGGCGAGCGCGCCGACGCGAAGGCTGGGCTTGCCCTTGCGGTTGAAGGCCAGCTGGATCTCCTGCGAGCGCGTGTGCAGGTGGGCGTTGAGGAAGTCGCGGCCCAGCAGTGCGGCGACCTGCGTCATGCCTTCGTCCAGCGGATGGTTCTTGGTGACGTCCTTGGTCTGGTGGCGCCACAGGAACGACAGCTGCCGCTCTCCGCGCAACTGCACCT
>Ga0116158_10003340_pt1 | contig 13954 bp, 13 predicted proteins | sample AD_UKC052_MetaG_FD_89883 | JGI IMG/M metagenome (GOLD analysis project Ga0116158, IMG submission 89883) | Active sludge microbial communities of municipal wastewater-treating anaerobic digesters from USA - AD_UKC052_MetaG | ecosystem: Engineered > Bioreactor > Anaerobic > Digestate | place: USA... | reverse complement strand
TTCGATGGATTTTAAAACATTCTTATAATTGAGCAATGGCTCACCCATGCCCATGTACACAATATTGGTCAGGCCGGTACCATAAATCTTTTCGCTTTGTTCATTCAGCAGGGCAACCTGGTCATATATTTCATCAAAATCGAGGTTGCGTTTACGCTCCATCAGTCCCGTAGCACAAAAAGAACAACTTAAACTGCAACCTATCTGGGAAGAAACGCAGGCGGTATTTCTTTTTTCGGTAGGGATGATCACGCCTTCGAGTAAATGTCCATCATGCGTTTTGAAACGGGATTTAAGGGTGCCATCGCTGCTGGTTTGGGTTACATCAACCGTAATGGCCTGCAGGGTGAAGTCTTCTGCCAGTTTTTTACGCAGTTCCAGGGAAAGATTGCTCATATCATCAAAATGCCGTGCATTTTTCTTCCATAACCATTCATAGGTTTGAATGGCCCTGAATTTTTTGTCGCCGATCGATTCAAAGTATTCCTTCAGCTCGGGCAAAGTGTATTCTCGTATGTTCCTGGTCGTAGACATCGGGCAAAGATACAAAACAGGCTGTTATTGGCTAAATCAATGCAGGATCCAGTCCTATTTCGGGACCGGAATTTCTGTTAACTTGCATCGAAATGGAATAACCGGGCAGCTAATTCATCCATATTTAATGAATGGATTGAAATAGCCTGTAAAGACAATCAGCTTTTTTATATAGGTTGATTTAAAGCCGGCTGAAACAAAAACGAAACAAATGCAAACAGTTTATGTGATCGATGCGGTGCGAACACCCATCGGGAAATATGGCGGAGCCCTGGCGAATACCCGTCCAGACGATCTCCTGGCCCTTGTGATCAAAGCGCTTATCAAAAGAAATGATACGATCGATGTAAATGCCATCGAAGATGTAATTGCCGGTGCTGCTAATCAAAGCGGCGAAGACAACCGCAACGTGGCCCGTATGGCGGCTTTGCTGGCCGGGTTACCGGTAACCGTTGCGGGTAATACTGTGAACAGGTTATGTGCCAGCGGGCTTCAGTCGATCATGGACAGTGCCCGAACCATTGCCTGTGGCGATGCTGAAATCATGATCGCTTGTGGCGTAGAGAATATGAGCAGGGCACCTTTTGTGATGCCTAAAAGCAGTTCGGCATTTGACAGGCAGGCGCAGATTTTTGATACAACCATGGGATGGCGTTTTATCAACCCGGCTTTGTCGGCTTTATATCATCCATTTACCATGGGTGAAACAGCAGAGAATGTGGCTCGCCAATGGAATATCAGTCGTCATGCACAAGATGAATTTTCATTGGAAAGCCAGCAGAAATATGCAGCAGCCCTTGCGGCAGGCAAATGGAAGGATGAGATTATACCGGTATCTGTACGGGTGGGGAAAGAAATGTTCGACTTCGAAGAAGATGAACATCCACGCCTTTCGTCGCTGGATAAACTAGCCCAGTTAAAACCTGCTTTTCAAAAAGATGGTACGGTAACGGCGGGGAATAGCAGCGGTATCAACGACGGTGCAGCCGCGATGTTGCTGGCCAGTGAATCGGCCGTGAAAAAATATGGATTGAAGCCGATAGGAAAAGTAAAGGCCATGGCGGTTGCCGGAGTAGATCCATCGGTGATGGGCATTGGCCCTGTGCCGGCTACCCGCAAAGCGTTAGAGCGTGCAGGCTTAACCGTTGCTGACCTCGACCTGGTTGAACTGAATGAGGCTTTCGCTTCTCAAAGCATTGCCTGCATCCATGACCTTGGTCTGGATCTTGAAAAAGTAAATGTGAATGGTGGCGCCATCTCTATTGGTCATCCGTTAGGTTGTAGTGGAGTAAGAATATCAACCACATTACTACATGAAATGAAAAAGAGAAAAAGCAAGTACGGACTGGCTACGATGTGTGTAGGAGTGGGACAAGGGTCGGCGGTTATTTTCGAAGGCGTGTAGGAGATTTAAGTCGTTTGAGACGTTCAAAACTTTTAAGTCGTTCAAGACGTTTAGAGCGCCTGGAACGTTTAGAACGTTACTTACAGCCTGTATAATAATTTCTTAATAAGCCGGTAATTAACGGCAATGCATAGGAGCCATAAAACGCCAGCCAGTAAAAAAACACTGCTGTGCAGGAAAGAGGGCAGTTCATCTTTTCCATTCAATGAAACATGCTGAAAGGCAAATTGCAATAAGGAGGCCGCTACCAGCGCTGCCAGGATGATCATAGTATAAGCAGGAATCCACTTTTTAGCCACGGTTTTACTAAACCAGGAAGGCGAATAACCGAGGGTGAGCAGGAGTTGCAGGTTGTCTTTGCTGCGGGCGATCATTAATTGCAGGTAAAAAGAAAACAGCATCATGGCCAACAGGATTACGAGGATGGCAAAGCCACCCAATCCACTAACTACGGTTTGCAAAACCTGCTTAACCCTTCCGAATTTAGTTTTATCCTTGTTTACATGATAATTTTTTTGCTGCAGGAAATTTAGCAATGAGGTATTGTTGGCATCAACAGTTTTTACATAAACCCTGGCTGCTGGTACATAGTCGGCATTGCCATACATTTTATTTGCCCACAATAGAAAACTTTCGGGCACCAATACTGAATTGATGCGGTCGCTGACTGCAACAATATGCCCGCGGAAAGTTTGAATGCCTGTAGGGCTGTAACATTCGAGCATGATATTGATGGCGCCAATGCTGCTTTCGGAGAGCTGCGGAAGATCTTGGGCTGGCGCAAATACATTGTACATTTCAAGGAAGTCGGCCGAAAAAATGATGGGCACATCGGCCTGTCCGGGTTTCCAGGAAAAGGATGCAGGAACGGTGTCGATGAAATCATTTTTTACTGATTCAAGAAAGAGGTCGGTGCTGAAAGGAATAATATTCCCTGCACTGGCCTTGGCCCTGAACTGGTTTGCATTGAGGGGGGCGGCATCTTCAATAAATGGCTGAGCTTTCAATTCATTGATATCGGCAAGGGTGAAACGATTATCGCTTCCCATGTTCTGGTTCGTGACCGTTTTGGTAACCGAAATAAAATCATATCCATTCTTACGGGGGTTCTTGTCTTTCAACAACTGGTTTATATTAATGTACATCTGCACCGAACAAAGCAATAACATGACCCCGATTCCAAGGCCGGCATAGCTGAAGAACCGCGATGTATTATTTCCACCGATGTTTAAGAACGGGGCGATGGTTTTAAATGAAATTTTTCCGGGTGTTTGTACAGACATGATATTAACGGTTACGAATACATGAAATTAAAGTTCCATCAGTTTGCCGGCATTGAACTGGGTGATGCGTTTCAGGTCGGCCAGGATAATACCGGCCTTCCTTTTTGTTGCTTCTTCTTCTATCAGTTGCATGGCAATGCCGCGGTTGTTCTCATCAAGGTGGCTGAAGGGCTCATCCATCAGCAAAAAATCGAAAGGTTGTTGCAAAGATCGTATGATGGCTATCCGCTGTTGCTCGCCATAGCTGCAGGTCCTGGCCAGCTTGCCCAGTTTGTTGGCTATGCCAAGTCTGCCGGCCATTTCTTCAATGCTGGTTGCCTGATCAAATGGATGCAGGGATTTTTTTACCTGTATGTTTTCCAGTACAGTATGATCAGGAAACAACCGAAGGTCCTGGAAAATGATGCTTAAACTGTTGCTTCTGATACCTGCAAATGCTTCCGCATTCCAGCCATGAATATTTTTTTCATTGATAAGTATCTGTCCTTTGTAATCGTGCCGCAAACCATAAAGGAAATGCACCAGGGAGGTTTTACCACTTCCGCTCGGCGCAATGATCTGCACCCGTTCTCCTTTGTGAATCGCTATGGAATGGTTCCATATTTTGGATCGGTCCACTTTTTCCTTTTCAAGAAAATCAGGAATGACCTTGTTTAATTGGATCGTCATAATGATTATGCATTAAAAAGCCGTCATGTTACAAGGTATGACGGCTTTTGGAAATAGTATGCGGTAGGTTTCTTAATTTGATGATGATTCCTCAATTACAGGTGCATCAAAATCAACAGATGCACTCTCACTCATCATTTTATTACGGTATTCGGTTTTTTGTTGTTGAATATTACCCAGCGTGCCGAGATAAGTATTCAATAATTTAAGACTGTTCTCTTTTTTATTTACCAGGTTTATTTCGATGTGCTGATTCACTCCACCATCTTTAAACGTTCCGCCATTTGCGATGACGGTTTCCCACATGTTGAGGGTGGCCTGGTAAGCAATATTGTCGAGGCTATCGCGGCTTGCTGCATTGCCTGCAAAACCGGTGAGAAGCGATTTGAAATTCAGGTAAAAAGCAACCGGGCCGTCTTTGAATTTATCCAGGAATGACAAAGAACTGTTGCTTGCTGAACCGATGAATTTATCTACCGATTCTTTCTGGCTTCCGATGGCAAAATAATTATCATTGCTGTTATAAAATATCGGTGGCGTCATACCACCTAATTTTTCTTTACCCAGTTTGTTACCGGCATCAATTAATTTCCCAAAAGCATTTTTATCTCCAATAGACGCACTGAAGATCGCATTCATGGTAGGTTTGCCGGCACTGTCCTGGCTGATGTCTGACAAAGAAAAAACGATATCTCCTTTATTGGCTTTGATAAAATCATCGAGTGAAAAACCCAGGAAGCCAGTGCCCATATTGGCGAAACCTTCCAGGCCAGCCAGTTTAATAAACTCACGGATGCCTTCTGGTTTAAAATTCATGGCGAATAACACGGCTACATCTTTGGCAGGAATACGTTTGATCATATCGCTGTTGATGCTGCTTCCAGAATATTTTTTGGTTATTTCGGTCATTTCTTTGCCAGAGTAAGATTTCATATCCACATTGATCTGCCCGTTTTCAAAATTCACTGCTGCGGTGGTTACCGAACCTTCATAGAGTTTACTCAGGTTAAGCATGCTTAAAGCAGCCATTGCCGGCGATGTAGCACCGGAATTCAAAGAGGCAGCATTCATCCAGAAGTGCAGGTCAGCTTTATTTTTCAGCATGTCGGTGAATTTTTCTTCACCGGCCAGGCTGGCGTCTTCCTTGAGATTGAAAATGCCGTTACTGGTTACCGTTATATTGCGGGTAGCCTTGGGGGCAGGTGCCAGGGTATCGGGAATACCGAAATTATTAGCGTTGTTGGTTTCAGGAGCATCGATCAGGATTACAAACCTGTCCTTATCCCAGGTTGCGCCGGTTCTTTCGCCGCTTAATGAAAGAACATCATCTTTCTTGGTTTCTGTCGCATTTTTGGCAGCGCTGGCAATGAATGATTTGAATTTAGCCGCATCTTTTACAGATCCCTCGATAGCGATATAGCCACCCAGGGAATCTTTTTCAAAGAAGAACAGGAAATTCTTTTTGGTATCGATCCCGGTATTTTCAGGATTATCAAGAGCCGATTTTACAAAGGCATCCAGGGTAGAGTCGGTATATAATTTTTTGAACAGGTCGTTTTGCTTCACTTCACTCCATGGAAGTTTCGACGATATCGATTCACCATTCACCAGCACTACCACGCCGGCATTTTTGGGAATATAACGTCCTTCTTTATTGCTTTTACTGCAGGATGCCAGGAACAGGATGCCTGCCAATAAAAAAAGATGCTGAATTCGAATTCTTGTTTGCATAAAATTTGTTTTTTGTTAATACAGAAAATGATTTTTAGTAACCTGTTTTTTTAAATATTCCTGAAAAATGAGATGATCTCGTTGATGTCGATGGTTTGTTGTTCTCCCTTCTGCAGGTCTTTTATCACTGCCTGTGCGTTTTCCATTTCCCTGCTACCGATGATAACCACGTAGGGAATGGATCTTTTCTCGGCATACTTGAATTGCTTATCCATCTTCGTATTCTCATGATAGAGCTCAGCCGCTATGTCATTCCTTCGCAAGGCCTGCACCCAATAAAATGCGCTGGTACTTTCTTTTTCTCCCAGGTTAAAGAACAGGGCCTTTGTGCTTACCTGGAGGTTTTGCGGGAACAGGTTCATTTCTTCGAGTACATCATAGATGCGGTCTACCCCAAAGCTGATGCCCACACCAGGAATCCCCGGCACGCCAAATAACCCGGTAAGGTCATCGTACCTGCCGCCACCACCGATGCTGCCCATTTGTACTGTGGCAGGCGCCTTTACTTCAAAGATGGCACCGGTATAATAATTTAAACCACGGGCCAGGGTAAAATCAACAGATATATTGAGGTCGTTGGTATTTGATAATATATGACGCAGGTCTTCAATACCCGATGCAGCACTTTTATTGCCTGCAAACAGCGCTTCCAGGGCAGTTAATTTTTCTTCATTCGTTCCTGTTACCGACAGGTAATTTTCAATGATGCGAACCTGTTCTTCGTTTATGCCCCGCTGTTGTAGTTCGGTTCTTACTTTTTCGATCCCGATCTTATCCAGTTTGTCGATGGCCACCGTGATATCGGTCATTTTATCGGAACCGCCACAACTCTCGGCAAGGGCTACCAGCAGTTTACGGCTGTTGATCTTCAGTTCATACCCGGTTAATCCAAGTTTGTGGAATACATCATGATAAATATTGGCCAGTTCAATTTCATTTAAAAGAGAAGTGCTTCCCACTACATCTGCGTCGCATTGGGTGAACTCACGGTAACGGCCCTTCTGTGGCCTGTCGGCACGCCATACCGGCTGCACCTGGTATCGTTTATAGGGAAACGTTAGTTGACCATGATTCATGGCAACATAGCGTGCAAAAGGAATGGTGAGATCGTATTTCAGAGCTCTTTCGGTAAGATCTGATGTATTTTTCCCCTGCATTAGTTTTTCAAATCCGTTCCTGGCCTTTTCTTCATTCTTGGGATCGTTCAGGCCATTGTTGAGTATCTTGAAAATGAGTTTATCTCCTTCTTCCCCGTATTTACCCATGAGGGTATCCAGGTTTTCCATCGCAGGCGTTTCCAACGGCTGAAAGCCATATAATTCAAATACTGATCTTATCGTGGATAAAATATGATTTCTTTTCCTGACTGTTTCTGCAGAAAAATCTCTCGTACCCTGTGGTATGGATGGTTTGGCCATGTGTTTTTTACAATGGTTGTTTGTTCAGGAATTGTTGAATGATGGCATCGCAGTTCTTTTCGATGAGCGCAAAAACCTCGTGGTAACCGGGTTCGGGGCCATACCATGGATCGGGCACATCTTTGTTTTTACCGGGATAGAGTGCATCGAGAAATAACGTGGCTTTTTTATTGGGCATTTTTTCCCGGCTGATCTCTTCCATATCAAAAAGGACATCATTGGCCATGGCGTAAATTCGGTCGTACTGGATCATATCGGCCTTGATAAATTTCCGGGCCCTTTGCCCGCTGATGTCGATGCCGTGTAATAAAGCTACTTTCTGGCTTAATGGATGGGGCGCTTCGCCTACATGATTTCCCAATGTTCCTGCACTTTCCACTACCCAATCGAGGCCCGATTCATTGGCTTTGTGCTGTAAGATACCCTCCGCCAGCGGGCTCCTGCAAATATTGCCCAGGCATACCATCAGAATTTTCATGGCACAAAGATAAGTGCTGCTATGTTTAATAGTATGCTTTCGGTTTTCAAATGGCAACAACGGCAACATCAACGGTTATGGATTTGGAAACAACCGGCATCTTATAATAAACCGGCCGTTTTTGATCAATATTTATTCATCCCTAAAACAAAAGTCTATGACACCCGATCGCATTCTGCAGGCCGACCTGCTCGACATTGTTTTTGAAAAAAGAAATAAACATTACGGCGCATATGTAATACGGAAGTATTATCCTAACAGGGTTTACAAGGCATTGGGCCTGGTATTTCTATTTGCCGCCCTTTTATGCTCTCTCAGCCTGCTGAAAAAAGACAAGAAACTTACCAGCTTTCTTTTTGATGCAAAAGATCCTGAACTGGCCCAAATTGCAAAGAGCCCGATAGAAAAAACGGTCATCATCCCAAAGCCCAAAACACAAGCTACCATTAAGGCAAGAACAGATCTGTTTGTTAGCAATATGGTCATTACCCGAAACCCGGCCGATGCCAGTCGTTTATCTAAAAATCTCGATAGTGCCCTTATCGGCAGTGTACATATTCCGGGAACCGATCCTGGGGCCATTCCCCTTGCACGTATTGCGCCAGGGCCGATTACCACAACAATTCCCGGCACTGAAATCCCCAAAAACATCAACCGTGATCATCCGTTGACCAGTGCAGAAGTAATGCCCGAATTTCCCGGTGGTATTGATGCCCTGCGTAAATTCATGGAAAGAAATCTTCGCAATCCACGTGACCTGGAAAGTGGAGAAGATATTACTGTGAAAATCAGGTTCATTGTTGGATACGATGGAAACCTGAAGGGCTTTGAAACAGTGGAGGATGGAGGAACCGAGTTCAATGAAGAAGTGATCAGGGTACTTAAAAAAATGCCGGCCTGGCATGCTGGTAAAACAAAAGGAGAAGATGTTTCTGTTTATTTTACCATTCCGGTAAAGTTTCAGTCATCCGAAGATTGAGCGGATAATCTTAGTAAATTGCGGTATCAACCGCGTAATAAAATATAGAGATCATGGCACTGGAAGAATTTGAAAAAGAAGAACTTACGGAAAGGGATAGAGGCTATTTACGCATGCGCAGCATCATGGACTATGGCATGGGCGTTTTGTGGACGGCGATGGGCGTATTCATGCTCTTCATACGTCATTTCAACACGGGCCTCGAAGCCAGGTTTGATGATCCTACCATGAAAGCATTCGGCGGCATTTGCGTGTTGTATGGTTTATTCAGAATTTACCGTGGGTACAAGAAAAATTATCTGAGAGAGCGATGATTAGAAAACAAATGGCCGCAGGGCTTGCTTTGATGATGTTGCTGTTGACGGCCTGCCAGGATGAGCCTGTGAAAAGCCGGTTCACGGATACGCCTACCAGCGGAACGATTAACATCAGCGTGGATGAATCTTTCAGACCGGTGATCGAAGAACAAATCAGGGTATATGAAGCTTCTTATCCGGGTACCCATATCAATGCAACCTTTAAAACCGAAGCCGATTGCCTTAAAGATTTTTTCAGGGATTCATTGAACAGGATGGTGATCGTTACCCGTGGATTAACGGCGAAGGAAGAAAGGTTTATGATCGATTCGCTGGGTTATAATCCTGGCTGGAATGAAATCGCATCAGATGCCATTGCAGTAGTCATCAATAGTAAAAGCAATGATAGCCTTTTTACCATGGGCCGCCTGCAGCAACAGCTTACCGGTAAAATTAACAGGAATCAAACAATTGTTTTCGATGGACTAAATGCTACCAGTACAGTAAGATATATCAGTGACTCTATATTAAGAGGTGAACAATTTGACACATCTGTCGTAAAGGCAACTAAGAACAGCCAGGAAGTTATAGATTATGTTGCCCAACATGAGGACGCCATTGGACTGGTGGGTATCAGCTGGATCGGTAACCCGGAAGACAGTGCACAGGTAAACCTGTTAAAAAAAGTAAAAATCGCTTTTCTTCAATGCGACGCCTGCCAAGGAAAACCGTATGTTAAACCAATGCAGGAGAGTATATTAACCAGGCGCTATCCATTGGTACGAGGATTGTATTATATCACAAAAGAGAATTTTTCCGGGCTCGGTACCGGATTTGTATCATTCTTAAAATATGAAAGAGGCCAGTTGATATTTAAACGAGCTTACTTAGGGCCAGTGATGGGATTTGGTGTGCGAAATGTGAAAATAAATGAATCGCTTCCAAAAAAATAGTCAAAAGCTTTAACGGTTTCTTATATATTTTAATAACATTGCAAAAGTCTTAAATTGAAAATAATGAAAATGAAGAAGATCAAAGTTGGAATGATGTTGATGACCGCTTTAGGATTTGCCAATATCCTCTTTGCCCAAAGTATCGACGAGGGAAAGAAATTCATGTATTACGAAAGATATAAGAGTGCTAAAGATGTATTTCAAAAAATCGTTACGGCCGAACCTGCCAATGAAGAAGCTATCTATTGGTTAGGTCAATCGATGATTGCACCGGATGATCGTACCGATAAAGATGTTGCAGACGCTAAAACCCTTTACCAGTCGAAGCTTTCGGCCAATCCAAATGGACCTTTGCTGATGGCGGGTATAGGCCATATCGAATTGATCGAAGGTAAAAAACAAGACGCCCGCAATCATTTTGAAGCAGCCGTTTCATTAAGCCAGGGAAAGAATATAGCAGTATTAAATGCCATCGGTTTTGCCAATGGTAATCCTGATCAAAAAAATGGTGATGCCGCATATGCAATTGATAAACTGAAGCAAGCTACCCAGGTAAAAAAATTCAATGACCCCGATGTGTATGCAAACCTGGGTGATGCTTATCGCAAATTTGCCGATGGTGGTAATGCCCAGTTGTCTTATGAAGCAGCATTGGGTATCAAACCAGATTATGCCAGGGCTAAATTCAGGATCGGTAGGATCTACCAGACACAGGGAACTGGCCAGGAAGAAATTTACATGAGGTATTATAATGAAACCATTGCCATGGATCCCAAATATGCGCCTGTTTATAATAACCTATTCAATTACTATTATAATACCAACGTAACCCGGGCTGCCGAATACCTTGATAAATGGTTGGCTAATTCAGATGATGATCCAAAAGCCTGTTTTTACAGGGCCTCTGTGAAATATGCACAGGGATTGTTTAATGATGCCATTAAAAAAGCGGATGAATGTATTGCAGCGGATGGCGCCAATGCGTACCCGAACCTGTTTGGTTTGAAAGCCTATTCTTACACCAAACTGAATGATTCGGCCAATGCCAAATTGTTCTTTGATGAATATTTCAAACGCCAGGCGCCGGATAAGATCGGTGGTGGAGATTATTCTACTTTTGCTTCCATCTTGCTGAAATTCCCTGGCAACGAACAACAGGCTGGGTTGATGGTTGACAAGGCCGTAATGCTCGATAGCATTGAAACCAATAAAGTGGCTTACCTGAAATCAATGGCCCAGGTATATGAATCACAAAAGAAATTCGCTGAAGCGGCAGACTGGTACAGTAAGATCCTTACCATAAAAAAGAATGTAGGTAAAACTGATTTGTATTATGCCGGGTATAATTATTTCCGGGGTGCAAAATATGATTCTTCTATCCTGGTGTTTAACCAATATGTAAACAAATTCCCGGAAGATGTATTTGGATATTATATGATCGGGAAAGCAAATGCAGGAATCGACAGCACCGGGGAGTTAGGATTAGCCGTGCCTTCCTACCAAAAAGTGATGGAAATAGGGGAGAAAGCACCAGACGTCACCAAAGTAAAAGATCAGTTATTGGGAACGTATAAATTCTTTATTGAATATTATTATAATGTAAAGAAAGACCAGGCAACTGCTCTTCAGTATGCCGATAAGGCCTTGGCGTTGGATCCTGCAGATGCACAATTGATTGCTAACCGCGATTTCATCAGCAAGAATAACCCGAATACACCCCCTAAAAAGCCTGCTACACCCAAGCCACCGGTGAAACCAAAAACGCCGTCAAAAAAATAAATTAGTTTTAAACTTTATATGTGAGCCCACTGTTATTCAGTGGGCTTTTTCATTGGTTTATTTTATTTTCATCATTGGATATTACTATGGCTGTCTTATTTTTGCCAACTAATTACTAAAGCATACCCATTATGCAATTTTTCTTTTTACAGGCGGGGGTTAACAGTGCCGAAAACTATCTACCCATAGCACTCCAGATCATATTTGCCATTGGACTGGTATTTACCATTATTATCGGGTCGGATTTGTTGGGTCCAAAAAGAAAAACAGCCGATAAGCTGCAGAATTTTGAGAGCGGAATCGAAATCAAGGGAAATGCCCGTCAGCCAATGGCGATCAAGTATTTCCTGGTGGCCATCCTCTTTGTTTTATTCGACGTGGAGGTCATCTTTTTTTACCCCTATGCCGTTAATTTCCGGTCACTGGGTTGGGATGGATTTGCTGCTGTTATAGTATTTGTTGGCCTGTTTTTGGCAGGCTTCATTTATATATTCAAGAAAGGTGCTTTAAAGTGGGAAGAATAACGATTTGAAAATGAGGAGAAGAATGGTTTTTAATTTCAGTTTTTTCAGATCATCAAATTAAACTACAAGTATGGAACGTCCGGTTCAATATAATAATAAGGTAAAATTTGCAGGTATCCCTGAGGGTTATATGGGAGAAGGTTTCATGGCCACCAATTTCGAGAAAGTGGTGAGCCTTGCCCGTAAGAATTCCATCTGGCCGCTGCCATTTGCCACCAGCTGTTGCGGTATCGAATTCATGGCCACCATGGCAAGTCATTACGACCTTGCCCGGTTTGGTTCTGAACGCGTAGGCTTTTCGCCACGCCAGTGCGATCTGTTGATGGTGATGGGAACCATTGCAAAAAAAATGGGGCCGGTATTGAAGCAGGTTTATGTTCAAATGGCAGAGCCCCGTTGGGTGATCGCTGTTGGCGCCTGTGCCAGCAGTGGCGGCATATTTGATACGTATTCTGTGTTACAGGGCATCGACCAGGTGATACCGGTAGATGTGTATGTACCAGGTTGCCCACCAAGGCCTGAAGCCATTTTGGATGGATTCATGAAGATCCAGGAATTGGTACATGCAGAAGGTTTGCGCAGGAGAAACAGTGATCGATATAAAGACCTGATGGAAAGTTATGGGATACAGTAATTATTAATTAATAATTAGTAATTAATAATTAATAGATAACAATGTTCATATTATAATTCAATATGTCTTTAACCAACGAAACTATACAACAAAAGCTTACAGAAAAATTCGGGGATGTACTCACCGGTTGGCAGGAGCCTTATGGCATGTTAACCTTTACCGCACCAAAAGACTATAATCTTAAAGTATTACAATTCCTTTTTGATGACGAAACACTGGCCTTCAGGTTCCTCACCGATCTGCAGGCAGTGCATTATCCCGATGATAAAGGAGCCGAACTGGCGGTAGTATATCACCTGCACAACCTGGTTGACAATGTACGCATTCGTTTCAAAGTTTTTACCGACATCAATACGCCCGAAGTATTTAGTGCAACCGCATTGTACCAGGGCGCAAACTGGATGGAAAGGGAAACCTATGATTTTTATGGTGTGCAGTTTGTTGGTCATCCCAACCTCATCAGGGTTTTGAATGTTGATGAAATGGATTATTTCCCTATGCGGAAAGAATTTCCGCTGGAAGACCAGACCCGTATTGACAAAGATGATGAGATGTTTGGAAGGGGATAAAGAACAGATCTGAAGAATTAAACATGCATTGATTCCATGTTGATTTTACAGGTATTCAAATTGATTTAAAAATTTATGAGCGAACATATTCTTTTACCGGAAGGAAGCATTGAGAAGCAAACCACTACGCTGAACCTGGGTCCAACGCACCCGGCCACGCATGGCGTTTTTCAGAATATCCTCGAACTCGATGGCGAGCGCATCATGAAAGCCACTTCTACGGTTGGCTATATTCACAGGGCATTTGAAAAGATCGCCGAACGTCGTAATCTTTACCAGATCACCCCGTTGACAGATCGGTTGAATTACTGCTCATCTCCCATCAACAACATGGGATGGCACCTCACCTGCGAAAAATTACTCGGCGTTAAAACACCCAAAAGGGTTGATTACCTGCGCATCATCATCATGGAACTGGCCCGTATCAGCGATCACCTGATCTGTAATTCGATCGTGGGTGTGGATAGCGGTGCCTATTCAGGCTTCTTATACCTCATGCAGTTCCGTGAACTCATTTATGAAATTTATGAAGAGGTTTGCGGATCAAGGCTCACAACCAATATTGGCCGCATCGGTGGCTTTGAAAGGAATTTTACCAACACTGCTTTTGAAAAGCTGGAAAAATTCCTGGATGAAAAAAGCGGCTACCCGGCACAGTTAAAAGAATTCGAAAATTTATTTACCCGCAACAGGATTTTCATG
>Ga0116158_10003337_pt1 | contig 13958 bp, 12 predicted proteins | sample AD_UKC052_MetaG_FD_89883 | JGI IMG/M metagenome (GOLD analysis project Ga0116158, IMG submission 89883) | Active sludge microbial communities of municipal wastewater-treating anaerobic digesters from USA - AD_UKC052_MetaG | ecosystem: Engineered > Bioreactor > Anaerobic > Digestate | place: USA... | reverse complement strand
GACACCGACGACACCGACGCCACCGACGACGACACCGACGCCACCGGCGCCACCGGCGCCACCGACGACGCCACCGACGCCGGCACTGGCCGCACCGACAGCTGCGACCACCGTTACATTCGAAGTTCGTGGGCTCACCCACTTCCGCAGCGGTCGCGACTTGCTTGCAGCTGGCAAACCAGCGCTGGCCCGCAAAGAATTCGAACTCGCAGCTCGTACCATGGAAGCGCCGCAGCTTGTCGAAGACGCGCAGTTCTGGGCAGCGGTTGCAGCGCATCGTAGTCAGGCTGCCGACGCCAACGCAGTGCTGTTAACGTTCGCGACCCAACAGCCCCATTCGCCACGTGCTGGCCAAGTCGCACTGTTGCTCGCGCAACGCGCGGTTGCCGCAGGTGATCGCGCAGCCGCTGAACGGTGGCTGCCCGTCGCTTTGGCCGACCCACTCGTTGATGTCAAACAAAGCGCTGAAGCATTGGCTGCAACATTGCGCGCCACAGATTCATTGGCCCCGACGGCAAAGTGAGCCGAACAAAACTGGCAACAAGCGGCAAGCAATTGCTTTGCGTTGACCCAGCCACCTGCACGCACCTACCTTGGCTGCATGTACACTTCAAGACTTGCGCGAATGGCGTTGTTAGGAAGCTTGCTCGTTGCTTGCGGTGATCCAGAGCTTACTGAAGAGTTCTGTACCAGCGGCGAACTGTCGTGCGCTGCAGATGGCGTATACAAATGCCAAGCCGACGGCAGCAAGACCAAAGAAGCGACCTGCAACAACTGCGTAGCCACACCAAGCCCGTATTGCCCTGCCGCCGATCTGTGTGGCACCGCCACCGATGGCACCGTCTGCGACGGCGACAAGGTGCGTAACTGCGCTACCAAAACCACTGCGCCTTGCGAAATTGGACACTGCATAACTTCCAACAACCAAGGCATTTGCGCTGCGGATCTTGGCCAACCTTGTTTCGGCACCACGACGGCGGGCGAAGTGCAACTGCCATGCGCCGACGGTGGCGCGCTCGCAACCAACGCAGCTTGTGACTACCGCACCGGCGTTTGTGCGCCAGCAGCCTACAACTGTGGCAACTTGGAAACGTTGCAAGCAAATCAAGTCGCCTGCGATCCAACAACCGGCGACTACTTTTCAAAATGCACCAACGGCCAACCGGGTGCCATCATTTGCCAAGGTGAAACGGCGTGTCGCAATAGCTCGTCGATTACATGTTTCACTCCAGCTACCGAAGGCGTTGCCTGTGGCGGCCAAGCAGTGTGTGCACCCTTCATGCACTGCGTTCAGAACGGACCGAGTCAAGCTTCGTGCGTTGCACCAGCAGGAGCGCTGGTTTGCGGCGCGAACGATCGAACCTTAGTGTGCTCATCAACTGATACAGCTTTTGCGTGTCTGCAAGGCAACGTGTACCGTTGGAATGGGCTCACCACGTGGGGCGGGAGCTGTACAAACAACCATGTACAGGTGCCGCTCGGTGGCAACTGCATCCCAGGGTTGGCAGATTGCGTAACCGGCCTGGCCTGCGACCGCGAGTTCTATGATCAAGTTGGTGTTTGTAAAACGCCAGCCGCGGGCGCAACTGCGGAATGCGTGTTAACCGGCCAAGCAATCGTTTCGAACAACACGTGTGAATTTGAATGGGCATCGTGTCGCGACGGCCACGACTATCGCGTGTCTTGTCGCGGCATCCGCATTGGCAACAACGTACTCACCCAATGTCGCTGCCTGCTCGATCAACAGGAAACTGGCACGTTTGTAGGCACTGATGCCTGTGCCGCGACCTCTACGCAGCAGCTCGACAGCGTTGCCAACGCCAAATGCGGCTGGGATGTCACGACCACAGAAGTCACGCCGTAGAGCAACCGCCTGCAAGCCGAAAGCTCACGATCAATCGCGGCCAAAACGCGCCGCTGGCTTTCTGATGTGTGGTCTTTCGGCCCATGCAAAACGGCAAGACAACCCGCCATGGGGCTAGGTGTCCGGTGGCTGGACGGCTTGCGTCGCGCTGCAAGTACCTGAAATCACTAATTCTATGAACTGGCATCAGTCATGCTCTTAGTGCTGGCATCAACAACTCGCCACACTCGGAGACAAAGCTCATGTCGAAATCCATCCTCGCCAACACCGCTCTCGCTAGCAGCTTCATGTTCCTTCTCGTTGGTGCGTGCACCGACCAAAACGATGTTCAACTCGACGAAGCCATCGACGCGACCTGCGAAGACGACGCGAAGTGCGATGGCCAAACCGCCGAAGGCTTCGAAGTCTTCAAAGGCGCCGACAACCGCTACTACTTCCATTTGCAAAGCGCCAACGGCCGCATCGTGTTGCAGTCGCAAAGCTACGCCACCAAACAAGCGGCCACCAAAGGCGTTGAATCGGTGCGCAGCAACGGCGTCGACGCTGCGAACTACAAATTGATGCAAGCTTCGTCGGGCCAGTGGTACGTCAACCTGCTCGCGCAAAACCACGAAATCATCGCGACCACCGAAACCTACACGCGCAAGTTCAGCGCGCAACGTGCGATCGAAACCTCGGTTGCCTTGACCGCACGTGCGCAACAAGTGCGCGCTGCCAAAAGCGGTGCGAAATTCCAAACGTTTATCGGCGCCGATCACCAACGCTACTTCCACTTGCGTGGCAAAAACGGCGAAGTGATGTTGGCCTCGGAAGGCTATGTCAACGGTGCCAGCGCGATCAAAGCCATCGCATCCGTGCGCACCAACGGCAAGATCGCCGGCCAGTACAATGTGCTGCAAGCCGCCGACGGCCAATGGTTCTTCAACCTGCGCGCTGGCAACGGTGAAATCATCGGCCATGGCGAAACCTACGCTTCGAAGAGCAACGCGCAACGCGCCGTTGACACCCTGGTCGCACTGCTCAAAAGCGAATTGGTTGCGAACCCAGCCCCCATCGCAGCGCCGGCCCGCTCAGTCACCACGTTCCCTGTGCTGCAACAAACCTTCGGTGCGTTGTCCGACGTTGCCGCTGGCGGCGCCACCTTGGCTTACTTCGGTTTTGCCGAAACCTCGTCGGCACCAGCTGGTTTGCAATGCAGCAACGTCACGTTGGCGCAACTTGGCGAAGTCTACGACGGCTTGGTTGACGAAGTGCAAACCAGCGGCAACCGCAGCGCTCGCCCTGATTTGACCCAAGCCATGATCGACAGCGGTCGCGCCGAATTCCTCACGCTCTTGGGCACCGACAGCTACAAGTTGTGCACCACCAACACCACGCGCCTTAGCACGTTGGGCGCCGAGACCTATATCCAAGCGAGCACCGCATCTGGGCCACGCTTAGTGCTGGAGCTTGGCTTCAATCGGTAATCACGCCACTCGTCCGGTTACCGGACTCGCTACCAAGGCTGCGTGCAACGCAGCCTTTTTGCGTTAACCACCGCGAACGTAAGCCAGACCTGTTAGCATCGCGCCAGTGAACCGCTTATCAATTGTTTTCGTTTTTATGCTGGTCGCCTGTAAATCGGGTGACAAACCAGGTGCCGCGCCAACTGACAAACCGAGCGGTTCAGCTGCCACGCCGCCGCCGAAGTTCGCAAACCTCAGTGTCAAGGTTGGCACTCGCAACGTCGAAATGCACAGCGCACGTGCATTGCGTATGCCCGACGGCAGCACCAAGCTCTATGCGTCGCCCAACGAAAACACCACATGCGATGAGTTGCGGTCGAGCATGTATGACCACAAGCACGTCGACGCCATGGTGTTAAGCATGCCGGACCGACTCACGGCAACCGGCGCCAGCGAAGGTGTAGTCGAGACCATGTATATGGACAGCAGTGGCGAAGACGCCAAAGGCACTGCCAACGTAAGTGGTGCAGCCGACGCGCCAACGCTCACGCTAGAACTCAACTTCACCAGCAAAAACGGCAAAGGTGATGTAGTGACCGTGCTTGGGTCCGTGCCAGCTGAAAACTGCGGCATGCTCGACACCAGCAAAGGCCCTGGCGTGCCAGCGACGCCGATCACCTCGACGGCAGTGATGACCGTCGCAGGCAAAGAATTCCCGGTTCGCTGCGCCAAGATGTTAGGCAAAGATCTCGAACTGCTCGACTTCCCATGCGACTGCGACGGAGTATGGATGGTAGGCACCTGGCTAGTGCACAGCGGCAACAGCTGGACGCTCAAAGGCAAACGGTTCGCCGGCGAAAGCACCGGCGAAGCAGCAACGTTGACGATCGCCGCTGGCGCGCAGGTTGCGGCTACCGAGCCCGCAGGCAAACCAACCGTCGAGCTGACGCTGAGTGGTGAAGGCAAGGTGGGCAACTACGCGGTAGCCTTGCGTGGCAACGTAAACGCCTTGGTTTGCCGCTAGTTGTTGTAACCAGCGTTGTCATCTACGCTAGCGCATGGCTAAAAAGGCTCTGCGCGGCATCGGCAACTACCATGCAGGTGCGCACGTCCACTGGGCGACATCGGCAAGCGCGTGTAAGGCATGCGGAGGTTAGCGTGATCAAGGTCAATCAGATCCAGTCGGCGGCGCAAGCGCTGCGGCTGGCGCCGCGCATCGACATGGCGGGGGTGTGCGTCGGCGATGAGGCCGATGCACACTGCATCGGCGTGGACGTGGCGCGGGCCATCCACGACGCACTTCCCGGGCTGCCGCTGTCGGTGGCGCTGCCCGGCTGGGCCGCGCTGCAGCCCGGGCAGGTGGACCGCCTGCTGCAGGACATCGGCGCCAGCCACTTCGAGTTCACCCCGGTGGATCTGGCCAAGCCCGCCGATTTCGCCGCCGAGCTACTGCGCCTGCAGGCCATCCGGGCGCCGAAGATCGCCAACGGCTTCTTCCTGCAGCACGACGACCTGAGCTTCGCCAGCGACCTGGCGCCCTACCATGCGCTGCAGCAAGCAGGGGTGGTCTGGTTCCAGTTCGAGATCGGCTCGGCGGTGGCGCTGGGCGTGTGCCTGTCGCAACCCGACCTGCAGCGGGTGCAGTCCTTCCTGGCCGGGTTACCGGTGCTCGCTACCGACCAGATCACCGCGCTGGGCGGCTATCCGCTCTCAACGGTCAGCAACTTTTTCTTCAACCTCGGCCTGCCTCGGGCGCAGCGCAACTACGACTTCGGGCAACTGGCCTGGGCCGAGTCGCAGCTGATGAAGCTGCTGCCGCAGCGCGCGGCAAAAACATGGGCGACGCCGACCAGCGGTTAGCGGAGTTAGCTGTTAGCTGGGTTGAGCTCAATCCAAACCCTCGTACCAACGCTGACTGCTAGCATTTGTCTATACAAATGTAATCATTGACATTAATCACCCTCACATGTACGCCGATTTCAGGGCGACATCCGGCGTTGAGTTCCGTATTATTGCCTGACATGGCCGCTACATTCGACAAAGCCAAAGCGCCGGCCGCGCCAGCTCAAGCGCCAGCCGCGGCGCCTGCAAGAGCTGGCCGCGCTGCCAAAGTAAGCAATCCTGCGATCGCATCAATGGCAGCCCGTGCGCATGTAAACCCAGGCCAACTAAGCGCCGCGCTGTTGTGGGTGATTTCAGACCACGACACCAGTGATCCATCGCATCCCGATCACCTCAAAACGATGCAGTCGGTTGCGAAAGTTGCGCCCGATTTCCATGCTGAGAACGCCAAGCAGTTGCTTGCTGGTACCTATGCACCTCAAGCCACCAACGAAAGTGCACAGGGTGGCAAAGCCGACAAACACGCACCCCCAACCCCGGTGCCCGACGGCATTTTGAACAGCCAAATACATCACCTTGCAGCTGGCACCAAAGGCATGGACCGCGGCGGCCTTGCGGTCCTTGAAAACAGCGACCCGCACCTTTCGTTGGCAGTTGATCCGGCCCAGCGTGTACCCGGCTGGTTCGACGTGGTGCTGCACGGCACCGATGTCGGCGAAGTTGGTGACGGCTTCCGCGTCGTTGTGCGCAATCAATCGACCGGCGTGCCTAAAGTTTACTTGCTGACGGTTGCTAAGCTAGCGTCGCTCATTCGCGATTCTAATTGGCGCTCGGGCATGCCAATTCGGTTGTTCGCCTGTCGCGCTGGCCGCATGATGCCAGGTGGCAAAACCGCAGCAGCTGAACTCTCGGCCGCGCTCAAAACCGAAGTGCTTGCGTCAAATCAAGTCAACGTCGATACCGCGCGCGGCTTTGCAGCGTACCCGTTGGAAAAAGATCAAGGCACGCAATATAAAGTGTACAGCCAGCCAGGCTCGTCGCTGAAACTCAACAAAGGCATGGCGCCGGATACCATCGCACAAGGCAAAGGCGCACCATCGTCGGGCCACTCCGGCGGCACACATGGGGCGCTCGTGGCACCGCAGCTCGCAAGCGAACAACCCGCCATGCTTGCGCAGTATCAACAACGTGTAGCGCAGCTCGAAAAGCTCTCGCCATCCGAAGCTGCGCGGCTACGCTCAGGTCTGCGCGCTGCGCAATCATGGGCGCAAGTGCATCAGCAATGGAACGCGGTCAGCAAAGCCTTGCGCACGCAAGTTGATACCGCTGCGGGCATTGGCCCAAGCGGCAAGCGCTAGCCCAAGAATCACGAGTTCGTCCGGTTTTCGGACTCTTCACATTTCAGCGTGGCGGGCCGGCCGGCCGCGCTGCAAATGCGGCAATTCGTTCACGCAAATGCTCGCGCCGCTTCTGTAATTTGCTCGATGCCGTTGCGGCGGTAGCGTTTAGCACCATGCGCACCCGTTCAAGCTGGCGTGGCGAAAACAGCGCGGCTTCGACCAGCGCCATACAGCACTCGGCCATTTCCAGTGATTCTTCATCGGAGCGCTGCGGTGCATGCAACAACGTTTCATAGCGTCGCCGTTGCGCTGCACGTGCTTGATCGATTTTGCGGCACGCAACGCAGCGCACACAATCAGCGTCGAGGGAAAAGCCGAGTTCCTCGTACCAGTGTTGTTGTTCCAAGGCGTAGAAGATGAACTCCAAGCCACAATCGCGACAGGTGCGGGCGGTATCAAAGTAGTGCGTCACTGGCAGCACGGTGAAGGTCTGCTTCCGCCAATTCGCAACGACCGCCGTGTTGGGGATGCGTTTGCGTCCAGGCGAATGCCAGTGCAACACCGTCAACGCTTCGCCTGGCTGAACCGCACCGCTGGGCTTCGGATCGAGCCCGGTAACCCGCGGGCCTTGGCCAAAACGCGGATGCTCTGCAAACGCAGCATAGCGATCAGGCACCGCTGCGCGTTCCACAGGCTTTTTCCGTTTGCGCGCCATGTGCGATGGTGCAGTGTAGAAGCACTGCGCGCTGCATTCAACTAGAACTATTGCAATGGCTTGGCAACGATCATCGTTTGATCAACTGCCGTGGCTGGGATCAAGAATTCACCACTGAGCCGGATTGCCCGCGTGCGTTCTTTGTTTGGCACATTCGCACAATCAAACGTGCCACGGAAACCGCCTTGCGGCGCTGGGTTGGCTTCGACTTTCAGCTTGCAACCATCGGTCGTGTAGTACTTGTTGCCGACGGTCGCCGGTGCGTTGAATGCAGTGCGTTCCGACGACATCGTGATGCCAACTTCGGCGGTGTATTCACCAGGGCCAGTGAACGTCTTGGTGTAGACCGAGAAGGCAATGCCCTTGTTGTGCGCGCCGTTGAGGGCAAAAGCACCTTTGGTGATATCGCGGAACAACAACTCAAAACCTGAGCGCGTAGCGAAATTCCAGATATCCAATCCGTACATGTACACACGATCGAGCCGGAACACTGGTTGGTATGGAACATTGCGAGTATCAAACGAGGCCGACTCAGAACCCGACATCGAAAACGCTAAGCGGGTCGCAGCATCACTGTCATCGCCGTAACAGCTTGGGCTACCGTAGGCTTTGCCAGGCGTCCAACTGACGCCACAAAGCGCTTGGCCACACGTATCACCACATGCGCTGTAGCCATCCGCTTTGGCATCGGCTTGTTCAGATAACAAGTCAGCATCATCACGGGCAGTGCGGTCTTCCAGTGCCTCGTCGGCACAGCCAACCGCAAACGTTGAAAGTGAAAGCAGGGCTAGGCTAAGGGTAGTTAAAGCGCGCATGCCAGGCGTCTTTGCATGATGCGGACCATGTTTCCCTAGGGCTAGATGGCCGAAACTATGTACCTTTCGTGCAGGCCTCCATGGCTACACCGCTTGCCGGCCCAACCACGAGCCGGCGGATCACGCGGGATATTGATGCCTTTACTGCGCACTCGGGCCAGCCTGGTGTTACCAACGTTCGGTGAACAAACTTGTATTGCTCATTTCATTCACAGCGGCAACTGCAGCGCAGCACGCGTACGCTGCCGGACCCAGGCCGCCAACCAATGTAGCTAAAAAGGTGCAAGGCAATCGCACCGTCGTTGGCATACCTGAAATCCCACCAGCGTTGCTCGAAACATTGGGGCGTTACCAAAACACGCGCGGCGCAACCACGCTTGGCTTCACCAAAAACGGCTGCCAGTTGGTGCTCACACGCTTTGCGGAAACCAACCAAGTACATCGGGTTTGTCGCGCGCTGGGTACGCGCGAGCAATTGACATTCTTCAATGAACCGATCGGCTTCGCGGCGCTTGCACCGTTGGCCTCGAACCTCGATGGCTTTGTGTTTGGCAAGGACGAAGGCGGCAACGAGTTTTCACAGCTCTACTGGTTCGACTTAAAGACCCGCGTCATCACTCGCATCACCGACGGTAAACGTTCGCAGAATGGCAGCCCGGTATGGTCGCCAGATGGCAAAAAGCTGGCCTACAGCAGCACTGCACGCAACGGCTCCGATACCGACGTTTGGGTTTACGATTTTCAAAGCCGGGCGGCCGAAGCTGTTGTGACTATCGGCGGCAGCGTCGCGCCACGCGACTTTGCGCCCGATGGCAAGTCGCTGATCTTTAGCAAAAGCGTCTCAATTGCCGAGGCTTATCCTGGCGAAGTCGACCTCGCGACCAAAAAGGTCACGATGTATCCAATCGACGGTGGCAAAGCCGCGTTTGGAGGTTTTGCCTACGCCAGCGCAACCTCGGCGTACTTCGTCTCCGACGAGCCGTTGGCTGGCAAACCGTCTGAATTTCTGACGCTGCGCAAACACGACATGGCCACCAACAAGGTCACCGCAGTCAGCCAAAGCAGCGCGTGGGACGTCGCGGGTTTTGCTTTGGCTGCTAACCGCAAGCGGTTGGCCTATATCACCAACGAAAACGGCTACAGCAAACTGCGTGTCCTCGAAGTCCCATCGCATCGTGAACTCAAACTACCGACGTTGCCAGCTGGCGTATTCACAGCGTTCGCGTTTTCTGCTGATGGCAACAAGTTGGCAGTTTCGGTCAACAGCGCTACGACGCCCAACGATGTGTACGTGATTGACATCGGCAAGCGCAGCGTCGAGCGCTGGACCCAAAGTGAAGTGGGTGGGCTTGATGTCGCAACCTTCGTAGCGCCAACCCTTATTCAATATCCAACCTTTGACAGCGTCGATGGCAAGCCGCGCTTGATCCCTGCATTCTACTATCGCCCCAAAAACGTGGCCGCCAACGTCAAGCTGCCGGTCATCATCAACATTCACGGCGGCCCTGAAAGCCAAACCACCCCAACGTTTAGCGCAACCATTCAATACCTTGCCGTCGAGAAACAGGTTGCCATCATCAGCCCTAACGTCCGCGGCTCCAGCGGCTACGGTAAAACCTATCTCACCCTCGACAACGCCGAGAAACGCGAAGACTCGGTGCGCGATATCGGTGCGCTGCTCGATTGGATTGGTAAACAACCCGAGCTCGACGCCAAACGCATCGGCGTGATGGGCGGCTCGTATGGTGGCTACATGGTGTTAGCGTCGTTGACGAACTTCAGCGACCGCATTGCAGCGGGTATTGATGTCGTTGGCATTTCGCATTTCGGCACGTTTTTGAAAAACACCGAGGCCTACCGCCAAGACTTGCGTCGCGTCGAGTATGGTGATGAACGCGACCCCAAGATGGCTGCGCTGTTCGAAAAGATTTCGCCCCTGCGCAACGCAGCCAAAATCCGCGCACGCCTGTTTGTCGCCCAAGGCAAAAACGATCCACGGGTGCCATGGACCGAAGCTGAACAAATCGTCGATGCGGTTAGCAAAACCGGTGCCACGCCTTGGTACTTGCTGTTCGACGATGAAGGCCACGGTTTTCGCAAAAAGGCCAACGTTGATTACTTCACGGCGGCCTGCATGCTGTTTTGGCAACAAACGCTGCTGGAAAAGAAATAGCCGGCACGCACTGCCTCTCGCAATCCAGGCTGCGAAACGGCTATAATGGCGGACCGCATGCCGCACCCTTTGGACCCACTCGTCGACGACGGCATCATCGATGAAGTGCTGGGCCGACTCAAGAGTGGCAAAGAAGCAGATATTTACCGAGTGCGGCGCGATGGCCAGATTATCGCGGCCAAGGTCTACAAAGACCGCGCGACCCGCAGCTTTAAAAGCAACGCCGACTACAAGGAAGGCCGAGAAATTCGCAGCAGCCGGACCCGGCGTGCGATTGAAGCCGGCAGTCGGTTTGGCCGGGAGTCGGAAGAAGACGCTTGGAAGTCCGCCGAAGCCGATGCGTTAGGCAAGCTGTTCGCTGCGGGGTTGCGCGTGCCGCAACCGATCATGTTTTACGAAGGCGTGCTGTTGATGCAGTTGGTTGCGGATGCCGACGGTAACGCCGCGCCGCGGCTGATCGAGTTGACGCTGACGCCAGCTGCAGCGCATGCGCTGTATGTCGACCTGCGTGCACAGATTGTGGGCATGTTGTGCCTGGATTTGATCCACGGCGATTTGTCGCCGTACAACATTCTCGACGGTGCGGCCGGAGCCACGATTATCGATTTCCCGCAGATTGTCTCGGCACCGCACAATTCGCGAGCGGAGTTTTTCTTTCGGCGCGATTTTGAAAATGTGCGCGAGTTCTTGGCTGCGTCGGATCCTAGCCTGTTGGCATTTCGCGACGATGCGCGCAAAATTTGGACTGCATATGGCAGGCGCGAATTGACGCCATCATTTGTGCCATCGCCGCCAGGCCCGCCGCTACAAGCACGTAATGATCGTGGCCAGCATCGTAACAACAGTCGGGATCAGCGCAACGACGGGCAGCGCTTCGACAACCGCTCGCCACAAAACGTCCCACGAAGCGGCGCCAATCGCCCGCCGATCACCACGCAGCGCGGCGCCGACAATCGCCCGCCGATCTTCACGCAGCAGCGCGACAACAATCGCCCGCGGGGCGGTGCTACGCGCCCGCCGATCATTACCCAGCAGCTCGACAACAATCGCCCACGGGGCGGCGCTACGCGCCCGCCGATCACCACGCAGCGCGCCGGCGCCAACACGCAACGCTTTGAACCGAGCCGTGCACCAACGCGTAACCTACGCCAAAATGGTGAACCCAAGCGGGTACAAGATTCAGCACGTCGTTCGATTCCAATCGATCCAATGCAACCGATCGAAGAAATTGCTGCCACCAGTTGGGATCATGATGGCGCCAAAACCGCACCTGCGCGCACCACACCGGCATGGTCAGAACCAGCCCCCGTGCTTGAACGCAATTGGCGGCCCGCACCGCCAGTGCCCGTGCGACCAGCCAAGCCACGTGGTGGCGGTGTCGAGCGGCGTCGGCCGCGCCGCCGTGGCTAACGCGATACCTGTCGCTGACACGTTTGGTTGGCAACAAAGCACAATTGTTACAAAGTAGGTCCGTTCCACCGCATGCAGCCATCCCCTATCCTTGAAGCCTGGTCGTATCACTGCAAGCGTGCAGAGACGATCGACGTTCCGCCCGACGGCTGTCGCGATATCATTTTTGTCAGCGATGCCGTGGGGCGTACTACAGCATACCTGTTCGAGCTGGCACGCAGCAACCATCGTGGGCGTGGCGTCGTCGGCACCTCGATGCGCGGCTTGCGACTGCGGCCAGGCACCATCATCGACACCGTTGGACTCCATCGATGGCTCACGCAAAAACCGCTCGCACCAGACATGCGGCTCGACGAAATCTCGGCGTTTTTATCGACCAATGCGAGTCTCGACGAGGCCTTAACGGTGCTTGCCACGCCGGACATCAAGATCAACAACGGCGCGAAGTTCCTTGGGCAAACCCAGCGCACGCTGCAGCGGTTGGTTGCAAAGCACACTGGCCAGCCGCCGGTATTCTGGCGGCAACTCGCACGCGCGCGCCGCACAGCGAAGGCACTTTTCCGCGCTGCCAACTACGCTGAGATCGCGCATCAGTTTGATTATGCCGACCACGCCCACATGGCGCGCGACATGCAAACGTGGTTTGGCTACCGACCATCGGAGATTGCGGCGAATGCGCAACTGCACGCAAACCTGTTGGCCAAAGCGTATTGCTAGCGCTACGCCGGCCGCACTACCGGCGAACAAATCTCGACCAAGTAGCCATCACAATCGCTCACGTAGCTAACAGTTTGGCCCCATGGCATGGCTTGCGGCGCGCTCACCGGCGTTGCACCGTTCGCAACGGCTCGCTCAAAGTCCTTCGCGACATCATCAGTTTCAAACGCAATTTCAAACACTGGCGCATTGCGGTCCGGCGCAGCTACGGACTTACCGATCGAATGCAAAAATTGCCTAGCACTGAATGCCAACGTTGTGGCTCCGGTTTCGAGCTCAGCATACTCACCGGATTCGTGAACGTGACGTGTTGCCAGCCCAAACGCTGCTTCATAGAACGCTAGCGACGCCGCAACGTCTTGCACGTAGAGAATTGTGTATTTCAACTTCATGCACGCAGGTTAAACCGCTGCGCCGACGTGTTCTTGAAGAAATACGACAATCGTAGGTACAGCGCTTAGCCCCGCATGACGTTGACGAAGCCTCGTTAACCAGCGACCATCTCACGATGGTTCATTCGTCGACTTTTAGCGTTTCGCTCTTGGCTTGCGCGGTTGCCCTGAGCGCTTGCGACCACCCTAAGGAATTGCACGACTTCACCTACGCCGACACGCTTGGAATCCAAATGGCGGCCCAACCTGACGTCGCACTTGGCCCCAGTGAGAAACTTTATGCAGCGTTGGCGTTGGCAGATCAGCGTGCATTCGGCGGGCCAAACGACCGCGCTATGGTTGAAGCGAAGAAAATCAGCGTCGAAAACGCGCAAAAGATCGCCGTGCTGTTATCCGCGTGGTGTGCCGAACACGGCGGGCTTGGTAATGCTCGACGCTACGATGAAGCCAGCATCGCCGCTCAAAGCGAAATGTATCGCATGGTCGCCGCGAGTATTGACGCATTGCCAACCGATCCGTATCTCGCGCAAGGTGCGCTTTGTTTTGCGTTGCGGTTGCGACAAGAAGGCACTGGCTTGATGGCTGCAATGTTGAGCATCGCGGTCGTCAACAAAGTGCGGAGTAACCACCCGCATCCACCTGCAGCATGGCAAACCTACGCGTTGCACGACGACGAATTGCAGCATGCGTTCGCATCCGAAGCCGCCAACATTAGCGAACGGCTCCGCGGGGTTCACGGTGAGGTATTGGCGCGGCACCAGGCATGGACATCGGCTTCGCAGCTCAGCAAAGCGCCAGCAACGTTGGCAGCTATGGATGCATTCGCAAGCACCACGGATGCGCTGTTCCGACGAGAATCAGTCGGCACGGAAATCACGTCATACGTTCGCAAGTGGAAAACCGCGGCCGCAGACTACACAGCGTGGATCGCAGGCAAGTAGTTCGTCGCTGCTGTCTACACCTGTGCAGCTAGCGCTTCGATCAATGCCGCCGCTTCGTCGAGTGCGTTGTGCTTTTGCATGTCGGCGCCCATGGCTTGAGCGCGCGTGCGATAGGTCGAATCGGATAGCACCTTGGTAACTGCAACAGCGATCTGGCTCGCACGTGGCCGGCCGGTACGCAGATCAACACCTGCACCGCACCACGCAACCCGCGCTGCGATCTCAGGCTTCTCCTCACTGCCACCGGCGACCACCAGCGGCACGCCAGCTTGCAGCGCCATTTGCACACCGCCGTAGCCACCAT
>Ga0116158_10003335_pt1 | contig 13961 bp, 12 predicted proteins | sample AD_UKC052_MetaG_FD_89883 | JGI IMG/M metagenome (GOLD analysis project Ga0116158, IMG submission 89883) | Active sludge microbial communities of municipal wastewater-treating anaerobic digesters from USA - AD_UKC052_MetaG | ecosystem: Engineered > Bioreactor > Anaerobic > Digestate | place: USA... | reverse complement strand
TCAACTCGTCAACTTATCAACTCGTCAACTTTCCAACTCGTCAACTTGTAAACTAAAAATATTGGTTAGTAAGTACAAACACAGCGGCCTTCGGGTCGCTTGTTTTTTTGGTAAGGTTACCAAATCCATTCACTTTACCCAAAACTCGTGGCAACTCCCTACATTTATCGCATGCATAAAATTTACCTGGTCTTGCTGCTTGCCTTTACCTCACATTTTGTAAATGCCCAAATACCCAAAGCCCCCGCGCGTTCCGAGGGCGATGGGCCATATACCCAACTGATCATCAGGGGAGTAACCCTGATCAACGGCACTGGTTCGCCGGCATTTGGCCCGGTGGATGTGGTGGTAGAAGGCAACCGGATTGTACAGGTGGCCACAGTTGGATACCCGGGAGTAAAGCCGGATAGTGCCCGCCGGCCTAAACTGAAACCCGGTGGAAAGGAAATGGATTGTACTGGCATGTATATGTTGCCGGGCTTAATTGATATGCATGGCCACATTGGCGGAACCGGGCAGGGGACCCCTGCAGAATATGTTTACAAGCTTTGGATGGCGCATGGCATTACCACCATCCGCGACCCAAGCGCCGGCAATGGCCTCGATTGGGTACTCGACCAAAAAAAGCAAAGCGCCGATAATAAAATTACCGCGCCAAGATTATTGGCTTACACATCTTTTGGTCAGGGCCATACAGGGCCTATAACCACCGCTGCACAGGCACGAAGCTGGGTACAGGAAAATGCCAAAAAGGGTGCAGATGGCATCAAATTTTTTGGTGCCAAACCCGAGGTAATGGATGCCGCTTTGCGGGAAAATAAAAAGCTCGGGCTACGCAGTGCCTGCCACCACGCACAGTTGGATGTGGCCCGCTGGAATGTACTTCAATCGGCCCGCGCCGGTCTTACGAGTATGGAACATTGGTACGGATTACCCGAAGCGCTTTTTACCGGCCAAACCATACAGGATTACCCGGCCGATTACAACTATCAGAACGAACAGCACCGGTTTGAACAGGCCGGAAGACTCTGGAAGCAGGCCGCAGCACCCTATAGCGAACATTGGAATAAAGTGATGAACGAATTGCTTGCGCTCGACTTTACCCTCGATCCTACCTTCAACATTTACGAAGCCAACCGCGATCTGCATCGTGCCCGCCGTGCCGAATGGCACGATGATTATACCCTGCCAAGCCTGTGGAAGTATTTTGGCCCAAGCAGGGTAAGCCATGGATCCTATTGGTTTAACTGGGGTACCGAACAGGAAATAGTATGGAAAGAAAACTACCGGCTTTGGATGGCTTTTGTAAACGAGTACAAAAACCGCGGCGGCCGGGTAACTACAGGCAGCGATAACGGGTTTATTTACCAAACCTATGGCTTCGGCTATATCCGCGAACTGGAACTGTTGCGTGAATCCGGTTTCCACCCGCTTGAAGTGTTGCGCTCCGCAACGCTTTACGGGGCTCAAGCCCTTGGCATGGACAGCCTGATTGGTTCGGTTGAAGTAGGCAAACTTGCCGATATGGTGCTGATAGATGCCAATCCGCTGGAAAACCTGCAATATTTGTACGGCACCGGCGCCATTTACCTGAACGAAAACAACGAAGTGATCCGCAAAGGCGGGGTAAAGTTTACCATTAAAGATGGCATTGTGTACGATGCCAAAAAACTGCTGGCAGACGTAAAGGGGATTGTGGATGAAGCGAAACAGAAGTACGGACCGATTAAGCAGCCGGGTATGTAGGTACTTTCCAACCCTGGCACAAACAGGGGCCTCTCAGAATTCTGGGGCTTTTTGGGTACTGATTTGGTAAAATGATGATGAGGTAGTGGGTTGGTAGAAATTATGGCAGCATGCAGGGCGATGGTCAACATGACCAGTGCGCCCGTGCATATGCCCCTTAAAGTGTGATTGTGTGTTTTCATTGTAGTGTGTTTATTTAGATGTGAGTGGTTGTAAATCAGTTTCGTTTTCTGGTGCATTTAAATCGCGGAATAACAGCATATCCGAAATGCGCTCTGAGGCCCCCTGAAAAAATCCGGTTTCAGCAACAAAGTCTTCGGGGTTTTTAAAGGTGCCAAACATTATATCAAATATTGGCAGGTCGGAATAGTTGAAGGCATGCACGCCCTTGCTATGGTGTACTGAATGACTTTCGGGCCGCTGAATGACATAGCCAACCCATTTGGGTGTTTTAATGTTGGCATGTTGAAAAATGGACAGAAAATTGGTAACAAGCAGCATGATGGTTACAGCGGCTGGTTGTAACCCCAAAATCAATGAAAAACAAATGGTACCCAGTACGGTAAACCCAAGCATATCCATCGGGCTGAAAAAGAATGCCCCGTAGGTATCGAGCCTTTCGGCACTGTGGTGCATTTGGTGCATTACCCGCCACAGCAGGTTGCTGTTGTGCATGGTTCGGTGCCAAACATACACCCCTAATTCAAACAGCAGGATGGCGGTGGCAGCCGACAGGTAAACCGGGTGATTACTGAGGTTGAATAACTGCGCATCGGGCAACAGGCTGGCGTAACCGAATGGTACATAAGTACTCACCAGCACATAAATGACAAAAGCAGCAATTCCTTTTACTCTCCAAAAACAGATGTGTGGCAGCTTGCGTGCGGGGAATAACGCTTCCCAAAGCATCAGCAGCAGGTACATACCCAAAACAGCGAGCATGACAGGATCGAGTAGAAGATCGAGTGGAGTAGGCATAACATATCATTTTTTAATGTTCACCTACTCAGGCGTAAGTTTAAAACTTACATTGTAAGTTTTGCAGCCTTACGCTCCGAACTTACGTTCCAATATAACTCCCGGTCGGGCTGATAGGTGCAGAATGTACCTGTTTTGATGGCATTGCTGAGGTGGGCACCCAAAAGTGGATGCAGCATCTCAATTCGGGCAATTGCATGCCTGATGCGCCATGTTACCGCCGATCTTGCCTTTTCCACCGGGTTACCTGCTTCACGCACTTTTCCCTTCAGTCCGAGCGCTTTCGAGAGGTGTTCAATTAACTGGTCGTATTCATCCTGCAGTTTCTCCAGAGTATAAAAATCCTGCTGAAACTCCGCATTTTTCATTGCTTTTTGCAAAACAAGCAAGCGTTGCTCATATTGCTCCTTAGCTTTCTGATCAAAAACCATTTCGCCCCTTGCATCAAGTGCCGTGCCCATCAGTTCGGCACAATGGTATAGCTTGCCCGGTAGTTCCAAAAACCTTGAAATGTCATAAAACCCCTTTACCTCGGGCATCAATACTTCTTTTCCCTCATATTCCATCCGCCAGGTAGTACCTTCCTTCATAAAAATATTTGGCAGCAGTGAAATAACCGGCGTTTGGCGCTTTTTTGTTATTTTTTCTTCCACATCATCATTTTCAATGAATTTGAGGAACCTTTCCAAATGGCTGTTACCAAATTTGTGCGGATTGATTGTTCTGATCCAATTGGTGGCTTCATGAATTGAAAATGGCTTTCCTTTTGAAATCAACCGCTCATAGGTTTCCATGAAACGATTCCATCCGGCCTTCATGTATTCGTTTTGCTCCAGGTAATAATGTGTGGCGGCATAAAAAACCTCCGCATCTGCCCATCTGCCGGAAGGAAATGAATTAAACATGGAGGCCGCCTTTTCATAGTTGCCCTTTTCAAAATAAATAAAGCCACCGTAAAATTGGTTCTTAAGTGCGATTACCGGGTTCAGCCCTATTATCCTTTCATACATTTTTTCAGCCTCATCCGCTAAACCAAGATAAACAAAATAGCAGGCAATAGGAATAACCGTTTCAGGATCATTTGGATTGAGGCTAAGTGATTGCCTGAAATAATATTCTGCCGTTTCGTAAGCGCGTCCGTACAGGAATGTTTTTCCAAGTACCATCGCGGCTATATAATTCCGGTCATCGATCTCAATGGCTTTTTGGGCCCAATCGTATGCGCCCGATTTTGCCACTTCCCAGCGATCCCAAAGCTGACAACTCCATTCATTAAAATACGAAAGCGACATGCCTGTAAAGGCGAGCGCATAATCCGGTTGAATGGCAATTGCCTCCTGAAAATGGCTACGGGCCTGCAGGTCTGCTTCCACCGAGCCACGTTTCAATTCCTCCATACCGTGCAGCCAATGCTCATAAGCCTTGAAATCAACCTTAGGCCGCCTGCGCATTTTCGACAACAGGTCTGCATTGATTTCCTGCTGAAGTGCACTCACCACTTCAAGCAACAAGGTTTCCTGCAAATCAGTCAGGTCTGCCAACGGCCCTTCAAAACGGTTTCCCCAAAGCATTTGCTGTGTAGCCTGATGCACCAACTGTACATTGATGCGTACTACTTCCTTGTCAAGGCGAAAGTTGCCCCGGATTATATAGTCAGCATCAGCGGTTTTGTTTTCCGGATTTTCCGGGAAACAGGTGGTCAACCAAAAATGCCTGAACCTGGAAAGTTCTGTCACCAAATCGGCGCTAAAGGAGCGGCTGAAAATATCAAGCTCCGGCCTAAGCGACAGGTTTTCAAAGGGTGAAATACACAATCGGATATGCCCGGTATTAATCATGGTGGTGTGTGTTGGTAAAAGTGAGCCCAAATATAAAAAAAGTTAGCCTTTTGGAAAAGTGGTGGTTGATTTGCGGCGGATATGAAATGAGGAGTGGGTTAAAGCACAGATAGCTTATCGCTTTGAATTTAAAACCCGGAAACAGGCAATCCATTATGATATCGGGTTGTCTGCGGCACGGTATACCATGGAAGCGCGGATGCTTTTAAACCTTACCTCTCTTTCAATGCCCTCCTTCCAAATAAAAATATTCATTCGCCGATTTATCGAGGCTTTGTTGTACCAATTCAAAAGCCGGTTGGCTTGCACGAAGGTTTAAAAATTTACCAACGATATTCCTGCGTTTGTACACAAGAATTGTATTTTCCACATCAGGGTTTATTTTGTTCAGGTAAATATCGGAGGGTTTATCATTAAAAGAGGGCACCCAGGTGAGTGCAAGGTGTTTCAATTGCAAATCAATGCCCAACTTTTCAAGTTTACTCCGGCTCCTGTTTTTGGCCCCATCCTCCTCATTTCCATACACAAAGAATACCTTCAGGTACTTCTCCCTTTTCATGCTTTCGGCTTCCAAAAAAATCAGCCATTTCAGTATATCAGCCTCATTTGGATGGTTGCCTACAAAATATAAAATACCATGGAACCAGCCGTACTTGCAAACAGGGCAGGTTTCGGTGCCTTTGTCGGGGCCCCAGGCATGGTTTGGGCCAAATGAAAATACTTCTTCGCCAACCTCGCGGCCGGATTGGCTTTTTGTTGTAGCTGGAGCAGGGTAATCAGGAATGTGCAAACCCAGGCGGATGTCGCGCTCTCCAACTAACAGGGTGTCTTTTTTTACTATTCGCACCACCCCGCTGCCACCGCGGGTTTCCAGGGATAACCTTTTGGCAGTGGTAAGCAGTGCATCGTCATCAAACACAATATCGTCAATGTAGTATTCGCTGATTTCGTTAGGCTCCTTTACCGTAAGATGCACATGGGCAGGCTCATCGCGGGTAGGGTATGTACCGGGCCTTACCGTATAAATAAAGTATTGCCCCTTGTCGTTGGTTTTCACCCAACCCCGTATGTATCCATGTGTTTGACCTTTCTTGTTGGGTGGCATGCTTCCGGGCATTTCGTGGCGGTGGGTATAGCGGCCTGTAATATCGGTATGGTAATAATATATCACCACTCCAGGTACGGGAGTAATGCCATTTGGGGCGTAAACAGTGCCGGTCAGCAATAATTTAGGGCCGTTTTGCTGCCAACCTGCACTTGTATCTGTCGGGCCAATAGATTCCGGCATTTTTTGGTAAATGAATTCCCTGTTTTCAAATGGACCGCCAACTACCTTTGTAACTGAGGCTGTAACACCAGTACTTCGCTCCTGGCTATGGCAGCTAACCAATAACTGAACACATAATATAGCTGATAATAATACAGTTTTGACCATGTTTTCCATTTGAGGCCGAAAGTAGTTTGCCCCCATGTTTCAAAACCCCAAAATGGGTTCACCCGAGTATATTTTAGTTCCACCCGAGTGAAAAAGCTTCCATCCTCGCCCTGAAATGCGCTGAATAATGCCGGCTTACCCGCAACGCTGTACCATTTTTTAGCGTAATATCGTAATCCCCGTTTTGGCGGCTCTTAATGGAAACAACACATGCAATATTGACTAGTGCGGTTTTGTGAATACGGATAAAACGACCGGGATCCAGCTGTTCTTCGAAGGCTTTTAGGGTTGAAGAATAGAGGTATTTTTGGCCCGGAAAATGAAGGTTGACATAGGGTGAATTGGCAGTGCAATAAGTTAATTCGGAAACGGAAACAGCTATTTTGGCATTGTTGCCTGCATCTACCCAAAGCGTTCCAGGATATAGAACCGGATGCGATGAAATGGCCTCTTCCATTGCCCCAACCTTTGGGTTGGAAACGGCCTCCTTTTTTGCCCCGATAAACCACGCATACAAAACCGGAAGACTGTAAAAGGCGAATAGCAGGTACAAATGCTCCGAAATAGTGTACCTCAGGGTTCTTTCAAAACGGAAGGTATGATCAAAGAACAATGCAGATATTCCCCAAACCAGTGAAGGGAACAATATCAAATGCATCCCAACCGGCAAAATCATTAACACAGGCATTCGAATGGCTGGCTTGTCAGCTAAAAATGGAAGAGGTTTTGTAGTTAATTTAAACCAACAGTACTGCGCATACCATAAAGGCGCAAACAGCCACCAAAAGCTGCTGAATAAAAAGGATTCGCTTAAATAATAGCCGGTTTGCTGAACATTTGCCCGTACATAGTCTTGCACCATGGTGAGTATAACCAATATAAACACGGTTGCTATAATGGCTAAAAGCAACTTTCTGCCCCTATATAGTGAGGATGTAACCGAAATAGATAATGGCATACATGAACGATTGAGATTTTCAAATGTCAGTATTAAATTCCAAAAATAATTTGAATAACAGAGATGCTCTTTAATTGGAGGACAAGCAGAATTTTTTAAAAATCCTGGCTTAAAAGGTCTCTCAGGAGTTCAGCCCGCTGTAAATGCCAAAAATAAATAATGGCGTAAATATTTGGTTTATAATACTTTAGGTAATTAATTTTGAATTGTTGGATGGTATTTTACCACCTGTAACCAAACATAATTAACCTATGCCAGAACGATCCGAACTCAAACAAATCATCATAAGGCTTCAAAAAAACCTGGATGAGGAGCTCAAAAATATCCGTGAACTGAAAAACAAATGTGTTCAGGATCAAACTTTTGAAATGGTTGCCGGTGTACGGGATATTGAGAAAGAGATGATGGCATTCAGGGAAAGCCTCGGTTCCTGATTGTGCCATTTAAAATATTCTTCCAATGGTGTAGCTATTCTTACCAATATATTTTCATCTCCTGAAAAAAGTTTCATTTCTGATGTTATAAAATTGCCTTTGCGGTAATTAGTATATGACCGGTCGCAAAAAACACATTTTACAACACACAAAAACAAAAAAGAAAATGAAACAGTATCTCACCAGGCATATTGGAAAAATTGCCTCTTTCCTCCTTGTTACCACCATGGCTACTTCCTGCCAGAAGAATATGGAAGAGCCGGTATACAATGCTCCCGACCGTGAAGTTGAAATGGCAGCAGCAAGTGGAAATGCCATCCTGATTGCCATTGACCAAAGCAGTATTGCCAACGACCTTGAGCCAAACTATTTTACCAGCACCGATGTAAATGACAACATAGCAACGGTAGGTTTAAGGGCCACCCTTCCTTATTTTCGGAGAAATATTGGTAAGGTAATTAACCTGTACACCGGCGAGGTGGGAGATGAGGGTTGGTTTGCTTTAAAAACGATACCTGCCTCCTGGAAAAGAACCGGACCTTCGTTACTTGGATCCCAAAATTACCTGAATGCAAGCGCAGGCCTTGGCAGCGGTATCAATCCGGAATCTCTGCTTGATAAGATACCCAACGTTACCCCACTCAGGGCAAGGGGATTGAGCATGCTTACAGGCCAAACCGTACTGGCTGTAGTGTATGATGGTGACGTAAGTATTAATTACGACACCCCAATTAACGGTAGCCTGAAAGGCGCTAATCTTGGACTTGTGGCATTAAAGGTTCAAAAAGTAACCCGCCGCACGAATGGCTCCACCAGTTCTTTGCCAACTGTACAGGTATTGATTGAAGATGTGAATGTAGCAAAAAATACTTCGCTTCAATTGTTCAGCAATGCACCAAGGCCAACCTCATCATCTTTACCTTTTGATGTAAGGCCACCTTCAACAATCCCCGTAATTAAACTTGTTACCGCACAATAATCACCTGCCCACACTTTTTCACTCAATAATAGGATGCCCTTGACAGGGGCATCCTATTCCATAAAACAAAAGCAGAATTAAAAACATTTAAGTTTAATTTGTTGCGGCTAAAATGATCTCAAAAGTGAATATACAGGACCAGGATATTATTGATAAAATTCTGATAAACGATTTGGAAGACGGGGTAAGATCCCTGTACCGGATTTGCTTTGATGAAGTGGTAAAGGATATTGAATATAACGGAGGTAACAGCGAAGACGGAGCCGATATATTTCAGGAGGCCATCCTCATTTTGGTGAAAAAAATTCAAAGCGAACAATACCGCCCCGAAAGCAGCCTGAAAACATTTTTGAAAGGAATTGCCCGAAACCTCTGGATGTCGGAACAAAGAACCCGGGGAAGAAGAATAGCAAGGGAAAAGGAATACATGTCGGGTAAAACGGAAGCAGAAGAACCAAAACTCTGGAGAAGCCCCAAAAAGGAATTTTCGGAACTGCTGAACAGTATAGGAGAAACCTGCAAGGAGCTGCTCATTGGATATTATTTTGAAGACATGGATGTAAAAGCACTATCGAAGGCCTTTCGCTTCAAATCAGAACAGGTACTTCGCAATAGGAAAACAATTTGCATGAAAAAGCTTAAAACACTTGTGGAGAACAGGAAATATTTAATTCACTCACTCATAACAGACTCAGACTATGAATAGGAATTCGCCTTATGAAAATATGCTGGATAGCTGGGCCCGCGAAGAAATTACCTATGAGGAGCTTCGTGCCTATGCCAAAAGCCAGGGTATTGAACATGTTGAACAGGATGCAACACTGCACAAATCCATTATGGAAGGATTGAAAAATGAGCATTTGCGTTTGCGCATTGCAAAGGTGCATCGTGAATTTGCTAACCCGGTACCGGAGGAAAAAGCCCCTTCTTTGGTAAAAAGTTTTTTACAGCAGAAATGGATATTCAGGATAGCGGCATCCTTGCTGATTTTAACCGGTTTGTATATAGCGCAGGATGCCCTTTTTGTATCTGGGGAAAAGCTATCAGAAACCATGTTTGCAGAATATTATATGGTGAATGAACGAAACGATAATGGCCCGGGAGCAGGAGAGTTTACCAATAGCTTTTTAAACAAGGAATTTGTAAAAGTTACCTCCCTGTACGAAAAAAATAATGGGGTACCCATTCGTGAGCAGTTTCTTGCCGGTTATGCCTATTACAAACAAAATGATTTTCCAAAGGCATCTGAAGTATTCAAAAAAATAATGGAACAAAACGTAAATGCATCTGTTCCACTATACAGGGATGAAGCTGAATATTACTTTGCACTATGTGCCCTGCATACCGGAAATTATACCGGGGCATATACACAGTTTAAAAATATTCGTAACAATAAAAATCACACCTACCACGAAAAAGTTAGCGGACTCAATTTACTCCGGATCAGGCTTAAAACCTTTTGAATGTTTGAATGCAAAATATATTCCGGCAAACAATGCAAGGGTCAGCAAAGACCAAAGGGTAATATCCATTATTGAAAAAGATTCCTGATCAGCTATTTTACCGATGTAAATAAAATTGGCCCAAAAATTTGCCGTTTTTAGTTTGGGGTTAATCTCACCTGATTGTATCAGGTCGATCTTACTTTTCCTCAGTGCCTCTTCAACCGAAAGGCCCTGTTTAAGATAACGATACATTTGATTCATGAGAAATGCGGTTACTTTATCATCCGTTTTATAGAGGGTAGATACAATTCCTTTTGACCCTGCATAAAGAAAAGCCCTTGACAAACTCAAAAGCCCTTCGCCGCTAACCGATTCGCCTGCAGCCGTTTGACAGGCGCTTAGTGTTACCAATTCAGTTCCATGAAGATTTAGATTATAAATTTCATGCAGGTAAAGCTTTTCTGCAATACTGCCCGATTGTTTGCCCTGAAACAGAATCCAGCTATTTGTACTATCCGTACTTAAAGATGCATGGGTGCCAAGATGTATATATCGGTAGGCCGGATAATGACGGATAAAATTTTGTTTGGTGGCCCTGCTTCTGATATACTTATTTACGAAAGGTAAATTGATCTCGTTATCTGAAAAGGGCAGGCTTTGAATACCACCGGGACCCTGAAAAATCTTTTCAAATGAAAAAGGTGCAAAGCCCAGTATGCTGTCTGATTTCGTAAATGTTGGTTCTATTACATCCTTATTAAGTAAAAGGTTAAAGGAATAATGGTAACTGATGGTATGATCCATAAGCAGGTAACTTTCCTTATTTTCATTTTTAGATAATGCATCAAAAGGCAGATAGTACAGGTATTCATCAGGTACAATTACCCAGCGCTTATACCTGGAAGCAATTTGAGAAACCGGTTTAACAAGTGTATTATACAGGCTGTTTCCGCGGGCATAGCCATCAAAGCGTATGCCGTCAGTAATCCGGTAAATTTCCTCCAGATATAGGCGAAACTGATGGTGAAAGTCCTCATTCACCAAAATTTTTGCAACGTGTGCATCGTTGTGGGACAGGTAAAATAAAAAGATGGTATTATCACTGATAAAGTAATTCATCAGCAGTGTATTCCGGTCAATTTTATCCTGAATGCTTTCCAGGTAATCCTCTCTTTTAAAATTTTCATCATTAAAAAAGAAAGCCCGTTCTGTGTTAACAAAGGATTTTTGCAGCCTCGAAATCTCAACCTGCAAGGATGCGATCCTTTTATTTATTTGGGCGGCCTCTTTTTCATTGGTCGTTTGATTGAGTTGGGTAAGATAACCGGCATACATTTGTTTCAAATTCGATTCCCGGGTCAGCAGTCCTTCGGGAACAGATGAATTATGCTTTTGGCGGGCGTCCTGCAGCGTTTGATACAATACATTCCCTTTATAACTCTCAATAATTCTTAATACATCATCAAGATAAGTCCCATCCTTTGTTGAAGCTTCATAGGCCGTTTTAACCGCGTCATCAAAAAGCGACCGGCTGTTTTCAATAAAAAACATCCGGGCATCATCATTGTCAAAATTGGTTAATATATACCTGCTCAGTTCTACGGCCTTTAAATAAATGTGGCTTGCATTGAAAAGATAGGTTTCGTTTCCTTCGCGCTTATATTTTTCGTATACCAATCCTGCCTTGTGTACCAGAACCTGGAAAAAAGTTAATGGCGAAATGGATGCTGAAACATCTGATGGGACATCATAAATACTTTTTGAGACAAAATTAAGGTGAACCTCATTTAATGCACGGTTTGCCCATAACAGCGATTCGTTCAGAAAGCCCGATTTAAATGCAAGCTGACTTCTATACAGGTATGATAATGCTTCCTCCTTATTCTTTACATTGCCGGTTAGCTTTTTATTTTCTTCAATGGCCGCAGCAAAATAGTTTTCCGCCTGTTTAAAGTTTCCCTTCAGCATGTGAATACGGCCCATTTCGTTACGGGCAATAATGCGGCCAAAACCCGGAGGCAAATCAAGGCGCTCATAAATTAATAATGCGGAATCAGTAAGACCCTTTTCCAATAGTGCATGGGCAAGGTTTTGGGCAACCAGCGTATTCTCAGGATTATCCAGCACCAGTTTTTTGAAAATACGGATAGATGAATCGTAGAAGTGCAGCTTAAGCAGGCAATTGGCTGTATTGCTTTGAATATTATTATAAAAATCCCGGTATTGTTCCGATTCGGAGGAAATAAAATTGAGTGCAGTCTGAAAATAGTTTTTGGCCTGCAGGTAATTTCCCGACTCATAATATATAACTCCCAGGGAGTTATATAATCGGTCCTGCTCAGGTAATTGACGGGTTCGGCCATCGCTTCCTGTTAATGCTGATGCTTTTTCAAAATAATACCGGGCACTGTCTATAATTCCGGTATAGTACATGGATGTTCCAAGATAAAGGAACGATTCGTAGGCAAAGTCTTTACGTTGCCCGGATTGGTTATTGATACTAATTGCCTGATGGTAAAGTGCCTTCGACTGATTGAAACGGTTATAACCCTGGTGAATATTTCCGGCACATAGCAAAGATTTTATCCTGATATGCGGCGCAATCAATGCCCCGCCATCAGCCACCCGGGTAAACAGGTAAATGGCTTCGAGGTCACTTTCTTCGGTTGGTTCATCCAGGTTATACAAATGGTCGGCACGGGCATAATCTTTCAACAAGGGATTATCTCTTCCGGGACCGGCCAATGCAGGATGGGCAAAAAGGAATAGGGCTGCCAACCCGCCAATTATCCCCTTCGAAAAATTGCCCTTGTCTTTTTGCATTTACTGTTCAAAATTAGGCATCGGGCAACTAAAAAACGGCCTGAAAGACCGTCATTATTTTGTTGTGCTATTGTTGCCCTATAATTACAATAATTGGCGGACGGCGTGGTTTGGCATACGAAGCAAAATCCATTACATACCTTGATTCTTCGATATTCAACATGGTGAAACCAGGCAAAGGGGAAAGATTTACCCGCTGATCCACCCTCTTTCGCTCATTGATCTGCCTGATAAGTGAGGCTGGCACGGCAGATTTCCTGTTATAATAAATTACCCTGACCGTAATATTATTTAGTGCCCTTCCGCTTGCATCATTCAGGCGATAATAAAACTTAAAATCCTTTCTTGTGCCATTGGCTGGCGTGGAAGAACCAAAAATCCCAGCCCGGAAAGAGGCCTCTACATCAATAATGCCCGTTTTCTCGTTCACCAATAATTTTTGCTGGTTCACACCCGCAATATCATCATCCCCGTCATTGTTCAGGTCGGTTTCATCAAAAACACAAAGGTTTTCATTGTCATCATCACCCAAACCGCAGGGTAAAGCCAGGTTTTTATTGGCATTATATATAGGAAAAGCGGAATCGTATGTATTGGGCGTATTATTCAATACATAAATTGAATCGGCATAATCAATACCCGAAATTACCAGCGTGGTACTATCAAGCAGTACACTGCCCGGACCAGTAAAATATATCTTATACTTCAATCCCGACAGACTCCTGTTTATGTTGATTCTGCCTGTTACCGAGTCAAGGGATAGCCCTTTTGGTATTGATTTAAAAACACCGGGTACAGTTGGTTTAACTTTTGGTAAAATATTATAAGTTGAACCAGATGGTTTTAAGAAGAAAATGGAGGCCCCATAAGAAAAGGTTGGGGCTGAACTGTTCATGGATGTAGAACTGCCCTCTTTTTTCAAAAAACTATCTTCCAGATTTTTCTGACAGGCAGTAAGCAAAAAGACCGGCAATGCAAGAATCCAAAGTTTCCTAAAATTCATACGGTTGGTTTATTCACTAATTGTAGCAAGATTTAAGAATATAACATCCAAACCCAAAAAAGTTTAAAAAATGCAGGAAAATTGCCAAGGAAGGGGAATTGATTTTCTCTTTCCGGCAAATTATGGCAGCTACAATGTAAATTGGATGGTACAATACCCGGGAATCCACCATTTAATGGTACAATTAATCAACAATCAACCGCTTCCCCTACATTTGGGCATCTAAGCTATCAGACTTTCATTTTAAATTAATTCTACCAAAACTATGCGAAGACTTTTGCTATCATTAGCAGGTGCCTTTTGCCTTACAGTGGCTTTTGCC
>Ga0116158_10003331_pt1 | contig 13969 bp, 8 predicted proteins | sample AD_UKC052_MetaG_FD_89883 | JGI IMG/M metagenome (GOLD analysis project Ga0116158, IMG submission 89883) | Active sludge microbial communities of municipal wastewater-treating anaerobic digesters from USA - AD_UKC052_MetaG | ecosystem: Engineered > Bioreactor > Anaerobic > Digestate | place: USA... | reverse complement strand
ATAATACTGATAGGGGTCAAGTCCATAAATGTGGAAGCCTTCCGAGGTAACTTCCGCCCCCTTGTATTCTTTTCCCCGCTATCTTTTGCCGTCCACAGTCCATCGGCTGCATAGGGATCATATCCCCTGATGGAAACAGTTCCGCCTTCGGCCACCGGTTTTTCATCCCATTGAACCTTTACCGGCGCTACCATCGCCTGCCGTGCATACCCAAATCCCCTTGGAGGCCTGTGGTAAAACACGTACCACTGACCGTTGATCAGCTCAATACTGCCATGGGTGTTATGTCCGGCATTGGTGGTTTGCAAGGCAGTTCCATCCTCATTAAGTACCGGGGCACGCGAATCAACCACCACACCCCCGCTTTTCCATGGACCTAAGGGTGAATCGCCAAAGGCATAGCGTAAGGTAGAGTTGGAACTGCTGAGGCCATAATCAGGACCGGAATATCCGCTAAAAACAGTAACATATTTATTTCCTACCTTTCTGATAGAAGAGGCTTCAAAAAAATTGAAGGTTCCCAAATCCTCACCGGGATAAATGTTGGGATATTGTGTACCTTCCGGTTCACGTATTACACCATATCGCCTGCTTGCGGGTAAAAGGTACGAAACAACATTGGTTCCAGGCCTGAGCGAATACATCGTATTTTGGTCAAGCTGCGCTGCTGACGACCTTTGAAATCCCCAAAATCCATATGCCCTGAACCCAATTTCAAAATCCGGATCTTTAGGGTCGGTAACATATTCAATATAAACAGCCGGATCGAATCCTAAAATACTTCCCTGCACCGTACGTTTTCCGTCTTCCGTTAAATTTACAGGTGTAAATGGCCCGTCAGGCCGGCTTCCCTTGCACACCATCGCTTCCCTGTTGGGACCGCGGCTGTGCGGATACAGGTAATACTCTTTTTTGCCATCCTTCTTTTTTACCTCCACCAAATCAGGCGCATACATTACATCCCATTTTCCATCAACCTGGTAGGAAAAAATGGGGCCTTCATCGCGCCAACTGCTTAAATCCTCAACGGGCGCCGACCATGCCCTGATATCGGGACCACAATAACTGGTTACCCTTAAATCATGCGAACCAATAATGTAAGCACGGTATTTTCCCGGCTGATCGGGATCTTCAAAAACGCGGGGCTCCCCGTCGGGCAAATGCTCCCAAAGCGGCAAATAGGGATTACCTGAACCTGAATGAATAAATTTATTTTCCGGCTTAGTATGTTGGTTTGAGGTGGACTGTCCGCTTACCCGGGTTAATGAAAATAAAAAGAGAACTGAGAATAATAAAACCACTCCCTGACTTTTTAAATTAAATTCGTATTGCTTCATGTGTTCATTTTTAGTGCGCAGCCTGTCGGCTGCTAATTTTTAATTGTCACATGGAATCCCCAAATGATCATTGGCGCTGGGTGTGCGACAGCTCGTGGGGATTTCATAAGTGAGTTTAATGCCGGTATTTTACTTCGATTTGTTATTAAATTTTATTTGTTATGGTTCCAAAAGAAAAGTTGAAGCCTTGTATCCTTTTTAAATTTCCTCTTAATTCAGTTAATTAAATTGGGCAAAGCACCTATCCATTTCATGGAAATTTTACCTAAAATGGCAAAGAATTCAAAAAAAGGGAGACTTACGATGTTGGAACAGTAATTTTTGATATAATAATGAGAATTTTGTTTCAATTCAAGGCTAAGGGCACAGAAAGGAAGTTTATCCCCACCAAAAACACTTAAAAAAATTGAAAGCCCTTCTTCTCATTTGCGTGTGAGGTTATCTCTATATTTACCCAAAAATATTAACTGCATGACGAAATCATGGATAGTACTGACAGCATTTTCACCTTTGATAACCATTGCACAGAAAGGCCCCGCTGAATACTCAGCACTGGTAACGGATGTTACCCCCAAGGTAGTTGAATGGCGCCGGCATCTTCACCAATACCCCGAACTAAGCAACCGCGAGATAAAAACCGCCGAATATGTGGAAAAGCATTTACGCGCACTTGGGCTTGAGGTACGCACCAAAGTGGGCCTGACCGGGGTGGTTGCCGTTTTAAAAGGCGGCAAACCCGGCCCGGTGGTAGCACTCAGGGCCGATATGGATGCCCTTCCCGTAAAAGAAAGAGTGAATGTTCCCTTTAAATCGGAAGTTACGGCAGATTATCTTGGTCAAACGGTACCGGTAATGCATGCCTGCGGACACGATTCGCATACCGCCATCCTGATGGGTACGGCAGAGGTACTGACCAAAATGAAAAAGGATGTACCCGGTACGGTGGTATTCATTTTCCAGCCGGCAGAAGAAGGCCCTCCCGGAAACGAAGAAGGCGGCGCGCCCCTGATGATTAAGGAAGGCGCCCTCGACAACCCCAAAGTAGACGCCATTTTTGGATTGCACATCAATTCGCAAACACCCATTGGCATGATTACTTACAAAAGCGGCGCCACCATGGCAAGCAGCGATTGGTTTACCATCAAGGTTAAAGGCAAGCAAACCCATGGCTCGCAGCCCTGGGGTGGTATTGATCCCATTTATGTTTCGTCGCTGATCATACAAGGATTGCAGGGCATTGTAAGCCGTCAAAGCGAGCTGACCATTGCCCCCGTAGTAATAAGTGTTGGAAAAATTAACAGTGGTGTACGCAGCAATATTATCCCCGAGGAAGCTACCATGGATGGAACCATACGCACGCTTGACCCTGCTATGCAAAAAGAAACGCATGAACGTATCCGCAAGGTAGCCACCACCATTGCTAGCGCTTATGGGGCTACCGCCGAGGTAACTATTGATACAAAAACCCTGGTTACCTATAATCATCCGCAACTGACCGAACTGATGGTGCCTGCCTTGGAAAAAGCTGCCGGAAATGAAAATGTAAAAGCAAAAGAATGGACGACCGGCGCAGAGGATTTTTCCTTCTTCAGTGATAAAGTACCCGGTATCTTTTTCTTCCTCGGTGGTATGCCCGCCAATATGAATCCCAAAGATGCTTTTCCGCACCACACCCCCGATTTTTATATTGACGACAGCAAGCTTGATGTTGGGGTAAAAGCCTTTGTGGAACTGGTTTTTGGGTATGCAGCGTTGCCGGTGAAGCCGAAATTGTAAAGAAATTGATAATTGGATTGGATTTTGGTGCAACCTTAATGGAAAGAATGCCAGGAGTATGTTGCAATTCACAGATCAGTTCACCGAAATTGAAATTGTCGTGCCACTGTCACGACAATTGAATTGGTCACATGCCGTGGTTCGTGGCTTCACGAACCACTTCCCGAACCACCTCCACGCAACAAACCTTTCGCTGTGGTGCGTACCTTCACGCACGATACCTTTCGCCGTGGTGCGTGCCTTCACGCACCATACATTCCCTTCGCCGTGGTGCGTGCCTTCACGCACCATACATTCCCTAAATCACCTCATTTATATGAGTCACCAATCCCCATGGATCAACCCCGTATGAATAAAAAGCTGCTGATGAATATTTATACATTATATAATCAGGCGCAAGGTTCCATTTTTTTGCAACAGGATTTTGATGGATATAATTTAGTTTTTGGTAAGCAACTTCCCTTGTAAATAATTTAATAGCCAAGGAATCCCGTTGCCAAAATTGAAATTGCTTATTGGCTGCCATCACCCTGAAAGAATGAAGCAATTCCGGGTCATTTTGCACCAAATCCTTTTTCAGCAAATGTGCAGTATGTTTTAGCAAGGTACCCTGTACCGATTCTTTTCTTTCTTTTTGTGATGTTTTCCAAATTAAATGCAAATGATTTGGCATAATGACATAGGAATAGATTGATGCCAATTCATTTTCTTTCAGCCAACTAAGGGATTTTATAATGATATCCTTCCGGTAATCAGGTTCCAAGATAGGATTCCAATTATGTATAGTGGCCGTCCAGAAATACAAATCACCTGGAGGCATGAAGGATTTTCGTTGGCTAATGATTGAGGGATTCATCAATTAAAAGTAACAAATTTTACGAAAAGGGATAGTAATATGATTATTTTTTTGGGTTTGGGAATGGTTCGTGAAGGCACGAACCATGTCGGTGGGTTTGGGAAATGGTTCGTGAAGGCACGAACCATGGCATGTGTTTGGGTGGACGACATCAAGGCCGAAGCCGTCGTGCGGCCGTGGTGCGTGTGTCCACGCACCACACGTAGGTACAACGCGAAGCCGTGGTGCGTGTCTTCAGGCACCACACGTAGGTACAGCGCGAAGCCGTGGTGCGTGTCTCCACGCACCACACCACGCACCACATCCATGCACCACAGCACCAAACGAAAGCCCTTTAGCAATTTTCCCCTTACTTTTACCCTATGCCTCTCAACATTCTCGGCGAAGAACTCGCCTGCTGCTGTACCGATCCCATGACCGGGTTTCACCGTGATGGCTTTTGCCGTACCGGCGAAATGGATACCGGCAGGCATGTAATTTGTGCGCAGGTTACCAAGGAATTCCTGGACTTTTCCCTATCCATGGGCAACGACCTCATTACCCCAAGGCCTGAATTTGGTTTCCCCGGTTTAAAACCCGGCGACAAATGGTGCCTGTGTGCCCTGCGATGGAAAGAAGCATTGGAAGCAGGCCTGGCACCGCCGGTGTACCTTGCCGGTACGCATGTCAATGCGCTCAACTATGTAACGCTTCAGCAATTGAAAGAAAACGCCATAGCAACAACGGCAAAATAGAGGCTGCCTGTTAGATTACCTTTGGCCTGTTTTTACAGGATAAATGATTTTTACCTTTTTGCCAGCATGATCATCCCCTTATGCCGAAGGGGATTCCGTACCTGCAGGAATATCCCAGTTGAAAGTTTTGGCCGCGCCAAGTGCGCCCGTTTTATTATCCTGGGGCTTGTAATCAATTTTTACGGTTTTAAAAACCAATTCAACATGTTGCACCACCAAACCTTCTTCGGTACCTGAGTTTGATACTTTTGTAATGAAAACGCCTTCCATGGTCATGGTAAAATAGGTTTCAGGAGTGGCTTTGCCTGTCGTTTTCATCATCTGAAGTTCTAACTTGGGGAAAGCCTTACCTGTGCAGATATACCCAAGGATCACCGTTGAGGACGTGTCGAAATTGTGTTGGAAACTTAACCTTCCCGGACTTGGTTTGCCTACACTTGCACCACCACCTTTCGTCCAATTTGTTTCGGCCTCCACTTCCCATTCCCAACCCTGAATTTCCACCCACTTTTCCTTGCCTTTTTGAAGAGACTCGCCACTGGCTTTGTCGAAAAAACTAAGAAATGCATTGATTGCCATGATGTACGCTCCTTTTATTGATTATGATGAAATTGTATTGCCCTGAAAAATGCTCAATTGATTTTGTTTCCGCCATTTTACCTGAATATTCTATAAGGCAGGCAGGTCTCCATTACAATTTTGCCCACCCAATATTACGCAAATGCCCATAAAATAACAACAGGCAAATTTATTAAACCCTTAATTTTGCCTCACATTCTACCCCCAATATTGAAATTCAAAACCAAAAAAATGAAAACTTTCCCCTTTTTGATCGTAACCTGCCTGATTGCATGTTCTACCTTTTCTTTGAATGCACAAAAGGCTGAATTATTGAGTGTTTTGCCACAAACAAAGGAAGAATTTATTGCCAGTGAGAAAAATCTGCTTGCTACCATTGATTGGCTCGAAAATACCCCCATAAATGAGGAAACAGAACTTAGGAAAGCCAATAATGCACTTTTTGTTGCCTGGGTCACCAATTCACCCACAGTAACCATTGAAATTTCGGCAAAGGTTTTGGACTTTACTAAAAAAAACCAGGAATTGCTTGTTTTGTTTATGGCTGGCTGGACAAGGTACTCCCTGTTAAATAACTATTCCAAAGATGCCGTACAAGGCAGCATTGCAGGCATCCGTTGTGCTATTAAATCATACAACCTGGGAGGTTATAAAAAAGACAAGGAAATGCAAAAACTCATTGACCTTGATGTAAATGGAGGGTTAGAAAAATGGGTGGCAGATAAATTATCCGGAAAATAAACCTTCCATTTCGCTTTGCTTTTTACCCATAAGCGAATTGGGAACTTTTTTCAGGATTCACCTGGCAAATTCCGGTCAGGCCTGCAGGTAATCTATTCCTGCATTCTTTCATTTTACCTCCAGTTCCTGCCAATGCTGCATTTTTCCATTATGCCATACACTTAACCTGTATAACCCGGGCTCCATGGAACCCGGCGCCACAAGTTCCCTTTCTATATCACCCGCTGTCATGGAAACTTTTTCCCAGCTATGCACCAAACTGCCATCGGCCCTGCCAAGCTCAAAATAAACCTCGCCAGCCGTTTTATTCTGAACTTTTAATTTTACCGGAAATCGGTTACCCGGGTAAATATGCATTAAAACCTGCCGAGGAGGGGCAATGGACAAAACCGGCTCTCCTTTGGGCGAAACAGCACCATCATCCACTGAAAAACCGGCCACTCCCCCGCTACCGCAAGGCCCGATAATTGCCCGGTAGGAGGTTGATTCCTGCGCGGTAAACCCTGGCATTAATTTTACCTCAAACCCTCCACGCATCTGCACCTTGGTACCTTCTGTTAATTGAAGGGAGGAAGTAGTGGTTACTGAATTGGAAGCAGCATAAAATTCCTGCCCGTTTAAAGTACCGCCAACCACTACATCAGCCACACAGCCTGTGTACAAATCGCTTGTCCAGATACCCCTGCCAAAGGTACCGGCCCTGATGCGGCCATCATCTTCCGAAATAACCAGGTCGGTTATGGGCACATAGGGCAGGTTGTTGTAAAAAGGAACCCAATCGCTCATGGAGGTACTGCGATAATATACCCCATTGTCGGTACCAACATAGGCGTTGTTACTTGCATCGAGGGCAATGGTATTGATGGGCAAATTGGGCAGGGTACCGCTTCTGTCCGTCCAGCTTCCGCCGCCGTTGGTTGACGAAAATACTTTTACACCGGCCATATACCCACCAAAAGTAACCCATACATTCAGTGAGTTGGAGGGGTCGACATTGATAGAAGTTATTTTCGGATAGGTTCCCGGAAAGTTGGTGTTGCTACTCAGCAAATTTGGCCAGGTTAACCCGCCATCATCGCTTCGGCGCAATACACCGGTGGCAGCCTGATAACTTGTACCACCTGCTGCATACACCCGGTTACCGTTGCTGGGACAGGTTCTTATGAACCACCCGGCATTAATGAGGTTAAAATTCCAGGAGGCGCCACCATTGATTGTGCGCCAAAGCGTATCCGACCCAATAAAAAGGGCATTTCCCAGTGTTGCATGCGGTGCCATACTCATTGAAAAAGGATTGTTCTGGTTTCCGGGGGCATTGGGGGTAATGGTGGTGTTATTTGCCCCGTCATTGGTGTACCTGAAAATATCCTGGTTTCGTACAGCGTAGAATGTACTGGTAGTTGCTGCATCATAACCCACGCTAAACCCATCAGCTCCCGAAACATGGTCAAATGTGGAGGTAGCTGAAGGCCTGCGTTTCAGCCCGTTATCCTGCGCACCGGCTATTACTTCCACAATATCATCAGGCCTTACAGCTATCCTGTAAAACTGGCTAACACTCATGGTATTAAAATGGCTGGTCCAGGTGGCACCATTGTCGGTACTGCTGTACACACCGCCATCGTTAGCCATCCACAATTTGTTGTCTGCCGGGTGAAAACCCAGGTCATGCACATCTTCATGATGACTGCCCCTGTAAGCCCAGGAAGAGCCGCTGTTTAAACTTCGCCAGCATCGTACACCACCCGTTACCACGGTTGCACTGGTATTATTATCCACAGCAATGGCCAGGTCGTAGGTAGATTGCGATGCACTATCCAAACCATCACTTGCCCGGCCAAGTATATTGGGCGTATTACCCTGCAACGTAAAACTTGTTCCCGAATTGGTACTTCTGTAAAGCCCTTTAAATGCGTTTCCGCCAACGGGAATGCCACCACACAAAAGATAAACAATACCTGAATTGCTGGCTGCCACGGCTATTTCTACCCTGCTTGTGGGATTATTGATCTGGTTATTGATGGTAAGGGTGCTGTCCCATGAGTTAAGCAAACCGCTGCTGGTACTTTTCCAGAACGAAGCCCTGTTATTACGAATGCTGGTGGCATAACAAACACTTCCGCTTCCGGGTTGAAAAGCCATATCATAAAACCTTCCGGGACCAATACTTAATGACCAGGAAGTGCCGCCATTAATGGTTACAAATATGCCCTGGTTGGTACAGGCATATAAAATTTGTGAACTTGATGGATGCATGATCAGCCGGTAGCCAACAAGGCTGCTGTAATTCGCCCCGGGAAAATCGCCGGTTTTCTGCCAGGTGGTTCCTCCGTTGGTTGATTTAAGCACACCAATAGATAGCCGCATGTATCCAAAATCTTCCACCAAACCACTGATATTACTATCACCATCGCCGGTAAGAATATACAGAACGTTGGTATTGCCCGGATCAATGGCAATGCCACTTATTGCCGGGCTGGAGATATTGGGTGAAAGGCTGCTCCAGTTGGTACCTGCATCGGTGGTGCGCCACAAGCCCCCGGCTGTAGTGCCGGCGTATACAATGTCCGGGTCCGTTGGGTGAAAGGCAAGCCTGTCAACCCTGCCAATACCGCTTGTAGTATTGGTTGGTCCCAGTAAAGACCAGGTTCCGGCGGTACTCAGCAATCCTACATCATTTGGTTGCTTCCTTTGAAGTTGATTTCCGTTTGCTTCAAAATTCTTTTGTTCAATATTCACCAACTCTCCTTTTTCCCCTACCCTGCTGCTCATATACCAAAGCCACCTTCGCCATTGTTTGGATTGCCGTTCGGCCTGCACCGGCCCAATCCGGTTAATGGTGGCGGGATCTTTGTAATAGTTTTTCAGTTCCCGGGCAATATCATCCAGCCTGTTTTTGTTCTTTAATCTTGAAGTAAGCACAGGATCCTGCCCAAAGCAGGCTGCTGTTGCGAAAAATAACATAAAGCCGGAAAGAATGAACCTCAACATATCAAAAATTGAAAAATGAATGGATGATAATTTGCAATGCTTCTTACGAAAAAAGCGGCAAAAGACGTTACTTCTTTGAAGACCTCAATTCGTCCAGCTCCTTTTTCAACTGGAGTATATAAAGTGTCAGTTCTTCAATTTTTTCCATCTGTAATTTTTGCATTTCACCCAGGCTAAGCCCCTTTTCTACCTCTGTTGCCTTAGGAATGCCGGGTAAATGTTTATTGGTTTTAATAAAATCACCTAGTTCGTTCAGGCTTTGCAATTTATAACCCGGCTCGAAAACATAATCGGGCCAATTGGCAACAAGCCGCACCAAAACTTCGGTACAAATCATTTTGCCATCTACCCCAAAGGAGTAACCTGAAGGAAGGGGTTCCAATCCAACCCGAAGATTACCAGTTACAATAGCATCCCCGGTTACCCCAAGCCTTAGCCCGCTTGAAAAGTCTCCATCTCCAATACGTACATTCCCGCCTTTGTGTTGAAAATATAAGGTACTTGCTACTCCATTGGTACGGGCCTGTATTTCGTTATTATCAAAAGCAAGATTAGTGCCGCCTGAACTTCCGAGTACCATATATCCGCTGTTTGCTTCAGTTAAATCGAGGTTACCTCCGCTTGTTACATACAATTTGGTACCGGGCACTGTTACGCTGTTGCCAATCTGCACCATGCTGCCATCGCGGCCAAGAAACAAAGTAGAAACAACGCCATTATCCCGGGCGAGGATTTCATTATTATCAAAAATCAGGTTTGTGCTTGTGGTGGCGCCCAATTGAAGAAAACCACTGGTAGAGGCACTTGCATCATCCCCTGTGAAAACATGGAGGGGCGCAGCAGGGGCGGAAGTGCGTATACCCACATTACCCTCACCATTTATGGCCACCCTGTTAATTCCGTTAGCGCCTAAATATAATATTCCGTTTGCATTACCGCCATTGGTCGAAATCCTCAGGTCGTCATCAACTGATTGTATAAACCCTTGCAATATCCCATCCTGTCTGAATGAAATAAGAGAAGACTGATTGTTATTATCAATATAAATAGCGTTGGAATTAGCGGATTCTGAAAGATCAATATGTAGTTTTGAAACCGGCGAAATAGTCCCCAATCCAAGGTTGCCTGCGAAATTTAGCCGCATCTTTTCCTCTGCCGGTTCGCCGTTGGATGCAGTACCAAATACAAGGTTGCTTCCTGCCCCGCTCCGGGTATTGCCCATAAAAGATGATTTATCGTCGGGAATAGCAAAGTTGTTGAAAGCTGTGGTAAACCTGATGAGGGTGGTTGCCCCAATGGAATCCTTCATGGTTCTCAATCCAAGTACGGTACCGGTGCTTGTGTTACGCACATCCAATGGAAACAGCGGATTTTGGGTACCAATACCTACATTTTGGGCCTGAATGCCTCCAATTATAAAAATCAGTAACACTGTGGCTAAACAAAATACTCTCATAAAACAATTTTAAATGGATATGAAATTTTACAAATTGGTTCGTTCCCGATTCAGAATCTGGAATGGTTGGAGGGTACTCTTTTCCTAAAATAATTACTTAAAACGTGCAGCAATCAACTTGGCCCACTAAATATAATTTCAATTTTCCTCTTATGCAAGCACTTAAGCCTTATTTTTCAATAAAAAAACGTACTTCGCACCTGATTTTTACCTCACCCACTATATATGGCCAAAAAAAACGCTGCAATCGGTTTTATATTTATTACCCTGCTGGTTGATATAACCGGCTGGGGATTAATTATTCCGGTAATGCCCCGGCTGATTGAAGACCTGATTCAGGGGGACATCAGCGAGGCAGCCAAATACAGCGGATGGATGGGCTTTGCCTATGCGGGCATGCAGTTTTTGTTTGCCCCAATACTTGGAGGTTTAAGCGATAAATATGGCAGGCGGCCTGTCATCCTTTTCTCCCTGTTTGGCTTTGGTTTGGATTACCTGGTGCTCACTTTTGCCAATTCCATTGAATGGCTTTTTATTGGCCGGATTATTGCCGGCATTACAGGTGCGAGCATTACCACCGCCTCAGCTTACATTGCCGATATCAGCACCCCGGAAACAAGGGCACAGAACTTTGGCATGATTGGTGCCGCATTTGGCGTAGGTTTCATTCTTGGCCCTGTACTGGGCGGCCTGCTGGGACAATACGGCCCGAGGGTGCCCTTTATTGTAGCTTCAGTACTTTGCTTCCTCAACTGGCTGTATGGCTACTTTGTTTTGCCCGAATCGCTCCCCGTTGAAAAAAGGCGCGAATTTTCCTTAAAAAGGGCAAACCCCGTGGGTACCCTTTTGCAGATAAGAAAATACCCATTACTGATGCCATTGATTACCTGTATGATTTTTTTATACATGGCCGGGCATGCGGTTCAAAGTACCTGGGCATTTTTTGGTATTGAGCAATTTGACTGGAACGAGCGTATGATTGGTATTTCGCTGGGCGTGGTTGGGCTCATGATTGGCATTGTGCAGGGCGGATTAATCAGGGTGGTAAACCCAAGGTTAGGTAATGAAAAGAGTGTGTATGCAGGGCTTATCCTGTACACCGTTGGCCTTGTCCTGTTTGCCTTTGCCACCCAAACCTGGATGATGTTTTTGTTCCTGGTACCTTACTGTCTTGGCGGATTAGCCGGCCCTGCGCTTCAATCCCTTATGTCAGGCATGGTTTCCCCCTCCGAACAGGGCGAATTACAGGGAGCACTTACAAGTACGGCTAGTGCCACCTCCATCATCGGCCCACCCCTGATGACCAATACCTTTTCCTTTTTCACCAAAACCGGAACCCTGTTTTATTTTCCCGGGGCGCCTTTTGCTTTGGGCGCGGTGTTTATGTGTTTGGCGCTTTGGCTTGCTTACCGGGCGTTGGGCAATAAGAAATGAGGAATGTGGAATGAGGAATGAGGATTTGGGATTTGGGATTTGGGAATCTCAAATCTCCTTTTCACCCTCCACTACATTTAGTTTCGAAAAAAATACGAAAACCTTATATTTTTGAGGTAATTACCAAAAGGAACTAAAAAATAACAGCAGGGAAATTCCTTTTCCATTTTTCGGACTCTGGCAAATAGGAAAAAAATCGGCGATTATTTAAACACCACTACTCCCCCACAACTTTTCAGGAATTCGATTGAATGCATTACCCAAAAAGGTATTGGATGAATAATGCATGGAAATGGTTACACCTGACATGCCCCATGTAAAACATAAATTGATTTTAAACCATGCAACCAAAAAGACTGACAATATTCCTCAGCCTCCTGTTGATTTCCTTTTTATGCATACGCCCTCTTTTGGCACAGCAGGCCAACTACGATGTTACCGGCTTAAATTTTGATGGCGTAAATGATTATGTGCAGGCACCAAACGGGGCGGTAACGGTGCCCGGGCTATCCAATGGCACTTCCGCCTTTTACACCATGCAGGCTTTTGTAAAGTTTGATGCAATTGCCGCCACAGGGTATAAGATCATCATGTATAATGGTAATAGTGCCTCCAACGGTTGGGGGCTTTATACTTACAATGGTAAGCTGTCTGTAATTGTCGGGGGCAAAACGCAGTACAATACCACCTCATTTACCCCTGTTACCGGAAAATGGTACCATTTAGCCTTAAAACTGAATTTGGCCCGTGATGGAAACGGTACTTATTACGGGGCTTACAGTGTGTGGGTGGATGGGGCAAATATCACCCCGGTAGGTCCCAACGGTGCGTCATTTTATATTATTACCAATGGCGGGTTAGCAGGCGTTTTGAACGCTCCTGCTGCCACCGAAAGCTTTTTTATTGGCGGAAGGGCCGGTGCCGAAAACCTCGATGCCACCATTGATCAGGTGAGTGTAATTAAATCAGACAACAACAATAACTACGATGCCAATTGCCTGCTTAGCGCATCTGCTTCATTATTAAAATATTACACATTTGCCGAGGGCGTAATAAACGGAAACAATGTTGGCAAAACGGTAACCGACCGTTCGGGAAATGGCAAAACCGGCAACCTCGTTAATTTTACGCTCACCGACCCTACGGGCATCAGTAACTATACAAATGGCGTTGTTTCTATTGGCAGCAACACCCGGATTTATGTAAACAAAAATGCCACCGGCACCAATACCGGCGAATCGTGGGCCAATGCCATGACCAATTTATCGGATGCACTCGCTGTTACCTGTTCGCAGTCGAACCACGAAATATGGATGGCAGAAGGAACTTATAAACCCGACAGGGATTGGTACGGCGCCGATAACGGCAGAAAAAACACTTTTTACATAAAATCAAATGTGAAGATCTATGGTGGATTTATGGGCAACGAAACAAGCCTTGCCGAACGCATGCCAGGCCATAACACCCTTTTAAGCGGCAACCTTGGCGATGAAAACTCGGCGGAGGACAACAGCTACCATGTGATGTTTGTAAGGGACGGGCTGAATTCCGTTTTGCTCGATGGATTGGTGATACAGGATGGTTTTGCCAATTCAGGCACCATAGAAACGTTGCCCACCATAACGGTGGATGGGGCAAGCAATGCCTCAGGAGCCGGTATCTGGACTTCAAGTGCCATGGTGATCACCAATTGCGTTATTACCAATAATAAAAGTACCTCACCGGGAGGCGGCATTTACATGAATCCTTATGGCGGCACCCTTTCGTGCAGGCAGGTAATTTTTACCAAAAACGAGGGACAAACCGGGGGTGGTTTGTATCATTATGCATCAAGCGCACTCGAACTGCTTAACTGTACCTTTTTCAATAATAAGGGATCATTTTCCGGTGGTGCCTTTTCAAGGCTGTTCTTTGGCGGAACACCCAACCCCTTGCCTGCCCTTACCATTACCAATTGCATTTTTAACAGCAACCTTGGCGGAAACCCGATTTCATCAACACAAACGCCCAATGCCACTTACAGCAATATTCAAACCCAAAGCACGGCCATTACAGGTACCGGGGT
>Ga0116158_10003329_pt1 | contig 13975 bp, 14 predicted proteins | sample AD_UKC052_MetaG_FD_89883 | JGI IMG/M metagenome (GOLD analysis project Ga0116158, IMG submission 89883) | Active sludge microbial communities of municipal wastewater-treating anaerobic digesters from USA - AD_UKC052_MetaG | ecosystem: Engineered > Bioreactor > Anaerobic > Digestate | place: USA... | reverse complement strand
GATCGCGTGTTCACGATGCTGATGGGCGACGAGGTCGAGCCGCGCCGCGAGTTCATCGAGACGAATGCGCTGAGGGTGGCGAATATCGACGTGTGATCCGGGCAGCGGGCCCGTCGATCGTTCCGCCATGCCCCGGATCCTGACCCTCACCATGAATCCGGCGCTGGACGTGTCGACGTCCATCGCCAAGGTGGTTCCAGCGCACAAGCTTCGGTGCGCAGCCTCCATCCAGCATCCCGGTGGAGGGGGCGTCAACGTCGCCAGGGTGCTCCAGCGTCTGGGGTGCGACTGTCAAGCGCTCTACCTGGCAGGTGGAGCGAACGGGCAGGTACTGCGGCGCCTGCTCGACGGCGAGCAACTGCGCCAGCAGGTCATCGACATTTCGGCCGAGACGCGCGAGAGTTTTTCGGTACACGAAACCTCCAGCGGCATGGATTACCGTTTTGTTCTCCCCGGGCCGACGGTTCAGCGCCACGAATGGGAGGCTTGTCTGGCCTACATCGCTGCGCTCGATGCGCCGCCTCGCTATCTGGTGGCCAGTGGTGGACTGCCTCCGGGCGTCCCGACGGATTTCTATGCCCGCGTGGCGAGACTGGCCGGCGAGCGAGGCACCCGGCTGATTCTGGATACCTCCGGCCCGGCGCTGGCCGCCGCACTGGCTGAAGGCGTGTACCTCTTCAAGCCGAGCCTGCGTGAGCTGCGAGGCCTGAGCGGACTTCCCTTGACCACAGAAGCCGAGTGGCGCGAGGCGTCCCGACAGATCGTTCAGGCCGGTCGAGCCCACATCGTGGTGCTGTCGCTGGGAGAGGAGGGCGCCTTGCTCGTTTCAGCGGACTGCGTTTTGAGGTCGCAGGGCTTGCATGTGCAGGTGGCCAGCACCATCGGTGCGGGTGACAGCCTGGTCGCAGGTCTGGTCTGGGCGCTGGATCAGGGGCATGCGCTGGAGGAGGCGCTTCGCTGCGGCATGGCTGCAGGAGCAGCAGCACTGCTGTCAGCGGGCACGGCGCTGTGCGATCCGGCAGATGTCAGGAGGCTGCGCGAAGAGGTGGTGATCACCATCGACGCGAAGTCCTGATCGCCAGCTCCGCGCCGGGTCGCGGGAGGGTTGTTGCCGCACCCTCCCTCATGCCCGCCACAACCCATGACCCGCACGGTCTCGGATGGCGTCTGGTTTGCAGACCGCGTGCAGCGGGCCATCGCGGGCGGAGGCTGCCGCTCGGCAGTGCGAAACGAAGGGGGCTGGTGAGGAATGCCAAGGAGTAACAAAAATACTCGCCGGTATATTTTGTGAACTTGTTGGTTGCGCTTCTGGTCAGCATCACTCCCGTCTGCTGTTTCCGAGCGGGGTCGATACCCGTCCTCGATAAGAGGGCCATCAACCAAGGCAGTACCACCATGAAAAAGACTCTGATTTCTCTCGCGTTGACACTCGGTGCCACGTTGGCCGTTCAGGCCAAGGACATCGTTGACACGGCCGTTGCCGCTGGCAACTTCAAGACGCTGGCAACGGCACTGCAGGCGGCCGGCCTGGTCGACACCCTGAAGGGCAAGGGCCCGTTCACTGTGTTCGCACCGACCGACGAGGCTTTCGCCAAGATCCCGAAAGACCAGCTTGACGCACTGCTCAAGGACAAGGCCAAACTGACCTCCGTGCTCACGTACCACGTGGTTCCGGGCAAGGTGATGGCCAAGGACGTCAAGGCAGGCAAGGTCAAGACGGTACAGGGCAGTGAGCTGACCGTGACCACCACCGGAGGCGTCAAGGTCGACAACGCCAATGTGACCACCACGGACATCGTGGCGGACAACGGCGTGATTCACGTCATCGACAGCGTCGTGCTGCCGAAGTAAGGCGGGTCGAGCGGCGGGCTTTTCAGCTCGCTGCCCGCATTTCGGCGCTGCCCCTTACGCCTGCCACACCCCATACCCCGCTTCCCGCAACCCGATCGCCAGCTCCACTTCCATCTCCCGCGCCGCCTCGTAAGGCATCGGGTTGTAGACCGCGTACAGCGCCGGTAGCAGGCGCAGGCCGTACTCGAAGACGTAGCGGTTCGCCTGGATGCCGGCCTTGTGCTTGTCGAATCGCAGGTCGGGCTCGAGGCCCGTCATGCCGACGTAGACGAATGGCTTGCCAAGCTGGTGGTCGGGATTTGCCTTGCGGAAGCGGGGCTCGTTCCACACGCGATCGTCAAGCTCGACGACGTAGACATGGTGGTGGTGCCGGCCCGGGCGGTGCGCGGGCCGCGGCGGGCGTTTTGCCGGGGTCACACCCAACCCTGGTGCCATTGGCTGGCGTCGGTCAGCTCGCGCCAGTGCAGCAGGAAGGCCCGCTTCGAGTACACGGCCTCCAGCTCCACCTGTTCGATGCGCACCGCGGGCGGTTCGGGTTCGACCACGCGGATCACCACGAAGTGCTTTTCCTTGTGGCGCGGCACCGCGGCGGTCCACTTGGTCAGCAGCAGCTTCTTGGGGCTGAGCGGGTTCTTCGGCGGTGTGTTCTGCGCCACCTGAGTGTGGGGCTGGTCCCTGTCTGCGCGCGTCATGGTTGCCGATGATGCCCGGCCCCGTTCACCCGAGCCGGATCGAACGGATATCGAGCGCGAAACGCCCCGCCTGGCGGCCCGAGATCATCAGTCCAACCTGACGGATGCGGGCCGGGTCCAGCGCGGGCGCATCGGCTACCCGCCGCCCGCGAGTCGTTGCCGTGAACGCGGCGATCGGCAAGCTGATGACGTCCCATGCGTGCGCGGCTGGAACGAACTCGGCTTGGTAGCTCAGCGCATCGAAGGCATCGACCACGAACAGGCAGAGCTTGTAGCGCTTGCCATCGCCGCGGGCCTCGATGACGCAATCGAGGGCGCCCGACACGCCGAGCGGGCTGGGTGCAGAACGCACGCTGGCGAAACCGCCGTTCTGTTCCAGCGACACCTCGCCCTCGAAGGTGGCATGACCGGCGGGGTCGTGCCTGAGACCGCTGCGAGACACGCCGCCCATCACCCGGTCGTCGATGGCCCGCCACGCACGCACCGCTTCGGCGGTGTCGAATCGGTACAGGTCGCCGGGCTGTGCGGGGGTCATCCTCGAATTTTCAACTAGCGCCGGTATCTGCGTGAGTCGTCTCTCGAATGGTCATGCCCGCGATCGCGATCGGCGCTGTGGTCGCGATGCTCGCCGTGCCGGTGACCGCCGTGGTCACCCCACCACAGAGGTCGAACAACGCATCCGCTGAGAGATGCTCCAACGATCAACACGATGCCGATCCTGGAAAGGTGGCGACTGAAATTCATCTGGTTCTCCTTGGCGACCTGCAGGGTCACCTGGATCACCAACGTGGCCTTCGGTGCCGTGTTGACCGCCAACGACCGGTGCGAGGTAAAGCTCAGGTAAAGACCGGGTCCTCGGCGACGGCCCTGCCTCGCTCCAGCGGGCCGCGCCGGTGCTCTGGCGCCACGCAAGGAACCTTCGGCCACGCCGGCAACCGAACCGGTCTGCCCCAGTCCTGGAACCCGACATGACCCCCTCCGAAACCCGAGCCATCGTCACCGTCAGCTTGCTCGCCGCCTTCGCCGACGGCGACAAGCACGACCGGGAGCGCACCGAGATCAAGCGCATTGCCGAGGGCCTGTCACAGGCCGATGGCATCCACCTGCCCACGCTCTACCAGGACGTGCTGATGAAGCGGGTGACGCTGCCATCGGTGGTGCCTGCGCTGGCCAGCAACGAGTCGCGACAGCTGGCCTACGAGATGGCGGTGTGCGTCTGCGACGCCGATGGTGCGCAGTCGGTGGCCGAGCAGGCGTTCCTCGCCGAACTGGGCCGCGCCCTGCAGATCAGCGCTCCCGCGGCCGCCGAGTTCCGGCAGCAGGCCGAAGCGATGGCCTCGGTGCCGTTGTCCGAAGGCGCCACTGTCGTCGCGGCGACGGGCACCTCCGGCGCTTCCGTGCCGGCTGCGAGCATCGACCACGCGGGGCTCGACGCCGCCATCCTGAATGCCGCGATCGTCAACGGCGCGCTCGAGCTCCTGCCGGAGACGCTGTCGACGATGGCGATCATTCCGCTGCAGATGAAGCTGGTCTACCGCATCGGCCAGGCGCACGGCTACGAACTCGACAGCGGCCATGTGAAGGACTTTCTGGCCACTGCCGGTGTCGGCCTGACCTCGCAGTACCTGGAGCAGGCCGGCCGCAAGCTGCTCGGCGGCCTGCTGGGCAAGTTGGGTGGCGGGCTGCTGCGCGGTGTCGGCAACCAGGCTGTCAGTTCGGGCATGAGCTTCGTCTCGACCTATGCACTGGGGCATGTGGCCAAGCGCTACTACGCGGGCGGCCGCACGCTGTCCGCGCAGATGCTCAAGGACGCCTATGCGAGCGTGACGCAGCAGGCGCAGGGCCTGTACAGCCAGCACCTGCCGGCCATCCAGCAACGCGCGAGCACGCTGGATGCCGGCAAGGTGATGGCGATGGTGCGCGGAGCCTGAGCCCGACCGGCTCGATCAGGCCGGCAACAGACCGGGAGTCGCTTCCCATTGACCCTGCTTGTCGACCCACAGCACACCCACATCCCACTGCCGAGCCAGTGCCGTGATCCGGCCGGGACCGGCCATGAACATCACCTTGGTCAGCGCGTCGGCGCGCATCGCGCTCGCGGCGACCACGGTCACGCTGCTCAGCGCGGGTGGTGAATCGCCGGTGGACGGATCGATGATGTGGTGGTGCCGGCGGTCGGCGCTGAAGATGCTGCGGTTGTCGGCCGAGGTGGCCAGCGCGCGCCCGTTCAGTGCCAGCGCAGCCAGCACTCGAGGGGAGTCGTGCGGATCCTCGACGCCGACGTTCCAGGGCTGGCCGCGGTCATTGCGGCCGATGGCACCGAATTCGCCGGCGTCGATCAGCGCATGTTCGACGCCGTGGGCCTGCAGCGTGGCGCGCACCGCGTCGGCCGCGTAGCCCTGGGCGATGCCGTTGAGGGTGATCGCCATGCCGGACCGCAGGAAGCGCACGCGTTCGCGGTCGAGCTGCACCTGCTGCCAGCCGGTGCGTGCCTGTGCATCGATGCGTTCGGCGTCGGTCGGCAGTCGACCGGCCTGACGCGCTCGCTCGTAGGCGGACCACAGCGGTTGCACCGTCACGTCGAAAGCACCGCCGCTGCGCTGCGACACCAGCCGCGCCTCGCGCATCACGTTCAGCAGGTGGGCGCTCGGCGCGTGCAGCCAGCCGGTGCGGTTCAGCCGGCTGAGCTCGCTGTCCTCGCGGTAGAGGCTCATCGATGCCTCCACGGCCTGCAGCGTCGCCGCTGCGGCGTGGAGCGCGCGGTCGGCCTGTGCCGCGTCGACATGCGCTGCGCGCAGCCGCACCGTGGTGCCCAGCGCCAGCAGCGGGCGGGTGCGCCATTGAAGGTCGGGTCGGTTCTCGGCGGCCGCGCGAGTCAGCAGCGTGCTGCCCAGGCCCAGGCTCGCGATCAGCAGGTTGCGTCGCTTCATCGGTGTTCCCTTCTTCATGGCGAGACGTGCATGGCCGGTGGGTGCGCCGGGCCCGGCGGCAACGCGTGCACCGGGATCACGCGGCCCTTGCGCGTGGCCATGATGCGCGGTGCGCAGAGCTGGTCGCTGTCGTGGATGGCCACGCAGTCCATGCACTGGAAGCACTCGGCGTAGTCGATCTTTCCGACGGGTTCGATGGCCTGGTACTCGCACTTGTGGCGGCAGGTCTGGCAGGGCTGGCCGCATTCGGCTCGGCGCGGCAGCCAGTTCAGCAGCCGGATGCGGCCCAGCACCGCCAGTCCGGCGCCCAGCGGGCACAGGTAGCGGCAGTAGGCCTTGTAGACCACGGCGTTGAGTGCCAGCAGCCCGACCGCCCACAGCAGGTAGGGCCACGAGCGGTCGAACATCAGCGTGATCGAGGTCTTGAACGGCTCGACCTCGACCAGCCGGTCGGTCCATGCCGGGCTGACGAAAGCCGTCGCGACGATCCCGACCAGCACGACGTACTTCAATTTCTTCAAGCGAGCATCGATGCGGGTGTGCAGCTTGAGCTGCGGCAGGCGGACCCGCCGGGCGAGCTTGGCGACAAACTCCTGCAGTGCGCCGAACGGGCACAGCCAGCCGCAGAAAGTGCCGCGCCCCCAGGCGATCAGGCTGACCGCGACGAAGGCCCACAGCAGCACGGTCATCGGGTCGTACAGGAAGAAGTCGAGGCTGCGCCCGGCCATCAGTGAATGTATCAGCGCGGTGAAATTGACGATCGAGAGCTGACCCTGCGCATACCAGCCGATGAACACCAGCGTGAACGCGAGCCACGCGAGCCGAATCTGCTCCAGCCTCCGCGTCGATTGCACCAGCCAGCCCGGACGGGCCAGCACCAGGCTCAGGCCGGCCAGCGCCACCACCAGCAGCCCCAGTTCCCAGGCACGGCCGGACCAGATCGAATGCCAGGTCTTCTCGTTGCTGCGCGGCTGGTCGGCGTAGGCGGGCGGAAGTTGCGCGCGCAGCGTGAAATCCTTGCGCTCGCGCTCGGGCAGGATCTGCCCCTTGCTGCGCGTCACGCTCAACGCGAAGTCCAGCGGTTGCGAGGGGTCGAGGCTGGCCTGGTTGATCACCTTGAAGATGCGCCAGCGCGCATCAGGCCCGAGCCAGGCTTCGGGCAGGCGCGGGCGGCCCTCGACGTTGAAGTCGCGGATTTCCAGCGGCAGGCCGCCCTGACCGAGCGTGAGCCGATCGGGCACCGCGCCGATCGCGTAGTCGTCTCCCATGAAGCTGTAGCGACCGCGCGTGACCACCAGGAATGCATGGTCGCCGGGCTCGAGCCAGCCGGTGAGGTAGTCCCACGCAGCGGGCGTCAGCAGGTTGCGCCCGACGCTCGGCACGTTGAGGTGCGCGACCAGCATCTCGCTGAACACGGCATCGGGCGACTGCAGCGCGACCGGGTCCTGCCCCTCGCCGACGGTGCCCTTGAAAGCCGTCTCGATATCGCTGTTGCGCCAGACCCGCTGTGTGACCAGACCCTTGCGCTCCAGCGCGGCGAAGTCCAGCGCCTCGTAGAGGTCGCCCTTGACGCGGCCGATCAGGTCGGGATCCCGTCCGGCGGCAAAGCCCAGCTTGGCGCGAGCGATGGCCAGCGACGCCGACAGCAGACTCTGATTGATGATGCGCACCGAGGCGGTCGCCTTGGACACGCCGTCGATGTAGACGTTGGCGCTGCCCACCTGGCCGCCCCGGTTCTGGTTGGAGCCGATCTTGATGCTCTGCTGCAGCGCCAGACCCTTGTACTGGTCGACGAAGCGGAACAGCGGCACCTCGCCGAGACCCTCCAGGAACACCGGTTCGTGATGCGACAGTACCTTGACGTCGAGGAAGACGCCCTTGGCGTCCAGCGCGATGAGCAGGTTGACCGGCGTGCCGGAATAGCCGGGTACCGGCGCGAAGTCGATCGACTCGAACACATAGCCGACCAGCACCGTGCTGGTCAGGTCGTTCTTGAACAGCGGCCACACCGGCAGCGTCGCGTCGCGTTCACCGACCGTCAGCGGCAAGGGAAAGAGTTCGCTGAGCCGCTCCCTGGTGAGCGTGCTCGCCGAAGCCGAAAGGGCGAGCAGGGCCGAGAAGGCGAACAGCGCGAGTGCCCTGAAGATTCGACCCACCCGGTCCAGCAAGGCGCGCAGGGGGGGTGTGACACGAGGGCGCATGAAAGTGCTCAGCATTGAAACAGGAGGGGTTCCACCGGCAATCGCCGGGCCATGCCGGTGTCGTCGTCTGGGGTCCGGTGGATTGTCGTCCCGGTGACGCGAGGTTGCGGCCCGCTCCGGGTGAACACCGAGGCGCCTTGGCGACAATGTCGGGTGTCCCCTTTTCGTGATGCACACGCTCCCGTGTCCGGCCCCACCGTCTCCCCCTCGCGCTTGTCGCTTTACCTGGACCTGATCCGCTGGAACCGACCGGCCGGCAGCTACTTGCTGCTGTGGCCCACGCTGTCGGCGTTGTGGATGGCGGCAGGCGGGTTCCCGGGCTGGCACCTGCTGGTGGTGTTCACGCTCGGCACGGTCCTGATGCGCAGCGCCGGCTGCACAGTCAACGACGTGGCGGATCGTGAGTTCGACCGCCACGTCAAGCGCACCGCGCAGCGCCCGGTGACCCGTGGTGCGATCTCGGCGCGCGAGGCGCTTCTGTTCGGCGCAGCGCTGGCAGTCGCGGCGTTCGCGCTGGTTCTGACGACCAACCTCTCGACCATCCTGTGGAGCTTCGCCGCGCTGGCCGTTGCGGTGTTCTATCCCTACACCAAGCGCTTCTTCGCGATGCCGCAGGCGGTGCTGGGGGTGGCGTTCAGTTTCGGCATCCCGATGGCGTTCTCGGCCGTGTGCGGCGACGTGCCCGCGCTGGCGTGGGGGCTGCTTCTGGGCAATCTGTTCTGGGTGCTGGCGTACGACACCGAGTACGCGATGGTCGACCGCGACGATGACCTGAAGATCGGTATCCGCACCTCGGCGATCACGCTCGGCCGATTCGACGTTGCCGCGGTGATGGGGTTCTACTCGCTGTACCTGGCGCTCTGGGCCGTGCTTGGCGCGCGACAGGGTCTCGGCGTTCTGTACTTTGCGGGCGTCGGGGCGGCCGCGGGCATGGCGGCCTGGCATTACGCACTGATCCGCGACCGTTCGCGCGACGGCTGCTTCCGCGCCTTTCGCCTAAACCACTGGGTGGGTTTCGCGGTGTTCGCCGGCTTGCTGCTCGATCACGGTTTGCGAGCCTGAGATCGCGCGCGAATCCGTCGGTGCGCAGGGCAGCCAGACCGTGACCGTGGTGCCCTGGTCCGGCACGCTCGCCAGTTCGAGGGTGCCGCCCATCAGCGAGACGAGTTCCTGCACGATGCTCATGCCGAGGCCGGTACCCGGCACGTGGCCGGACGCGTCGGCGCGGTAGAAGCGTTCGCAGACCCGAGCCAGCTGTTCCGGCGTCATGCCGATGCCGTGATCGCTGACCTGGAAGCCGAGGAGATCGCCAGCGGCGCCGCTGCGCCGCGCGAGCAGATGCACCTGAACGGCCCCTGACGTGGAGTACTTGTACGCGTTGGACAGCAGGTTGCGCACCACCTGCAGCGTCTTGCCGCGATCGACCTGCACCCATCCCGCACCGTCGGCGTCCAGCAGCTCGGGGGCGAGACGGCCGGCGGGTGGCACGAAGTCGCTCAGGGCCTGTGCGAGCAGGTCCGCAAGCCGGAGCCGTTCGGTCACGAAATCGGCGCCCCGTCTCGCCTCGATGCGAGCGTAGTCGAGCAGCTGGTCGATGATCGTGACCATCAGCTGGCTCTGCCGATTGGCCATGCCGAGCAGCTCCTTCCGGCGCGCGCTGTCGAATTCGCGAGCCTGCAGCAGTTCGATGCAGCCGTTGATGGTGGTCATCGGCGTGCGCAACTCGTGAGCCGCCGTGGTCAGGAACTCGCTTTTCATGCGGTCCACTTCGCTTTCGTGGGTCACATCGCGCACGTAGAGCAAACGGCTGACCGACGGCGAATGACTGAGCAGACCCACGACCTCCAGGACCTGCAATCGGGGTCGGGAGAGCGTCAGCCGAGGGCGCACGAACCGGCCCTCGGGGCCGCTCTTGAGCGTGTCTGTGGCTGCGAAGAAGCTTTCGAGCCCGGGGTAGGCCTGAGGATCTGCACAGCGCGCACGGAACTCGGCATCGAGCGCGGCAGCCGGCTGGCCGATGACCGCGGGTGCGCCGAGCCCGCTGATGCGGAAGAACGCCTCGTTGGCAAAGCGGACGCGGCCGGCCGAGTCGAACGACAGCAGGGCGTCCGGGCTGAGCGCGAAGATCGTGCTCAGCTGCTCGTTGGCATCGGCGAGCACGGCCTCCTGCAGTTGCAGCGTCGCCATGCCCGCATCGATGGCCCGCCGCTGCTCGAACAGCCTCGTCGAGGCCTGGTTGAGCGCGATGCCCAGCTCGCGGGTCTCGATCGAGCCCTCGAGGCTGCCGATCTGCTGGCCGTCGATGCGGGCCAGCCCGACGGCGAAATCCTTCGACCGACCGATGGAGCGAACCGACGAGCGCAACAACCACCCCAGCAGCGCAGCGCTGCTGGCCGCGGCAAGCAATCCCGCGACGATGGTCCCGAACCAGATGCGGTTACGCAGGGCACCCAGCGCTTGCGTGCTGCGTTCCAGCCGCACCCAGCCGAGCAGCGTGCCGGCGACGATCGGGTGCCAGGCGACGACACGATTCCCACTGCCGTCGTGATTTGACAGGGGGCTTGCCCGTGGCGGGAGCACGATGCGGCTGCCCGGCGGATCGAACAACACGCGGGGCGTACCCCCCAGGCTGCGGGCCACGTGGCCCAGGCTCTCGCCTTGCGCGTCCGTGATGCGGACATCCAGCAACTGCGGGAAGTCGGCGGCGCGAATCAGCAGGGTTTCGATGACGTCGAGTTGATCGGTCAGGATCGGGTTCTCGCTGGACAGGGCGATGTTGCGCGCCAGCGCCGAAGCCTCGGTCTCGATGCTGCTCAGGGCCAGCGCAGACTGCTCGTGGATCGTCCAGGCGCCGAACAGCGAAACGGTCAGACCGAGCCCCAGGGACACCAGCAGCTGCAGCCGGCGGCCGAGCCGCTGAGGCAACAGCCGCGTCGCGAGGGCTCGCAATCCGGACATGAGTGCTCGGTCAGCCGGGCGTGTCGGTGACGACGTACTTCTCGAGCTTGAATTGCTCGAGCGGGCGGTAGTCGCGCGCGTAGTCGGCACGCACCGGAACTCCACCGAAGACATCCTTGAGCAAGGCCTGACCCGCGGCGTCGGCAGTCAGCGAGAGCAGTGCGCTGGCCACCAGCTGCTGCACCCGCGCCGGCACGCGCGGATGGGCCGACAGCGGGTGCGGGGCGGCCCCTGGCGTGTCGAGCAGCACGCGCAGGTCGGACTGGACCTCCGGCTGCTCCTGCAGCAGGGTGCTGTTGATGCCGCCGCCCGCAGCGGCCTTGCCTCGGATCACATGCCGGTAGACGTTGCTGTGCGTCTGCACATAGACGGGCTTGATGTTGATGCGTTCCCGCTCGGCAAGCAGCGCCCGCATCCACAGTGAGGCACCGAACGCGTTGGGAGCAGGAAACGCAACTTCCTTGCCGTCGAGTTCGCGCACGCTGGCGATCGGGCTGTCCTTGCGAACCACCAGGATGCCGCTGAGCGACTTGCTGCTTCTCACCAGCGGGATGTAGCCCTGCGCCCTGGCTGCCATCACCTGGTGGTAGGGGTTCATGTAGGCGAAATCGGGGTGGCCGTCGAGCAGGTCCGCTTCGAATCGGGGAATGTTCGCCGAGAGGGTCATGCTGAGCGTGATGCCGGTGTCCTTGGCCAGGCGCTCGAGCAGCGGGGTCCAGTCACGGTGGATTTCCGAGGCCGGAAACTGCGGCACCACCGAAAGGCTGTACGAGTTGCGCTCGGGCGCGGCCTGGGGCCAGGCCGGCCAGGCGCTCCATGCAGCGGCGCAAGCCAGGCTGCGCAGCACGGTGCGACGAGGTAAGGGGCTTTTCACGATGGGCGCCTTGCTCTGAGGGGTTTGACGTAACGCATGCTTACGGATTGTCGGACGCGGGCCGGCCGACTTGAGGTCGGCCGTTACCGGTCAGTCTGAGCGTGCAGGGACTCCCAGGGGTCAGGGGTACAGGCCGCGCTCCTCGCGCGCGGTCAGGATGCGCTCGCAGGCCACGGCGAAAGTTGCGGTGCGCAGGCTGATCCGGTGTCGATCGGCCGTCTCCCAGATGTGCTTGAGGGCATCGACCATGATCTTGTCGAGGCGCAGGTTGATCTCGTCCTCGCTCCAGAAGAAGCTGCTGAAGTCCTGCACCCATTCGAAGTAGCTGACCGTCACGCCGCCGGCGTTGCAGATCACGTCTGGCACGACGAGGATGCCGCGCGCCTTCATCACATCGTCGGCTTCGGGGAGCGTCGGGCCGTTCGCGCCTTCGAGCACCAGACGCGCCTTGATGCGCTCGGCGCGTTCTGCAGTGATCTGGCCTTCGAGCGCGGCCGGGATCAGGATGTCGCAGTCGACCGCCCAGAAGTCTTCGTTGTCGATGCGCTCGGCATCCGCGTAGTTGCCTATCCCGTGATCGCGCTTGAGCACCGCGGCCGTCTCCGCCATGTCGAAGCCGTTCGGATTGACGAGCGTGCCGGTGTGGTCCTGCACGGCCACCAGCGTGGCGCCGGCCTGCACGAACAGCTCGGCGGCCGCACTGCCCACGTTGCCCATGCCCTGCACTGCGACCCGGGCTCCGTCGAGGTTCAGGCCGATGCGCCGGGCGGCTTCGCGGCCGGTGACGAACACGCCTCGGCCAGTGGCCTTGACGCGCCCGAGCGATCCGCCGAGGTGGATCGGCTTGCCGGTCACCACCCCGGTGGCGGTGGCGCCCGTGTTCGCCGAATACGTGTCCATCATCCACGCCATGATCTGCGCGTTGGTGTTGACGTCGGGGGCCGGAATGTCGCGCTGCGGGCCGATGATGATGCCGATCTCGCTCGTGTAGCGCCGCGTCATGCGCTCGAGCTCCTTCATCGACAGCTGCTTCGGATCGACGCGGATGCCGCCCTTGGCTCCGCCGAAAGGCAGCCCGACGCCGGCGCACTTGATCGTCATCCACGCCGCGAGCGCCGTGACCTCCTCCAGCGTCACGTCGGGGTGATACCGCACGCCGCCCTTGCCGGGTCCGCGCGACAGGTTGTGCTGCACGCGGAAGCCCTCGAAGTGCCTGACCGAGCCGTCGTCCATCTCGATCGGCACGTCGACGATCAGCGCCCGCTTCGGACGCTTGAGCGTATCGGTCCAGCGCGCAAGGTGCCCGAGGTGCGGAATGACCCGATCGACCTGCGACAGGTAGGTCTGCCAGGGGCTGGCGGCGGTCGGGTTGAGGTACGACAGATTGCTCATTCCACGGTCTCCGGGGTGTGTTGCGGGAGGCAGTCGGGGCATGGCGGCAAAGCCGGCGACGGTGGGGCTGTGATCGCCCTCGATCAGCGACCGAATTCGTCGCCCAGTTCGCCGGCCCGTTGCTCAGCCGCCTTGAGCGCGCGGACAAAGGCCGCCCGGACCCCGTCGGCTTCGAGCGACGTGATTGCGGCGTGGGTGGTGCCGCCCTTGGAGGTGACGCGCTCGCGCAGCATGGCGGGCGTCTCGTCGGAGTCCCGCGCCAGCGACGTCGCACCGGCCAGCGTGGCCATCGCCAGCTGTCGGGCCTGCGCCGCCGACAGACCCATGGCCGTGCCGGCCTCGATCCAGGCCTCCAGCAGATAGAAGACGTAGGCCGGTCCCGAGCCCGACATCGCGGTCACTGCGTCGAGCTGTTCCTCGCGGTCGACCCACAGGGTCTGGCCGGTGGGTGCAAGCAACTTCTCGACTTGTGTGCGCTCCTCCGCGGACACCGCCGTGCGTGCGTAAAGCCCCGACATGCCTTCGCCGATCAGCGCCGGCGTGTTGGGCATGGCACGCACGACGCGGTCGCTGCTGGTCGCCAGCGCGATGGCGTCGCTGCGGATGCCGGCCATGACGCTCAGCTGCAACGCGCCGCCGACATGGGCTGCGCAGGGCGCGGAGGCCGCCTTGAACAGCTGTGGCTTGACCGCCCACACGACGCAGTCTGCCCGGCCGAGCGTCGCGTCCGCCTCAGCGAGAGTGCGCACGCCGAAGCGGGAGGCCAGAGTCTCCCGCTGAGCCGCACTCGGCTCGACCACCGCGACGGCCTCAGCCGACCAGCCGCTGCGCAGCAGCCCGCCGATCAACGCGCCGGCCATGTTGCCGCCGCCCACGAAGGCGATGGACGACAGCGTCATGCGCGAAGGCCCGACATCGTCATTGCGTCTTCGCAGGCGTGGTGGTGGTAGTGGTGGTCGCAGGCTTCGCGGCTGGCTTCTTGGCGGCAGGCTTGGTGGTGGTGGCCGGCTTGGTCGCAGTGGCCGCCGCCGGCGTCTTCGTTGTCGACTTGGCTGCCGGTGCTGCGGCTGCGGCGTC
>Ga0116158_10003326_pt1 | contig 13979 bp, 12 predicted proteins | sample AD_UKC052_MetaG_FD_89883 | JGI IMG/M metagenome (GOLD analysis project Ga0116158, IMG submission 89883) | Active sludge microbial communities of municipal wastewater-treating anaerobic digesters from USA - AD_UKC052_MetaG | ecosystem: Engineered > Bioreactor > Anaerobic > Digestate | place: USA... | reverse complement strand
CTGGTAGGAGCCCTGGAATGTGCATAGGACATGGTCCCACCTTATTGCACAGCTCGCGGGCCGCTCACGCTCTGGCCGAATGCTCGGATGCCCCTAACCTTCGCGCACCGAGGCTCCCCTCCATGGGGTCCTCACAAACCCAACGATGAGCTTTGGAGGCACCATGAGACCCGACGAACGCACCCACGACCGCGACGACCAGAACCGTAACCTCCGCAACAACCAGCAGGACCGCTTCTCCGGCCGCGGCCGCGACCCGTCGTTTCGTGACGACGATCGAGGTCTCATGGATCGCGCCAGTGATGCCATGGACCGCGCCGGCGACGCCGTACGCTCGTGGTTCGGCGACGAGAATCAAGACCCGAACCGCGGCGACTACCGCAACCAGGACCGTGACTTCGGCAGCTACGGCCAGGACGGCGACGAGTCCCGCCGCTTCCAGCAGAGCCACAACGTCGGCTACAGCGGCCAGGGCTACCCGGGCGGCATGGGGAACTATGCCCACGGCAACCAGGGCCAGTTCGGCAACCCCGGCATGGGCTCGCAATACGGCCAGGGCATGAGCGGCCAGAGCCAGTACGGCCAGAGCGGCCAGAACCAGTACGGCCAGAGCGGCATGGGCTCGCAGTACGGCCAGGGCATGGGTCAGAGCCAGTACGGCCAGGGCCAGCGCGGCATGGGCTCGCTATACGGCCAGGGCATCGGCTCGCAATACGGCCACAGCCAGGGCTCGCAATACGGCCAGGGCATGGGCGGCCAGTACGGCCAGAGCCACATGGGCCCGCAATACGGCCAGGGCATGGGCGGCCAGTACGGCCAGAGCCACATGGGCCGGCACGAGGGTATGGGCTCGCACCAGGGCATGCAGGGCGGCTACGGCCAGGGCCAGCAGGGCAACTACGGCGGCGGCAGCTCGGGTTACCAGGGCAGCCAGTCCTGGCGCGGCGACCAGGGCAGCAACTTCGGCCAGGGCAGCTACGGCCAGAGCATGGGCCAGGGCAGCTACGGCCAGAGCATGGGCCAGGGCAACTACGGCCAGAGCATGGGCCAGGGCAACTACGGCCAGAACATGGGCCAGAGCCAGTACGGCGGCCAGCACGGCCAGAGCAGCCAGGGCGGCATGATGAGCCGCGGTCGTCACATCGGTCGCGGCCCGAGGGGCTACAAGCGCTCCGACGAGCGCCTGACCGAGGAGATCAACGAGAAGCTGACCCAGCACCCCGACATCAACGCCGAGGAGATCGAGGTCAAGGTCCAGAGCGGTGAGGTCACCCTGACCGGCACCGTCGAGGACCGCCAGACCAAGCGCATGATCGAGGACCTCGTCGAGGACATCTCGGGCGTCAACGAGCTGCACAACCAGCTCCGCGTCACCCGCCACCGCGGCTCGATGTCCCAGGGCTCACAGTCCCAGCAGGGCGGCCTGTCCAGCTCGCAGGGCTCGATGTCCCAGCAGAGCGGCCTCTCCGGCTCGCAGGGCTCGCAGGGCTCGCAGAGCTTGCAGAGCGGCAGCAGCTCGAGTTTGACCGGCTCCGACAAGGGCGAGCACAGCAGCACCGGCGGGGCCGAAAAGTCGCGCAACAACAAGACCTCGAGCTAGCGCGACCCATCCATCAGCGCAGCGGCCATCGCCGCGACGCCGCAAAAACGCCGCGTCGGCTCATGCCGGCGCGGCGTTCTCTTCGTTCCCGATCACGAACCCGAACGGGCCACAGGGCCCGCGCGAATCACTGCGGCGTGACGTTGCTGAGCGCCACGCCCGTCATGTCGCTGTACGTGTAAGCGCCGACCAGGTTGGGGAAGGTCTGGAAGGCGCCCGGGTTGTTGAGGTCGATCCGGTACGCGTTCGCGCCGATCGACACGCCCCAGACATAGCCGTAGTAGTCGATGCTGATGCCGTGCACGTACTCCGGCAGCGGGTAGTTCGCCTTGACCTGCAGCGTCTCGACGTCGACCGCCACGACGCCGCCGCCGCCCGCGCTCATGAACAGCGTGCCGTTGTCGTCCTCCATGCAGCCGCCGCTCCCGCCGACGCTCATGGTGATCCACTGCTCGGTCATCGGGTCGAAGCGTGAGGCGTTGGTCGAGCAGGTCCAGACGTAGCCGCTGGCGCCGACCGTCATGCCGTAGCCGCCGGCGACCATCGGCCAGGTCTTGTACTGCATGGTCTGGCCGTCGACGAACAGCAGCTGGCCCTGGCCGAGCTGCGAGCCCCACATGTTGCCCGCCTTGTCGACCGCGGCGCCGTAGATGCCGTAGTAGCCGTGGTTGATGGTCGGGATGTTGATCTTGTCCTCGACGACGCCGGTCGCACCGTTGAGGCGCAAGATGTCGACGCCGGGCTGCACCGCGTCGATGACGCCCGAGGACCAGACCTTCTGGTTGTCCCAGCCGCAGGTCTGCTTGTTGAAGGTGCCCTGCGTCCAGGCGGCCGGGCGCTGGCTGACATAGCTGAGCGGCGTGTACCAGGCCACGCACTCCTCCACGCCCCACGGCAGCACGTTGCTATCCGTCGAGGTCGGGATGCCCGGCATGCCGTTGCTCTCGACGCAGTCGGCGACCCGCGCGAACACCTTGGCCATGCCGCCCGAGCGATTGGCCACCACGACGTCGCCGGTCAGGTTGACCGAGGTGCGCGAGGGGCTGCCCGCCGAGTCCGGCCGCACGATGTAGCGGCCCTTCTCCACCAGCGTTTGCGTGTCGATCTTGCTGATCGTGCCCTGGCTGCTGTTGGCGATCCAGATGTACGAGAACTCCGGGTCCCCACCCATGCCGCCGGCGCAGGGGTCACCCATGTCGGCAGGCATCTGGTTGGTCGTCGTGCCCGGCTCGGTCGTCGACGTCGACGTCGACGTCGTCGTGCCGGGGTCGCTGTCCGTACCCGTGATGCTCACCGCGCCCGTCGTATCGGTCGTGCTCGTCACCGGGCCCGTCGTCACCGAGGTCCCCGTCAGGCTGTCGCTGACCGAACCCGCCGTCGTGCCGCTCTCCGAGGCGCTGCCGGTCGGCGTGTCCTGCGTCGTCGAACCATCACTCGCGGTGATCGTCGCCGTCACGGTCGTACTCGCCGACGCCGACGCCGACTCGCGGCCTCCGTCGTCGCCGCCACACGCCGACACCAGACCCGCCGCCATCACCACAACCAAGCTCATGTTCGTCCGCTGCATGGTCAGACTCCTTATGCTGACTGCCACCTTAGCGGCCGCCCCCTCACCCATGTGAGGCAATCCCCTCGCATCGCTTCGCGACCTTCGCGGGTTTTCTCGCGTCCCGCGGGCCGGTCACGCGCGCGAACGACCGCGCGAGCACGCGACATCCAGGACCGCGCGCATACTGGCGCAGGTCTCACGGCTCTTGTTGTAGCCCTGACCGCCGTACGCATGCGCATCGGCGACCAGGCCGACGGCCCGCAGACCCGCGGCATGGGCGAGGAACAGCGCGCGCGGCAGATGAAAACGCTGCGTGCAGATCACCGTCGCTACCGCGCCGAGCGACGCTGCGGCCCGCTGCATGGTCGCCCACGTGCGCAGCCCCGCGGGATCCTCGAGCACCTCGGCGACCCCGTGCCGCGCGAGCCAGGCCGCCATGCCCTCCACCTCGGCGGGCCCACCCGACACCAGCACGCGCGTCACCGCCCCCGCGCGGTACAGCGCCAGCGCGGCTGCGAGCCGGTCCGCGAGCATGTCCGAGGGCGTGCCGTCGGGGAACACATAAGCGCCCGGCACGATCGCCACCTCGGCCCGATGGATCTGCCCGACATGATCGAAGAGACAGCCGGCGCTGCTTCGCGCGATCGCCCGCTCGGCCCGCGCCGCCAGACCGGTCACGGTCCCCAGCGCCGCCAGCGTGTGCAGCGGCGCGGCCCGCAGCCGTCGCCACATCAGCCGGGCCCCGCCGACGCTGCGCCGCTCCGCCGCGGTCATCATCGCTTCAGGATCGGCGACGACGACGACCGAGCCCGAGCACCAGCACCAGCGCCCACCAGGGCGCCGCACCGCGGCCGTCGACGTTGCAGTTGAAGGCATCGTCGTTGGAGGTGAACACCTCCGCGTCGGCGGCATGGATCGGCATCGACGCCTCGATGCCCGCCGCCCACGCCGTCACCGTCTTGAGGTTCTCGCGCTCGGCATCGTGGGCATACACGAGCACGTCGCCGGCCTGCTCGAAGGTCTGGCCCTCGAGGTCCCAGCCGAAGCCGACCCCATACACGGGATCTCGCAGATCGTCGTAGGCCTGCGCGACCACCAGCCAGTCGCCCTCGGACTCGGCCGAGCTCACGCCCTTGCGATGGATCAGGTCGATCGCGGCCACCGCCTCGGGCCCGACCACATCGACCTCGACCCGTTGCAGTTGCAAACCGCCGACCCACAGCTCGAGCGCCTCGAGCCCCGGCTCACCCGTCGAGATCTGCACGATGTCGCGATTGTCGGCCGCGCGCGAGTGCTGGATCACCGCCTCGATCGCCGGCGTCGTCGCCACCTCGAGCTGCGTCGAGCCTTGCAGCCGCAGGTCGTCCGCCAGGTACTGGACCACGAACGACGCCGTGCCGCCGGCGAGGATCTGCGGGTGCGGCGTCTCGCCGCGAAAGTCATCGTCCTCCAGCGCCGCGATCGCCGACGCGAACAGCTGCGCCCGCGTCGGCACCCGCACCTCCGCCGACGCGCTGCCCTGCACCTCGCCGCTCGGGTCCAGCAACAACAGCTCCGTCGTGCCCTCGCCCACCGCCTCGAGGTCCAGCGCCAGCGTGTGATCGTCGACCCAGCGCGGCGCCTTCTCGCGGAGCGCCAGCACCCGCGGGTCCGCCACGCGCACCGTCCACCCCGCGAAATTCGCGTCGCCCTCGCGGTCCTCGATGAAGGTCGTGAAGCGCGCGCCCAGCACGTAGGGCGTCGACAATTCGTCACCGAACTCGGCCCGCGGTGCGCGCTCGAGGAACCGACTGTTGACCGAGTCCGTGAACGTGAACTCGCTGGTACAGCCACCCAGGAGGGCCACCGCGACGAACGAGAGCAGTCGGCTGCGCATTCCTCGAAGCTACTCCCCTCGCCGGCCGCCCTCAAGCCCGGAGTGACAAACTGTCAGCGCCCTGCACACCCGCCGCGCGGCACCTCCGCTTGCGATCGCGCTGTGCCGCGGGTCACTCGGCAGGTGCGCGGGGCCCGGCTCACCGGCCGCACGGGGCTGGTAGCGGGTGAATTGCGGTAGGGTGCGCGCCGCCATGGACTCTGCCAGTACGCCGCTCATGCTCGCCCCGCCGCCGCCCGAACGGCGCTCGATCCCTTGCACGGACCCGGCCACGGGCGAGTCGCTGGGCGAGGTCCCGGTGATGGACCGCGCCGAGGTCGAGGCCCGGCTGGTACGCGCACGGGTCGCCCAGGCCGCCTGGCGCGAGACCAGCTTCGCGCAGCGGAGGCGGGTCGTGCGAAGGATCCTCGACCATGTGCTCGAGCACAGCGACGAGCTGTGCCGCATGATCGCCAGGGACGCCGGCAAGACCCTCGAGAACGCCGCCGTCGAATTGTGGCCGGTCTGCGAGGCGATGCGCTGGAACCTCGGCCACGCCGAGGCGGCCTTGCGGCCGCAAAAAGTCTCGTCGGGCCTCCTGAAGCACAAGCGCGCGCGCATCGAGTATCACCCGCTCGGCGTCATCGGCGTGATCTGCCCGTGGAACTTCCCGCTGCAGAACGTGCTCGCCCCGGCGATCCCCGCGATCATGGCCGGCAACGCCGCGCTCGTGAAGGTCAGCGAGTGGACCTCGTGGTCGGCCGCTCGCATCCAGCGCATCTTCGACGAGGCCTTGATCGCCGAGGGTCACAGCCCCGACCTCGTGCAGCTGCTCACCGGCTACGCCCCGACCGGCGCCGCGCTGGTCGCTGCCGGCGTCGACAAGATCGTCTTCACCGGCTCGATGGCCAACGGCAAGCGGGTGCTCGCCGCCAGCGCCGAGACCCTGACCCCGGTGATCCTCGAGCTCGGCGGCAAGGACCCGATGATCGTCTGCGACGACGCCGACCTCCAGCAGGCCGTGCACAACGCCCTCGTCGGCACCCTCACCTCCGCCGGTCAGCTGTGCATGGCCGCCGAGCGCATCTACGTGTTCGACGCCGTGCACGACGAGTTCGTGGCGATGATCGCCCGCATCGCCGGTCAGCTGCGTCAGGGCGCCCCGCTCGGCCCGGGCCGCGTCGACGTCGGCGCGATGACCATGCCCGGCCAGGTCGACATCGTCGAGCGCCTCGTCGACGACGCCATCGCCAAGGGGGCCCGTGCGATCGTCGGCGGCAAGCGTGGCGCCGGCGGCAACTTCTTCCAGCCGACCGTGCTGATCGACGTCGACCACACCATGGCGATCATGCGCGACGAGACCTTCGGCCCGGTGCTCGCCATCATGCGCGTGCGCGACGAGGCCGACGCGATCGCCCGCGCCAACGACACCGCCTACGGCCTCAGCTCCTCGGTCTTCACCCGCGACCACGCTCGCGGCGAGCGCATCGCCTCGCAGATCGTCGCCGGCTCGACCGTCATCAACGACTTCGCCATGCACTACATGGCCCAGGACCTGCCCTTCGGCGGCGTCCGGGGCAGCGGCTTCGGCCGCCTCAACGGCGCCGAGGGCCTGCGCGCCATGTGCAACACCAAGGCCGTCGTCTCCGACCGCCTCCCCCTGCACACCGCCCTCAAGATGTACCCCGTCAACCCCGCCGCCTACGACACCGCCCGCGGCGTGTTCAAGATCCTCTACAGCGGCAGCCTCGCCGGCCGCGTCCGTGGCCTCCTCGACGTCGGCCGCGCCCTCCTCAAGAAGCGCCCCCGCGACTAAAACCCCGTCCGGGCACAAACCGCCCGAACCGCGCGTTTTTGCATATAACAGGGCATGCGCCCCGAACGCAGCCCGGCCGCCCCCGACGAGCACCTGTCCCCACGGACAGGCGCCGCCGGCGAGCGCGACCCGGCCGCCGCGGACCTGTCCCCAGAGACATCTCCAACCCACCTGTCCCCAGAGACAGCCCCAACGCCCGCCGACCACCTGTCCCCAGAGACAGCCCCAACCATCCCCCGCACCCACGCCTGGCTCGCCCTGCTGCTGCTCGCCGTCGGCTACGCCGCGCTGCGCCTGACGATGAACCGCGAGTTCGAGGGCGCGCCGTGGGACGAGCTGCTCGACTTCAGCGCCGCCAAGCCCTTCGGCCTGCGCGTGCTCATCCCGCTGCTCGCCTGGCCGTTCCACACCTTCCTACGAATGCCCGCCGCCTGGGTGTTCGGCCTGTTCGAGGCCCTCGCCACCATCGCCCTCGCGCTCGCCACCACCGCCGCCCTGCGCTCCTTCATGCCGACCCGCTGGTCCACCGCCCTGGGCCCGCTGTTCATCCTCCTGTTACCGATCCCCTTCCTCCTGCAGCACCGCTGGCCGGTCTTTTACCCCTACGACACCCCGGCGATGGCCTTCACCGCCGCCGGCATCGCCCTGCTGCTGCGCGATCGCTGGCGCAGCGCCGCCGTCCTCTGTTTCCTCGCCGCGCTCAACCGCGAGAGCGCCGCCCTGATCCCGGTCGCCGCGCTCGCCCTCCATTTTCGACCTGTCCCCAAGGACAGCCCCAAACCTCCGCTCCGCCAGCTCCTGCTGCGCACCCTCGGCCTCATCCTCGCCGTCGCCCTCGCCCGCCTCCTGGTTGGCACAATTTTAAAGAACAACCCGGGCGAGCCGCTGCAGTTCTTCGTCGACACCACCCCGCGCCTGCTGGCCAACCTCGCCTGGCTCGAGAGCCCCGCGCACTGGCTGCTCCTCCCCGCCTACCTCGGCTTCATCCCGCTGGCCTGGGCTCTGCTGACCCCGACCATCCCGACCCACTTACGCCGCCTGGGCTGGCTCGCGCTCGCCTACATCGGCGCGCTGTTGTGGGTCGCCAACATCGACGAGCCGCGCGTCTACGGCGAGGCGATGGTGCTCCTCTATCTCCCCGCCGCTGTCGGCCTGCAGCGCTGGCTGCAGCCCGCCACCGCCCCGGTGTAGACTCGGGCCCGGCCGACCATGACCAGCATGACGCCCCCACAGTGGACCGCCGCGCAGAAGCAGCAGATCGTGGAGGAGTACCAGCGACGGATGCGAAGCTGCGTGCCGTGGTCGCCGGCGATGACCTGGACGCCCGAGCTGAACCTCGTCGGCACCACTTTCGAGACGTTGAACGTGTTCCCCGAGCTCGCGCCCTCCGACGCGCCGGTCGACCAGCTGAACCCGGCCGAGCGCGCCGACTCGCCCGGCAAACAATTTCGCTACTGCATCCGCCTACACCGCGCCGGCCGCCGACTCATGACCTGGTTCGGCGACCGCACCGGCAGCGTCATCTTCGACAGCGACGTGTGCATCCCCGCGATCTACCAGTGCCAACCCGGTCAGCCCGGCGTGTGGAACGAGGCCCCCTGGATGTCGCTCACCCCCGCCGAGATCCTGACCCTGCGTGAAGGCACGAAGCTCGCCAAGGGCCGCGTCGTCATCGGCGGCCTCGGCCTCGGCCACCAGCTGATCGAGGTCAGCAAGCGCCTCCAGGTCAAGGAGATCGTGCTCGTCGAGCTCAGCCAGGAGCTCGTCGACTTCTACCTCCCCCGCGTCCTACCCCTCGTCAAGAAGCGCCTCACCGTGCTCGTCGGCGACGCCTACCAGATCATCCCCACCCTCTCCGCCGACGTCGCCCTCCTCGACATGTTCCCCGCCTACGGCGGCAATGAACCCGCCACCAGAGCCCTCGCCGCACGCAGCCCGAAGATCAAGAAGATGTGGGGCTGGGGGTCCGCGACCCTACGTCTTTGACCTGTCCTCGCGGACATGTCAGCAGACATGTCTCAAGAGACATCCTCTCGGTGCCCCTGGACAGACCCACCGACCCGCGCTAACTCGGGGGAACATCGTGCTCCTCCTCGCGCTCACCTGGCTCCGACTGCTCACGCTGCCCCCGGAGCCCGCCACCCGGGCCGGCGCCGCGATGGCCGGCCGGCGCGACCTCGCCGACGAGCTCGTCGACATCTGCCGCCGTGAAGCCCCGGGCGGCGCCTGCGAGCTCACCATCGGCGCCCATACGACGGACCGCAACGCCGCCGCAGGCATGTACCGCAAGGGCGTGAGCAAGGGCTGGCTCGGGACCTGCGCGCTCAACACGGCCACCGACCGCAAGGACCGCGAGCGCTTCGGCGTACGCGGCATTCACGGCATGTCGGCCGCCTACTTGCTCTGGCACCTCGGCCCCTGCCTCGCCCCGGAGCTGCTCGACGTCCCGTTCCTCTCCGCGGTGATCGCCGCGCGCCGGGCGGACTATCAATGCAAGGCCCGGCACCTGCGCGCATGCACCCGCGAGGCCCGCCGTCGGCTCTGGGTCGGCGCCGCCAAGTACGACCGCCAGCGCGCCCGCGGCCACCGCTGACCCCGCCACGACACACGACCGCCCGCGCCCGGCAGCAGCCTCGACGCGCCACCGCCGAACGACGAGCTCCCGTGACCCCGCGCTCGCGATCCAGCGCGAGCCCGCGTGCGCGCGTGTGCCATCCTCTCCGCCGTGCAGATCCCCCGCGACCTCCGCCTCCGGCTCGACGCCGTCGACGGTCCGCTCGCCGACCCGAGCCCGCTGCGTCACGCCGCCGTGCTCGCTCCGCTGTTGCCCGGCACCCTCGAGCTCGGCCCGCGCCTGCTGTTGATCGAGCGCGCCGGCAACTTGCGCGCCCACGCCGGTCAGCTCGCCTTCCCCGGCGGCAAGCCCGAGCCCACCGATCGCGACCTCCTCGAGACCGCCCTGCGTGAAGCCGAGGAAGAGGTCGCATTGCCCCGCGCCCAGGTCGAGATCCTCGGCCGCCTCGCGCCCGTGCCCGTGCCCAGCGGCTTCATGGTCGTGCCCTACGTCGGCCTCGTGCACGGCCCCTGGCAGCCGCGCATCCAGGACAGCGAGGTCAAGTCGGTGCTGACCCCGAGCCTGCTCGAGCTCTGCGACCCCGCCCTCTATCGCCTCACCGGCCATCACGAGTGGCGCGGCATCCACTACGCGCTGCACGAGTACCGCATCCACGAACCACCGCTGTGGGGCGCGACCGCACGCATGGTCTTCGACCTGCTCGCTCGCATGGGCCACGCCCCCGACACGACTCCGTGATCGCCGTGGCCGACCTGGTCCTCAGCAAGGCCCTGCTCGCCGACCTCGCCGCGCACGCCGAGTCCGTCGGCCTCTTGCGCCTCGCCGCCGTCGACCTCGCGCACCCCGGCTTCCTCGCCGCAGGTGCGGCGCTCGAGCGCTTCCTCGCCGCTGGCAAGGCCGGCGACATGGACTTCCTCCCACGCACCCGCGCCGTCCGCCAGGACCCCGCGCAGATGCTCCCCGGAGCCCGCAGCGCGCTGATCGCCGCCGTGCCCTACACCGGCGACTCCGGCCCGGTCGCCCGCTACGCTCGCGGCCTCGATTATCACACCGTCGTCCGCCAGCGCCTGATCGCCGTCGAGCGCCGCCTGCACGCGCTGCTGCCCGGCGTCGCCACCTTGATCTGCGTCGACACGAAACCACTGCTCGAGCGCAGCGTCGCCGCGCTCGCGGGCCTCGGCTTCATCGGCAAACACGGCTGCCTGATCGTGCCCGGCCTCGGCAGCTACGTGCTGCTCGGCGCGATCCTCTGCACCGCGATCCACCCGGCGCCCACCACCGCGCCGATCGGCCTGCCCTGGGACGCCTGTGGCAGCTGCACGCGCTGCCTCGACGCCTGCCCGACCGCCGCCTTCGACGGCCCCGGCGACCTCGATCCGCGGCGATGCATCAGCTACCTGACCATCGAGCACCGCGCCCCCGTGCCCGACGACCTCGCCGCGCGTCTGGGCGAGCGCATCGCCGGCTGCGACGTCTGCCAGGAGGTCTGCCCTTACAACGCCAGCGCCACGCGTGACCGCCGGGTCCCCGCCGCCGCCTGGATCGAGCCCGCCCCGCGGCCGATCCCCGACCTCGAGGGTATGGCCGCGATCAGCCCCTCGCAGTACCGCGCGCTCGTGCGGCACATGGCGTTGCGAAGGATCCCCCGGAGGCATATGCGACGAAATGCTCTGCTCGCGCTTGGCAATCGCGACGGTGTTCCGGGGCCCCGCGAGCTGGATGCACTCGCCCTCGGCCTCATCGACAAGGATCCCCAGGTCGTCGCCGCGGCCGAGCGAGCGGCCCGGCGACGCAACGCCCAGGAGCCCGCGCTCCAGCTCGCGGAGCAACTGCGCGCGCGTTTGCTCGCCGAGGCCGAAGCAGCGGGCAGCGACCCGGCCGACGACGACCGCTGATCACCGCCATCACCAGAACATCGTGCCAGCCGTTGCGGCCGATCTTCCCCCGGGACAACTCGGATATGATGAAAGGTGATGCGCGCCCTCGCCCGATCTGCCGCGACCCTGCTCGCCATCGTGGCCTGCGGTCCGAACCCCTATTTTAAACTCGCCGGCGAGAGCAACGACGGCGGCGCCAGCAGCACGGGCCGCGAGGCCACCAGCGCCGATGTCAGCACCAGCAATGACGTCAGCGCCAGCAGCGAGCCCGAGCCCGCGCCCGACCTACCGCCCTGCGACCCCCCGCCCGTCACCGAGACCCTGAATTACATCGAGGACAAGTGCGGCATCGCGGTGCTCCCCAAGGTTCCGCCGAGCATGGCCCTCGAGACGATGCTCGCCGACGTGGACTGCGGCACCCAGAGCCGTCATTTCATCAAGCGCATGACCCCGACCGAGTTCTGGGAGTGTCCCGAGAACTGCGACGGGACGTGTGACAGCACCCGCACCATCAACATCAGCAATCTCGATCTGCTGCCCAACATCGACGCTCAGCTGCCGCAACTCGGGCTCTGCGCCCGGCTGCTCCACGTCAGCAAGCTCGACGAGAACAACGTCTGCACGAGCACCGGCTATGCGTTCTGGGACACGGATGGAGCCCAGCAGCTGCGCCTCGCCGCCGCCGCCGAGTACGACCCTTTCACCGGCATCCCCGAGCTCGAGATCGACGTCGCCCCGGCCAGGTCGGGTCTGTGTCCGCGGGAGACGGACTGCCAGATCGAAGACGTCGCGATCTTGCGGGTGGCGCTGGACGGCTGCTTCTTCGAAGCCCCGCAGAACGGCGAGTGGCAGGACATCCGCTTCGGCGGCCGCGAATACCGGTTCAGCAGCAGCGCGTACACTTGCACGTATCCGCCGGGCCCACCCGTCATCGGCTGGTACCTGCGCCGCCAGCAGCTGTAACGCTCAGCTGCGGTGCTCGAGCCAGCGCAGCGTCGCCTCGCGCGCGGTCGCCAGCGCGGCGGGCCCGTGCTCGAGCCGAAACGGCGAGACCCGCGGCAGCGTCGGGATCACCATCACCTTGCGGTCTGGCCCCGAGGACATGTCCGTTTGAACCTGTCCCTGCGTGCTGATCCGCTTCCACGGGCTCCGCGACACCAGGCGATGTTGAAACACCCGCTCCCCGCTCGCCAGCGCGGTCTCGCCGTCACGGTCCGCGACCCCGCCGTCGACCAGCAGGCGGCCCTCGTGACGGATGGGCCGAAACATCAGGGGCACGGTGCACGAGGCCTGGATCGCCGGCGCCAGGCGTCCGTGCTCGAGCACCCGCGCGCGCCGGCTCCTCAGCTCATAAACCACGGTCGCAAACGGCGTCGGACAATCGGCGACCTGCGCGATGCCACGGGCGTCGAGCAGTCGATGCAGCCGCGCCGCGAACTTGTCGCCGCGCAGCAGCCCGCCGAGCGGCCAGCCCGGGTCCCAGAAGTCCGGCCGGCGCAGACCCACCAGCTCCTCCTCGATCTCCCCCGCCGTCATGCCGCTCGCCCACAGACCACCCGCCAGCGCCCCCGCGCTGACCCCGACCACCCGTCGCGGCCGCGGCACGCCCGACTCCTCGAGCGCCCGGAGCACCCCCGTGTGCGCGAAGAAGCCGAAGAAACCTGCCCCAAGAGCCAGGGTGTACGGCGCCGCCGCCAGCCACTCGTGATGCGTCGTCGCCATCGCGCGCAGTGTACACGCCGCCGGTCCACTTCTCACGGCGCGTGCGCGTACACCAGCGCGAGCAGGCGATAATCCGCGACCCACTCGTCGACCAGCGCGCTGGCCGGTGCGCGCCGCTCACGGGCCGCCGAGAACAGCCCCGCGAGGGCCAGCGCCGCCGCCAGATACACGTCCTCGGGCCCCTGTTCGGCCGCCAGCGCCCGCTGCACGAACGCATTGCGGCGCCCGAGATCGATCTCCCAGCCGGCGCCGGTATCGGCGAGGCCGCGCAGGCTCGCCGCCTGCCACGACAGCAACGCGCTGCCGACCGCCAGCGGGCGCGCGAGCACCTGACGCAGCACCGCCTCGAGGCGCTTGGGTCCCGGCGGTGGCAGCCGCGTCAATGGATGCCGCTGCAACGACACCGCCAGCCGCACCCCGAGGCGCTCGCCCTCGGGACCTGGCTTTTGGGCCAGGAGGTCGGCGATCAGCGCCCCCTGACCGGCCGCGATCGCCCGCTGACAATTCGCCACGAATTCACCGAGCCCGACCTGCTGCGGCCCGCCCGGCCGGTGCAAACGCCGCTGCTCGAGCGCCTGCGAAACGACGATCCGACACAGCCCGCGGATCTCCCCGCCGAGGCGATCGCCGCTGCTGCGCGTGCCCTGCCGCGTCAAGATCAGCCGCCCACCGACGCACTCGAGCGGCGCCGGCAGCTCGACGTCGTCGATGTGCAGACCACCGCTCCACAGCGCCACCTTGCGCGGCTCCGGCCCCTCGATGCGCAGCGCCCCCACGGCCACCGCGCTCGCCACCGGCACCACCAGCAGCGGCACATCGACCCCGCCCGCGCGTCGCTGCGGCCGCGCGTGTCCCGGCATCGGCATCGGCGCGGGCGCCACGCTGCTCGCGCTCGCCGGCCGCAGCCCCGCCTCGTGCAACAACCACGCCTCACCGGGCGTCACCAGCACCACCGGCCCGCCCAGCGTCCGCGTCGCCGCCCCGG
>Ga0116158_10003321_pt1 | contig 13985 bp, 8 predicted proteins | sample AD_UKC052_MetaG_FD_89883 | JGI IMG/M metagenome (GOLD analysis project Ga0116158, IMG submission 89883) | Active sludge microbial communities of municipal wastewater-treating anaerobic digesters from USA - AD_UKC052_MetaG | ecosystem: Engineered > Bioreactor > Anaerobic > Digestate | place: USA... | reverse complement strand
GTGATGCGCAGAATGTAATCTCCCGCGGGAACTCCAGATATGTCGATCCACTGGCACGGCAATCCAGCGTCGTAGAAGTCCGAGAACCCACGGCTGATGCCCTGGTTGGCGCAGTCGAACTTCGGGAACTCGTTCCCCCAGGCCCAACTGACGGAGTCGAGCATGCAGAACGCTTGCTTGTGACCAGTCGCGGCCACCGTATCACCGTCGAGGAGCTCGTAGCGAGCGAACTCGTCGAAGTGGTAGTGGTCGTGGCATTCGCTGTAGTGAAACAGCTCCGGGTGGTTGGCGGGGACGCCCATCACCAGGTCGGTGGAGCCGATGTTGGGAAAGGCGGAGGTGAACAGCATCAGCATGCGGCCACCGATTCCGCCGACGCAGCCCTCGTACAGCTCGCAGGTGTTGTTGGTCACCATGATCTGGGTGAAGATGGGGTCGATCCACTTGCTGTCGACAATGAGATCGGGGGCGTCGCACCCGGGCGGGCCGTTGCCGGGCGAATCTGGCGTTGGTGGCGGCATGTTGAAGTCGAGGCCCGGCACGGGCGCCGCACACCTGTAGATCCCCTCGTTAAGCACGCCCTGCGAGCAGCACAGCAGCGCGTCGGGGCACGCCATCGGTCCGGCGCCTGGGTCGCAGGCGCCCCCCATGCCAGCGCCGCACACGGTGGTGTCGTCCTGGGCGCGAACCTTGACCGAGTCGATCGCCGCCTCGAGCAGCCCGGCGCCGGCGTCGGTCGCGGAGATCCGTAGCCGTGAGCCGTCGACCAGCGGCGGCCCACAAACCGTGTACTCACGCGGTAGCCACAGGTTCTCCGGGGCGTCCGCGGTCGGCGCGGCGAGCTGCTCGAGCGGGTACGCGTCGTACTCGCCCGGGGCGTTGATGCGGGGCACCAGGAGATCGACCGCGAGTCGCGGACCGGGGGCGACGTCGGATTTATAGAAGGAGCGCCCGAGCTGGACAGTGGCGGACGCGGCGCCGCCCAAGTCGAAGGCCGGTGAGGTGAGGATCGTGGTGCCGCCCGCGACGTCCTGCTGGTCGGCGATGCCGTCCGGGTTTTGGCCGGTGAAGTAGCACTTCGTCCCGCCGAGGCAGCCTCCAGGCTGGGCCAGCACGCCCCCGTCGGTGGTGCGCTTCGGTGTGCCGCGAACCCACGCGCCGCTTGTCGCGTCGCCGGAGACCTGCCAGCCGAGGTCGTCGTCGAAGTTGTCGGCGAACACGGTCTGGGCCACGCCGTCGCGCACGGTCGAGAAGCCCCACGTCTCGCTTGCGGGCGACGAGCGCGTGGGGTCGTCGACCTCGAACGCCTGGACCCGCCAGAGGTAGCTGCGCTCGACCACGAAGTTCAGCGGCCCGATGCAAGGACCCTCGTACCCGTAGTCCTCCTTGAGGATGCCGTCGGTGAGTTCGATGTCGTCGACGAACACGCGGTAGCGCAGCGGCTCGCCGTCATGGCTCGCCCTGATGTCCGAGATCGGCGCCGGCGTCTGCCTCGCCGACGACATGGGGCTCGGCAAGACCTTGCAGGTGCTGGCCCTCATCCTCCGGCTGCGCCGCCGCGGGATCGCCGGTCCGCACCTGCTCGTCGTCCCGGCCTCGACCTTCTCCGGTAGATCGCGGATGACGTTCGGGTCGGTCTTCACATCCCTCCAGGCGCGGCTCTACGCGCAAGTCGTGCACGGCCTCGAAACGGACATGAAGGATACCGACGGGATCCAGCGCAAGGGGCAGATCCTGGCCGCGCTCGTGCACTTCAAGCAGATCTGCAACCACCCCGCGCAGTATCTAAAGAGTGGCGAGTACACCCCCGAGCAGAGCGCCAAGTTCATACGCCTGCGCGCTCTCTGCGTGCCGATCGTGGAGCGTGGTGAGCGGGCCCTAGTCTTCACTCAGTTCCAGGAGATGACCAGGCCCCTTGCCACCTTCCTCGCCACGATCTTCGGCCGGGACGGCCTCGTGCTCGCCGGCAACACACCCGTGGCCCGACGTGCACGCCTGGTCGCCGACTTCCAGCGCGAGGACGGCCCGCCCTTCATGGTCCTCACGCTCAAGGTCGGCGGCACGGGCCTCAACCTGACCTCCGCGAGCCACGTGATCCACTTCGATCGCTGGTGGAACCCCGCCGCCGAGAACCAGGCCAGTGATCGCGCCTTCCGCATCGGCCAGACCCGGAACGTAATGGTCCATAAGTTCGTGTGCCGCGGTACCCTGGAGCAGCGCATCGACGAGCTGTTGCGCATCAAGCAGACGCTCGCCGACGACATCCTCAGCGAGAGCGACACGCCGCAAATCACTGAACTCGGGACGGCCGAACTGCTCGGCATCGTGCGGCTGGACAGTGCCGAGGCCGACGATCGCGGCGATGCGTGAGAGGCCCCTCTGGATGCGTCGAGCCGCGACTCACGGTACCGGCGTAGAGGATCGGCCGCCACAGTGGCGGGCCGAAGTGATATCGTTCGCCTCCGATGCGCCGCCGTCTCGACCGCCTGTTCACCTTCGCGCGCGCCGCCGAGAACAGTCCCCTCGAGAACTTCACCACTGAGGCGCTCGCTGCTGCCGTCGAGCGCGATCCGCGCCCGCTGCTGCGCGCGCTACCGCGCGAGGTCGCCGATGTCGCGGCATTCCTCGAGGCCCGCGCCGGCCGCGTCGACACCCAGGTGCGGGTCCCCGGGGGGATCGTCGACCTCGTCGTCGAGTTGGTCGTCGACGGCACCCCGCTGCACCTGTGGATCGAGATCAAGGCGCACGCGGGCCTCAGCGGCGATCAGCTGCATGCCTACCGCGCCGCCGCCAGGCGTTGGCCTTCCACGCCGGCGCCGATTGTGTTCATGCTTTGCAAATATCCGCTGACGCGCGACGTACCGACATTGTGCTGGAACACGCTACGCGCGTGCGTCACAGCGGATTGCCACCATTACTGGCTCGAACTGCGCGACTTCTTGGAGGATCAGCGGATGGCCGACGACTTCGACACCCCCTTTAGCGGCGCCCAGTTGGGTGCCGCTGGGCACGCGCGGGCGCTGCTGTGCAAGGCGGCCCGGCTCGCCCACGAATTCCTGAACCGACCGGATCTGCCGCCGATCTGGCTCGAGTCGAAGTTCCCGCGTGGCGAGGCCAAGCTCACCCGCGCGATCGTCGCGCAGTTCGTCCGCCACAACCGTCTCGTTGTCGACAGCCGGCGCTACCCGTGGGTGTGCTTCGGCATCTACTTCCGTGACAGCCCGCAGCTTACGTTGTGGATCGAATTCCGGCCCGACGATCGCGCAGCGTACGACGCGATCGCGGCGCTCGCCCCTGGCTTACCGACCGGTTGGACCATCGACTGGAACCGGGTGTCGCCGTGGATCGGGGCGTCGCTGGCGATCGCCGACGATCTCGAGCACGAGACCGCGATGGCGTGGCTGCTCGCGCGGGTGCGCGAGCTCGATGCCGCGAAGATCCTCGCTGCGCTGCCGAGGTGGCGCCGCCACGAGCGCATCGGCGACGACAACGAAACCGACTGAAGCCGATGGCGCTGTGGAGCCTGTGGTTGTTGTAGTGGTCGATGCGGGCGGCGATCGTCGCCCGAGCGCCATCGGCGGTCACGGCATGGATGGTGTCCTTGTCGAGGGTTCAGTGGTAGCGCTCGATCTTGCCGTTGGATTGCGGTAGTTCACCGCGGTCCGCACGTGGGTCAGGCCGACCAGGTCGAGCTCGCCGCGTCGACGCTGGCAGCCCGCCTGGCGAGGCGCCGTGATACATTCGGCCCATGAGGCAGCCCACCAGCGCAGGAATGTCCGTTTCTCCGTCTTTCTACGGCCAACTCCACAGGCTTCTCGTTGAAGGGCTAAATGAGCAGGTGGATAGCGGGCGTGCGCCACAACGACTTGAACCCCATCAACGGCGCGCTGTCCACGGCATCAACGCATTTTGTGACGCTGGCTTTTCAGCTCCGCTGGTGGCCGTTGCTGCCTGGGAGGCGCTGCTGCATGAGCTGCTGCTCGGCGATTGGGCCCAACTGCACTACCGCGACAACCCCCTCTGGAAATTTCCGGCGGAGGATCTAGAGAAGTGGGACATCCGTAAGAAGACATTACTCGTCCCAGACTTTCTTCTGGGTCGGACATTCGACAAGGCCAGCCAGCCTTTTCAAGATTTCTCGCATTTAGTCGTCTTGCGCAATCAATTCGTGCACTTCAGGCATACGACCGAGCCGAACTCTAAGGCCCGGACGGTTATGAAAGACCTTACTCAAAAAGGCATTCTTCTCACGACAGGTGACCCCACTTGTAACTACCCGTGGCCGGGCCAGGTGGCCTGTACAGAAGTGATCCGATGGTCGATCAACACTCTTGCCGCCATGGCGCGAGGGCTGGAACGACTTGCTGGTGGTGAGCTGCCGCTGCCGCTCTCAGGGAACTTCAGACCAGTCGGGGAGGCTTGGGTCCGCGATTGGTACAAAAGCAACGGCATTGACCCTGATTCCCCCGCGCGCGCCGTTCAGCGCCTCGGCGCGACAGTCTAAAACTTCGGCGAGAGTGTGAGCTCCACGGCTCACCAGCCTCGACTTCGACGGCCGCGTTTACGGGGTTTCAGCCGGACTTTGTCGACGGGCCCGAGTACTGGGGCGGCCGCGAGTCCTCGCATGAGGTCCGGTCGTGAGGCGCGAGGCCTCGACCGCGAACAGGCCGCAGGCGCGAGCGGGGCCCTGGGTTGCTCAGAATCGTGAGTCTGAGCACGGCACCCGCGCCCAGCCGAGCTCGTCGCTCGGGCGGAGGACGTGCGGGGGCCAGCGCGACGCTCGGGGCACGGTCAACAGGGCAACAGCAGGATCTGGCTAGGAGGATAGGGCCGCGGTGGTCGCGGCGGCTCGGGCGCCGTGGAGAATGCGGGCGATGTCGTCGGGGTCGCAGACGACATCGAGGATGCGCAGCCCTTGCATCCACGCCCGCGAGTTGTTGCGTTCAAGAACCCAAGGAGATACAACGCGTTTGTGATTTGGGAGCCGACATCCACACAATCTTGGGCCGAAGTGCTCGGACTCGTGCATGTACCCTTGTTCAGCAGCGACCGAGCTGAAAGGATTTCCGGCTCTCATGCTGTGCTGTTGGACGGACAGCGCGCCAGTTTTGCGGTCTCCGCGGTGGAAAATCCCGACGTCAAATTTGATGCCGATCCATTGTCGTGGTCGTGGTCAGCTAATGTCCGCCACTTACTAACGATTGACACGCAACGAGCAGAAATGTTCCTTCGGCGGTGGGACTCCCCTGGACAAATGAGGGTCTTTCGCCTGCCTAAGCAAGGTCGTGGCGCACAGGAGTTGCTAACAATTCTCGAGGCCTCACCCGCCCCTAAAGCGGCCGATGTGATCTTATTCCTGCTCCAAGCATTTCGTGAAGTAAGGGCCATTTTCCCTTTACCAGAAGATTCAATTGCCATCTTGAACATTCTTCTGATGGGAACCGAAGCCGTTCGTCTTCGCAAGGTCCCCGAGCAGGACTGGACGCAGTGCCGGACACTGGAAGACGCGCTGGGATTCTTGACACCACAGCAACAAACTGACGCTGGCGTCAACCATCTTGCAACCAAGACCCGTAAAGGGTCACTACGTAGATTGCAAGATTTCTTGCTACAACCAGAACCCGTCACCGGATGCTATCTAGATCCAGATCTTCTTCTTCGCCATGCTTCAAGCCAATTGTACCAAGAAGCCCACTTGCAACTGGAGCGAGAGCAACAGCTTGGCTTCTTGTTTCCTGGGTTCGCCGGTGATCGGCCTCATGGGCATCTCGATCGCGATATTCGGTACACTCCTACAAATTTGGCAAGAGCACTAGTGCAGAAAGCTCTAAAAGCTCGACAAGAGCGAAAGCTTGAATCAACGCTCCGCATTCTGGATCCTGCATGTGGCTCTGGCGTCTTCTTGTTGGAGGTGTTGCGCGAGCTCGCATCCTGGTTTGAAGGAGAAGTCATCGTTCGCGGCTTCGACAAGAGTCGAATCTCCTGCACCATCACGAATTTCTGTCTTCAGCGCCTGAAGCGTGAACTTGAGACAAGCGTGTTCCGAGTCACTATCAGCATTGTCGAGCAAGATGCGCTGAAGATCTCCTGGGAAAAGCCTGATGTTGTTGTCATGAACCCTCCTTTTGTCGCTTGGGACAGAATGGGAAGTGACGACCAAGACTGCGTACGAGAAATTTTACAAGACCGTGGCAAAGGCCGAATGGATAAGGCGATGGCGTTTCTCTGGAAAGCCGTGAGCGAGGTCGAGGAGAGCCATGGCGTTGTTGCAACCGTACTCCCGGCGCCACTTCTTGAAAATCAATCAGGCGCAAATCTGAGAGAGTCTATCAGGGAAGTTGCGGATCTACGCACTGTCGGACGGTTTGAAGGCACTGGGTTCTTCGCCAGCTCGATGGTGGAGACTGCTTTTGTTGTGCTGCAGCGTAAGCATGTGAATTCTGAACATTCAGGTGCATCTGAAATTCAGGTTATTCTGGCAAAGGAAAACCATGAGGGCGCTGCCCTGAGAGCTGTTCGCATTAATGAGGAAAATTCTGGAGACTTCGAGCGTCAAGGATATGAGGTCTTTCGAGCGAAGGACGATGCTTTCCTGAACGAGAGTTGGTCGCCTCGTTCTGGTAGCACTGTTCGTCTCATTGCCAGCCTACGGGATGCGAAAATCTCCACGGTGGGGGAGTTGTTCGACGTCAAGCAGGGGACAATTACAGGTTTCAACGAAGCCTTTATTCTTTCTGAGCAACAATATTCTGCACTCCCCAAACGAGAGCAGGTCTACTTTCGCCCACTTGCAGGTAATTCCACGATCCGACAGGGACGTCTTAAGGCGTCTGAATACATCTTCTACCCGTACCGGAGCAACGGCCTCATCATCAACGATGAAGAGGTATTGAAGACTAAGGTAAAGAGGTACTACGAGAACTATCTATTGCCACATCGGAAGGCGCTCATGGCGCGGGCTCACGCTACTCAATGGTGGGCGCTAACTTGGCCAAGATCGTGGCAGCAGATCCATGCCCCCAAGCTTGTCTCTACCTACTTCGGTGATCGCGGTAGCTTTGCTTACGACGAGGTTGGCGAGTACATTGTAGGCCAGGGATACGGATGGCTTTGGAGAAAGTCTGTGCCCGTTGCGACAGAGAACGATATCGCTGTTTCGTTCTACGAAAGCCGTTTGCCTCTTGCCTATCTTGCCTTGCTTAACGGCCCAGTATTCGAAAGGGTTCTCGACTGTTTTTGCCCAAGGATGCAGGGAGGCCAGTTCAACTTGTCGACGCGTTTTGTAGAGCGCGTGTTCTTGCCAGATTTGACTGATGAGGGTCAATATCGAGGGTCTTTTGTGAGTGAGCTCGCCCGGGTAGGAAGTGATATTCAAAAAGGGAAGAATGTCGATGAGGGTATATTATTCAATTTGAGCATGATCGCGTATAAAATCTCCGTCAATGCTTGGGAGGGGAGGGTTTCGTGAAGATCTCCGATTCAAAACTGGAGCATCTCCACGCTGCATTGATGAAGCAATTCAAAGAGGTATTAGGGCAAAAAGGTAGGTCCAATCTTTCGATGAAGTACAGCAAAAACCCCAAAGATGTTCCTGCCGATTCCGCCTTAACGTGCGAGTTGGTGTACAGTAACGAGGGTGGGTTTGTAGATCGAGCGCCTCGACGGCGAGGTGCGCCACAGTCCGTGATCATTTTGCCCACGCAGTTTGATGGGATTCGGACGCCTGCGGCTTGGGTTGGATGGTATGAAGAGTGGAGGCGGCAAGGCGCCAAAGGAGGCACTTTCGATCTTGTGGGAGCATCCATGACCTTCTTTTGGGGTTATATCAACCGTGAGCGAACGGAGCTACTTCGGGCTGAATGGGATACAGAGCATCGTGGTGGAGGGATCACTGCAGCGCAACCTCATTGGCATGTCGATAGTGATATCGTCCTGCTACACGCGGAAAGTGTGAGAGCGCACCTGGATAGTGAATCCGATACAGAGGAAGCGTTGATGGAGCTTGAAATGGAGGAAGTGTCAGCTCTTGAGGAAGTTAACAAGCAACCACCACGTGCGAAGCTCTCTCTAAGTCCCATGCATTTAGGGATGGGCGGATGGAGTCATGGAAAGGCCAATCCGGGCCGATGGCAGTGCAAAGTTAGGGACAACGATATAACGGCTTTTGTGGACTGGGCCCACGTTACGCTCGACTACGTCATTCAGGAGATCGGTCGAATTAGATTGGAGAAGCGGCGCGATGGTTAAGAGCCAAGCCCAAAACCCTCCCGCCGTCGGCGGGCGCTGGGCCTGAAGCGTATACTAGCCCGGCGGAAGGCCCTCAGCGTCCCCCCGCAGTACACACACCCCCTCTGCAACACCGCCTGGGAGAAGGTTTCACGGACCTTGAGGGGGCGTCTTCGTTCCATCACATTTCTTGACGCGCCCGCCACTGGGCGCCCTCAAGAAGCTCGGCGCTGCTCACCTGTCACCTCGGCTCATCAGAATGGATTATCGTCGTCATCATTCTCGCCGTCGCTGTCCTCGTCCTCGTCTTCGTCCTCGTCCTCCCCGCCATCCTCATCATCGTCGTCACGTGAGCCGCCTCGCATAGTTTCGTCGAGGTCGGTCTCCGAGCCACCGGACTCCTCGTCATCCGCATCGTCAGCTCGGCGCCTCCTAAGACCAAACATGGTAGCAGGGTAGGCATCGACATCAAAATCGAAGAAACCGACATCATTTGTCAACAGCCAAGAACTCCAGTCATCATCATTGTGTGCAACTTTGCCCAAGGCCGCAGTCTTCTGGACCCGCCCGTGTCGCAACGACTCATGCACGAGCAGCCATTCACTGCTGATCAGGGCCTCTTTTGCCGATGGAACCGTCATGTTTCGCAGTGGGTGTAAGATTGCTTGCTCCGCATCGGCACCGCCGCCCTGTACCAGATTCGCGCCAATCAGTCCCAGGAGCATCAGGGAGACAGCCGGATCTTGTTCGTCAACAAGTGAACGGGCGAGCCTCGCGTCGAGAGTTAGACTGAAGGCTTTGAAGCCCCATAAAGCCCATGCAATCTCGCTGGAGTGGCCCCGCTTCTTGTGCCTTTCGAGAATGTCTTCGAAAGTCGACTTCAGCATGTTCCGGTTTATGGTTCGCCCACGCCGCTCCTGGAACTTCAGATGGATTAGCGCGACTGGAAGGACGCCAACCTCAGCAGTGCAGATTTGGTAAAGCAATTGCTCCCAGATTGGCCACACATCCCCTCGAATGTGTTGCCTAATCATCTTCCCGATTGTGTACTTGTGGATGGACTCGGTAGGGAAACGTCGGGACAGTCGGATGGTCAAGTCGTGGAGATGCACAAGGCTGTTAACTCCGCCAACTCTGGCCACCGCTCGATCAATCACTCGCGTCCAGGGCGACCCAAGAACATGAGGAAGTTCAATGATCGATGATTTTGGACTGCTCAGCTCCAACTCAAACTCTGCGCATGCAGAGGTGATGGCGTTCATGATGGCGTGAGCGTCGGACAGCGACTCGCAGCCAAACTCGAAATCATCATAAAATCGCAAGCCCTCATGCTTTCGCGATGCGAGGTCAGATTTTATGCGTTGGTCTACCGAGGCGAGCAATAGTTCCCCGATAATGAATGAGGTGTCCGGCCCAATCGGTATACCCCGAGTCTGGTCGTGCTGACACGTTGACAGACCCTTGTCGAGGATGTTCCCCAGAAGAGTTTTATCATTCCTTTTCTCTTTTGCCACAGTTTTCGAGTGAAGGGCCCAGGGGATCGTGTGAGTATAGATCGATGGGTAGAAGTGGTTGATGTCGGCCCGCACCAGAAAGCGCGAACCTTTTCGGATGGCAATCCTCTCATCAACTACAGCGCGATTGCGTCTGCGGGGCAAAAATGCTCGGAAATTGCCGACTGTTCGTTGTGGTGTGCTTATCGAGAAAGGAGAGGCTCTTATGTGGGTGTCGATTGCGGTGAAATTATCGCAGATGCACTTTGCGAGGGCGTAGTACTCTCGGGGATGGGGAAGAGCAAGACGCCTTCGGAGCATCCCCGGCCTCGCTAGATTGAACATCATGAGACTCGACTTGCGTCTTGATGGCAGTGCCGGGATCGCGCTTGCGTCTTTCCTAATGAGGTCTCCGAAGCCTCTCGTATTGAAGGGAGGAGGGAGTTCTTTCGGGAAGTAACCCTTGGTCAAGAGAAGGTACTCGAGCGATGCGGGGAAAAAAGTCGGGGGCATGAGACTCCAAGGGTATCGGCTACCAGGACGAGCGGCAGGTGAGATCACTTGCCGTTTGAGGCTACAGCATCTGGGGCGCCTCGGCGCGCTCGCCCGCGAGAAGCCACATCCGTTCTTGAAAGCTGCAGCCGTGCGCGCGCCTGCTCGGCAACCGAAGTCGAGCGCCGCGGTGGAGTGGTGCTGGCGGCTACGACGAGGCCTTCGTGGCCGACGGCAGGGTCCGCGTCGGCCTCGGGGGCCGGGGCCTGCACGTCGGCTACGATGGCCACCGGGTCGATCGCTATCAACTCGATGGGCCCGGTGACGGCCTCGCCGGGGCTGGCTTCCACGGCCGTCTCATGGTCCAGCCTGGCGCCATGCGCGCAAAATGCGCACTGGTCCAATCTTCAGGCTTGATTTCTCGTGCGACCCCTTCCTTATGGACCGCGGAGGTGCGCATGCGCGACAAGGACCAGGGCGATGGGCCGAAGAAGTGCCTCGGGGGTCGTTTCGACCTCCTGGACCGCGTCGGTGTCGGCGGCGGGGCTGTGGTCGTGCGGGCGCGCGATCGGCAGCTCCACCGGCTCGTCGCGGTCAAGTTGCTGCGCTCGCGGGATGCCGAACTCCGGTGCCGCTTCGCCCACGAGTCCATGGTGCTCGCCGGCATCGACCACCCCGCGGTCGTGCGGGTCCTGGCCCACGACAGCGACGGGGATGAACCCTACACCGTCCTCGAGCTGATCGAGGGCCCGGACCTCGGCGAGCATCTGGCCGGGTCCGGTCCGCTGCCGTGGCGGCAGGTGCTGCAGATCGGGATCCAGATCGCCGACGCCCTGGACGCCGCCCACCGCCAGGGCCTGGTCCACCGGGACGTGAAGCCGGCGAACATCATGTTCGCCGACGCCGACCGCCTGCAGGTCAAGTTGATCGACTTCGGGATCGTCCGGGTCTCCGAAGTTTATCGGCTCCCGACCGGGGCGGTGCGACCCCGGCGCACCGGCATGGGCAAGGCGCTGGGCACCCCGGGCTACCTGCCGCTGGAAGCCGGCCTCGTCGAGCCGAATCCTAGCTTCGACGTGTTCGGACTCGGCGCCACGCTGTACCAGCTGCTGACCGGGACCCTGCCCGAGGAGCCCCTCCAGTCGCTGCGCGAGGCGCATCCTGGCTGTGATGCGCCCGATGACTTGGAGCGCGTCCTTGTCGCCGCGCTGGCGCTCGAGCCCGAGGACCGCACGAGGACCGCGGCCGAGCTGGGGCGCGCCCTCGAGGCAGTGCTCGCGGCGCACCCGGAGCGCGGCACGCCCTCGACGCGAATCGATGGCCGCTACGAGCTGATCGGGCTGGCGGGCACCGGCGCCAAGGCGGACGCACACCTCGCGGTGCACCGCGGCACCGGCCACGACGTCGTCCTGAAGTTCCTCCGGTCCAAGGACCCCGACGAGGTGCTCCGGTTCACGCGCGAGGCGATGCTGCTCCAGACCTTCGACCATCCGGCGTTGCCACGCTTTTACGACCACGCGCCGGAGGCCAGCCCGCCGTACATCGCCATGGCGCACGCGCCGGGCCGCCCTGCGGCGCGACTGTGCTCGCCGCCTCGCCTACGGCCCGCCGAGGTGGCCGCGGTCGGGGTGAAACTCGCCGAGGTGCTTGCCGTGGTGCACGCGCGGGGCGTCCTGCACCGCGACATCAACTCGAACAACGTGCTCATCGATAACTGCGGCGCGGTGACGCTGCTCGACTTCGGTGCCGCAGACCTCGACGAGGGTTTTTACAACGTGCCCGCCGGCGAGCGGCGGTATCTGACGCCCCCCGAGGCGCGTGTGGTCATCCCGCACGGCGGCATTGGTACGCTGGCCTGGTCGGCCCCGGAGGTACGTGAGGGCCGGGGCTGGACCGACAAGAGCGACGTCTACTCGATGGGCCACCTACTGTTTCGCCTGCTGACCGGCAAGGTGCCGGTCAAGGGCGCGGACCCACCAACCTCGCCGCAGGTCTACGCAAGCGCGTGCCCCGAGGACCTCGCGGCGGCGCTCATGAGCGCGTTGCGGGTCGACCCGCGCCACCGCCCGAGCGCGGCCCAGCTCGCCCAGACGCTTCGGGAAGCGCTGGAGAGCGAGGAGGAGGCCCTCGCGCGCGCCGTCGTGGTGGCGCTGCCCGCCGGGCGCCCCCCACTTCGACTGGTGCCTGCAGGGCCGCAGGTCCGGGCCGGCTGGACGGAGCACCCGCTCCCCGAGGCGACCTCCGATCCCAACCCGCGGGTCCTGCCCGATCCGCCGTCCTTGCCGCTGACGGCAGTGGACGCCGTGACCGGGCGAGCCCCCTCGCCAGCCTACCCGCGTCGGCCAAAACCCGCGGTCCTCGCACTGGCCGCCGCTACGGTGACCGTGCTCGCCGTGTCCGGGTGGTGGATGCGTGTCGCCGAGCGCCCCCTCGCCGAGCGCCCGATCACGCCGACGCTGGCCAGGTCAGGGCCGCCGCCTGCACCTGGGCCGATAACGACGCCCTCCCTCGACGCGTCACCCCCGAGGACCATTGCGCCGACGTCCGTGGCGAGCGCCACCGACCAGCTCGCCGCTGCAACCTCGGCGCTGAAAGACTGCGCGCGCGTGGCTCAGCGCGAGATCCTCGTCGAACTCGCGACCACGGCCGGCGAACCTCGCTTCACCGCGATCGACATCGTCGGTGACGACGCGGAGGGGACCGCATGTGTCCGCCGCGAGATCGAGCGCATCCGCTTCCTCCCGCCCGCCAGCGATGGCACCCTCGTCAAGGAGTACCGGCCATGATCGCATCGCCTGCGCTGCACCTCCTCGCCGCCCTGGCGATCGCCACGTCACCGCCGGCCGATCCCTCGACCTGCGCAGCGGACGACCTGCAGTGCTCCGCACCGGCCTTCGCGGCGGCAGCCCGGCGCGCCACGTCCGACGCGCAAAGGGTGCAATACCTGTACTTTGCGCACCGCGCTTATCTGGCGCTGTCCGACAAGCCGCCTAAAGGTCGCGTCGCATCCCGCGATCTGTGCCAGGCCCATCGGCTCCTCGAGCAGGCGCTCGCGCTCCCCGCGACGCCGCTGCATGGCCGCATCGTCGACTCCGAGCGGGAGACGTCGGCCAGGCTCACGCGCAAGAAAGTCCAGTGCAAGGCGCCGAAGCCCGGCAACAAGGACAGGCCGCTCGTCGCGGCCGCAGATCCACCGGCCGAACTGCGATCCGACGCGTCCACGGATGAGCCCTCCACGATCCCGGCCGGGATCGCGGCCGAGCCGCAAACGGACGACGACATCGCGGTCGCGGCGTCCAGACTCGCGGACCTGGACGGCAGGCCGACGACGACGGTCCATCCCGAGCCGGACGCGGACCTGATGCCCGTGCCAGCGCACCGCGTGAACACCGAACGCCCGGCGAATGCACCTCGCCCCGGACGAGGACTCGTGATCGCTGGCGGGGTCACGCTCGGCGTCGGAGTCGCCCTCACCGCGGCGGCGGGCTCCATGGGCCGCCGGATGGTCGACACGCGCCGCGAAATCGTCGCCCTCGGCAACAGCGTCGACGGCTACGCGACGACCGACCAGAACACCCAGGACGACGCCCTGCGTGGAGACTACCGGGCGACGCAGACCCGGACTCTCGCGCTGGCCCTTGCGGGCGGCGCGACCGTCCTCGTGGCCGTGATCCTCACCAGCATCGGCGGGCGCAGGATGGCCCGCGCCGCCTCGCGCACCGCACTCGTCCCGGCCCCCGGCGGTCTTGTGTTCCACGCCCGTTTCTAACCTCC
>Ga0116158_10003320_pt1 | contig 13987 bp, 10 predicted proteins | sample AD_UKC052_MetaG_FD_89883 | JGI IMG/M metagenome (GOLD analysis project Ga0116158, IMG submission 89883) | Active sludge microbial communities of municipal wastewater-treating anaerobic digesters from USA - AD_UKC052_MetaG | ecosystem: Engineered > Bioreactor > Anaerobic > Digestate | place: USA... | reverse complement strand
TCGGGAACCCTGTTTTTCCCGTGTTGCTGGAGGTCATGCGTGCGGACATTCAACACAGTAACAAATTGTTTGGGCCCTGGCTGTTTCTGAAGGCGGCGTTCGAGGCGTACCGTGCCGAACCCGTGCTGCCGCCGCCGCTGGTGCGAGGCCGTGATCTGGTGGCATGGGGCATTGCCCCGGGGCCGCGCATGGGCGAACTGCTGCGCGCTCTGTATGATGCGCAACTGGAGGGCAGGCTCACCACACGCGACCAAGCGCGGGTCTTCATGGCGACGTTGAAATAGCGTCTGCGTGCCAGAATGGGATTATGCGCACGAGCACGACGATGACGCATCAACGACCACATCCTTGCGGTAGAAGACGTATTATGCTATAAGATGCTTTCAATGCGCAACATGATGGACATGGGCGCTCCGAGGTACGTTTGAAAACTTCCTTGCATCTCGTTGTGATCGGGCTGGGGCTGCCGCTGCAGGTTGCCTTGTCAGCGGTGGGAGAGCGGCCAGCCACCGAGCAGGCTGCCGCAGAAGAAAAGTTGACAGCCGCAGAGACGCTCAATGCGTGCACACGGCTGATCCCGACCGAGCCACTCTTGCTGAAGGGGACGCTCACCGTGCGCAAATTGCGCGGCATCGTGCTGATGGAGCAGCCGTTCAAGCTCATGATGGAGTGGGGTGCGCGACCCCCCGCAGCCGAGGTGCTGCTGCTCGATCCGAAAGGCACGGGACTGGTCGAGCGCGCGGTGCTGACGCGGCCGCCCGGACAGCCGGCGCGGATCCAACTGTATGAAGGTCCGGAGCAAAAACTCGTGGACTCTCCCTCCTACGCCGGTCGTATCCGGGGCACGGACATGACCTGGATGGATCTGACACTGGATTTTCTCTGGTGGCAGGATGTGCGATTTGATGATCAGCCGCGCGGCGACAGCCACAACGGACGCGATTGCGACATTCTGGTGGCGGTTCCTCCGGGCCCAATACCCGGCTGTTCGGCCGTGAGGATTTGGGTGGACCGTCAGTTGCGTTGCCTGATGCAGGTTGAGCAGCTTGATCCGCAAGGCAATCCCGTGCGCAAAATGTGGGTGCAGCGCGTCAAGAAAATGGATGACCGCTGGATGATCCGCGATATGGAGATCGAGACCCTGAACAGCGGTCACCGTACCAAGCTGTTTGTGGATGACGTTTCCAAGCCATGAATCCTTTAGTCACGGTGGGATGCGGCGCTGCTTTATTAGGCTTGTTCGTGCTTTCAGCCTTTTTTTCTGGCTGCGAGACGGTCTTGTTCTCGTTGTCGCCGATCCAGGTCCAGCGCATACGCAACCGGCATGCGGCGGCAGGCCGGCGCCTTGAAACGCTGCTGGCTGATCCGGCGCTGACCCTTTCCACCTTGCTGGTCGGCAATTCGCTGGTCAATTTTGCGATCGCCAGTTTGGGCTACATGGTGATCGACAGCCTGATCCCGCGCTGGGGTGAGGTGGTCGCCATTCCGTTCATGACGGTCAGTCTTTTGCTGTTCGGTGAAGTGACGCCCAAGCGGATCGCCATCAGTCATGCCGAGCGGCTTGCGCCGGTGTGCTGCAGGCTGCTCCTCTTTTGGCTGTGGTTGCTGCGTCCCTTCAATGTTGTCCTGACATCCGGGTCGCGCATCTTTAAGAAATCGTTGCGCCGCGAGCGCCGCGCGCTCTCCAATGACGAATTGCTCACCGTGGTTGAGGTCGGCGAGGAACAAGGAGTGCTCGATGCTGAAGAGGCTTCGATGGTCGACGGCATCCTGCGGTTGTCGGAGTTGATGGCCAGCGACGAGATGACGCCGCGTGTGGATATGGTCGGCATCGATCTCGATACGCCGGTCGACACGCAAGTTGCGGTCGCTCACCGTGCGGGGCACCGCTATCTGCCGGTTTATGTGCGGACCCCTGATGCGATCGAAGGGTTTCTGGATACGGTTCAGTTTCTGCTCGATCCCGCGCATGACGCGCGCAAAGCCACGCGCCAAGCCTTGTTCGTGCCCGAGAATGTGTCGCTTGACGACCTGCTCGTGACTTTCCAGCGGAGCGGCAAGCACATCGCGTGCGTGCTGGATGAATACGGCGGCACGGCAGGTTTGATCACGCGCGGCGATATTCTGGAGTTGATCACCGATCCCGTCACGCCGGCAACGGAAGAGGCCAACTCGCCGATCCGCCGCGTCGCGCCGGATGTCTGGCTGATGGATGGCACCGTGAGCCTGGAAGAAGTGAACCACGAGCTGGATCTGAACCTTGAAGCGGATGATGCGGACCGGATTGCAGGATGGGTGACGTTTCACGCCGGACGCCTGTTGCAGGCGGGGCAGTGCGTCGTGGCGCAAGGATGCCGCGTGACGGTCCGGCGACTGCGCAAGCGTCGGATCGACGCCGTACAACTCGAGGTGCTGGAACGGCCGGTGGATGACGCGCTCGAGCTCTCCGCGAGTGACGACCTGTTGCTCGAAGGCCTGGACGAGGGAGGCGAGCTGTGAAGGCTGAACTCCACATCGTCGGTATCGTTCTCTGCTTTCTGGCCTCGGCATTTTTCTCCGGGACTGAGTCGGGTATGCTGTCGCTCAACCATGCGCGGTTGATGCACCTTGTGCGCGCCGGTTTGAAGCCGGCGGTGCTCCTGCACGGCTATTTGTGCGACATGCAGCGCTGCCTGGCCACGATTCTGGTCGGCAACAATCTTGTGAACGTGATGTTGTCCACGCTGTCGGCCAGCTTGGCCCAGAGTTGTTTTCCGCGCAGCAGCGGTTTGCAGGCGGCTTGGGCTGTCGTGATGGCCTTTCTGATGTTGTGGTTCTGTGAATATCTGCCTAAACTCTTTTTCACCACGCGCCCGCTGCGCCGTACCCTGCTGGTGACTCGCGCCTTTCATGTGGTCGACTGCATGCTGGTGCCGTTGACAACCGCCATTCTGTTTGTGACGCGTTGGTTGGTGCCTGACACCAGAAAAGGTGCCGGACAACGCTTCCTCATGACGCGCGAGTATATCCAGAATGTGGTCAGTGACGCGAAGGACGGCTCGCGTATCACGGCGTTTGAACGCCTCATGATCAATCGCGTGCTGACGCTACAGGCGCAGACGGCTGCTCAGATCATGACACCGCTGAGCCGCGTGACCACGGTGCGCGCGGATGTGCCGCTTCGCACCTGTTTTCAGGCGGTACGCGATTCCGGACATGCGCGTCTACCGGTGTTCAGCGAGAACGGCGAACGATGTGTCGGTGTCTTGAACGTGGTGGAGCTTCTGGTTCGCGATCCTGATCCCGATGCCACGCTGGCCAGAGACGGCATGGAGGCGCCGTTTTTTGTCAATGCCGACGAACGCGCGGACGATGTGCTGCCACTGATGCGCAAGCACCGTCACCCGATGGTTCTGGTGCGTGAGCGCGAAGCCGGCACGGTGGCGGGCATCATCACCGAAGAGAACGTGCTGTTCGCATTGACCGGCAGCCTGCAGAAGGTCAGGGCATGACCGCCGGCACGCGCTGCTGTGGCGCGCGGCGCAGATGAAGGGGCACGCCGTCTGCGGCGAGCGTCCAGCCGCGGTCTGAGGCGAGCTTTTCGGCCTCTTGGGGATCGGCCGGCCACAGGGTGCGGGCGATGTGATCCAACACGCAAACGGTCCTGCTGTCGGCGGCGCCGGTCGTGGTGAGCGACGCCATCATCAGCCCAATCATGGCGAGATCGTTGTGCTCGAAGGCGCGAAAATCGCCGCTGTGCGCGACGGTGGCGTCCCAAATGATCATGTCGAGGCGCCGCTTGCCGATTAAGAGGCGCGCCTGCTTGAGCAGCCAGGCGCCGTCAAGCGCGTAGAGCAGGGTTCCGCACGGCGTCTCAATCAGGAAGTGCAGAGCTTGTTCTGAGGGGTCGGGCAGCAGATGGTTGGCGGGCAGCGCGGTGACATGCAGCCGGCCTACGTCGAAGACCGTGCCGGCGACGAGCGGATGCGCAGCGAAACGGCCCGGTTGCGCGCGCGCAAGCGTGGCGAGGGCTTGTGGCGAAGCCCAGATGCCGAGCGGCGGCAGGTCGGGACCGCGCGCTTCCAGCACGTTGAAGATCTGGTCGGGGGCGAAATGGTCGCCGTGCGAATGGGTGATCAGCAGATCGGTCAGCGCGCGCGGCGGGATGTCGAAACGTGTCAGGTTTGTGTAGCCGGTGGTGCCGCAGTCGATCAGGACGTGCCCGTCAATCAGCGTCGCAGCGGACCCGCGCACACCGGGCTCGCCGATCCGTTTCCAGTCGTGGTCGGCTGCTCCGGTGCCGAGCGTGCGGACGGTGATGGACGGCGCAGGTCCGGCGGTCACGGCGCGCACGCGCCGCGCCGGCAGGGCTGCCGCCGCAGTGCCCGCGGCGAGCGTGCGCGTGAGAAAGCTGCGGCGGGGCAAGGCAGTTTTCATGGTTGTTCCCCCGGCGAGTCGGTCTCAGGGCTGGCTGGGATCAGGTTGTCGAGTGCGGAGAACTGAGAAAAGATCGACGGCTTGAGGGTGTCCTTTTGGGCGCGTGCGCCTTCATAGTAGCCGCCCAGCAGGGTCTTCTCGTGCTCATGGTCATGGCAGTAGATGCAGAGCAGTTCCCAGTTGCTGCCGTCCGGCGGATTGTTGTTGTGGTTGTGGTCCTTATGGTGGACGGTCAGCTCTTTGAGGCGTTTGCCGTCAAAACTGCGGCCGCAGCTTGCGCAGACGTGCGGCAGGATGCGCAGCGCTTTCTCGCGATAACCGTCTTGGCGCGCGACGATGTCGCGACGGAGTTCAGCCTGCAGCAGGGCGCGGCGTTCAGGAGATGCGGGGGGTTGAGGTTTCATGATGGGTTCGTATGGCCCGAGGCGTCGAGTGCGCGGGCGACGGCTTCGGCGCAGTTCTCGCCATCGATAGCCGAGGAGAGAATGCCGCCGGCGTAGCCCGCGCCCTCGCCGCACGGGTAGAGTCCTTGCAGGGTGACGTGCTGTAGCGTCTCGCGGTCGCGCGGAATGCGGACCGGCGCTGAGGTGCGCGATTCGACCCCGACAAGGATCGCCTCGCGTGTGACAAAGCCGCGCATCTTGCCTTCGAAGGCCTTCAGCCCCTCGCACAGACGAGGTCCGATGGCGCGCGGCAGCCAAGCCGCAAGATTCGAGGCATAGAGCCCGGGGATAAAGGAGCTTTCGGGTAAATCCTGAGAGGCCCGTCCTTCGAGGAAATCGGTGACGCGTTGTGCCGGCGCGGTCTGCCCGCCGCCGGCGTGGTTGAAGGCCTCGCGCTCGAGGGCTTGCTGGCAGCGGAGGCCGGCCAGCGGGCCGTGTTGCGGCACGAACGAGGCGAGATCTTCAGCGCGGATCTCGACAACCAGCCCGGCATTGGCGAACGGCGAATTACGCAGGGAGGGGGACATGCCGTTGACCACGACCTCGTTCAGCGCGGTGGCGGCGGGCACGATGAAGCCGCCGGGGCACATGCAGAACGAGTAGACGCCGCGTCCTGCGGCTTGATACACCAGGGAATAGGTGGCAGGCGGCAGGAACGCCATCTGCGGGTCGCGGTGGTACTGGATCTCATTGATCAGGGCCTGCGGATGTTCGATACGTACGCCCATCGCGAAGGATTTGGCTTCCAACGCGAGTTTTTCGCGATAGAGCAGCTCGTAGATGTCGCGGGCGGAGTGGCCGGTGGCCAGGATCACGGCGCGGCCCTCGAGGGTGTCGCCGCGCTGCGTGGTCACGCCGAGAATGCGCCGGTTGCGGATCAACAGGCCGTTGGCGCGCGTGCTGAAGAGGATGTCGCCGCCTGCCTGGCGGATGGCGCGGCGCAGACTCGCCACGATGGCGGGCAGGCGGTCGGACCCGATGTGCGGATGGGCTTCGTACAGAATCGAGTCCGCCGCGCCGTGGGCGTGGAGCCGCTCCAGCGCACGGCTGTTGTCGCCGCGTTTCTTGGAGCGCGTGTAGAGTTTGCCGTCAGAAAAGGTGCCTGCTCCGCCCTCGCCGAAACAGTAGTTGGATTCGGGGTCGAGCGTGTGCTCGCGGTGGATCAGGGCGATGTCGCGCTTGCGTTCGCCGACCTCCTTGCCGCGTTCCAGGATGACCGGCTTGAACCCGCGTTCGATCAGGCGGAGCGCCGCGAAGAGGCCGGCCGGCCCTGCGCCGACCACAAGCACGGGATCGCGCTTTGAGACGTCAGGATAGTCGAACCGCACCGGTTCAAAAGACGGTGCGGGTTCGTCCGCGACGATCTGGAGGCGCATGTTGACGATCAGATGGCGTCGACGGGCGTCAACGGAGCGGCGCAGGACGCGCAGATCCGTGATGCGTTCGGGGGTGATGCCCAACGCCCGTGCGGCGTGGTCGGTCAGGCGCGCGGAGTCGGCCGCATCGCTGGGGGACAAAGCAAGATCGAGGTGTGTTTGCATAGGGGTTGTCATCGGTGGGGGGAAGTCGCCCACGTGTTCAGCGGAAGCCGCGGTCGGTATTGGCCCGATGGGTGTTGGGGATCGGTTCACCGCTGCGGAGAGCGGTGAGCAGGCTGTCGTCCCAGGCAGTATCCGGCGACCAGGAGAGATCCACGCGAAATCGGCGGGTCGGGTATTCCGGAGTGCGTTCGGCGACACAAAACGCACGTTCAGCGACGGTGATCCAGCGGTTATCCAGATGCAGCACACGGAAATCGCGGCCGCGGCGATCGGTCAGGTGCAAACCGCCCGACGGCGATGTGTCGGCATCCGTTGACAGACAAGGAGCGGTCGCAGAGATAAAAAGGGGCGTGTGTTGATAAACCAACGTTTCAAGTACCGGCAGCGAGATGGCCGGAACCTGTGCGTGGCACAGGGCGCGGAGGGTGTCACGGCCAGCTTCTGGCGAAAAAACGGCCTGGCGCACGCCCAAACGGCCGAGTTCGGCGAGCGCGACACGGTTCAGGGCGTACAGGCTCCAGTCGGCAGAAACCGGGGACTGGCCCTCTTCGGTCAGCAGGCGAAGCCCGGCCAAATCGGCACACTCCCAATCGTTCCAGCCCGCATCGTGCAATGTCCGAACGGTGGACGCTAAAGGGGCCCACTCCCGGATGCGGGTGAGCGGCGGCAGTGCCAGACGCAGGCGAGAGCGGTCGGTCAGCGCGCACCAGGCGTTCAGACTCCGCCCCAGTGTGTCGTCGTCAGTGTGTCCGATGGCCAGGACGATGTGTGAAAAGCCTCGAAGGGCTTCGGAAGAGGGCGGCGGGGCGTCAATTCTGAGTTTCAGCGTCCATGTCGGCAAGCTGGCTTCGACAGGCAGGCCCGCCGCCTGTGAAGCGGGAGTGGGCACGGGAGAGGGAGATGCGGCGAACGTTGGATGCTGAACGGCACAAGAGGCAGGTTCGGGCGGAGCGGGTGGCTGTTTGGCTGACGGCAGGCCCCATGTGTCGGCGATGGCCGCCCGGCGTGCGGCGTGATCCGTGTTCCAGAGAACTTCAAGGCGGTCCAGCACCCGCCGACGCGCCTCGTTGAGGGCCGCAAGGGGCGCGTAAAGGAGCGCTGGGTCGACCACGTCGAGCGAGCCGAAGCGCCAGACGGAGCCGCCCAAGCGCGCGAAGGCCTTACGCACTGCTACGGTTGTCTGTCCCGGTTGCCGCGAAGGGGCGAGTGCCATCTGGAGAGTGGCTTCCGCGCGCAACGGCGCGGCGGACGCGAGGGTGTGGGTCTCGGCTCGGGCGACGATGCCGTCGGGGCTCAGCGTGACGCGGAAATCGACGGGGTGCCCGGTGTCGAAGTCGGCCTCGCGCAGCGCGTGAAGGGCATAACGGCGACGCACCGCCTGCGAGGATGAACAATAGACCGGGGTGCCCTGCGGGATAACCGGGATATCTTCGTCCGGCAAGGCCACCTCCATTGTGGAACCGGCGGGGAGTGTCACTGCGGGCCGTGTGGAGCCGGCGGTGCGTAACAGGTTCACCGCGCAGCCGAAGGGCTTGCCTCCTGCGGCCAGTTCGACCTGCAGGCCGTCGTGCTTTTCCAGGGCGCGTGAAGAGGTGAAGCGCAGCCAGCGGGTGCCGGTTCGGTCACGGATTACGGCCTCGGCCGTGCCGATGCGGGCTCCGCGGTGGCCGATGGCAACCGGATCGATCACGGTGACAGCCGGGGCGTCGGGACCTTGCGCGTAGAACGCGGTCCAGGGCCGGCTAAAAATGGTTTGCACATCTTGGACCAGCGCCCGTTCCGCGTCGGGCGTGAGGGTGCCGTCCAGCTTGCGCCGGTAGAAGTCGGTCACGCAGGCCACATAGAGTGGACTTTTCATCCGCCCCTCAATCTTAAGCGACTGCACGCCGGTGGCGGCGACCGCGTCAAGCAGCGGGGCCAGGGCGAGGTCACGCATGGAAAAGGGGAAGGCCGGGCGGCTGTCAGAGGTCTGAAGTTCGGGGTCGGTGGAGGTAAAGGCTTCGCGGCAGCAGTATGCGCAGCGGCCGCGGTTGCCGCTGCGGCCGGTCATGTGCGACGAGAAGAGGCAAAGACCGCTGATGCTGTAACAGAGCGCGCCGTGCACAAAGATTTCGATCTCCACATTAGCGTCGCGGACAATGCGCCGGATCTCGTCGAGTGTGAGTTCACGAGCCAGCACGACACGGGTGAAGCCCAGTTCGCGCAGGGCGATGGCTCCCTCGGTGTTGTGGACAGCCATCTGGGTGCTGGCGTGGAGCGCAAGGCGCGGAAAATGGTCGCGGATCAGTCTGGCGACACCAAGGTCCTGCACGATCACGCCGTCGGGACCGAGCGCGTCGAGCGCGTCGAGCGTTTCAATGAGGGCCGCTAACTCGGCGTCCTCGACCAGCGTATTGACCGTCACGTAGACCCGCTTGGGCGGACAGAAGGAGCGTGCGTAGGCCAGCAGGAGGCGCAACCGGTCTGGAGTGAGGTTGTCGGCATCGGCACGGGCCGAAAAGCGGGACAATCCCAGATAGATCGCATCGGCGCCGTACTGGAATGCGGCCAAAGCAGCGTCGAAACCGCCTGCAGGAGCCAGGAGTTCGGGAGTCATAAGCGAGCTTCGTGAACTAGAAGACCGGCTTTTGCAAGCCGGTCTTGGGGGGATACTAGGAGTACACATGGAGACAACAAGCCAAGATACAACAAAGCTCTACCAATCAGCAACAGTGACGGTATCAGATAGCGAGGCAAAGCGCAAGCGGTTTTTTTAAAATAACAAACGGACGGGGAAAGCCGTCCGTTTGTCGCTTCATTTCGCTTGAAAACCGCTTACAGCTTGATCCAAGCACCTTTTTTCTTTGAACTTTCGACCGCGGCTTTGAGGAATTTCATGCCGAGCACGCCCTCGTCCACGCCGGGGTGGTCGTAGGCGGGCGGCACATTCTTTTCGCCCTTGATCGCGCGGATCTTGCGCTCCAGCGTGGTGTGGAGGTTGGCCAGCGCTTCGAGGAAGTCCTCGTGGTGGCCTGAAGGGATGCGTCCGTATGACTTGAGCACGTCCGGCACTTCACCGGTCGGCGCGTTTTGGAAATAGGTCACACGCGTGGTGCCGTCGTAGTAGTGGAGTTCTTCGGCGTTCTCTTGGAACCATTCGAGCGAGCCGGTTTCACCGTAAATGCGGAAGCCGTTGTCGTTCTTGTGGCCGATCGCGATCTGAGAGGCGAGCAACACTAGCGTGCCGCCGTTGGAGAGCTTGCCGAAGACATTGAAGTCGTCATCCAGCTTACGCCCGGGGATGGCGGTCAGCAGTGCCGAGACCGACTTGAGGCCCAGGCCGGTGGTCCACAAGGCGTTGATGAGCGCGTGGGTGCCGATGTCGCCGCCGCAGCCGGAAATCCCTGACTTTTTGGGATCGGTGCGCCAGGAGGCCTGCTGGTTGCCGGTCTTCTCGGCGAGTGTCGCGAGCCAGCCCTGGTTATAGTACGTTTCGATTTTGCGGATCGTGCCGATCTTGCCCTGCTTGATCAGCTCGCGCGCCAGCATCATCAGGGGGTGGCCGGTATAGGTGTGGGAAAGAGCGAACGGCACCTTCTTATTGGCTTTGACGGCCTTCTTGAGCGCTTCGGCCTCGGCGACCGTGTAGCACATCGGCTTTTCACACAGGACCGGCAGCCCAGCGTTGATGCAGGCGAGGGCCTGCTCGGCATGCAAGAAGTTCGGTGTCACGATCGTGACATAGTCCAGCTCAAGCGTGCCGGCCTTCCAGTCCGCGATCATGGTCTTGTAATCGGTGTAACCTTTGACACCCCACTCATCGGCGAATTTCGCGCTGAGCGCGGGGTCCTGGTGCAGCGCGCCGGCGACGACTTCGCGCGTGGCATCCAAGGAGATCGCGCGCTGGTGGACTTTGCCGAAGAAACCGCCGCCGCCGCCAATCATACCTACTTTAAGCTTGGTCATACTTCTGATTCCGTATTCGGTGTGAGATGCGGAAAAACCTCCGTGGGGTCCCACCGTGAGCCGACTCGCACGGTGATTGGTGCGCAGTATACGCCTAAGCGTGATTCCCTCGCAAGTTGAAACCGCAAAAGGCGTTTGGATGGATTGACTTTCAGCGGTTCGTCTGAGACAATCCGGGTGAGTTACCGATTCTGAACGAACGGAAAGTTGCAATGAGACGAATAGATTTAGCAGGTGAGTGGAGTGTGCGTAAGGCAGGCTCCAAGAAAAGTGTTCCGGCCCAGGTGCCAGGCTGCGTGCATGCTGACCTTATGGCCGTGCAGGAGATCGGGGACCCGGTCTCAGGCAGGGCCCTCGAGAGCGCGGCTGGCGTGTGCGAAAGCGCGTGGGTTTATGAAAAGGTTTTCATGTCGGAAGACTTTTCGGACTTCGATCACGTGGTGGTGCGATTTGACGGACTTGACGGATGCGCCACCGTGTCGCTCAACGACACGGAGCTGGGGGTTTCGACAAGCGTTTTCGAATGGATGGAATACGATGTGAAGGCGCTCATTAAGCCCGGCAAGAATAAGCTGACGGTGTCGTTTGCTGCCGCCGCGGACGAGTCCGGTCGCCGTGTCGCTCAATGTGTGCGCCGCCAGGCGTCGTCGTCCCTCGGCCTGTGGCAGCCTAAATCGGAAACGGTAGGCCTCTGCCGCGGCGTGTCGGTGTTGGCGTTCTCCAACGTGCGTGTGCGCCAAGTGGTTATCCACCAGGACCATTCAACCGCAGGGGTGGTCGGGTTGAATGTGGAGGTGGACGCGGCGCGCTTCCATCCCGAGCTCCATCTTGAGGTTCTGGTCCGTGTCTGCTACAAGGGAAATATCCTTCATGAAGCGCGCGAGATCCTGAACGCCGATCGCCTGTCCCTGAACCTGCCAGTCAAGAACCCTCAGCTCTGGTGGCCGGCCGGTATGGGCGAACAGCCCCTGTACGAGGTCACGGTTGACGTGCTGACGGGGCGCACGTGCCACGAGCATATCTCGCGGCGAATCGGGCTGCGTGAATTCCGAATGGAAGAAACCGCTGTGCGTGGAGATACGGTGCGGCGCTTTTTTATCAACGGGCAGCCGATGTTTCTGAAGGGCGCGAGCTGGATGCCGGCCGACCTCTATGTCGCGCGCTTGACGCGCGTGGAGTATGCGCGCCTGGTTAAGGCTGCGGCCGTCGCCAATATGAACTGTCTGCGTGTCTGGGGTGGTGGCGTCTATGAGAACGAGGCGTTTTACGATCTGTGCGACGAGTACGGGGTCTGCGTGTGGCAGGACATGATGTTGTGCGAGGCGCAGTCGGAAAAACCGGACGATGCGGCGCTCGCCGCCTGCTCGCGCGAGGTCGCCTGCGCGGTCCAGCGCCTGCGCCACCACCCCTGCGTGGTGCTGTGGTGCTGTGGGGACGGCGGTGGGCGCGGCGTGCATGCCGCGTATGCGGCTGCGGTCGACGCGACAGTCAGACGGGAAGATTCCGGTCGGCCGTGTCTGCCGGCAATGGCGCACGAGCCGTTTTCGCTGGGCGGGTATCCGCAATTTAGAAGTCTGCCCTCGTTTCCTGAGCCGCGCGTGGTGACGGCATATCTGGCCGAGTCCGAGCGTAATGTGTCGCACCCAGCCTGTCTGTTTCACATGTCGCCGTCTGACGGGGCCAAGCGCATCTTCTCGTCCTGCGTGGATGAATTCTTGATGCCGTTCGGCTTTGAGAACACCTTGTGGCTCAGCCAGATTCAGCAGGCGCTGGCCGTCAAGCAGCAGGTCATGCTGGCCCGTTGCGAGCAGGCCGATGGACAGGGCGGGGCGCTGTTTTGGCATTTCAATGACTGCTGGCCCGGAGCGAGTTGTTCATCGGTGGACGCCGAGGGCCGTTGGAAGGCCATGCACTATGTGGCGCGGCGCTTCTTTGCCTCGCTGACCATCGTGGGCCGGCACCACGGTGCGGCGGTCGAGGTCTTCGCCTTTAATGACGGCCTCAAACCATTCAAGGGCGAGGTGCAGTGGCGCATGACGCAGATGGAGGGCGCCACGGTTGCCGAAGGATCCAAAAAAGTCACGCTCGGACCGGCCTCGCGCGAAAAACCGGTGGCCGTCAAGGTCGGCGAGGCGTTGCGCAAATTCGGTGCGGGCAATCTGCTGCTCTGGCTCTACCTGATCGACGAGCAGGGCAATCCCGTGGCGTGGAATATCGTGCCCTTCTGCGCGTGGCGCGAATTACAGTCGCAGCCGCCGCGCATGCGGGCCGAGATCCGTTCCTGGGACGACAACAGCTTCGCCGTGATTCTCACGAGCCGCCACCCGGCACTCTGGGTCTGGATCTCGCTGGAGGGACTGGACGCGCGCTATGACGACAACTTTTTCTGCCTGGAGCCGGAGCGGCCGGTCCGTGTGCGCGTCACGCCCGCCACGCGGCTGAAGCTTGACCAGTTCCGTCAGCGCATCCGTATCGGTTCGCTGCGCGATACTTGGCAGGACAAGCGCGCGCTGATGCAGCAGATGATGGCCGCGGCCAAAGCCCCGTGAGCGTGCCGCGTGCTACCAGTGCATGCGCACCGGCACGCCGTCGGCATGAAGCGCGTGCTTGAGCTGTCCGAGCGTGGTGTGTCCCGTGTGCAAGATCCCGGCCACGATCACCGCGTCGGCTCCGGCAACGGTAAAGGCGTCCCGCAGATGCGCGGCGCAGCCCGCGCCGCCTGAGGCCACAACCGGCACGTTCACCGCCTCCGCGATCAGCCGGGTGATGGTCAGCTCAAAACCGGCGCGCGTGCCGTCCGCATCGACCGAGTTCACCACGATCTCGCCCGCGCCGAGCGCTTCGGCGCGCCGCGCCCACGCGACGGCGTCCATGCCGGTCCGCTCGCGGAACCCGCGCGTCGTGACTTCGTAGCCGCTGGGACAACGCGTGCGGTCCGCGGTCGCAACCGGGTCCATGCCCAGCACCATGCACTGGTTGCCGAACGCGCGCGCGCCGTCGGCAATGATCGACGGGGTGCGCACCGCCAGCGAGTTGACCGAGATCTTCTCGGCGCCCGCCAACAGCACGCGCGACATGTCGTCGAGCGTGGCGATGCCGCCGCCCACCGCAAAAGGGATGCGAATCGCACGCGCGACCTCGCGCACCATGCCGATGTCGATCGGGCGCTGCTCGGCGGATGCGGTGATGTCGTACACCACCAGCTCGTCACAGCCTTCGTCGGAATAGCGCACGGCCATTTCGACCGGATCGCCCAGGTCGATGTTGTTGGTGAATCTCACGCCTTTGGTGACGCGCCGGTTGATGATGTCCAGGCAGGGAATGATGCGTTTTGTGAGCATGGCGTTCAGCGGGGGGGCGCGGGTTTGCCGGAATCAGGTGTCCGGTGTCCATCGCAGAAAGTTGTCAAGCAGGCGCAGGCCGATGCGGCCCGATTTTTCAGGGTGGAACTGGGTGGCGGCCACATTGCCGCGCACGACCATCGAGCTGAAGGTCACCCCGGCGTAGCAGGTGGTGCCCAGCGTCAGGCACGGGTCGGCGGGCGCGGGGTAGTAGCTGTGCACAAAGTAGAACTCGCTCTCGTCGGCGATGCCGGCGAGCAGCGGATGCGGACGCGAGGCCTTCACCTGGTTCCAGCCGATC
>Ga0116158_10003298_pt1 | contig 14036 bp, 8 predicted proteins | sample AD_UKC052_MetaG_FD_89883 | JGI IMG/M metagenome (GOLD analysis project Ga0116158, IMG submission 89883) | Active sludge microbial communities of municipal wastewater-treating anaerobic digesters from USA - AD_UKC052_MetaG | ecosystem: Engineered > Bioreactor > Anaerobic > Digestate | place: USA... | reverse complement strand
GTTGAAGTGCATAAATTCAATTATTTTTAGCCCTCAACAACCAACCAAAAATACGCGTTCTGAGATGTCGATGAAGAAGCCGAAAGCCAAGTATCCAACGGTCATGTTAGTGGATGACAGCGAGATCGATAATTTTATCAATCAAAAAATGATCGAAGGCTGCAATTTCGCAGACCGGATTTATGTCCACACAAGTAGTAAAAGTGCTTTAGAGTTTCTAGCTAACTTCGAACGTGCTCATCTTCCTGAAGATTTAATTCCTGAGATTATCTTTTTGGATATCAACATGCCTATCATGGATGGTTTCCAATTTGCCGAAGAATTTGGAAAATCTTGTCCGAAGATTTACGACAAGATCAAGATTGTTTTCTTAACGAGTTCATTAAATCCAGTTGATCAAAAACGTGCTATGTCGGTTCGTGGAGTGTATTCCTTCCTCAACAAGCCACTCGGAAAAGATCATCTCGATAAATTGTAAAATACATACTCAATAAAAAAGCCCGGAAGCAATATGCAACCGGGCTTTTTTGTTTGGTATCGGGTGATTATCGTTTCACCACTTGACTTAAGGCTTTGATAAATGCTTCGTCTACTTTGATGTATTCGAGCATGCGGTTCGACTTCTGATTGAGCAGTTCGAATTTGGAGAATAGTTGTCCAATTTTCTGATCCACTTGGCGAGCAGAAGAACTCATCTGCAACGAGAGGATTTTGTAGAAAATAAGCGCATTCTCATAACCCATTTCATCATCAATTTCGCGAATCTTACGTGTAACGCTACGAAGCAAGCTGGTTGCTGGATCGTATTTGTTAATCATCGAATAATTCAAGGCAAGAAGCAGTTTCACCTCAATTTCGGAATGAGGATAATTTTTGAAACTGATATCGTTGATGAGGTTATTCAATATCTGAACGGCTTCCTGATATTTCTTCGCATAGAAGGCACTAGTTGCCATGTATTTGGAGAAATTGATGTAGTTAGGAATGTCGTTTTTATCAGGCTCGTAATTAGGAAGAAGTTTCTGGTTTTGCTCGTATAATTCACCTTCAATTCCTAATTCTACATATCGTTCGATTTTCGAAATGAGGAATTTGGTCGTAAAACAGCAATGGTTAAATAAGAGGAATGAAGTGAGTTTCTTATCGACCTCATCAAAATAACGGGCTTCTTTTTTAGGCAAATTCAATTTGTGATAATATTCGAATGCCAGATTATTGAAAACCAGTTGAAGATGCTGATAGTTGGTGTCTTTATTATACGTAGTGAAAATCTTCTCCATTTTCGCCAAAACATCCTCTACCGGCTCATCATCTTTCAATGCATCCGAATTTGGAATGTACAAGGCAAACGTTACATCCACAATGGCTTTATAAACCTGTAAGTGATGAGATTCATAAAGATTGCAGATATGTGCCATCTCCTGTTTGATAAGAGACAGATAATCGACCTGCGATTTGGTACGAGATGTATAATAATCGCCGGTAGTTCGCATAAACGTGTTAAGCAAATCTTCGGCTTTATCAAGTGCAATGGTATAGGCTAAATGCTTATTGTAAAGCTGCGTGTATTCGTAATACTTAGGAGAGTTAACATGCAACTTCTTAAGTGCACTGTATACACTCGACAATTCATACGGCATGTCGTAATTCTGCAACTCCGATTCGAGTTTCGACAAAATGGCAATTGCCGTATCGCGATGCGTATCGTAAATAAGCGTTGGGATATTCGCCACCTTTCTCAACAAATCGATAATTGGTGTCGACATGTTGTTGGTGAGGAAATCTTGAATCTTATCAAACAGACGCGACTTTAAGGTATAGTAAGCGCTTGTGTTAACGCTTAACATTTCCTGAATTTCTTCGTCGTTGTATTTGTTCTCCCGATATAACTTCAGGAGTCTAAGATACTTGTCTGCCTTAGTCTCAACAAACTGCTGACACAGGTCGTTGTACTCTTCTTCCTTGAGCTGCAGGACAATGCTCTTAAACTTAATCATGCTCGCTTTTTGCCGACAATATATGCGAATTTTTTAATTGCCGATTCCTGTGTTTCTAATTTTCATCAACAGTGCTAAGAACATTTCCTTGCACTTGTTGGATCACTTCCCAGCTACCATCCTCATTCTGTTTCTCTATCACGTAAAAACCGACCCCATTTTCTCCCCATCCGATGTAAGGAGTCCAGTCAAGTTTGATAAAAATATCTCCTGCAGCCTCGGCTTTTAACACCACATTATCGCTGAATTCACCATATCGACCTTCTAATCCACAGGCATTTGTTGCCATAATTCGGTAATAATACTTCTCATTGTCTACATCAACTGCTTCATCTAAGTAGTAAGTCTGTTCCGATGGAATGGTTGCTACTTGAATAAAACTGCTATTGTCGGTCGAACGGAATACTTTATAACCACTAACTCGGTTAGGTAAAATTGCTGGTCGACTCCATTCTGTTAGTACAAATTGGTTCTGAACAACGGTTGAGCGAGAAGCATTTACTTGCTGATCAACAAATAAATTGGCAATTGGCTCACTCATATCATAATCACTATCCGAATCGATGTGTGTTTGTCCGTTCAAAGCCTCTGCTTTTACTGAATAACGGAATTTAACTGGACAAAAAACGGTATTGTCGTTATACGTAGTTACATCACCCGGAACTGTTCCTAAATCTTCTGTTAGGTTAGTACTTTCTTCCGTCCGATAGATTCGGTATTGAGAAGGCAATTTCCCCACGTAAGGAGTCCAATTCACATCAATGGTATTATCCATTCGAGTGATAACTTCAACGTTGATAGTACAATGTTCAATTAGACTATCAGCTTCGATAGAATAACCGCAGCGATCGGATGTCTCCAGTTTGTAGCAATACACATTGTCGAGTGTATTCAAGCTATTGTCGGTGTAGGTAAGAACATGCGAATCTGTAATGTTAGCAATCAAATCAAAGAAGCCAGTTTGCAAATTCTTGCGATACAGTAAATAAGAACCAAAATCTTCCGCCAAGGATTCTTGCCATTCAATTAACACGGTTGAAGGATCGACAACTGTTACTCGTGAAATTGGAGTTACTGGAGCTGGTAAAGTATCAAATACCTGAATGAGTTGAGGTAACAGAAGTGTATCAGCACAACCATTATGATTGATAACTGTTAAACCAACAGAATAAAATCCAGGATCAAAATAAACTTGAGTAGGATCAGTCGATGCTGATGTTTGCCCATTTCCGAAAGTCCATTGATAAGATGGATTATCTAGTTGATAAGAAGTATTATCAAAGCTCACCGAAACTGGAGTACAACCTTCTGCCTGATTAATTGTAAAGCCTGCAATTGGAACTAAAAACGATTCTATTCCATTAAAGTGTGCTGTATCTGCACAACCAAAATCATTGGTAGCAATAAGGTCTATATTGTAAACTCCTGCATTATTAAAGGAAATTTCTGGTTCAAAATCAGTACTGGTTGATATACCACCTAAATTCCAAGAATAACTAGTGGCGCCTGTTGTTTGATTAATCATATTAACTCCGAGAGGCGCACATCCTAACGAATCACTTACTGTAAAGTCTGCAACTGGATAAGGATGTATTCCAATTGGAGCAGTCAGACTATAAAATGCGCTACATCCTAAAGTATCTTGAGAAAAGAGAGTAACAACATAGTTTCCCTCTTCACTATAAGTGAAAGTTGGATTTTGAACGTGACTAACAGAACCTTCACCAAAATTCCATTCCCATTCAACAGCACTATTCGACAAGTCGGTAAAATGAATTACTGCACCCACGCAGCTAGATGAAGCAGAAGCTGTAAAAGTTGTTGCAGGACCAAGAACAGTAACATATTCTAATCTCATGAGCGTATCGGAACATCCATTAGCATCACTTACCATTAATTGGATATCGTATACACCTGGTGAATCATACAATTTTGCAGGATCAGGAACTGTTGCTTGCGTACCATCACCAAAATCCCATAACCAAGAAACAGCATTGGATGAGCTATCTACAAACTCGACTACCGAAGGAGCACAATTGGCTGGTGTTGGTGAAGAGAAATGTGCGATTGGGCCAATAACATTAATTGGAACTACTAAATGTGCTGTATCCCTACAATTTGCTGAAGAAGTTACAACAACATACGCATCAAAGTTTCCATTTTGAGTATAGGTATGACTTGGATTGGAACCTGTACCAGTTGATCCATCACCAAAATGCCATTGCCAGTCAATGTTATCATCCATCGAGGCGCTAAATTGAACCGGAAGAGGATTACAAGCTCCAACATAAGCAGCAGAAGCTTGAGCCTGAAAACGAGCTAGTCCCAACTTCTTAATTTGAGCAGTACAACCAAATGCATTAGTGATAGTAAGAGTCACTGAATCGCCAGGCATAGTAGTGAAGTTCATTAACGGATTTTGAGCCGTTGATGTAATTCCATTTCCAAAATCCCATAACCATGATACAGCATCTGGACTTAAATCAGTAAACTGAGCAGTAAATGGCACACATAGTCCAGATTGAGTAAAGCTAAAGTCTGCACTTGCACCATGTACAACTATTTCATCTGGAAAATTCTCTTGGTAATAACAACCATTGATCAAAGAACTATAAATACGTTGAGTAAATCCATAAACACCTGGGGTTGCAAATGTTTTGGTTACAGGACCTGTGTATGCGGTTCCATTCCATGAACCTAAACTATATGTTCCATCGGTCCAGAACCATGCTACACCACCATTTCCAGAACTTACAAATGTGGTCGTTAATGGTGCACAACCTTCTTGTGGACCGTTTATAGTCCAACCTAATTCAGGAATTGCAACAGTAATTGAATGATTCAGTTGAGTTGTAATAACGCAACCAGATGGGTGAGTTACAGTAATCGTTATATCAAATACACCTTGTTGGGTATAATAATGATGAGGTGTGGCTTCGGTTGATGTAGTACTATCTCCAAAATCCCATAAGAAACTATATCCTGGCAAGCTTGCCATATTATTAGTGAAATCAACTGTGTCGTGACAAACACTAAGTGGATATGTAATCAAAGGTGATTGTGGACTTAGCTGGACGCTTTTTAATCGAGATGAACGGCAACCTAATGTGTCGACAGCATTCATTAAGATTGTATAAGCAGTATTTCCGTTTAAGAACTGATGACTAGCTTGAAATGTAGAATCAGATCCACCATCACCATATGTCCAATGAATACTTTCGAATACATCTGGATTGACAGGACTTACATCAATCTGAGAATAGTCACAATAACTTTCCTGATCCATGGTAAAGTCGGGCATTCCTCCACCTAATAATATCGATTGCTGATAATGAAAAGTATCAATTCCGTAAGGAGTTTGAGCAACGTAGAAAACTGTATAGATACCTGGAGTAGTATACAGGTGATCTGGATTTTGTTGGTTAGAAGAAGAGCCATCTCCAAAAAACCAATTCAACACATAATGTGTAAAATCTTGTTTTAAGAAACGAACATTTATTGGAGCACAACCACGTAATGGCTCAACTAAGATTTCACTTTCGTTGGGAAATGAACCTCCGCTAGATGTATCTTGATCGATGGCAACAGCTTCTGCTTGGAATGCTGGTCCAGATGATGACAAATTACATTCGGGTGTTTCAATAGTGAGGTATACTAAGTAATCACCCTCGGTTTCATAAATGTGAACAGGATTTTCTTCCGTGGATGTTGTTCCATCCCCAAAATTCCAAGTCCACCCTATAGCTGCTGGATTTGTAGAATTAAATTGAACTGTTTGAGGAAATGGTCCAGGCACATACGAACTTGTAAATGTGGCTGAACTTGATTCAAAATTTACAGAGTTAAATCCAATGTATGAATACACACACCCAGCAGCAGTTGTGGTTGTTAGTCCAACATGGTGCGTATTTGTATTCGGGAAAATATGAACAGGAGATTCTTCGGTTGATGTAGTTCCATCACCAAAATCCCACAGCCATGAAACAGCATCACTAGCTGTGTCGGTGAAGGTTACGGCAAAAGGTGGACAAAGATCAATTTCCACAGCAAAACTTGGAAGGACTCCTTCTACAATTACTGTTTGATAGTTAGGATAAATTGTAGAACAAGGTGTTCCATCATTCACTAAAAGCGAAACAACATAAGTACCTGCTTCTGCATAAACATGGGAAGGGTCAAAAACGGTTGAAGTTGTTCCATCACCAAAATCCCATAAATAGCTAACTCCAGGCTGTGGACTTAAGGCAAAAGAAACTCCAAATGGAGCACAACCCGAAATTGGAGGAGGTGGTGTATAGATAGCTTGTTCGTAGTTAACATCGACATAATCATTTAAGGTCAATGTATCAGAACAACCAACACCACTTGAAATAATAAGTGTTACATCGTATTGTCCTAATTGCTGATAAATATGTGCTGGATTAGTTTCTGTGGAAGTTGTTCCATCTCCAAATTGCCATAAATAAGAAGTCGCTCCAATAGATGTGTTTGTGAATTGAGCAGTAAATGGAGGACAACCCATTGTATCGGTTGCAGAAAATTGAGCAATTGGTCCAGCAACATTCACAGCCGAATTGAGCTGTAATGAATTAGTACATCCCTCTGCAGATGTAGCAATTAATTTAACCGTGTAAATTCCAGTATTTACATATGTGTGATTCGGTTGAAATTGGGTGGAAGTTTGACCATCCCAAAATTGCCATAAATAACTAGTTGCCCCAGTTGTAGTATTATGCGTTTGAATTGTCAAAGGTGCACAACCACTTGTATTGGTTAAAGTAAACTGTGGATTAGGTATCGCATTAACAGTAATTAGATTGGTTGATGTAGTAGTATAGCTACATCCATTAGCCATTGTAACTGTAAGCGATGGAGAGTAAGTTCCTGCTGTTGTGAAATTCCCTAATGGATTTGCTATTGCAGAAGTTTGTCCATTTCCTAAATTCCAGGCATATGTTGTAGCAGTTGAAATATTCGTTGTAAACGCATTACTCAATGGAGCACATCCACTTGTATTGTTGCAAGTAATTTGTGGATTAACTGGCGAATGAACAGTAATATAATTGCTTCTTGTTAAAGTATCTACACATCCAAAACTGTTAGTAATATATAAGCTAACAGTATAAATTCCTGGTGTTGAATACGTTTTTGTTGGACTTACTTGAGTGGAAGTTGTTCCATCTCCAAAATTCCAGAGATAAGAACTAGCATTTGTTTGCTCAGGAGTAAATACAAATGGGTTTGCTGGATCACAAGTTATTGTCGAATTTGCTGTAAATGCTGCCGTTGGAAGATCATGAACAACTATCGTTTGTGGCAGGTTATAAACCGTACTACATCCAATTGCATTGGTAGCTAATAAGGAAACATTGTAGTTGTCGGTTTGACTATATGTTTTTGTAGGATTTGCTTGAAGGGAAGATGTTCCATCATCAAAATCCCAGAAATAACTAACCGCTCCGGTGGATTGATTAGAAAATGAAAATGTGGTTTGCTCAATACAGCCTTCGTTAGTTGAAACTGTGAAATGAACAATTGGACTGGGCAAAGCCGTTAAATAATTCGATTGAGTTAATGTGTCTCGTTGTCCGTTTGAAGCAATTGCAATAAGTGAAACGGTATAAGTTCCAGGACTTACATAAACATTATTAGGGTTCTGTAACGATGAAAAATTGCCATTACCAAAAATCCATTGATAAGTTGCAGCTCCTGTGGAAGTATTCGTGAAATTTACACTGAACGGCGCACATCCCTGAACAGCTGAAACAGTAAAGCCGGCAGAAGGTGTTTGTGCCATAAGCGTTACTGTGTTGAACGACATAAGCCATACAACAAGTGTCAGTAAACGTAAATAGTTCGTGTAAAAGTTTATCTTCATATCCCCCTTTATCAGTTATCCACTGTTCCATCGGCTACCAACGTCACCCTTCCTTTTTCTTCGGGAAGAGGTTTGTCGTTTAACCCGATAGCTTTTACTTGATATACATATACATCTGTACTAGTAATTTTTTCTCCTTGATAGGTTCCATCCCATAAGTTGGTAATGTCGTCCGACTCAAATACCAGCTCTCCCCAACGATTAAAAATTTGAAGTTTGAAAATCTTAATCCCTTCAGCTTTTACCCCAAAGAAATCATTAATGCCATCCCCATTAGGAGTAAATGCACTAGGAATATACATGGTAGGCTTGGGTGTTGCTTCAGCTATATTGGATAAACTGCTCGTAGATGCATTCGTTAATTTATAAGCCGTAATCCGATAGCGTTTTGCTCCATTTTGTTGATAAACAGGCAATTGCTGAGCATCAACCGACTGAAATCCAAGCATCAATATCAAGCCTCCTAAACACCTTTGCAGGATTCTCAGGCAGGATGCGGATTTTGAATATGTGGACTTTGCTTTCATAAGTAGTTCTCATACTCTGAAAAGCCCGAATCAGTTACTCAATAGCCTGATTGCAAACGTCCTAATCTTGCATGTGTAAGTAAAATGAGCTTATATGAATTAGTCATCAATTAAATCTTTGTCAATCATGCACATACACGAATTTCTAAAAAATAGTCCCCTAAAAATTAAGTAAGAATCGACCTAAAAATTGTATTCCATTACATACTGTCATTTCATCTCATAAAGCATTTCGGCATTCGGAAGAAAAAGTGTTAATTCGTAATAGAGCAATTCCTGATGCATTCGGTCCCCTTACATTTGATTTTACCCGAGGAAGAAAGTTCCGATGTTGAGCTTCTTAAAAAGGCTTTTATTCCTCTCAATGGTGCATTCAATTTGAATTTCGTTACAAGCGATATTCAATTAACTACACAAATTGAACTGGGAATTCATATCGCTGTTTATGTTGGAAAACCCGACTATTTAAGTTGGCAAGAATGCGCTCGACGACTTCGCCAACATAGCCCGGAAGTTATTTTCATTCTTATTTCTGATGAAGAAAGTACTGTTTCGGCTATTACTCAAGGTGCCGATTTGTTAATTCGTTTTAACGAAACAGATAGCCTTCCTTTAATCATCGGTTCTTACTTGAAACGTCATAGCTTTAAGAAGAATCGAGAAGTCGCACCAATAATTTTACCCGATGTTTCTGGTGATAGTGTTTCGCAACTTCAAGAAAAAAATAAAGAGCTCGAAAAAATCAACTTCGAACTTGATCGGTTTGTGTATTCTGCCTCTCACGACCTTCGTTCACCTCTAACTTCAGTTTTAGGTTTGCTTAATTTGATGCGAGAAGAAGTCAAAGACGAAGGTACTTTTCACCTAGTTGCTTTGATGGAAGAAAGCATTCTAAAACTCGATAATACTATTCGTGATATTGTTGCATACTCTCGTAATAATCGCACCGAAATTGCCTTTGAGCCCGTTAGAATAAAACCAATCGTTGATGATGTAATTAATAATCTACGCTATCTAGATACATCCGAATATAAGATTAACGATCTCATTCATGTTCAAGATGGAAGCGTCTTCCCAAGCGACCGAAATCGACTCCAAATCATCCTAAATAACCTCTTAGCGAATGCTATTCGATATCGTCACCCTGCTCGAAAACCTCAAGTTTTTGTTGAATCTAAACTAGATGGAAGTCAAGTAGAAATTACGGTAAGCGATAATGGCCTCGGTATAAATGATCAGCACATCGATAAAATATTCGATATGTTCTATCGTACTTCAGATACCAGCGCAGGATCTGGACTTGGATTATACATCGTCAAAGAAACAATCAAAAAACTTAATGGATCAATCGAAGTTAGTTCCCGTGTAAACGAAGGAACAACTTTTAAAGTCGTTTTACCTTTGACTGCAGTCTCGAACAAAAAAATTGGATTCCATGAAAAAGGTTAATTCAGTTTTGATAATTGAAGACAATTCGATTGATGTCTTTATTAATACACGTGTCATAAAGCAAAGTGGTTTGTCGGATGAAGTTATTGCCCAACCTTCTGCACGCGATGCTTTATTTTTCCTCGAAGAAGGTTCTCGTTTAAATATTCTACCCGATTATATTTTCCTTGATATTCGAATGCCCGATATGGATGGTTTTGAATTCCTAGAAGCATTTGCAGGATTGCCAGAGAACATAAAAACTCATTGTCAAATCATTATGCTTTCTTCTACCATCGACCCAATTGAATTAGAAAAAGCTCGAGATAATCCACACGTATTCGCCTTTATACCCAAACCAATTACTCGGGCAAAAGTAGAAGAGCTCTTCGCTTAATTCCATAAAAAAAGCCGGCAACAAAAATTGCCGGCTTTTTCTTGATTTCTATTTTCTTATTTCAATGTGAAATCGGTTGCACCAATTTGAACACCATCACAATAAATCTCAACTTGATATTGCCCAGCTAACAACGCATCTGTTTGTTTTACTTCCCAATTCAAGCAAAGTTGCATAACCTTATTGTCATAGAAGATTTCTTTCTTAACACTATAAGGAATTTCTTCTCCATTTAATAGTGTGATTTTAGATTTATCTCCTTCTACAAACACTTTCTTGTCTGGTCCTTTAATCACTGCATAAAGCAATTTCTCTTGCTTATCTGCTAATTGATTATCTAACACAGTAAAGCATACGCGAATTCGATCTGCTTTCTTAGCCTTATCTGTTTGTTTTTCTTTGGTTCCACCTCCTGAAACACGAACAGCATCTGCATAAACCTCATACGTTTTCAAACGCTTAGCTATCTCAACTGTTTTATTCAGTTTGCTGTTCTCCGATGTCAACTTAGAATTCTGATCAGCCGTTTCTTCCAACTGCTTTTTTGAACGGAAATTCTCATTAGTCAACTCCTGATTCTTAGCTTTAAGCTCTAAAATAACAGCTTCACTTTCATCATATGTTTGTTGAAGTTCTTCCAAACGTTGGCGCATGGAAACTCCTCCAGGACTATTCAATGATCCACCACTTTTCTTTAAAGCTTCGTAGTCGGCCATAAGTGTTACAACTTTCTGACGCTCAACTTCTAATTCAGCACGTAAACCTTCGTGTGCTTGCATTAAACTGTCATACTTTGCTGTAAGCATCTGCAACTGCGCTCGATACTCATCTGTATCCTTCTCAGCTTCGACCTTTTGCGTTTTTAGCGCTTCGGCTTCTTTCTCTAATTTACCTACTTGATAAAATAGGTAACCCGACAAAACTGCTAACAACGCAGTAATGACGATAAGAATGATTAGCAGTCCGCCTTTTTTATTCTCTTTTTCTTCAGGTTGCTCACCTTTCGGGGAGGTATTCTCCATAGGTTGTCTTATTAGATTTTTTACAGCCATGCAAAGATATTTTTTTTTGCTTCCTATGAAGGCACTAATACATGATTTCCTATAAATTTGAACATACTTTATTAATAAGATTTCAAATATGCTTAGTGAATTACTTCATTTAATTTATCCTGTATTGTGTCCAGCTTGCAATTCTCCCCTTTATCGAAACGAAAAAACAATCTGCTTTCGCTGTAAAAATCACCTTCCTCGAACCCGTTTTCATTTACAACCTGGCAATGCTTTAGAACAAATGTTTTGGGGACGAGTTCCATTTCGCGCTGCAGCCGCATGTTTCATATTCAGAAAAGAAGGCGGTGTTCAACATTTACTTCATGAACTGAAATATCGGAATGCTCCTGAAATTGGTCGTGAAATAGGTCGTATGTACGGACGAGAATTAGCAAATTCAAATGCCTTCTCCGAACCAGAAATCATTATTCCTGTTCCTCTTCACCCCAATAAATACCGTGTTCGTGGGTATAATCAAAGTGCTGTTTTTGGTGAAGGTCTCGAAGAATCTCTTCCAGGTCGATTAGCGACATCCGTTTTGATTCGCTCCACAAACACCAGTACCCAAACCCGAAAATCTCGTTTCGCTCGATGGGAAAACGTGGAAAGCACTTTTGCTATTGAAAATCAGGAATCTATCCAAAACAAACACATCCTCCTAATCGATGATGTGATTACAACAGGAGCAACTTTGGAAGCCTGTGCCGTTAATTTGTTTCAAGCTGGGGCTCGAGATATAAGTGTCGCTTGTATAGCTACACCTCTTTAAAATTAAGGCTTTTGAAGTTTTTCGTTTGAATGATGACGGTCTTTGTCGCGCTTCGTTTTCTTTTCCAAATTACGAATCATAGCAGCTTCCAAATCAACTCCGGTTTGATTGGCTAAACAGGTCAACACAAATAACACATCTGCCATTTCATCACCTAAAGAAGAAGCATCTTCACCCGCTTTGAACGATTGTTCTCCATATTGGCGCGACATGATTCTAGCCAATTCTCCTACTTCTTCCATTAAAACAGCGGTGTTCGTTAGCTCATTGAAGTAACGAACACCGTGTTCTTTAATCCAGTCATCAACTGTACGCTGAAGAGCAGAAATTTCCATTTTTTATTGTTCAACCATTTGTCCGTGGCAGTTCTTGTATTTCTTGCCACTTCCGCATGGACACTGATCGTTACGACCAACCTTAGGTTCTACCTTAACAGGTTGCGAACGCTGTGCTTCAGCATTGGTATTCAAATGCTCAGCTACTTCAGTACGACTTGTTTGAAGTTGTGGCATCGGACGAGGAGCTGGTGCAGAAGGAGCTACTCGCGGAGCGGATGGAGCTTGTGCTTGTTCAGGATTAGCTGCAGGTAGATTTCCTTTCATCAAGAATTGAGTAATCTCCTTTCCTACATCACCTAACATCTGCTTAAATAAATTAAACGACTCCAACTTATAAATCAAGAGCGGATCTTTTTGCTCATAAACCGCATTCTGAACCGATTGCTTTAATTCATCCATCTCCCGTAAATGCTCTTTCCAAGCATCATCGATCATGGCTAAAGTGATCATCTTCTCTAAAGCATTCACCACTTCGCGACCTTTGCTATCAATAGCTTTCTTAATATTCACTAACACCTGAATGGTTTTCAAGCCATCGGTAATAGGAATCAAAATGTTCTCATACTGGTGACCTTGATTTTCATATACCTGAGTAATGACAGGCAAAGCCAACTGTGCTATATGCTCAGACTTACGACGGTAAAAAGTCATCACTTCATGATAAAGTGTTTCAGCAAGATCATGTGACTTTTCTTTCATGAACAGATCGTGAGAAATCTCAGTACTTACCGAGAAAATACGAATGACTTCTAACTTAAAGCCATCATAATCTCGCACATCCTGATATTCTTCAACCGTGCTTTCGCAAGCTTCCAATACCATATTTGCAATATCAACCGCTAAACGATCTCCATATAAAGCATTCCGGCGACGACGATAAACAACTTCACGTTGCGAGTTCATCACATCATCATACTCCAACAAACGCTTACGAATTCCGAAGTTGTTTTCTTCTACTTTTTTCTGTGCACGTTCAATCGAACTGGTAATCATTCCACTCTGAATCACTTCACCTTCCTTCATTCCAAGGCGGTCCATAATTCGAGCAATACGATCCGATCCAAATAAACGCATCAAGTCATCTTCCAACGAAACGAAGAACTGAGATGAACCCGGATCTCCCTGACGACCAGCACGACCACGTAACTGACGATCCACACGGCGACTTTCGTGACGTTCTGTACCAATAATGGCTAATCCACCAGCATCCTTCACTCCTGCTCCAAGCTTAATGTCGGTACCACGACCAGCCATGTTGGTTGCAATGGTAACAGTTGATGCTTGCCCAGCTTCAGCTACAATTTCAGCCTCGCGTTGGTGCATTTTCGCATTCAATACGTTATGCTTGATGCCTTTCAACTTCAACATCCGGCTAAGTAATTCGGAAATCTCAACTGAGGTAGTTCCTACCAATACCGGACGACCTTTAGCTGTTTCTTCTACAATTACATCAATAACTGCATTGTACTTTTCGCGCTTGGTTTTGTACACTAAATCTTCGCGATCCTTACGAGAAATTGCGCGGTTTGTAGGAATTACAGCTACATCAAGTTTGTAGATATCCCACAACTCACCAGCTTCTGTTTCGGCTGTACCAGTCATACCAGCCAACTTGTTATACATCCGGAAATAATTCTGAAGTGTAACAGT
>Ga0116158_10003290_pt1 | contig 14054 bp, 6 predicted proteins | sample AD_UKC052_MetaG_FD_89883 | JGI IMG/M metagenome (GOLD analysis project Ga0116158, IMG submission 89883) | Active sludge microbial communities of municipal wastewater-treating anaerobic digesters from USA - AD_UKC052_MetaG | ecosystem: Engineered > Bioreactor > Anaerobic > Digestate | place: USA... | reverse complement strand
CGTCCTGCGGGAAGGCGGCGGTCGGCGGGACCTCGGCGTGGTAGCGGCGAAACAGCGCGGCGAAGCCGGCGGGGTCGCGGTCGAAGTGCCCGGCGGCGTGCAGGTCACCGTGCTGCAGGCGTTCGAAGCGGAGCCGGGCGATGAAGAGGGCGGCGAGGCGCAGGCCGTCGGGGTCGATCGCGGCGCGGAGGGGGTCGTTTGCGAGGGCGGCGAGCGGGTCGGGTGAGCGCAGGACCTCGGCCAGGCGGCGCTCCTGGGCATGCTGCTGGGCGATCTGGGCCGGGTCGGGCGGGCCGTGTGGGGCCGGTGAGGAGGTGATGGCGCCGGGGCGGTGCAGCTGCTGGACCAAACGTCTGGCGCGGCGCAGCTCCTCGCGGAGCAGGCGCTCGTCGCCGGGCTGGACGGTGCCCTCCATGCGCTCGACGATCACGGCGCGCAGGCCGGGGCAGCGCGGCAGGACCTCGGCGAACAGCCGCCAGACCGGCTCGGGCACCGCGTCGTCGTGGCTGTCGAGGCGGAGGATGCGACCGGAGGGCAGCCAGGCGGGATCGCTGGCGGCGCCGCCGGAGAGGTGGATCTCGATCACGCGATCGAGGTCGAGGCGGGCGAGGTAGGCGGCGGGATCGAAGCCGAGGTTTTCGGCCATCGTGTGCAGGTTGTGGAGGTCGAGCAGCAGGTGGTCGGTGGCGCCGAGGATCTCTTTGATGAAGTCGGGCTCGCGTAGTGGTTCGCCGAGCACGAAGTAGATCGCGGTGTTCTCGAGGCCGACGGTCGGCACGACGCTGCGCATCTCGGCCAGGCAGGCGCGGGAGATCGCGGCGGCGGCGGGCGTCATCGGCAGGCCGAGCGGGAGCGTCATCTCGAGGCCGTCCAGCACCGTGACGCCGAGGTGTTCGGTGTACCAGCAAAAGTCGAAGCGGCGATGCGAGGCGGCGATGCGGGCGAGCCAGCGGGCGCGCCGTGGCGAGTGACCGGCGCTGCCGGGCGAGAGGCCGACGCCGTGGGCGACGAAGGGCAGGCGGAGGCGCTGGCCGAGCGCGAGGAAGCGATCGTGGAACTGGTTGTCGATCAGCGCGCCGCGCTCGTCGAGGGCCCAGGTGGTCTCCGGGGCGAGCTCTAGCAGCTCGGCCTCGGACTCGTAGAGCGGCATGACCCGCTCGAGGTACTCCTCGTCGGGGTGCAGCGCGAGGCCGATGGCGGGGCGGTCCACCCGGGGATCCTACAGATCTTAATATTCGCGGGTGTAGAACATGAGGAAGCGGCTGCTGCGGTCGGGCACGTTGCCCATGCCGCAGGCGACCCGGCTGTTGCGAGTGTCGCCCTCGACGGTGACGCCGCAGCCGTGGGTGCGGGCCCACGGGGCGCCGGGGATCGGGCTGTCACACAGGCGCGCGCGCACCGAGGCGGCGAGCAGCGTGGAGAGGTGTTCGTGCTGCACGATGTCGCCGCTGCGGGCGGCGAGCAGGCCGAGCGCGGGGGCGCGATCGAGGTCGGCGGGGCCGAGCTCGCCGAGGCTCTGCGGCAGCTCGCCCAGGCGTTGCAGGTCGCCGTGCGGCAGACCCTGGCGCTCGCGGCAGGCCTGGGCGGCGAGGCGCGGTCCGTCCGCGGCACCGGCGATCAGGCCGGCGATCGTGGCGATGCGGACGTCGATGTCGGCCTCCTGGCGGCGCTGGATCTCCTCCCAGTCGTGGCGGCCGCCCCAGCGGTCCGGTTCATCCTCGACATAGGCGAGCGGGGCGGTGAGCGGCAGCAGCGAGGGGGTGGCGCTGTCGTCGAGGACCAGCATCAGCGGCTCCTCGGCGAGCTGTTCGCGCTGCTGCGGCCCCAGCTGATCGATGCGGAGGCAGCGGACCTCGAAGCAGGCGAGCGCGGCGAGCTGCTCGTCGCTGCCGTGATTGATGAGCTCGCCGAAGGCCTGCCCGCGCCGATACTGCTGGGCGCTGTCGGCGGGGATCACGAGGATGAGCAATGGTTTGAAGGGGGCGGTGCCGGGCTCGCAGGCCGGGCGTTGGACCTGAACTTCTGGCTCCGCAGCGGGCGCGTCCTCGGGGCAGATGTCTGGTCTGGGTCCGAATGCGCGCGACAGCCACATCGGCAGCGCAGTGAAGCCCGCGCCGAGGGCGACGGTCCCGAGAAACTTGCGTCGTTGCATGCCTTCCTCCGTGATGCGGCGAGACAGCGGCGTCTCGCCGAAGTTCCCGGGTCACGGCGAAGGCCGTTGGATCGTGGTTTCGCGCGTCAGCCCGGGTACTCGAGGGTCAGGTAACGATTGACCCCGATCTCGGCGGGCGTGAAGGACTGGGTCTTGCCGTCGGGCCAGCGCAGCTCGAGGGTGTAGTCGCAGCCGAGGTCGCCGAGGCCGAAGTGGAGGGTGCGCGAGTCGAGCGAGTTGTAGCTGCCGCGGCCGGCCTTGACCTCGCGGGTGACCTTCCAGTCGGCGAAGACGAGGGAGACGCGCGCGCCGATGGCGTCGCGGTTGATCTTCACGCCGTCGCCGACGAGGCGGATGGCGAGCCAGGCGTTGGCGCTGCCGAGGGTGTTTTCGAACAGGAAGTTGGGGCGGCCGCCGCCGGTGTCACGACCGCCGACCAGCAGGTCGAGGTCACCGTCGTGGTCGATGTCGGACCAGGCATGATTCTGGGCGGCCTTCATCTGCAAATAGGCGCCCTTGGGGTCGTTGATGCCGCTGTTGGGGCCGACGCTGAGGAAGCTGCCGTCCGGCTGCTGGTGCAGCAGACCGAACCAGCTCTGCTGATCGATGGTGTCGTAGTTGGGCTCGTATTTTTTGTCGCGCGATACGGACAGGTCCATGCGGCCGTCGTTGTCGAAGTCGACCATGCCGCCGTCGACGTCGCCCTCGTTGAAGGGCAGGCCGCGGGCGAGGAACTCGTTGGTGAAGGCGTAGCCGGCAGCGGGGCCGCCGTTGACCAGCAGCTGGCTGGGGTCGGACCACTTGCGGCTGTAATCGCTGTCGACGGGGTGGGAGATCGTGGTGAGGAAGACGTCGGGCAGGCCGTCGCCGGTCGCGTCCTCGCACTGGATGCCGAAGCCGTTGGAGCCGACATAAGCGGAGGGGTCGACGGGCTCGGGGGTGGTGCCCTTGCCGGTGGTGGCGAGATAATAATTGCCGGTCGCCAGCGCCGCGAAGCCGCGGGCCTGGCCGACCTCCGTCATGTGGCCGGTGCCGTCGTTCTCCCACAAATGATTGCGACCCTTCAGGGTGCTGACGCTGTAGGTCGAGACGAAGATGTCGAGGTCGCCGTCGTCGTCGTAGTCGCAGGCGACGCTGCCGTTGCTCGGCTGGGCGGCGCCGCCGGGCATGAAGACGGCGGTGACGTCCTGGAAGCTGCCGTCGCCGAAGCCGAAGAACAGCTGGTCCTTGACGACGTAGCCGGTCTGGCCGTTGCCGACGAAGATGTCGAGGTTGCCGTCGGCGTTGAAGTCGGCCATGACGGCGTTGGCGGCGAGGTTGACGACATCGACGCCGGCGTCGGTCTTCTCGGTGAAGTGGCCGGCGCCGTCGTTGAGGAGCAGGCGATTGTGTTCACCGGGCAGCTCGATGTCGAGGCCGGCGAAGCAGTCCTGGTCGCCGTCGTTGTCGACGTCGCCGAAGGAGAAGAAGCCGGCCTGGACCGCGCGCAGGCCGGACTCGTCGCTGAAGTGGCTGAAGGTGCCGTCGCCGTTGTTGCGATAGATCAGGTGCTCGAAGGGGATGCCGGCCTCGGGGTTGGGGAACAGGCTGTGGGTGACGATGTCGTCGAAGCCGTCGCCGTCGAGGTCGACGAAGCCGAGCCGGCTGTGATCGTTGATGGGGATCGGGACCGGAGGATCGGGCACGAAGTTCTCGACGCGGATGCCGCTGGCGTCGGAGATGTCGGCGAAGAAGCCCTTGTCGGCGGTGATGAGCGGCTGCGCCTCGCAGACCTCGGCGCCCTCGCCGACAGTGCCGCTCGATTCGCCGGCGGTGCCGGTGGTCGGCGAGCTGGCGCTCGTGCTCGCGGATGCGGTCGCGCTCGTGGTCGCGCCGTCGCCGGTGGTGAGGCCGCTGTCCGTCGACTCGCTGCCGGTCTTGTCGCCGCCGCACGCGGCCAGGAGCAGGAGCATCGCGCCGAATTCGAGTCGCTCGGATCTTCGCACCTGGCCATGGTGCCGTACCTGCGCGCGCGGATCCAGCCCTCCCGGGCGAGATTTGGTGGTTCGCGGGGCCCCGTGGGAGAATCTCGCGGATGGTGGCAGAGGCGAGCGGCGAGCCCGGGCAGCCGGAGCCGGGTCTGTGGCGCAGGATCTGGCACGCGCTGGAGGCCTACGGCTGGCCGCGGCTGATGGCCTTCCTGGCCTGGGTCGCGCTGCTGGTGTGCACCTACGCGTCGCTGGCCGACGTCCTCGATCCGGAGCAGCTGTCGCTGCTCGGGCTGATCGAGGTCAAGACGGTGCCGCTGCTGCTGGCGGTGATGGTCGGGCTGCCGAATGTGATGCTCTTCATCGTCGCGCGCATGATCATGTTTCGGTTCGCGCGGCGGCAATATTCTCTACACTTCGACGGCGAGGGCGCGACGCAGGTGTCGGCGGCGGTGCGCTCGCAGGCCCAGGCGATGTGGGTATACGAGCGCAACCGGGCCAGCACCCGCTACGAGGCCGGATTGCTGCCGCAGGTCGCGGTGTTCGGGCTGCTGGCCTCGTCGATCGTGGCGTTTTGCGTGCTCGGGATCCACCTGCCGCCGAAGATGCTGTTTCCGGCGATCACGCCGGCGCCGACCTGGCATATCTGGGTGGCGTGGACGGTGCTGAGCACGGCGACGACCTCATTCCTGCTGGCGATCGGCCGCATCCTCGTGCGCGTCGCCAGCAATGACGCTACTACCCGGACCTTCGCCAACGCGGCCCGCTCCTATGGGCTTTGCATCGTCAGCGCGGGCCTGCTGGCGTGCCTGACGCTCGCGGACGGCGACGAGCGCACGGCGCAGATGAGCATCGCCATGGGCATCGCGGTCGGGCTGCTCGGGGACCGGGCGTTCCTCGCGGTCTCGAACCGCGCGGCGGCGCTGCTCGGCGCGGAGGCCGAGGTGGTCGACTCGGGCATTGGATTGCGCGGGATCGAGGGCCTGAGCGGCGAGGACGTGCTGCGGCTGCAGGAGGAGAACATCAGCTCGGTGCACGGACTGGCGTTCGCCCCGGCGCCGCGGCTGTTCTTCAATTCGTCGCTGAATCTGCACCGAATCTGCGACTGGCTCGATCAGGCGCTGCTACAGGTATACTTCGGCGAGAGCCGGGCCAAGTCGCTGCGGGAATACTTCCAGATCCGCGGTGCGGTCGACGCCCAGCGGCTGGCGGGCCAGCTCAAGCAATTGCCGCCGGAGGCCTGGCAGCAATTGCTGGCGAGCATGAACCTGCCCGGCGAGGCGCACCTGCACGCGATGTTCGCCCGGCTCGAGCACGACGCGCGCATCGACGAGCTGCGGGCGTATCGCAGCGCGTCGCTGCGCATGGAGGCGGTGCGGCCGGGTCGGCTGGAGGAGTCGGCTCAGGGGTAGAGCTTGTCGCGGCGGGCGAGCATGGCCACGAATTCGCGGATTCGGCGGGCGCGGGTCTCCGGCTTTTTGGCGGTGTGCACGCGGTGCAGCAGGGCGTAACGATTGGTCGCGTCGAGGGTGGGGAAGAAGGCGGCGGCGGCCGGGCTGGCGTCGATGGCACTTCTAAAATCGTCGGGCACGGTGGCGCGGCTCGGGGGGTCGTAGGCGGCGTCCCAGCGGCCATCCTGTTTGGCGGCGTCGACCACGGCGAGGCCGGCGGGCTGCAGTTTACCGGCGTCGATCAGGGCCTGGATCTTTTCGCGGTTGATCTTCGACCAGATGCTGCGAGGCCGGCGCGGCGAGAATTTTTGCAACCATGCGGCCTCGTCGAGGCTGGCTTTTTGGCCGTCGATCCAGCCCCAGGCGAGGGCGGCGTCGAGGGCCTCGGCGTAGCTGAGGTTCACGGCGCCGCTGGCCTTCTTGTTGAGCTTGAGCCACACCCCGGGGGAAGTGGTGTGCTGCGCGGCGAGCCAGTCCCACCAGGCCTGGGCGTGCTGCGGGGCCAGGGTCTGTAGCTCGGGGCTCGGCTTGCGGGTCGCCATCGGCGGCGCAGTATGCCAGGACTTTGGCGCGTGGATATGGACGATCGTCACATGTCCTGCACCGCGGCGAGGTCGCGGGCGAGCAGGCGATTGACCGACTCGCGCAGGGGGCTGCCGGTCGGCAGGGCGAAGGCGTAGTCCTGACGGTGGAACGTGCGGGGGAGCAGCTCCAGGGTGTCGGCGTGGCCGTCGGCGATCGCGTCGGTGAGCAGCGGGCGGTCGAAGACGAAGGCGTCGAGCTGGCCGGCCTCGATCGCGGCGAGGCCGACGGCGGGGTCGGTGAAGCCGCGATAGTCGAGCTTCATGTCGCGTAGATAAGCGTCGCTGGTGCTGTGCGTGATGGTGCCGACGCGCAGCTTGCCGAGGTCCTCGGGCCCGCGGACCTGAGCCTCGAGCTTGTTGATCGTGAGGGAGGTGGTGATCGAGGCGGTGGCGGTGGTGAGGATGATCAGGGAGGCGAGCATCCACAACATGGCGAGCATGCGGCCGGGCACGGTGACGGGGACCTTGTCGCCGTAGCCGACGGTCGCCATGGTCACGACGGCCCACCACAGCCCGGCGAGCAGGCCGGGGCCGGGGCGCTGCGGGAAGTTGGGGTTATGGCCGCGCTCGAGCAGCCACATGAGCGCGCCGATCACCAGCTGCATGGCGGCGAAGGTGAGGATCATGCGAAAGAAGGCGACGCTGAAGACGGCCAGGAAGATGTCGAACCAGGTCTCCGGCGGGCGATGAGCGACGGCGACGGCGAGGCCGGTGGTGAAGAAGGGGTGGGTGAAGTCGACCCGCTGCTCGCGCTCGGCGGTGACGGTGATCGCGGCGACCGCGGCGTCGAGGCTGCCGTCCTCGAGGCCGCGCAGCAGTCCGTCGATGTCGCGCGGCTCGAGCGTGTAGTTGAGGTGCAGCTCGTCGGCGAGGTTGCGCCACAGGTCCATGGCGGTGCCGGTCCAGCGCTCTCCCGCCTCGCCGACGACGAAGGGCGGGGTGTTGGTGACGCCGACGACGAGCGGGCGCGCGGGGGTCGGGGCGGGCGCCGGCTCGGCGGCCTCCGGCGGGGCCGCGAGGGCGAGGGCGAGGGCGAGGGCGAGGCCGGGCATGGCGTGATGCCTACCCGGGAGACGGTCGGCGCACAAGCGGACGTCGCGGTCGACGGGCCCGGGCTTGGCTCGCTCGCTGGCTTTCATCGCGCTTCGACGGGACGCCGCAAATCCTTCGTGGCATTCGAAGCGCGACGATCGTGCGAGGGAGTGCGATGTTCCTCCGATGTAGCAATGATGCGTGATCGCGCCGCGTGCGTTCGACGCAGGTGACGCCGCATCCGCGGATGGGTCCGCGTTCGCAATGGACTTGGCAGTCCGGATAGTCCGTGCATATATGGTGGTGATGAAAATTCTCAATGGTGTGGTGGGGGTAGTGGCTGGTTTTACGTTGTTGGCGCTTCCAGGATGCGGTGATGATGGCAGCACCACGAGCGTGGCGGGATCGACGGGGCAAACGGGTTCGACCTCGGAGGCGCAGACGGATACGACGGCGGTGACGATCACGGGCACGACGGAGGCGCCGACGAGCACGACGGAGGCGCCGACGGGCACGGGGACCGATGCAACGATGACGGATGGGACCAGCTCGACCACCGATGCGACGAGCTCGACGACGGATCCGGGCACCAGCACGGGCCCGGGGCCGGCGTGCGGCGATGGGGTGATGGACGCCGACGAGGAGTGCGACGACGGCAACCAGGACGACACGGACGCGTGCACGAGCGCGTGCAAGAACGCGGTGTGTGGCGACGGCTTCGCGCAGGCGGGCACCGAGGAGTGTGACGACGGCAATCCCGACGACACGGACACGTGCACGAGCGCGTGCAAGAACGCGGTGTGCGGCGACGGCTTCGTCGGCCCGGGTGAGGCCTGCGACGACGGCAACCAGGTCGACGACGACGCGTGCACCAACGCGTGCGCGGCGGCCTCGTGCGGCGACGGCAAGCTGCAGCCGGGCGAGGAGTGCGACGACGCCAACCCGGACGACACGGACGCCTGCCTCTCGACCTGCAAGAATGCGATCTGCGGCGACATGGCGGTGCAGGCGGTGCTCGAGGCCTGCGACGACGGCAACGCGGACGAGACGGACATGTGCACGACGATGTGCCAGCTGCCGAAGTGCGGCGACGGCTTCATTCAGATGAGCAACATGGAGACCTGCGACGACAAGGCGGAGACCAAGACCTGCGACGTCGACTGCACGGCGGCGACCTGCGGCGACAAGGTGCTGAACAAGGCGGCCGGCGAGGTCTGCGACGACGGCAATATGGTGAACACCGACGCCTGCGTCGGTTTGTGCGTGGCGGCGAAGTGCGGGGATATGTTCGTACAGGCCGGGGTGGAGACCTGCGACGACGGCAACCTGGTCCAGACCGACGCGTGCATCAACACCTGCCAGACGGCGAAGTGCGGCGACGGTCAGGTGCAGGCGGGCGTCGAGCAGTGCGACGACGGCAACATGGTCGACAACGACATGTGCTCGAACACCTGCAAGGCGCCGGTCGCCTCGCTCGGCAAGATCTACCTCACCAGCTCCAACGGGACCGCCGGCTTCTACGGCTACACGATCGCCAACAACACCTGGGCGACCCTGACGAGCCCGCCGAACGTCACCTACTCGCAGATCACCAACGACGGGACCTCGGTCTACCTGCTCGGCAACAACAACGTCATCTACAAGTACAATCAGGCGAACAACTCGTGGTCGGTCGACCCGACGCCCGGCCCCAACGCCGAGGCCGCGAGCCCGATCGGCTTCTTCAAGTGGACCAACCAGGGCTTCTATTACCTCAAGGACGGCGGCACCAACCTCCGCCACTACAAGAACGGGGCGTGGTCGGTCGTCGTGTTGCCGGTCGCCGGCTCGTCCGCCGGCTCGTGGGACAAGGTCAAGAACGAGCTCTACATCCGCACGTACGGGCAGCTGGGCTTCCGCGTGATCAACACGCTCAATGACGCCACCGCCCGCACGATCGTCGACGTGACCGGCGTCGGCGAGAACAGCCGCACCGGCTCCTATGTCAACGGCTTCTACTACGGGCGGACCTTCACGGGCACCCTGCAGAAGCTCGACGCGGTCAGCGGCGTCAAGACCGACACGCTGAAGCAGCCCGGCTCGGACCATATGGGCAGCGATGCGGACAACGCGACCGGCTTCGTCTACCTCTCCGGTTACGGCGGCACCCCGACCGTCTTCCAGCGTTACGACCCGGTCCAGAATGTCATCACGAGCCTGGCCAACCAGCCCAGCGTCTCGAACCATTCGACGATCACCGTCATGAACGCGCCGTGAAAGCCCGGCGCGCCGGAGATCGGCGCGCCTCGTCGACGCTGCGGGCGATCCGAGGGTCGCCCGCGGCCGTGCACCTGGGGCTCGAATCGAGAAATCGCGCCTCGCGGTACCGCGCATTACGATAGCCATCACCTCGCAGCGGTGGCCGCTTCCCTCCGCCCCGGGCCCGGCGCTAGACCCGCCGCGCTCCGCACCCCCGCGGACCGGGAGATGTCCGATGGCCACACTTTCATTGCGACAAGCGCTGACCCCCACCGGTAACTGAGCGATCCTCGACGTTCAAGACACCAGCGAGACCGTGCACAACGACCTCGAGCTGAAGTTCCCGGGGCGCGTGACCATGACGGTTCGGCGCGCCCGGGGGCCGAATGCACGAGCCATGCGAATGCACATTCGCGCGTCGGCTCGCTTTACACGTCCCCGTCGTCATTGCAGTATCCTGGGCGCGTGCGGGGCGGGGGCGCAGAGGATGACACGCTGGCGTCGCCGGCCAGCGCCGCGCCGGATGCCCCGCGCACCGACCCGGAGGCCGTGACCCGCCTGCGCGGGTCCGACGATCCGTCGGGTGATCCGTCGGCTGTCCCCGGGGACAGGTCCGGTGATAAGCCGGCGTGGATCGGCCGCTTCGTGGTCTTCGAGGAGCTCGGGGCCGGCGGCATGGGCCAGGTGTTCGCCGCCTATGACCCCGAGCTCGATCGCAAGGTCGCGCTCAAGCTGGTCCAGCGACCGCCCGACGGGGCCGGCGGCGACTGGCAGGCGCGCCTGGTCCGCGAGGCGCAGGCGATGGCCAAGCTCTCGCACCCGAACGTCGTCACGGTCTACGAGGTCGGCGCCCACGCCGGCCAGGTGTTCCTGGCGATGGAGCTGGTCCAGGGCCGTGACCTCGCGCGCTGGCTGGTCACGCCGCGCAGCTGGCAGAGTATCCTCGAGGTGTTTCGCGCGGCCGGTGAGGGGCTCGCGGCGGCCCACGGCGCAGGGCTGGTGCACCGCGATTTCAAACCGGCGAATGTGCTGGTCGGCGACGACGGCCGGGTGCGGGTGGCGGACTTCGGGCTGGTGTTGACGCGCACGGCCCGGGAGATGGCGCTGCGGGACAGCGGCGGCCGCTCGAGCGACGTGTTCGCGCGCGAGCTGACCCACTTCGGGGCGATGATGGGGACGCCGGCGTACATGGCCCCGGAGCAGATTCGCTGCGAGACGGCCGACGAGCGCAGCGACGTGTTCGCGTTCTGCGTCGCGCTGTGGGAGGCGCTTTACGGCCTGCGACCCTTCGGCGGCGAGACGATGCCCGATCGCCTGGCGGCGATCCGTCGCGGTGAGATCCGCGAGCCGCCGCAGTCGACGGTGCCTCGCTGGCTGCGACCGCTGCTGCTCAAGGGCCTGTCCGATGAGCCAGGTGACCGCTGGCCCGGCATGCGCGGGCTGCTCGACGCGCTGGCCCGCGACCCGGAGCGCGAGCGGGCCCGCCGGCGCCGGACCGCGCTGCTGGTGGTCGCCGTGCTGGTGCTCGGCGGGGCGCTGGTCTACGGCGGCACGGCCCTGTGGTCGTACTACCGCGAGCAGACCCGCGAGGCGGCCGCGCAGCAGGGCCTCGACGGCACGCTGGCCCGCCTGGGGGCGCTGCGCGCCGAGGGTCGCAAGATCGAGGCCGACGCGATCTTCGATGCCTTCGTCGCCGATCCCGAGCACGTCGGGACGCGGGCGCAGCTGCAGGCGCTGCGCTGGCGGGCCGACCAGCGCCGCGGCGGCGGTGACATCGACGGAGCCCTCGAGGCCTACAGCGAGGCCTACGCCGCCACCCGCGATCCAAACGAGGCGGGTGAGGTGCTGCTCGGGCTCGCGGAGCTGTTTCGCGAGCGCCGCGAGTGGGGGCCGCTCACCTGGGTGCTGGCCAACCTCGAGGGCCTGGGCGCCGATGTGAATGACCGGACCGCGCCGCTGCGCGTCGACGCGGCGCTGTATCGCCGCGACTTCATGGCGGCCGTGGCCCTCGATCCGGGGCTCGTGGCGCTGGGGGCGGCGCTGGGCCAGGCGCAGCGTAGCGAGCGACACGCGGCCCGCGTGCAGGTGCTGGACCTCGAGGGCGACGGGGAGCCGGAGCTGGCGCTGTTCCCGACCCTCGGCCCGAGCGCGCAGATCACCTTGACGCGCGCCACGGCAGGTCTGCCGGTGCTCGCGGCGCTGGCGACCCCGGGCCTGACGATCGACCGCGTGGTGCGGGCTCGCGGCCCGGGCCCGGCGCGCATCATCGGCAGCACGAAGGAGGGCGAGCGCCAGCTGCTCGGCTGGCACGACGGCCGCTGGGCGACGCTGGCGAGCTGGCCGGGCTCGGTGGCGCTGGCCACCGCGAGCGGCGATCTGGACGGCGACGGTAGCGACGAGATCTACGTCGGTACGGGTCCCTACGCGCGGCGATTACTCGGGCTGCGGCGCGCCGGCGACGACTGGCAGGTGTTCGCCCCGTTCCCGCCGATCGACGCCGCGGACTCGGACGTGATGGCGGTGACGATCAGTGATGTCGACGATGACGGACGCGACGAGGTCGTGGTCGGCCTCGGCGCGTGGCAAGCTTATGACCTGCGAGTCCTGCGACCGGGCCCATCCGGCTTCGAGCAGGTGGCCCGGCGCAAGCTCGGCCTGATCAGCGATGTGGTGATCTTGCCGACCCCGGAGGGCCCGCTGATCGCGGTCGCCAAGAGCCCGGAGACGCTCTACGCGGCGCCCGCGATGTTCCCCGAGGGTGACCACACCGGCGCCCGGCCGGGCCTGTATCTGTTTCGGCTGCGCGGGCAGGCGCTCGAGCAGGTTGCCTTCGCGCCCGTCGAGGCCTCCGCGCGGCTGGGCCAGCTCGTGGTCGCCGACCTCGACGGGGACGGACGCGCCGAGCTGCTCGGCGACATCGCGTCGTTCGGCGCCTCGCACGACCTCGAGATCTATCGCCTCGGCGCCGCTGGGCTGTCGCACGTGCGCATCGGCGAGCTGCACGTGCTCGCGGCGGTCAACCTCGACGCCGACCCCGCCGACGAGCTGGTGGTCGCCGATACCCACGACGATCGCCGGGTCTGGACCCTGGGGAGCGGGACCCAGCGCCTGCCGGAGATCGACCTCGGGCGGCCGACGCTGGCGGTCGCGCCACCGGAGGCGCTCGTCGACGAGCCGACGCTGCATCGCCAGTGGGTCCACGCCGGCGAGCTCGCGGGCCTCGGTCTGCTCGGTGCGGCCGGTCGTCGCTACGCCGAGCTGGCGCGGGCGCTGCCGCAGGGGGTGATCCGCGACGCGGCGCTGGTGCAGGCGGCCGAGCTGGCGGCGAGCGCGGGTGACCTCGCGGGCGCGGCGGCCCGCTTCGAGGAGGCGGGGCGCAGCCCGGGGCAGGCGGCGCAGCTCGAGCGCGCGGCCGACAACTACGAGCGGAGCGGCCGCTTCGACGACGCGATCCGGGTGCTCGGCGAGGTCCCGGAGGCGAGCCGATCGGTGCAGGAGCGGCTCGGTCGCCACGTCGAGTGGCTGGCCAGCGAGCGCGACGATTCCTTCGACCGCCCGCTCGATGCGGCCTGGCAGCTGCAAGACCCGCTCGCGCTGCAACACGATCGCATCCGCGGGGTGCTGGTCGCGGATCTGATGGCGCCGGAGCCAGTGCTTGTTTTGCCGGTGCAGGTCAATCCCGACTTCGTGCTGCGCGTCGAGCTGGCGATCACCGAGATGAGTTATGGTGGCAGTTTTGCCCTGCGCCTGCATCCCGACGCGCCCGGAGCGGCCCCGCTCGAGGTGTCCGCATATCGCAGCGGCACGACCGGGACCTCGACGGCGCGGCTGTTCGTGCGGCTCGCGCCCGCCGACCCGGTGTTCATGATCCCACTGCCCGGGCCCGGCGATCGCCTGACCCTGGAGCTCAGCCAGATGTCGGCGCCGGGCGAGCAGCGCCTGACCCTCGCGCTCAACGATGCGCCCATCGGCGAGACCCGCCGCGCGGCCGCCACACCCTTCACCGGCCCGGCCCGGATCGAGCTCCTGCGCTCCGACCCGCTCGGCGGTGCGGTCAGCAGGGAGCCCTGGTCGCGGATCGAGCTGCGGCGGGTGGTGACGCGCGGGCTGACCCGCAGGGCGGCGCCCGGCGACCCCTGGGACGCGGCTCGCCGCGCGCTGGTCGAGGGCGAGAGCGGCCAGGCGCTGGCTGCCCTCGAGGCGGCCGGGGCGGGCCCGTCGCCGCCCGAGGCGCTGCCGTTTTGGCGGGCGCTGGCGCTCGTCGGCGCGCACGACGGTCCAGGGGCGGCCCGCGTGCTCGCGGGTGCGATCGACCTGCGAGCGCCGGCGAGTCCGCAGTATCGCGTCGCGGTGCGCCTGCTCTGCACCCGCGGCGAGCGCCTGGCCCCGGTGCTGCGCGCCGCGCTCGGGCCTGGTTATCTGCAGTTGTTTTATGATGTGTGGACCGATGCCATTCATCCGCGGCAATTGGGGGAGCCGCTGATGCGTGCATTGCTCGAGCACGCGCCGGACCTGGACGGCGTCGGCGAGGCGGACGTGCCGGGGCTGGGCCGGCCGCTGCTCGAGGTGGTGAGCATCCTGCGTCTCGCTCGCGCGGCGATCTACACCCAGCTCCGGTACTCGGCGAGCG
>Ga0116158_10003283_pt1 | contig 14063 bp, 4 predicted proteins | sample AD_UKC052_MetaG_FD_89883 | JGI IMG/M metagenome (GOLD analysis project Ga0116158, IMG submission 89883) | Active sludge microbial communities of municipal wastewater-treating anaerobic digesters from USA - AD_UKC052_MetaG | ecosystem: Engineered > Bioreactor > Anaerobic > Digestate | place: USA... | reverse complement strand
GGGCCACTGATAGGTCCAGGTGTGTTCGGGAACTGGGCCAACAGGTAGAGTAACCTTTCAGCACTTATTGTTCCGCATGGTTCGGTTGCCCTTACCCTGATCAGTTTGTTGGCATTGGCAATGAAGCCGGTGTTAACCAACAATGTAATTGTATTAGTTCCCTGTCCGGAAACGAGGGTGGTTGTTGGTGGAACGATCCAGCTGTAAACAGTACCTACAGGTCCTTGTGGAACAGAGTAGGTCAGTAAGCCAGCCGGGTTACCTAATCCGATGAAAGGACAAACGTTGGTTGGACCAGAAACTGCACCAGGTGTAGCCGATACGAATGGCTGAACCACAGTAACAGTTGCTGTACCTGTGTTCGTACAACCGAAGCTGTTAGTAGCTATTGCTGTGTACGTAGATGTTGTAGTTGGTGATGCTACTACAGTTGCGCCAACATTTGTGTTGAGGTTGGCACCAGACCATGACCAGGTTGGATTCTGCAATGAAGAGTATCCAAACACAATGTTCAAACGGGTTGTTGATGTGGTTGGTGTAACCGATGCATTGGCAACCAAAGTTTGAATAGGAGTTGTACCTGATGTAGTGCTGGTGATCGCGTTGATGTTTTTATTATCAGCCGCTGCTGTAAAGAATGTGATCGCATTATTCAGGTTATCAACACCATCGTGTCTTACATCAAGGATGATGTTAGATGTACCATCCCATACGAATGGCGTACTGAAGGTAATCAGGTTGGTACCAATCACGTGTGTGTAAGATGTTGGTCCGAACACGGTCGTGAAGCCAGTAGTCTGGAAGCTTCCAAATGTAGAGCTGGCCGTGTTACCGATCCTGATTGAGAAATTGGTGTTGTTATTGGCATCACCCTGTGAAGTGGTGAAATAAGTAACTGAAGTGATGCTGGTACCTGCTGTAAGACCTGCTCCAGCCAATTCTGCGGCTGTGTAGATGGTCTGGTTCCAGTACTGTGCCCAACGGTTACAGAAGGCTGTAGGTTGAGAAGAAGCACTGGTGAGTGTAATATCAGTTCCCAATGTTGCATTGCCTGCACCACCTGTTGTTCCGCCACTGGCTGTCAGAGACTGACTTGCGTTGAGACAGATAGATGATGTTGGCGGTGTAACCGTTACTGCAGAAGGTATTGGGTTGATGTTAACCACTACACCTGCAGAAGGAACGCTTACGCAGTTTGTAGCTGTGTTGGTAACGATCACCCTGTATGTTCCGGTAGAAATACCGGTTACAGTATAAGTAGCACCGGTTGCTGATGGTATGTTGTTACCATTCAGTGTCCATTGGTAGCTTGGTGAAGCTGCATCGGTCACTGCTGTCAACACCTGTGTTGCAGGTGAACAGATAGAGATCGGACCGGCTTCCTGGATACTTGCACTTGGCAATGGATTAACGGTTACGGTTACACTGGATGATGTGGTATTAGAGCATGCATCCGTTACCGTTACGGTGTACGATGTTGTTACAGAAGGTGTAACTGAAATAGAAGCCGTCGTTGGATAAACAGTAGCTGTTCCATCAGACCATGCATAAGTGAATGGAGCGCCACCTGTTGCACCTGCACCCAGCGTTACAGCAGTACCCGCACAAACCGGTGTTGCTGGTGTTGCGGTTGCATTCGCACCTACAGGAGTAACAGAAACAGTAACCGGACTGAATGTGGTAAAGCAACCGGTAGAAGGCGCAGTAGCCTTAACAGTATAGGTTGTTGTTACAGCTGGATTAACAACAACGGTACTTCCGGCGATTGCGCCAGGATTCCATTCCCAGTTAAAGAAGCCGGTAACATCAGATCCAACCTGGCCACCGAGGATCGCTACAGGACGAATCGTCTGTGGAGCTCCTCCTGTGTTAACCGTACATGCATTTGTTGTCAAAATCTGGTTGCAGGTATTCGATGCTGTTGTAGTTGCATCTACAAATCCTGAACCTGCAGAAACGGATGGAAGATCGTGGCAAAGTTCAATTAACAGGTTAGACGTACCATCCCAGTTAAACGGAGAGGTAAATGTTAATGTGAAGATACCTGTAACCGTAGGCGGATTTACCAATGAAGGTGCGAACACCACGGTTGAAGGAGCTGTTTCAAAAGTGCTCGTTAACGCAGTGGCTGCAGTATTACCCATCCTGATGGTGAAATTAGGAAGGCTGCCACCTGAAGCGGTAGTGAAATTAAAGCCAATGCTGGTGATATTACCCGGAGCCAGTCCTGCTGCTGTTAATTCAGTTGCAGTATACAGGAGCTGAGTTTTGGTAGCAAGTGCACCACCTGCACGGAATGGAGAACCATTTTGTGTATTAGTGGTAGCTGTTCCGGTTGCAGCTGTTCCTGGTGCTGCATCAATGCTGGTAGCATTTAAGGTACTGGTACCTCCTACGCAGATTGTTGCTGGAGTAGCTGTTGCGCTGGTAATAACCGGGTTAGGATTCACCGTGATGGTGATGGTAGCGGTATTAGCGCAACCAAGTGGGCCAGAAACTCCGTCATCAGCTGTTACGGTATACGTTGTAGTAACCGATGGATTTGCTGTAACAGAAGCACCTGATGTGGCACTCAAACCTGTAGCAGGTAACCATGTGAAATTTGTATAGCTTGGATCACTGCCGGTAGCTGCATTGAGGCCAACACTTCCGCCTGCGCAGAAAGTGGTAGCACCTGATGGCGTGATCACTAATGTTGGAGGTGCTGTTACCGTAACGGTTACGCTTGCACGTGGGCCGGTACAACCAGCTGCAGATGTCTCATCTACATAGAAGGTAGTGCTGGCAGCAACGGTTGTTGTATAAGAACCCGTGCTATTGAGTGAAGTTCCGCCTGTTGGTACATTGTACCAGTTCAGCGTTCCGCCACTACCCGTAGCCGTAAGTGTCACAGAACCTGGTCCGCAACGTGTTACCGGGCTGTTCGTTGTTGGAGCAGCCGGTAAAGGATTCACCGTAATGGTGATCGGAGCAGCATTGGTTGTGCAACCATTTTTAGAAACGGAAGCAGTATAGGTTGTAGTGGTAGTTGGATTAACCGTAACGGTTGCACCATTCACCGCACCTGGATTCCAGGTATATGTATTGGTTGGATCCTGGGTGATCACACCTACAATATTAACAACATAGTCTTCTGTTTCACCCCATGAGTTGATGGATGCACAAGCGCTTCCAACAGGAGCTGCGCCATTGTAATCCTGCCTTACCCTCATCATGGTTCTACCTGCAGAAGCATTGTTAGGGATGGTGATATTTCCAGAATACACAACACCTGGAACGTTTGCAAATGCCGGTGTAAAGGCGGCTTCAGTTGCTTCGAACACACCATTGCGGTTGTAATCGATCCAAACGGTAACCCCTTCCACGTCGTTGCTGGTAGTACCCACTGAGATCGGGTAAACACTACCTTTTGTGAGTAATGGAATTTGTGTATTGTATGAGCTGTATGCACCACCTGATGTTGTATTGTCGCAAAGAGATGTGCGGTTGATAACACCTGCAAAGCTTACGCTTGCAATGTAATCACCAAAGGCGCCACAACCAGAGCTATAGAGGCCTGTTGTGCAATAGCCTGATGGCAATGTTTGCGGACCATTGTCGGTACCGCCACTTGAGTATACATTCAAGGTAACCGGGCCACCTTCGCAACTGGTAAGTACAGATGCACTTACGCTATCAACTACCGGTAATGCATTAACGGTTACAACTACGGTAGCTGTGGTTGTACAACCATTGTCATTATCTATTGCACTCACAGTATAAGTATACGTACCGGCCACTGTTGGTGTTACAGTAGTAGTAGCTCCTTCTGCTGCAGGAATGCCTGTAGTGATTCCGCTACCTGCTGTTGAGGTCCAGGTATAATCGTAAGCCGCATTGATAATTGGCTCATGAGAAGTGGTCAGGTCAACTGATCCACCCAGGCACAAAGACAATGGTGTGGCATTTGCTACTACCGCATCCGGAGTGGCTACATCAGCCAGCACTGGTTCACGATCTCCTTCGCAGCCAAATGCAGATATCTCAGAAACATAGAACGTGGTTGCTGTAGATATAGAACTTAGGAATGTAGTAGATACGTCAGTTTGTAAAGCTGTTCCACCCGTTGGTACCGTGTACCATTTGAAGATAGGGGTTGGTTCACCTGAGTTTGAGCAAACCGATGCTGTTGGAATAGCTGTACCACATTGTGTAGAAGGTGTGCCGGTTGGCTGAGCAGGGATCGGGTTTACCGTTACCGCTACATTGGCAGTTTGCACACAACCATTTCCATCCGTACCACTAACCGTATAGGTAGTCGTTGAAGTTGGGTTCACCGTTGTTGTGTTTCCACTGATGGCGCCCGGGTTCCATTCCCATGCCAGGGTACCTGCTCCGGTAGTACCGGTTATTCCACCAAAGATCACATTCAGACGATTGAGTGTCAATGTAGCTGTTGGATTACCATTGAAGGCAAAAGCCTGCATATTGGCGCCCATCGTTGTATAGGTGGTTTGTGCGTTGAAGATCGCATCGATACCGCCATGCGTAACATCAACCACGATGTTTGATGTTCCATCCCAGGCGAATGGCGTATTAAACGTAATGGTATTCATTCCAATGGCGTGGGTATAAGTAGCCGGGTTAAAAACGGTTGTAAGTCCGCTGGTAATAAAGGCTGTTAACGCACTGTTGGCCGTATTACCAATCTTAACCGTAAAGTTGGATGTATTTGAAGCGTCACCAACTGAAATAATATTGTATTTAATTGAAGTAAGGTTACCTGCAAACAATCCTGCAGCCGTTAATTCAGCAGCGGTAAAGATAGCCTGATGTTGGTAAGTAACCCTGCGGTTACAAAATGCTGTCAATTCTTCAGAAGTACCTGTTGTGCTGGTGCCGGTTCCGATTGAACTGGAGAAACCAGGACCTGTTGTTGTGGTGGTAGCCGTTAATACCACGTTATCACCCGAGCAAACTGTGTTAGGTGTAGCGGTTGCAGAACTAATAACCGGCTGTGCATTTACCGTTACGGTTACCGTTGCGCTGGTAGAACAACCTAGTGTTCCATCTGTAGCAGATACGGTATAAGTATAGGTACCGCCGGTTGTTGGCGTTACGGAAGTGCTGGCAGGAGTTCCGAATGTACCGGTTCCTCCAGACTGTGTAGTAGGAATACCGCTGCCAATTGAAGGGGAAGCAGACCAGCTATAGTTATATACATTTCCATTTGTATTTGAAGTAACGGTTGCGGTTAACTGCAATGGGCTGTTGGCGCAAACCGGTCCGTTTGAAGATGCTGATACGGCATCCGGTTCATTAACCGTAGCAAGCACCGGCGTACGCAGACTTTCGCAGGTACCATTGGTGATGGCTACATAGAAAGTAGTGGTGCTTGAAATACTGTAAGTACCCAATACAGAATTCACTTCGCCGGGGATAGCTGTACCACCTGATGGTACAGTGTACCAACGATAGTTACCGTCGGATGTTCCGGAAGCAAAGACAGTTGGAACACCTGTACCGCACTGTGAAGAAGGACCTGTTGAAGGACCAGCCGGCAATGCGATTGTATTGATGGTAATGCCGGTAGATGTTACGGTACAACCGTTAGCATCGGTACCAATGGCAGAATATGTTGTTGTTGTTGTTGGATTCACCGTGAATGGATTGCCGGTACCGATATTAGAAGTACCATCATTCCAGGTAACAGTTGCAAGCGTGGCTGACCCATTTCCTACGAAAGTGAATTTAGGACGGTTTGAACCTGTACCATCACCTGCGGCTGTAGCACATTCTGCAGCCGGTGTAGCGTTATCTGTCTGATCATAAGCTGAACATGTAAAGCCAGCCGGATCAACCCTGATAGAAGAGGCGGTAGCAGTTGCAGCTGCAGGAACCCTGCTCCAGCATATTGAGATCACCAGGTTTGATGTACCATCCCATGTAAATGAAGAGGATGAACCTGTTCCTGTACCAAATGCCAGGTTATTCACCCCAACGATCGGCGTATAGCCATCATCGGTAAGGGTTCCTTTGTATACCTGTGTCATTGGAGTTGCCAGGAAGGTGGTGGTCATGACTGTTGCAGCGGTATGACCGATCTGCACCGTAAAGCCCTGGTAAGTCTGACCAGAAGAAGTTGCTTCGAAAGCAAGCGATGTGATCGGGCCGGCGGCCAAACCAATCGTGTTCAGTTCAGAAGCCTTCACGATATACTGAGTTTTAGCTCCACCCCATCCGCCAGGGAAGAAGGAAGCTGCAGTAGACGTTGAAGTGGTACTTCCGGCGCCCAGCACTTTAGATACACCTGTTGTAACAAATGTAGCAGTAAGTATTGCAGGACTACCAGAACAAACTGTTGTAAGGTTTGCCGCAATTGAACCGGTAAAGCCAGTCAATGGTTCATCCTGGTAAGATGTACCCGTACTAAGTTTACTGGTGATACCATCAACCGCACTAACCGACCAGGTAACTACCGCATTGGCAGGCGTTGCAACCGGGATAACGGCCGTCCAGTTAGATGTCTGACCTGTATTCGGATCACCACCTGTCATGGCAATAGGCGACTGGGCTACCCCATTAAAAGAATAGTTTAAAGTAACAGAAGTTATCGTAGTTCCACCTGCTGTTGTATTGGCCGTGATGGTTCTGGCAGCAGCTGTACAAAGGTTTCCGCTTGGTGAAGCAGACACGCTGTTGATGGTGACCAGTATAATTGGAATGCCACTGAATTCATCTGCACCTACGTCAGGAGTTGTAGCATTCCGGATATCTCCTTCAAAATCATCTGTAAATAATGCAATAGTCGCTCCATTTCCTTCAGCTAACGTTGGAGTGGCGGTATTCACTTTCAGGAAATCCGCATTTCCACAAGCTGTACTGAGGAATGGAACATTTTCTGTTTGAGATAAACCATCTCTTGGACTAACCCTGGTTTTGAAAGCGCCGATTGTTTGATCACTATTGGTGCCATCATAATAAATCAGGTTGCTGGCAGATGGTGTGCCGGCATAAAATATATTGTTATTGGATGCAGCAGCATAAGATGTCAATGTAGTTGATGACCTCCTGTATGCTACTGTAAAACCAGTTGTATTTGCGGTTGAAAGGTTAATGAAAATATTATTTCTCAGGTTAACCGTAGGAGAAGTTGATGCACTTACTGCACTTGAACCAAAAGCTGCACCTGCACTTGTACCATTTAAATGTACGCTATTATAATAAGCGTTTATGGTTGTACCGCCAGTCAGGTTCATACCTACCAATGGATTGGCGGCGTTAGCTGCAGTTGCACGTAAATCGGCAATACGGTTATTGGATGCATTTACGGTTGTACCGCCGGTAACTGAAAGTCCGAATACTGTTGAAGAAACCCCGCTGCTGGCCAGGTTACAAATAGTATTCTTAAAAATATTGGCAGTGGTACCTCCGGAATTAACCAAACCAACGACACTTGAAGTAGATGAATATCCATTGAGTGTGTTATTGTTAATATTAGTTACTGTAGCCGGACAAGCATTTGAAATACCCGTTACAGTTCCACCGATTCCTGAAGAGGTAAGGCCGGTGATTGAATTGGAAGCCATCGTTAATGCTGCAATGGTTCCACTTCCTCCTACAAATAACCCGGTAATAGTACTTTGACCCGAAATATTACTGATGGTATTGTTAGAGATATTTGCCGTACCTCCAAAATTGGATTGCAATACGCTGATAGAACTTGTTCCCCCAGTCCAGTTACTGAATGTATTTCCAGTAATGGTTTTAGGAGGCGTTGCACTTGTTCCATCATTGTTGAACCAACCTGAAATGGTAGTAGCACCCGTTACGGTGATATTTGAAAAGTTGTTATTATTATTGGTAACAGCCGTTGTAGATGTTGACGACCCTCCATCTGTATATAATGAAACTGTTCCACCTGCACCTGTTTTACTGAATGCCGTTACAATACTATTTGAGTTTACCGTTTTAGTACCTGAAGCAGGTGCGTTCATGCTGTTACTGATGAACGTAACATTACCTGTTGTATTAACCGTAATATTTGTGAAAGTGTTACTGTTAATGTTTGAAAACTGGAATGTACTGGCGTTTAAAATAAAGATAATTATTCCTGTACCAGAAACGGTATGTCCAAATGTATTAAAGTCATTGTTATTGACATTTAAAGTACTGGTAGCACTTGCCGAGCCCGATGGTATATTGATACCGTTGATAGCTCCTCCAGCAAGACCACTCCTCAATGAAATCACATTACTATTAATATTATTGGTATACGTCCCTGTTGGAGCATTGGAGGCCGCTGCTAACTGGATGCCATTTAAGGTACCAACTGTTGTGCCGCCAACAGAACTATTGATAGAATTAAAAGATACCGTAAAGCCATTTGTGTTTCTCAGAAGAATACCGTTTACAGTACCCGATACGTTGGCATATCCAGAGAATGTTCCGGTTGTTCCAAAATTGGTTAAGGTATTTGCTGTAAGAGCTGTACCACCGATTTCAACACCGGTATTCTGATCAGCAGCAGCCGTTGGGCCTACTATTACAATACCATTGTTTACATCAGTGATGTTATTACTGTATATTTTAAGGCCGCTGTTTCCACCTGCCGCAGTTGTGGCTGTGGCATTAGTAGTAACCGCAGTAGCACTATGCGTTGAGTTACTATATATACCAAAACTATTTTGGTAGGTCCTGTTCAGATCAATTGTATTGTTCTGAATGGTTATATTCTGAGCACCATTAGTTGTACTTGCATACAAAACAGCAACACCCCACTCCACCATGTTATTGGTGCCGGCAGCTGTTGTTGTGTTGGCAGCATTTTCATTCAGAACAAAATTCGACAAGGTCATGAAATCAGCACCGATGAATTTGAAGATGGCATCATTCAATGCACCAGCTGTTCCTGCAGGTGATGGTGCAGTAATGGTATTGCCACTACCCGTTATCGTTACCTGGTTCACTGCAGAAGCTCCGGAGAGACTTGCCGTGATGGCGTATCCGCCTGCCGGGTTCGTTTGTGGATTGCCCGGATCAAGTGTTATGGTCACCGGACCTGTTATGGCAGTTTGTGTATTCAATGCTGTAATAGCATCTGCAAGCGTTAAATACGATGCTGCTAATCCTGGTGTAGTATTACCAGGGTTGGTTACGGTTACCTGTGCAGAAATGGTTCCTGCAAAAAAAGACAAGAAGGTAACAATCGTCGCCAACAACAGGTAAAATCCACTTCGAGATTTTTTCATGTTTGTTGTGTTTGATAGTGTTTGCATTTGGTGCTGTTTTTGAATGTGTATTGTTGAGTTCTGGTAATGAGTTGGAATGGGGAGAAGAGTCAACTGCCCGACAGGATGTTCAGGATGATCTGAATATTTTTTTTGGGAAATGAAGCTGCGTTTTGAAACGTTCAGCAATCTGGTCAATAGCAAGTACAATTCTCTCATAAGCAAAAGGTGTTTTTTTCAAAAAATCTACAACTCAACAGAGCTGTAAAATCCTGGTAAAAAAAATAACGTACACTAAAGTGTTCGATGGGGTGAAAGCGTTTTGTAAGAGGGACGAATTATACGGACTGTGAATATAGGGCAAATTATCTTAGATTGTAATCAATCAATCCCGTTTTTTTTAATTTTCGGCACATATTTCAATGATCAAAATCGTTGATTTGTAATACAATACATTGAGGAGTTGTAAGCTGGATGCTGGTTTTGCTAATCGGGCAACTGCTTATTTTTTCCTGAAAATGTTCATATTTTTTTTAAAGTTTTTTTCAAATTGACCGCCATAACCACTCTTTCCGTACACATTTCCATTCATTCCACTACATTATTCACGACTGGGAACAGGCTCCTGTTTACCCGGAATGCTGCAGACAAGACCGCCGTTTTTTGCATGCATTTTTTTTCTTCCGGCCATAAATAATGACCAGTTCAGCCGTTTGAAATACAGGCAAAAAACCAGCTCTTTTAAAACATTGAAAAGAAGATAACGGAAATGAATAAACGCATTTAAAAAGGAGACTGTTTTGTATCCGGTTTTTTGAAGTTTATTGGCGAACAAACAGGGCATGCATTATCTTTACTTTTCAGCAGAAAAAAATATGGATTTTAAAAAAAATAATGGTTACCGGGTCATCCAGGAATGGCTTAAAAAAAATGACCGCAAACCATTTTTATTCCAGGAAGAAACCTGGCGAAAAATCCATGCCGGAAAATCCGGGCTTGTTAATGCACCAACCGGATCGGGAAAAACTTTTTCTGTTTTTTTGGGCACATTGATCCGGTATATCGACCTTCATCCTGATCATGCAACAAGGAAAAATAATGGACTCCAATTATTATGGATCACTCCCCTCAGGGCACTTGGAAAAGACATCGGAAGAGCGATGGAAAATGTGATCGAAGAATTAAATCTTCCATGGAAAATCGGCATACGAAATGGGGACACATCCGTTACCGTTAGGCAGCAACAAAAAAGAAATATGCCCGAGGTAATGATCATAACCCCGGAAAGTTTACAACTCCTGCTGGCACAAAAAGGTTACCCCGATCTCTTTAAAAATCTACTCGTTTTAGCCGTAGATGAATGGCATGAATTGCTCGGAAGTAAACGTGGTGTACAGGTAGAACTCTCTATTTCAAGGATCATACATTCCCAGTTAGCGCAATCAAAATCCTGTTGTTCGGTATGGGGCATTTCTGCTACGATTGGTAATCTTGCCGAAGCCAAAGAAGTGTTGCTCGCTCCCCTGCTACGATCCTGCAACCCGGAAAATATCGACGCCGGCATCGTCCACAGCAAACAACAAAAGAAGCTCTTGGTACATGCGATCTTTCCCGATGAAATTGAAAAATATCCCTGGGCCGGCCACCTCGGTTTAAAATTATCTGATAAATTACTGCCCCTTATTTACAGGAATAAGAGTACCCTTATATTTATCAATACCCGGGGCATGAGCGAACGCTGGTACCAGGAACTGTTGCGCATCGATCCGGGATTATCGGGTGCATTGGCCCTGCACCATGGCAGCATTGAGCCCGAACTCAGGATGTGGGTAGAAGATGCCCTGCATGCCGGTACCTTACAGGCTGTTGTATGTACCTCGAGCCTCGACCTTGGCGTGGATTTCAGGCCTGTGGATATGGTGGTTCAGGTTGGCTCACCAAAAGGTGTTGCCCGTTTTTTGCAAAGGGCTGGCAGAAGCGGTCACCAGCCAGGTGCTGCCAGTCATATATATTTCCTGCCTACCCACTCGCTTGAACTGATGGAAGTTGCTGCCTTAAAAGAAGCCATCAGCCTTTCATTGATCGAAAGCAGGCCACCTTTCATGCTTTGTTTTGATGTACTATTACAATATATGTGTACCCTCGCCATATCAGAAGGTTTTTATCCTGATCAGTTACTTAAAGAAATAAGAACGACGCATTGTTATGCTGATATAACAGATGATGAATGGATACAGCTCCTTCAATTCATCACAGCCGGCGGGGTGGCCCTGCAACAATATGACGAATTTAAAAAAGTGGAGATCCGGGAAGATGGGCTCTACCAGATCAGCAACCGTAGGATGGCCATGCGGCACCGGATGCACATAGGCACCATCGTGAGTGATGCCATGATGAAAGTAAAATTTATTGCGGGTGGATTTATTGGCGTTATTGAAGAATGGTTCATCTCGAGGCTTAACCCTGGTGATGTATTTACCCTTGCCGGCAGAAACCTTGAGTTTGTGATGATCAAAGACATGACGGCATTGGTGAGGAAAAGCAGCTCCAAAAAATCGATCGTACCCAGCTGGATGGGTGGACGGTTGCCGTTGAGCGCCAACCTCGGTTTTATGCTTCGGAAAAAACTCGATGATGTGTCGAGGCAGGAATCTGACACTTTTACAAAAGACAAAGAACTGCATGTACTGAAACCATTGTTCGATCTGCAGAAACAATTATCGGCCATACCGAAAGAAAATGAATTGCTCATCGAACACATTGAAACGAAGGATGGCTTCCACCTGTTTGTTTATCCCTTTGAAGGCAGGCTTGTACACGAGGCCATGGCTGCCCTGCTTGCTTACCGGCTTAGCCGCAAAATGCCGATCAGTTTCAGTTTTGCCATGAACGATTATGGATTTGAATTGCTGAGCGATCAGCCCATACCACTCGATGACAGCAATGTGTACGACTTGTTCTCGGAGGAAAACCTGTTAAATGATATACGGTTAAGTGTAAACGCTTCGGAAATGGCCCGGCGTAAATTCAGGGATATCGCCGTCATCGGGGGTTTGATTTTCCAGGGCATGCCCGGCGAAAAAGTAAAACAGAAACACCTTCAGTCATCGGCCTCACTCCTCTTTAATGTGTTCTCGGAATATGAACCGGCCAATCTTTTATTAAGGCAGGCCTACCAGGAAGTGATGGAGCAGCAGATGGACGAGGCCAGGCTGCGCAGTATGCTTCAACGCATCCAGGCCGGAAAAGTGATCATCCAATTCCCTCCCCGGTTAACACCTTTCTGTTTCCCAATTAAAGTAGACAGTATGCGGGAACAACTTAGTTCGGAACAACTGGAAGACCGGGTTCGCAAAATGAAGGAGCAGCTTGAAAAAAATAATGGCTGATCCTTTCATAGATCACAAATCTCAATCTCCGGAACAATGTTATACAAAAAAAGCAGCCTCATGGCTGCTTTAAATATTTCGTATATCCGTCGGCGTTAATACACCAGGTCTTTCCGGTAAATAAAATAAAGTATAATAAAGATAACCGGGAACAACAGGCTAATTAACCCAAATCCATTGAATGCTATTGTACCAATAAAAAAGATCGTGGTAGCAATGGGGAGCAGTTCGCCGGCCAGCCAGAAAATGAATCCTTGCTTCTTCAGCTTGCGCATTTCCATGGCCCCATACAGGCATAATAACATGGCCACGATGCTTAAAATAAGAATCGGCATCCTGTTTTCCATCATCTTTTGCTGCATGCCCAGCATTTCGGGTGTCATCATGTTGCGGGCAAACTCGGGCATGTCATTCACTTTCCCGGAATCGATCAGTTCTTTTGTTTTTTCATAACTCGACTTTGCCGTTACGAAAGAATAAGTACTGAAAACCAGGCCTAATATACATCCTATGATGGTTAGGATGGTGAGTACATTTAAACCGGATGAAAGTTTGGGTGTATTTTCCCCGGTGAAATCTTCTAAAGAATTTTTGGCAGTTGTTTCGCTCATGGTTGTTTTTTTTCCAATTTAGTTTCTTTAGCAGGAACATACAAATCAATTATTTGATGACGGGCATCCTGCTGCAAATTATCTTTGCATGAATGGCGCCTTTTATTCCACACGACCTGCTTGATAATCGTTTTATTTTAACGGCCAACAAAAGTATTTTCTGGGAAAATGAACAGGCCCTGATCCTTTCCGACCTCCATATCGGCAAAAGTGGTCATTTCAGGAAAAGCGGGATTGCCATTCCCCAATCGATCCTCCTGGAAGACATGCAAAGGTTGCTCGACCAGGTTCAGTATTTTAAACCCGCCCGGATCATCATTGTAGGCGACCTGTTTCACAGTCATGCCAACCGGGAGCTGGATCTTTTTATGCGTTGGCGGGATCAGTTCAACCAGGTTCCTTTTGAACTCGTTATGGGAAATCACGACATATTGGATACCAATTGGTATCACGATGCCGGAATCGGCATTTTCCGGGAACCCCTGTTGGTTCAGCAATTTGCCTTTATACACGATATAGCTGATTTGCAGGAAGATGACGAAAAGTATTATTTCAGCGGCCATATTCACCCGGGTTATCATTTAAAAGGCCCGGGCCGCCAGCACTTGCAACTACCCTGTTATTATTTTGGCGAAAAACATGCGGTACTTCCTGCATTTGGAAAGTTTACCGGTACCTACCCCATTCAACCTAAAAAGGGAGACTCCATCTATGTATTGGTGAATAACCAGGTGATGCGGATGCAATAGAAAAATGACTGTTTTTTAATTAAAAATTAATAATTAAGAATTAATAATTAATGCCTTGTATTAATCAGATGATTTCAAATGACGAATTACTAAACTCTTACAATT
>Ga0116158_10003277_pt1 | contig 14075 bp, 10 predicted proteins | sample AD_UKC052_MetaG_FD_89883 | JGI IMG/M metagenome (GOLD analysis project Ga0116158, IMG submission 89883) | Active sludge microbial communities of municipal wastewater-treating anaerobic digesters from USA - AD_UKC052_MetaG | ecosystem: Engineered > Bioreactor > Anaerobic > Digestate | place: USA... | reverse complement strand
TGCCGTCGAGCCGAGGTGCTTGCTCCAAGCAGGCAGCGTCGATCAAGCGAGCCGCAGATGCGCCGAGCGTCGTGAGCACCGTGCCGTAGTCGGCATCGCAAATCGACGCAGTTTGAGTGCGGCCGGGAAAGCTGTTCAAGAAACTGGTGAGCCGAATCGCTGGGTCAGCACGCGAAATCATGCCGTCAAACGTCCGTTCGCACGCTGCGGCCAGGCGGGTTGGATGCTCCTGATTAAGGTCATCATGGTCAACCGACACCGACGACAACGTCGGTGCGATGACGCCGGCCACCATAACGTTGCGTTCATCGCCTTTGCGAGCGATCAGAAAATCGGTGTACGCGGTAACCTCGGTTTGGTAAACCGCATTGGGTCGCGGGCGGCAGTTGCTGCGCTCGCCAGCGCGTTGTGGATCAAGGCTATCATCGTCGCAGATCACGCCTTGGGTGAAGCAACGATAACTGTCGAGTGGCCCCAGCGCGGGATTGCTGCTGAAAAAATCCGGTCCGGGTACAGAACAATCATCTTCGTCGGTAACGATGACGATCGCCAACTTGGCGTCGTCGCGTAGAAAGCCGACGTTAGTGATGTTGGTGGCGGTTAAGGCACGCTTCATTGCTTCGAGCGGTTGTTCAAAACCACAACCATTACTACCCACCCGTGCGAGCTGCGCAAACGCCGTGGTCAAGTTGCCGTTGTAGTTCGTGTTGCGCACGGCAAGATTGCTCGCGTCGGCGATGTTCGAAAGGAACGGCTTCGCATCAGTCGTCGCGAAACCTTGCAATAGCAACGCGCCGCCGTCGCCAAACGTTGAACAGCCAGCAGCTGGCAGCCCACCCATCGTGCCAAGATCAGGCGTCACCACGCCAATGTGGACATTGGGCAACCCACCCGGCAGCGCTTCAAGTTGCTGCATAAACCGCGGGAAGTTTTGCGCTAGCAAGATCTGCTCTTCCACCATTGATGCCGAGCTGTCCATCACAAACAAAATGTCGAGATTGTTGTTCGGCAACGCTGCAACACTGGCGAGTTCTTGTTGGCCAGTGGTGTGCGACGGAGCGTTGCCGCAGCCCAAAGTGCTGACGCCAATAACGACAACAAGGGGGCGAAAGATGAGCATATTCATATGCTTGGCCTTAAAAAGGAGCGAGTGCAGCGCCGCCTCCGGGGGAACTAGGGACAGCGCTGCACTTCATGTAACACTGCTTGGTGGCCGCAGCTGCAAAAACCTTCGCGACGTATTGCGGGATCCGACAGGTGGCCGCACCTTGTGCCGCAATGCGGCATCGCGAAACCGTGGTGCATCCGCCAAATTCAGCAAATCCATGGCTTATGCTTTTGCCATGAAGTTGCCCGCGACTTTCTCCAAGCATCTACCACCGGCAGCGATTGCCGCGATCCGTAAGCTCCGGCCTGATAACAAGTATCCCGATATCGGGCCGTTGCTTGCAGCGGTCGACTACCCCAACGATCCGGTCGGCCCACGCGTAGATTCGCTAACGCCGGCACAACGCGCCATGGCGGAGCTCATCACCGAGCTCAACATCGAAACCAGCAACAACGACATCGATCAGTGGATGCCGCGCCGGCGCGCCGACCGCCGGAGCTGGCTCGGCCTCGATCCACCGCAGCCGCTTGACCGTGAGTACACGTTTACGCTTGCTGGCGCGCAGCGCACGGAACCTGGGTGGCGCGCGCTCAAGCTGCTGCGCGATGCTGAAGACGGCGGCCGCAAGGGCCAGGTCACCGCGTGGCTCGCCACCGTGCCGGTGGCCGAGCGCCTGGCCATGTTTGGCCAGGTCAACCTGTCGGCGTCCGAGCCGTGGGGCCTGGGCGAGCGCGACTTTTTCGATCCGCAGGACAAGCAGCTCGTGGCGGCACTTCGCGACGAGGGCAAGACCTGGGCACCAGCGTATGCCGATCAGTGGCTAGCGGTGCGCGCAGCTGGCGAAGGCAAAAGATCGCCCCCGCTGTGGCCGATGCTGGCAATGATCCGCGCCAAGGTAAGGATCGAACAGCGTTGGGAGGTGTTGATGCCGGTTGGCTTGCACACGCTTACGCGCGAGATCCTTGAAGCGCTGCCGGTGGACCGGCGTGGGCCGGCGTTCCTTCTGGGCCTGCAGCAGATGGGCCATCCCGGTTGGGCGCTCAACGCAGCGAAGGCGCTGTTGCCCGTGGCGCCCGACGCTGGTGTGATGGCCTACGCGATCGAGTGCATCAAGTCCTCGGTCGGCGCCGAGCGCGCGCACCTCGACGCGCTGGAGAAGGCTGCCAAGGGCCATCCCGAGTTGATCGCGCTGGTTGATGCTGCACGTGGCAAGCGGCCGCCGCCGATTGCGCTGACCACGACGACGCAGCGAGATGTCGCGCAGGAAGGCGCCACGGCACGCTTTAGCAAGATCGACGAGGCACAGTTGCTTGCAGCCGGCCAGGCCTACTTCGGCAAGAAGGTGCCGCTTGACCGCCTGCTTGCGCTGAAGCCCGACCATGAGCAGAGCCTGCGCGCGGTGTTGCGCTATCGCGCACTGGCCGACGCGAAGGGCAAGCATGTCTATGATGTGTGGGAGTTCGCTGGCGATAGTGGCTCGATTTTTCGCGCTGGCACTACCACCGAAGTCGCGGCGATCATCCAAGGCGACGTGGAGTGTGATGACGCAGCACTCAAGGATGCGTTAGCGATGGCAGTGGCGCAATCGAAGGTGAAAGCGAAAGCGCCAGCGAAGACGAAAGCGCCAGCGAAGGCCAAAGCGCCAGCGAAGGCCAAAGCGCCAGCGAAGACGAAAGCGCCAGCGAAGGCCAAAGCGAAAGCGCCAGCGAAGACCAAAGCAAAAGCGAAAACGCCGAAAGCGAAGCCGAAGAAAAAATAGACCTACCCAGCTTTGCGTCGGCGCTCGCCGCAGCCACGCGCCGCGTTTGGCTCGCCGTGGCTACAGTGCGCCGCGATCACCGCAGGTTGCAAGCGCAGCTGGATTGCCTGGCAACAACACGCCACCTTTGCCTTGATCGTGGCCTCGGTACACATCGGCCGGGTTGCAGAACGCGGAGCAAATGACTTGCATGGTACCTGTGCCCTTGAACAGGCCAGGGAAATAACCCGGTGCACACGAATTTATGAAAACGTTGGTGAGTTCAAAATCTTGTTTCGCATCGGGATTGCCGACCGCTGAACAGGTGAAGCTACTTTTGCCGCCAGTGCTCCAAAAACCGTAACATCCTTTGGTTGGATGCAACGGATCAGGGCTGCCACACGCAGCAACGGTGCCGGCGTTTTGGGTGAGTGGGTCGCAGTTGGGATCACACACGCCTGCTACTGCTGACTCGCCTTGATTGCCAAAAAGATTGTTGTACGTGACGCAGCTTGCCGTCGAGCCACAGGTAGGCGCGCCGCCATTGGTGTCGCAAACCGTTTTACAAACGCCGCTGTTGCAGGCTGCACCTTTTTGACAGTTATCGGAACCGGTCGCCATTGTGCCGCCAGTGCCGAACATGCAGGCCTCGCCGAGAGCTTTGCCGCCACTAGGTGCACAACCGACGTGGCCCGTCGGTGTATTGCCCGTGTACAGGTCGATGATCCACGTGCATTTTTCGTTGCTGGCGCAGCCAGTTTGGGCCAGCGGATCGCATGCTGCAGCATTTGGCGTTGGAGCCGAGCTGCGGCGCTGTGCTGGTGCTGTGACCGCAGCGAGCGGCGAGGCGGCCGCTACTTCGAGCGTCATCGGAAATAGCGGGCGGACAAAGCGCGCTGGTTGTTTAAGCGATGGCCCCAATGCCGACGGGTGCGCTGCATAAGGGCGGCATCCAACTTGATACGCTTGGTCGTCGGCCACGTCGGCGCTGGCCGCCAACTCGCTGCAAGACTTCATCGGCAGGTTGGTGCTGGCGTTGGTGTAACGCGGGAATTTAATGCAGATGCCAATTTCACTGTACGGCGTGGTGACAACCTCCCCGTTGGCATCGGCTTCAAAGATCCAGCCATGCATACAGTCGAACGTTGTTGCAGGTGGTACTCGCAACGGTGCATCCACCGTGCTTAACGGCGAATCGACCGACGATGGCGCGTCGGTCGAACTTTTGTTGGAGTTGCCACAAGCAACGACGAGGAAACAGAAGACTATGCGTTTCATCTCAAGAAGGTCGTTGATTTCGGCAACGCATACTAGCGCTGAGCCATTCGCTGCCGCTCTGTGCCGTGGTGTGCCGTGCGCGGTGTGCTAGCGAGCGTGCGCTGCGGTCATCGAGGAACTCGACTGTTCTTTGAGTTTGTTGCCAGCGACTGCGCCGCCGATGCCAACGATCAGAGTTTCTAGGAAACCGACCACGCCAGCAAAGATGCCAAAGAATTTACCGAACACGCCGGCTGCGTGCGCGCCGTTAGCCTTCGCTGCAGCATCGCCGCCCATGGCCGTGGTGGTGTCGGTGAGCGTGGTGACAGCTGTGCTAAATATGTGGCTGACCAAGAAATAGTAGCCAACACCTACAACGACTGCGGCCACCAAGAACACGCCAACCGTCGAGCGAAGTTTGGCGCGCGTGGCGAAACCAGCGCCAAAACCTGCGGCACCAACGATGGCTGCATACACGCCTGCTGCGATTTTGGGCGGTAGGTTCTTCGTGGCGAATGCGGTGCCAACGCCCAACACGATTGCTGCGAGTGCAAAAAGCCAAATTGCCGAAGGTGCGAAACGATTGCGAAAGTTTTCCATAAAATATCTCCTTGTTGAACGGAGACAATTGCAGCCTGCGTGCCAGTGTGTAACTACTGGAAATTGCGCGCCGGCGGAGAATACTCAGCCATATTCAGCAGTTAGCATCTTGAACGTATGCCAAAAATGACAATCGCTGCCAGTTTTGGCAAGCGGCGTACATGCCTGCCTGCGGCTGCATTATAAGTAGTTCATGCTCACCTTGCACATCGCCAACAAGAACTACTCGTCGTGGTCGCTGCGGCCGTGGCTGCTGCTTACCGAGTGCGGCATTCCATTTGTCGAAGCGCTGCATATCTTCGCGCCAGGTGGCAACCACGATGCATTTCGAAAATTCTCACCGAACGGCAAAGTGCCGTGCTTGGTTGATGGCGCGACCGCGGTTTGGGATTCGCTTGCGATTGTTGAGTACATCGCCGATCTGCATCCGCATGTTTGGCCGCGCGATCGGCTGGCCCGCGCCTGGGCGCGCAGCGCGGCTGCCGAAATGCATGCTGGCTTTGCAGCGCTGCGTTCGCAATGTTCGATGAGCGTTGGTGTGCGGGTGCAACTGCATGCGGTCAACACAGCAACACAAGCTGATCTGAACCGCGTCGACGAATTGTGGTGCGAAGGCCTGCAGCGCTTTGGCGGCCCGTTCCTCGCCGGTGCTGACTTTTCTGCCGTCGACGCGTTCTTCGCACCCGTGGTGTTCCGCTTGTTCACCTACGGCTTGCAACTCAGCGCGCCAGCGATGGCCTACGCATCGCGCATGCGCGATTTGCCGTCGATGCAGCGCTGGTATCACGCTGGTGTTGCGGAAACTACGCGCGATGTTGGCCACGATCAGGAAATCTTGCAGCACGGCCGCATCGTCGAGGATTTGCGCGCCACTACGTAAATTGCTGACGATCTTTTACGGTTACATTCTGGGCTGCGTGCGTGTCATGATGAAATGATGAGCAAGATGCAGTGCTGGTTGGTGTTGGTAGGCGGTGGCGTCATGAGTGTGGCCGGTTGTGGTGACGCGCCGTCAACCATCGACGTCGACGTCTTGCGGGTCGAAGATTTGGGCGTGTTGCCACAACCCTCGACGGTGGTTGTGGGTCGCGATGGTGGGCCCGCAGGTGTGTTGCGCGGGCGGATGTTGTGGACGTTTGGCGACACCTTTCTTGGCGCTCAGAATCCCGTCGACAACAGCAATGTGCTCAGTGCGACGGGCGGTTGGAGTTCGCTAACCACGCCGCTCGATTTGTTGCAGCCGGTTGACCCGAACGGTTTTCCGGCGCAATTGATTCCGTACACGGCGGAAGAACTCGCGCAGAATCGTGCTGCACCGCTCGATGGTTGGGCGCTTTGGCCGAGCGCGGTAATCGACACCGGCGGCGCCGAGGCACTGGTAACGTTTCAACGCATCAAGCGCACCAACGGCTCAGGCTATGACAGCCAAGGCATCGGCATGGCGCGCATTGCCGTCGACGCTCCGATGGCGACGCGTATACCAGGCGACTTGTTTGCGCCGCCCGAGCCGCTGTTTATGCCGCAATCCGTTATTGACGGGAACGTGTATGCATTTGCGTGTAGCAACGTTGGGTTCTTAAACGTTGGTTGCAAATTTGCGCGTGCGCCTGTTGGCGATGCCGACAAGCGTGCTGCTTACACGTTTTTCGACGGCGCTGCGTGGCAATCCGATATTGCGCGGGCCGCCGTTGTGCTTGATGGCGTCGGTGGCATGCCAACGATTTCGTGGAATCCGTATCTTGCCCAATACCTCGCTGTCAGTGGCAAGATCTTGTCGAGCACTGTGCAGTTGCGTACCGCCGCTCACATCGAAGGACCTTGGAGCGATCCGGTTGAGCTGCCTGCAACCGCCGACGGCAGCAGTGGCATCTTTGCGCCAACATCAAGCGATGCCTTCAACTACGTCATCATCGAACATCCCGAATTGCGATCGCTCGATGGTCACGAAATCGTGATCAGCTACTCGCGGCCCACCGAGCCATTTCGCGGCGATGTGCGGCTTGCGAAGCTTACGCTGCGCTAGCGCTGTGAGTGTGTGCGCACGCAGCGGCATTGCGAGCACAATTACCAATTAGTCCAAGTTCTTACCAAATTTATGCACTGGTTAAACTGAAATTGACTCCGCTCAAAAAGGACGATACTTGTGAAACGTGTTCACGAGGCTCGAAACAGGGCAGTGTGAGCCGGGTTTTACTTCGTGTTTCTACTTGGCATTGCTGTTTGATTACTGCGATGCGCGCAATGTGAACCCGTGCACGCTGTTGGACGAACCGCGTAGCGTGGTCGCCGACCCGTTTACCCCGTTTCCGCGTGACCGCATGCGGCATTTATTGCTGACAGCAGCGAAGCATTTTAATGATCCCGATTTTCCGTTGCATCTTGGGGCATCGATTTGCGTTGAGCAATTGGGCATCTTGGGCTACGCGCTTAGATCCTCCGCCGACCTGCGCGGTGCACTCGAAGTGCTGCTGCGCTACTACCACCTGTTTAATCCCGGCAACGCCCTACGGGTTCACATTGCAAACGGCACGCTAACACTGCATTGGGATGCGCCCGCTGTAGCTCAGCCAATCATCGAGGAGACCATTGTCGCTGCGATGATCCAGATGGTCCGCATCATCACCGGGCGCAAAGGCTTGGCCACGCGCATCGACTTTCGTGGGGCGGCGCCAACTTCGGCGATTGAATATGAAGCGTTCTTTGGATGCGACGTGCGGTTTGGTCAGGCACGCGCAGCGGTTGTCGCTCCAGAATCTGTGCTGCGCGAGTCGCTGCACAGCGCCGAACATTCGTTTCTAACGGTGCTGCAGCGCGAGCTTGACCGCACCGCAAGTCAGGTCGCTCGCCCCTCGACCATTGATCAGAACGTCCAGCGCATGGTCGAAAAGCTGGCTAGTGAGGGTGTGCCCACCGCGGAACAAGTTGCCGATAGCCTCAAGGTACCAGTGCGCCAGCTGATCCAAGATCTGGCGAATGAAGGCAAGTTGTTTCGAGATGTGCGCGATGAGGCACTACATCGCATGGCGGAACGTTATTTGCGCGATCCGCACTTATCACTTGCCGAGGTCGCGCAGCGCTTGGGCTATTCGGAGCAATCAGCATTCACGCGTTCTTTTCGACGCTGGTCGGGGGTTAGCCCCCGTGTTTGGCGCCGAGGGATGAGGGGATAGATGGCGTCCATTGTGGAGTCACCGTTCGCTAGGTTTGAAACGGGGCGTGGTGAGCCCGGCTATGTTTCGGCCATGCTGATAACGTGCTTGTTCGATTACTGCGAAAAGCGCGGCGTCGACCCTTGCGCATTGTTTACCGAGCCGCGCGCGGCTGCGGCAGATCCGTTGGCTTTAATTCCGCACGAACGCGTTCGCCGGTTGCTCGCGAGCGCCGCCAAGCACTTCGATGACCCAGACTTTGCCGTTAATCTTGGCGCTTCGCTGCGGATTGAACATCTTGGGATGTTGGGGTTTGCGTTGCGTGCAAGTCGGAGTTTACAAGAAGCCCTTGTGGTGATGCAGCGCTACGATCACTTGCTGAGCCCCGAGCACAAAGTGCGGATGCGTGTCGAGCATAAAGTTCTTGAACTGTACTGGGGGCCGGCGCTGACGTCTCGCGCCATCGTAGAGGAGGCGAACATCTGCGGCTTTGTGCAAATCGTGCGCACGCTTGCAAACACCGATGCCGTTCCGCTCTTTGTTGGATTCACGGGCGCGCCGCCAGCGTCAGCCGCTGCCTATGAACGCTTCTTCGGTTGTGAAGTTAAGTTTGCGCAGCCCTACGCAAGCATTCGCGCGCCCGAACACTATTTGAAAGCCATGCTGCAACGAGGCGAGCGGGCGCTGCTAACCGTCTTGGAACGTGAACTGGTAAAAGTCGAAGCGTCGCGGACCGTGCCTCAGACTTTCGAAAAGACCGTGGCTCGCTTGGTTGAGAAGCTGGCTGCCAACGGGGTGCCAACCGCCGAAGAGGTGGCGGAACGTTTGAACACCACGGTTCGTCAACTCAACCAGACACTCGCCAACGAAGGTAAGCTCTACCGTGATGTGCGCGACGCAACCTTGCGAAAAATGTCGGAGCGCTATCTCGCCGATCATCAGCTATCGCTCGGCGAAGTGGCCCAGCGCTTGGGCTATTCGGAGCAGTCAGCGTTTACCCGTTCGTTTCGGCGTTGGGCCGGGGTTAGCCCGCGTGCATGGCGCCGGCGCACGCAGCGTCCGTAGGCGGCGACGTTTGGCTAAACGCACAGGCGGTAGCCGAACCGAGGGCGCGATTCGATGAGATTGCCAACGTTGGCATTGTCTAATATTCGACGGATGCGGCGAACCAACTGTTTAACATGTTGCTCATTGGGTGTGGCGGTGCCCCACGGCAGCACCGCTGCCAGCTCCGTTGTGCGGATGAACCCTCGCACGCTTGCGGGTTGACTGTGCTCTGCCTGCATTCGCGAAGCTAATGTGTGAAGGAATATATATTGAATCGGCGATAGTTGGATTTTTCGCCCCGCGATGGTCAGCACAGCACCACCGCCTCCAGTGGGCTGTGCAAACGACAGCTCCAATGTCGGACTTCCTGCCCGCGCTAGCGACGGTGCAGTGTCAATTTGCGTTGGTGCCGCTGCGAAGCGATGCCGCTCGCCGTACTCACTCGGCTTGGCAACGCCGGCCGGTATTCTGGCAGGGGCGCGTTCGCTGCTCGGCTTGGCTTGCGCAACAAAAAAGAAGCGGAGCACGCCAAGGCCAATGCAATCACCTGAGGCAATAGGAACCGGCGCTTCAATCCGCATGTTGTTTACCGTCGTGCCATTTCTTGAACCGAGGTCGCGCAGAAACCACATGTTCGAAGTGGGCTCGTGGATCAAGTGGGCATGGTGACGCGAAATGGAAGCATCGTGCATCGCGAGCCCAGGCCCTTGGGGTAACCTGCCAAGCACGTTACGCGCGCCAAGCGCATGACGGCGCCCCCAGCTATCGAACAACATTGCGCACACGCTATGCAGTACGCCGCAGGTTGCAATCTTACGCGGGTCCGCTTGCAACACCGTTGTGAGTTTGCAATGGCAGGCTCTGCACAGATGCCCAACGGTGGTGGGGTGCAGAGCGCAGACGGAACAACACATGCTAAGCCCCTCGTAGACTGCGAGGGTATCGTTGCGCGATGCGCGGTGCGAGTGCTGACTAGCGAATGATAAAACTACGTCAAATGTGTCAATTCACCGCTGTCGTGCGCACGATTGTGTTGTTTAGCGCTTTGGATGCGCTTTGAAAAACTTGATGACTTCTTCGCCCCAGGTGAACGCGTTGGGGCCTTTGCAAGGCACGGCGTATTGTGGGGCAAATGGATCGAAGGTGCTGCCGGGAAAACAATGGCCGCGGGCGTTGCCCCACGGGCCGCTTGAGTCGGTTTCATAACTGTGTTCAAAGGTTTCGATCACGGCGCCGCTGGGTGCTGTCCACCGGCTGTGGGTGTATTGGGCATTGCCAGCGACGGTGGTTTTGTTGCTTGCACCGTAGTTGTTTACTGCGCCGTCGAGAATCGCGGTCATGGTTGCAAACGGCACTGATGCGTCGGTCCGTCCCAGCAAAAACAAAATGTCGGCTTGGCGCGCCGGTGCGCGGCCGTTGTTGAAGCAGGTGACTTCGCCATTGCCGTTGCCAGCCGCACTCGGCGCAACCGATGCAAATAGATCGGCGTGATCGCATAACATGCGCCACGCAACAAAGCCGCCGCGTGAAAATCCAGTTGCGTGAATGCGTTTGGGGTCGACGCGAAAAACGTTGGCGAAACTTTGGGTGAGTGCCACTAGCTTGGCATCTTGCGCCGTGGACCACGTTGAGCCTGGGTACCCTTGTCCGAAAAGCGGACCGGTTGGCGACAAAACAATGTAGCCGTTAGTTTGGCCCAGCGCGCGCAGGTTGGTGTGGGCGTCCATCAACGCACCGTTGCCGGTATCGCCGTGCAGTTGCAGAATGAGGCCACAGCCCGGTGCCAGGCAAGCCGGCGGGATTTGCGCGTTGACGGCCAGCCCTTCACAGGTGTAGTCGTGGTTACCTGCACTGACATCGGTGACACAACCGCTTGGTGTCGGCGGTGCAGCGTCGGGCCCTGGGCTGTCGTTTGTGGTCCTGGCGTCGGGGTTCGTACCTGACACGCCACCTTCGCAGGCAACCAAGCAAAGTAGCGCAAACAAACATCGCTGCATGCGATCATGGTACCGCAAACAGGCCTGATTGCGGTACGATTGCGCTAATGCTCCGCGCACCGATTTCGCCGCGCAGCGTGGCGAAGGCACTTTTTAGTATTGCTAGCTTGCTTCTCGCGGCTGCGGGCTGTGTCACCAGCAGCGCTGTGCCGTGCGGCGATGTATTGTGTCCGGGAACTTCGCTTTGCGTTGCAGCGACCTGCGTTACGCCCGAAGAAGTTAGCGCTTGCGAAGGTATTGCCGAAAGCGCCGCATGTGCGACGGTTGACCGGCCCAATGGCTTGTTCTGCGTCGCCGGCGCTTGCGTTGGCGCGTGTGGTGACGGTAAGCGCCAGGGCCCGGAGGTGTGCGACGACGGGAATCAGGTTCCCGGCGATGGCTGCACTGCGGATTGTCGCTCGACCGAAGTGTGCGGCGACGGCGTGTTAGATCCGCTCAAGCTAGAACAATGTGACGCCGGCCTTGCTGGCCTGTCGAATGATGGCTGCTCGTCGGTATGTACGTTCGAATTCGATAGCTGGTTGGACATTTCACCGAGTGGCTTTCGAGGCGTGCACGATGCCGCGATGGCGTATGATCCCGAGCGCAAGGTAGTCGTTGCGTTTGGTGGTGCAATCGGTACAACAGCACGCAATGAAACCTGGGAGTGGGACGGGGTGTTTTGGGTGCGGCGGCATCCGGTTGTTTCGCCGCCAGCACGGTACAGCGCTGCGATGGCGTACGACCAAGTACACCATCGCATGGTGTTGTTCGGTGGCCGCACCAATGAGAAAAATGCCATCGGCGATACTTGGCGTTACGACGGTGTCACCTGGGTGAAAGCCACATTCAGCACGGCGCCCGCCGAGCGTTTTGGCCACGCGATGGCGGTTGACCCAAGTGATCGCTCGTTGATGATGTTCGGTGGTGAAGGCCTGACCGATACCTGGCGCTATGACGGCGTGTGGACCAAAGTTGGCAGCGACGCACCAAGTCCTCGATTGTTTCACAGCATGGCGACGACCAGCAATGGCATCTTGCTCAATGGTGGTACGCTGGGCGGTGATAGCGTGGGCGCCCTCGACGACACTTGGCGCTGGACCGGCATGGCGTGGCAGAAAGTGGTAGGCGCCACGCAGGCCGGTCAGCGCGTTGGAGCGAGCATGGCAGAGCATGGGCCCAGCCGGCGGGTGTTTATGTTCGGCGGTTCGGTGGGTTTAACACGGACGGTGTCCAATGAGCTGTGGGAATTCGTCGACGAAAAGTGGTCGCTAGTTTCAACCACACCGTTGGCAGTAGCGCGCACTGGCACTGCGATGGCCTACGACGCTGCGCGGCTACAATTGGTCCTGTTTGGTGGCGAGTTGGCCACACAAACCACGACGTCGGAAACCGATACGTTTGACGGCGTGAGCTGGACCAATCGCACGCCACCGCCGATGCCGTCCCCAAGGCAAAGCGCCAGTGCTGCATATGATCCGCTGCAAGGCCGGATGGTTGTCTTTGGGGGCGCGAACGGAAGCACACGGTTGAATGAAACGTGGACGTTCGACGGCTCGACCTGGACACAACAATTTCCAGCTACGCGGCCAACCAAGCGTGCGCTTGCCGCGATGGCCTATGATGTTGATCGTAAACGAGCGATGTTGTTTGGTGGTCGCGACCTCATCGACAACAATGAAACCTGGGCTTGGGATGGTAGCCAATGGACGTTGGTCACCACTTCTGGGCCAGCGCCACGGCGCGCGACAGCGATGGCATATGATGCACGGCGGCACCGGTTAGTATTGTTTGGTGGCCAAGTTAATGTGTTGCGCTCGAACGAGACCTGGGAGTTCGATGGCACGACGTGGATCGATCGTACGCCAGCCTCAACGTCTGGCAATTATCCGATTGGTCGTGCGCGGCACTCCATGGCTTACGATGCAGCACGTGGTGTGACGGTGATGGTAGGTGGCGAGCGCACTGCGACCGAGCCACTCGATGAAACGTGGGAGTGGGATGGCACCTCTTGGCAACGGCGCGACGTTGGCTCCACCCCCGGGCCGTCGTCGGATGCTTCGATGGTTTATGACAGCCAAAGCCAAACGGTGCTGTTGTTCACCCATGGGCTGATGTGGAGCTATAACGGCACAGCGTGGCGCAAGCGGTCGACGATTGTTGCGCCCGAGGAACGCGCTATGGCCGTTGCTGTGTACGATGCGGTTCGTCATCAAGCTGTATTGTTCGGCGGGTTTACTAGCAGCGGTGCAGTCGCCAACGATACCTGGCGGTTTGCAACCCAAGCGCCGTTGGATGTGCCTGATACGTGTGTTGCAAAAACTAGCGACACCGATAACGATGAGTTGGCCGGCTGTGACGATCCTGATTGCTGGGGCAGATGTACGCCGCTGTGTCCACCAGGCCAGGCATGCGCCGCTGATGCTCCGCGCTGTGGCGACGGCGAGTGCAATGCTGCCGTCGAGGATTGGCTGCTGTGCGATGTCGACTGTCCAGCGGCACCCTAGTGCGACATTTTCTCAATGTGCCGCGTGAATAGAACGGCACGCCGCGGCGTTGTTGCAAAAGGACGGACACCCCATGCCTGCAACCGCTAATCATCTTGTTGTCGTCGCTGCGTTGATCGCCGTCGGCTGTAATGGCAGCAGCAACGGTGCGCCTGCGCCAAGCACCGGCGGCGCGCAGCCTGTTGTCCCAACCCTAGCTGGCAGTGGGGCCGCGTCGGCGCCGACACCGGTTGTGGCTGCGCCAGGCAAACCTGACAAACCTAGCAACCCCTCAGTCGCTGCAATTACCCCCGAAGTGCGCGCGGCCTATGTTAGCAATCTGCAAAAAGGCCAAAAGTTGGCCAAATCCAAACAGTGGAAAGCTGCGATTGCCGCTTTTGAAGCAGCCTTGTTATCATTGCCTGGCGACGATCGCGCGTTATCGGAACTCTCGTTTGCAGCGCTATCGTTTGGCGATTTTGCGAAAGCGCGCGATGCCGGCCATCGCAGTGTGCTGGCGGCAAGCAGCGCAACAGTGAAAGCTGCATCGTTGTACAATGTTGGGCGCGTAGAAGAGGCAAATGGTCGCTTGGCCGACGCTGCGAAATTCTATCGCGACTCATTGGCCTTGCGTGACAACAAGACTGTGCGTGAACGCTTGGCTAACGTGAGCAAAAGCGACGCTGCGCTGGTGCCCGACGAGGTGTTGTGCAG
>Ga0116158_10003275_pt1 | contig 14081 bp, 13 predicted proteins | sample AD_UKC052_MetaG_FD_89883 | JGI IMG/M metagenome (GOLD analysis project Ga0116158, IMG submission 89883) | Active sludge microbial communities of municipal wastewater-treating anaerobic digesters from USA - AD_UKC052_MetaG | ecosystem: Engineered > Bioreactor > Anaerobic > Digestate | place: USA... | reverse complement strand
CGGGAAGAATTTGAGAAACTGGCTCCGGGAACGGGGAAAACCCTGATCCTGTCGCCGCGGATTGCCGGCGAAGCTTCGATGCCGTATTATATCGATATGGATCCCGGAGATATCACGGAGGCCGATTATACCGCAAAAGCGATCGATCTTCTTAGCGGTGATGAAGGATTTTTCATGATGGTGGAAGGAGGAAAGATCGACTGGGCCTGTCATGCCAATGATGCCTCCACGGTAATCCAGGAGATCATCATTTTCAGCCGGGCCATTGAAAGCGCTGTCCGTTTTTACGAAAAGCACCCCGAGGAAACGCTGATCATTGTGACGGCCGACCACGAAACGGGTGGTCTGGCCCTCGGTAACCGGAAAATGAAATATTCATCCAACCTGGAACTTCTCAAATACCAGTTGTCGTCCACTGACGAAATGAATAAAATCGTTTCGCAGTTCAGGGTCAACAAATCGGGTGATCCGGATGCAGATTTTTTACGGATGATGAAGGTGGTGGAAAATGAGACCGGGTTGCACAGCCGGGCGAATGGTACGCTGCTTACCGACAGCGAACTGGCCCATTTGAAAGAGAGATTTCTTGAAAGTGTGTATGCTGCCGGCCCGGAGCAGGGAACCTATATTCCCGAAGATAAATTCATCGAGTCGGTCATCGGTTTGCGCGACGAGAAAGCAGGAATTTCATGGGGAAGCGGTTCACACACTTTCGTCAGCGTGCCGGTATATGCCATCGGGCAAGGCGCTGAGAAGTTCTCAGGGTATATCGATAACACCGATATTCCGAAACTGATCGGTGAGATCATGCAGCTGGAAAGATAGAGGAATAGTGATCAGACCACTCCGGCAAACTGCCGCAGGAAACGCACATCATTCTCGAAGAACAGGCGAATATCCTGGATTCGGTATTTCAATATCGTGATCCGTTCTATCCCCATTCCGAAGGCGAAGCCGGTGTATTCCCGGCTGTCGATGCCACAATTCTCAAGGACATTGGGATCGACCATTCCGCAACCCAGGATCTCCACCCAGCCGGAGTATTTGCAGATCGGGCAGCCCTTGCCTCCACAAACAAAGCAGGTGACATCCATTTCGGCCGAAGGCTCGGTGAACGGGAAGTAGCTGGGCCGGAAACGAACCTCTGTCCCTTCACCGAACATCTCATGGGCAAAGTAGTAAAGGGTTTGTTTAAGATCGGCAAACGACACATCGTGATCGACATACAGCCCTTCTACCTGGTGAAAGATGCAGTGGGCGCGGGCCGAGATGGCTTCATTGCGGAAAACGCGCCCCGGGTATATTTCCCGAAGCGGTGGTTTACGGTTTTCCATAGCCCTGATCTGAACGGAAGAGGTATGGGTCCGCAGAACGATATCAGGATTTCGTTCGATAAAAAAGGTATCCTGCATATCGCGGGCCGGATGATCCTGCTGAAAATTCAGCGCCGTAAAATTATGCCAGTCGTCTTCCACCTCGGGCCCTTCCGCCACCACGAACCCGATGCGGGAGAAGATCCGGACGATTTCGTTTCGGGTGATAGAGAGCGGGTGCCTGGTACCGTTTCTGGCAAAATCGACGGGCAGGGTAAGGTCGGTGCCCCGTTTCACTTCCGTTGCAGAGGCCTCGATCTGTTCCCTGAGAAGATTGATCTTCTCCTGGGCTTTGTTTTTCAGTTCATTCAGCGCCTGCCCCATTTCCCGCCTCATCTCCGGGGCGACATTTTTAAAATCTTCGAAAAGCGCCGGGATCAATCCTTTTTTGCTGATAAACTTGATACGGAATTGCTCCAGCTCCTCCGGGTTTGTCGTCGTGAAACGGTCTATCTCTGCGAGATAGGAAGATATTTTTTCCTGCATGAAAGTATGGACTGCGGATGGCGTCCTGTGGGATGCCATCCTGATTAAATTACTCCAGGATTTCTATCGACATGGTCACCGGCGCCACAGGTTTGTCGCCCGGGCCGGTCGGAACGGCAGCGATCCTGTCAACCACTTCAATTCCGGAAACGACTTCACCGAAAACTGTGTACCCGCCGTCGAGCCAGGGTGCGCCGCCAACGGTGCTGTAGGCCTGCCTCTGTTCGGCGTTGTATTTGGTCTTATACCGCATTTCGAAGGAGTTGAGGGTTTCTTCATTGACAATATTTCCCTCGACAATATAGAACTGGCAGCCCGAAGAAGCTTTGGTCGGGTTCACGTTATCGCCCATTCGTGCAGCAGCCAGAACACCTTTTTTATGAAAATGATTTGGCAGAATCTCAGCCGGAATGGTATATCCCGGATCCTGGCGGCCGTCTTTATTGCCTCCCCCCTGGATCATGAAACCTTTGATGATCCGATGGAACGGAGAATCATTGTACCATCCTTCACGGATCAGTTTCACGAAGTTATCCCTGTGTTTCGGGGTATCATTATATAGTTTGACGGTGATGTCGCCCATGCTGGTTTTAATAAGCACAAGTGTTTCAGGACCATTACCTTTGACCGGTTCTTTCCCTTTTTCCTGTTTAGGGCTCTGTGAGCAGCCCGATTGCTGTAATGCCATGAATAATGCAGTTAAAATGATTATTGTTTTCTTCATTGGTAAAGCTTTAAAATGATTAAGCGCCGCAAAATTAAAAAATTAGAGACAGATTTTCAGGATTTCGGCGCAGCTATTTTTTCCAGATAGCATTTTCTGCAAAGAGGTTCATAGCGGTCGGTGGCCCCGAGTACTACCAGGCCTTCCTGGTTGCTGGTCCGGTGCGAATAGTGGGCCAATCCGCCGCAACTGATGCAGATGGCGTGAACTTTGTCCACATATTCGGCTGTGGCCAGAAGTGCGGGAATCGGGCCGAAAGGCTTGCCGGTGTAATCCATATCCAGGCCTGCCACGATCACACGGATCCCCATCGCGGCCAGTTTATTACAGACATTCACCAGCTCGTCGTCGAAAAACTGGGCTTCATCGATTCCCACCACGTCATAATCGTTGGCATAGAGCAAAATCTGCGTGGAAGCTTCCACCGGTGTAGATGGTATGGAATTTTCATCGTGTGAAACAACATCATTTGTGCTGAAACGGATATCCACGGCAGGTTTGTAAATCGCCACCTTTTGCCTGGCTATCAGGGCCCGTTTGAGCCGGCGGATCAACTCTTCCGTCTTGCCCGAAAACATCGATCCGCAGATCACCTCGATCCAGCCTGACCGCATATTACCGTTGGAACGTTCTAAAAACAAATTGAATGAAGAATTATATAAAGTCCGTAATGATTTTGTATTTTTCAAAATTATAAAAAATAGCGGTTAAAAAGAAAGGGCACCCAACAGGGCACCCTTCTTCTTCGCTTTCCGATCTCCGGTCAGTTGGAGTGTATTCCCGGATCATCGTTGTAGGGCAGGTCGATTTTGATCCTGAAGAACCAGATCCACTGAGCGCGTGTGCCGGTGATCCTGTAAAGGGTGCCGCTGTATGTCACTTCTGCGACGTACTTGTTCAGCGTTCCGTTGCTCAGCAGCTCTTCCTTGTCGATTTGCTCGTACATGGCTTTCACCAGACCCGGGCACTGAATCGCTTTTTCGAACGACACATTGACGACTTTGAGCGGTTTGGGTTTGATCTTGAATCCATCGGTGTTGGAAAGTCCGACCATCGTCACAGCAACCAAAGTTGCAACCAGAATTGATTTTAACGTTTTCATAATAACCTCCGTTTTTTAAAGTTAGTTTTAAGGAATTTTAAAGAGCTTAATTTCAATGTTGATGAAACAAAGGTATGCCGGCCTTATATCCTGAACATGGCAGAAAAAGGCGATCTTTTTTTTTAGTGGAAAACAATGAGTATGCAGTTCAGGCCATGGTAATGAAGGATATAATGATGAATTTGTCATCATCTTGAATTAATCTTCTTACCTTTATTGTCGGAATTACAAAGCATTTGCAGATAATACGACCGGTAATATGGATAAAAAAATCATTAAAGGCCTTATCGATGATAAACTGGAGGTTATCCAGGAGCAATTCTCGATTATCCGGGCTTATGAAGGCAAGATCCCCGTTATTGAACTGGACCTGATACTGGGCAGTATCCGCGACCTGTATGAGCTCGTGCTGGGTTTGCAACAGGAAAACATGGCAGGAACGAAGCCTGAACCGGTCATCATACCGGAGGAAGAACAGCCTGAAGAACCCATTATTGAAGTGACGTTACCAACTCCACCGGAACCAAAACCGGAACCTTCAAGAGGAACAGAAACGGCCGGACGATTCGCTTCGGGAATACTCAGCATGGAACCTGTCAGGGAAGAATCTCCCAAACCCGAACTTATCCGGCAGGCGCCCCCCGCTTACATCCGTCCGACACAGCATTATGCCGAGCCTGTCGCTGTAGAAACAAAAGTTGCGCCCGATCCGGAGCCTGAGCCTTTTATCAACAAAGACCAGACAACTGAGGCCTATCTGCCGGAGATGGCGCCGGTAGCTGATTCGCCTTCTGCTTCCGAAGATAAGCCTGCAGCAGACAATTTCCAGCGGACCACATTCGATCTTTTTAGCGATGTCCCGCCGGTGACCATTGCTGACCGTCTTCGGGAAGGGCAGGACAAACGGCTGGCCGATAAGTTGCAGGAGAAAATCACCGATCTGCGTTCTGCCATTGGCATCAACGACAAATTCCTTTTTATAAATGAGCTGTTCGATGGCAACATGCGGGTTTACGACGATATCGTCCAGAAATTGAGCAGCGCAGCGACGATAGCACAGATAGACCTGCTTCTCCTCGACTTGAAAATCGCTTATAACTGGGACAGCGAATCACCCACCGTCAAGAAATTCGTCGACCTGGTCAGGCGGAGATTCTGATCCTTGTAACGAATTTAATGTCTGGCAACATGGCAAAGCTTTTTCTGGTCCCTACCCCGATCGGCAATATCCGTGATATTACGCTGCGTGCCATCGATGTGCTTCAGCAAGCTGATCTCATCCTGGCGGAAGACACGCGGAAAACGGCTATTCTGCTGAAACATTACGGGATTGAAGGGAAAGTCGGTTCGCATCACCAGCACAACGAACACAGGACCGTAAAGGCCATTGCCGACAGGATTGCTAATGGAGAGAACATAGCCCTGGTTACGGATGCCGGGACCCCCGGGATATCCGACCCGGGGTTCCTGCTGGTCAGGGAATGTATCCGGAATGGCGTCGACGTCGAATGCCTTCCCGGCGCCACGGCCTTCGTGCCGGCCTTAATCAATTCCGGTCTCCCCAGCGACAGATTTCTTTTCGAAGGTTTCCTGCCGATGAAAAAAGGACGGAAAACCCGGATGGAAGAGTTGTCAAAGGCCGGATGCACTATCGTCATTTACGAATCCACTCACCGGATATTAAAAACCCTCGATGAGCTGGCCAGCGTGTTTGGCCCGGAAAGGCCGGCCAGCGTTTCCAGGGAACTGACCAAAGTTTACGAAGAAACGGTCAGGGGAACACTGGCTGAAATCAGGCTATATTACCAGGACCATCCGACAAAAGGGGAGCTGGTGATCGTGATCGGCACTCCTTGATCAATAATTGTACGGTCCCGTACAATTTTGTCCGCTAACTGGACACTTTTCCATTCTGATCATCGACTTATTAATCACTCTACAGTATTGATATTCTGACCGTTACAGATTATGGCATACTTTATGAGAACCCCTGCCATCCGGTTCTTAAAAATATAAGCCATGAAAACTTTAATTTCAACATCAATATTCATTCTCTGCCTGGCCCTGTTCAGCCAGGCAAAACCCATTAACGAAATATACTCCATACAGGATCCGGTTGAAACTGAAGAATCTTATGTCGACGATATTCCTTTCGACACCTGGGAGATTGCGGTTGAATCCATTCTTGACGGGGATGAGGTAAAATTGCAGGAAGAACCGTATGTGAATGATATTCCGTTTGATACACGCACCATCGCGAATGAATATCTCCTCCGGAAAATGGTTGAAACAGCCGGAGAAAGGAATGTGAACGATATCCCGTTCAACACGGAAAAGATCACGAACCAATACCTGACCGGCGCATTGACAAGGGAATACCTTAACGAACCGAATGTCGAGGATTTCCCGGAGAATATAAAATCAACAACATGTTATTACGAATATCCCTGCACCTATACACAAACTGTAACCGTTAAGATGAAACCGCAAAAAAGGGGCATCTATCGCGATAAAAAGAATGGCAAATATGATTACACCATAATTCATCCCGTGATGATCCGGGTAAACGAGCGGGATCTGAAAAACCCGGCAGATACTGATGTAATCCTTATGATTCCGGGCTCTTCTCTTTAATTATATCCGTCCTATTTCATTAAGCATTTTTGGTTAAGTGATGAAGATGGCTCCGTCAGCTCTGGCGGGGCCGCTTCTTTTTATAGTGAAAAATTATCTACTTTAGGACGGTGAACGGTGAACAGTGAACGGTGAACAGTGAACTTTGAACTATAATTATGGGCTATTGCTATGAGTATCCGCGTCCGTCGGTTTCGGCTGATATTGCCGTTTTCCGGAAGAGAGGGAATGAGCTGCAGGTTTTGCTGATCAAACGAGGGAACGAACCGTTCAAAGGGATGTGGGCCCTTCCCGGCGGATTTATGGAAATGGATGAAACGCTGGAAGAGACGGCTGCCAGGGAGCTGGAAGAAGAAACCGGGCTGGCAGGGATCAGACTGGAGCAATTCCATACGTTCAGCCAGGTAGACCGGGATCCGAGAACGCGGATCGTTACGACGGTTTATTACGGTTTTACGAATGAGGAGAATGACAGGGCAAAGGGAGGCGACGACGCTGACGAAGCCTGCTGGTTCAGTACGGACCATCTTCCTCCGATGGGATTCGACCATGAAATGATCATCCGACAGATATTAAACGACCAAAAGATTACACCCTCTAACTTCACTCTCATCAAACCTGCCCAGGATCTCAAATGAACCGTCTGCCAGTGATCTGCCCAGGTCTTGCGCTGCGATGAAGGAACAACTGTAAATATTAGCCAGGTCGATGACATTGATCCCGCCGGTCTTTCCGGCAGGCAGGAGCGTTAACGGATCATTCGGATCACGAACCAGTACTTTCATCCAGGGTGGCGCCCTGTATACACCATTACCCTGCGAGTAAGCCTGTGAAAGCAATTCCGTCATACCGTACTCAGAATGAATACTTTCCGATTGAAAACGCTGGCATAACAAATGATGAAGCTCTTCCCTGACCATTTCCCTGCGCCTGCCTTTCATCCCACCCGTTTCCATAATGATCGCATGACTAAGGTCGATAGGATGTCGTTCGGAAAAGTCAAGCAAAGCATACGATGCACCGAACAGTATTGTTTTTATTGTCCCTTCAACAGGCTGCAACAAACGGGCTTCGAGAGCATCATGATCGTGCAGGAAAAATCCGCTTCCATTACGCTCTGTCATCCTGATCAGGAAATCGAGCATATACACGAGGGAGGAACCGGTACGTTCGAGATACCCCGGCAACAAGGCCAGGAAACGGTAATTGGCGACATCTCCGTAAAACAACCTGAACGCTTTTAAGAAGCTTTCCTCGTAAAGCCGGAGATCACAGATAAAATGCCTGGATGGCACCGTACCGGTGGTGCTGCTACTGGTAAAAACCTTTTCGGCAGATTTCGAATCACCTGTTACAACCACATGATCTTTAAAAAAACCGACGGGCATAAAAGGAATGTCCGTGTAATGCGAAATGACGTCCGGATTTACGTTCAGGTAGGTTAGAAAACTTCTGTAAACCGGGTTCTCTTCCGCCTGGTAGCGGAAAATTTCCAATGCCAGGCAGTTCCAGTCCTGATCATTACCCGGGCTAAAAATCCGTGCTTTAATTTCTTCCGAAAGCATCATCAGGAATAAAAAGTTCAGGAATGAAAATTGCTTAATTTTGAAAAATCAACCATACGATGAAATTCTCCATAAAAATACGTTTTATTTTAGCTTTAGGATTTCTAACGGCAATAGTATCGTGTCAGCGAACCGAGGAATATCCGGTTGAGCCGCGCATTACATTTTTAGAATTCGAAAAGATTCTGAATGAAACCGATAGTGTTTTTGACAAAGGGGTACTGAAATTCAAATTTACCGACGGTGATGGCGATATCGGCCTTTCGGAGGGCGATACCTTGCCGCCGTTCAATCCCGGAAGCAAATATTATTACAATTTGCTGATCGATTATTATGAGGTGCGCAATGGAGCGGAAACCTATGTCCCTCTGACTTCTTACAATTCGGAGACCGGTCTCTACGACACTGTTTACCTGAGTGCCAGGGTGCCGTTGCTGACACCTGAAGGATCGAACAAAGCCATTTCAGGAGAAATTCATGACTCACTGTTCATTTATAATTACAATTCCGATTTTGATACCCTTTTTCTGACATTCAGATTGGTTGACCGGGCTCTGAACGAAAGCAACACAGAACGGACCCCTTACATTGTCAGATCCTTTTCTCCGCAATAACCGGTCATGAGAAAAACGCTGGAAAGCAGGAAGTACGTTTTTTTAACCCTCTTTGTGATTGCAGGGGCTGTATTTACCATCCGGCTATTCCTGCTGCAGGTGGTGCAGGAAAAGTACAAACTCTCGGCCGACAACAATGTCTTGCGCTATGTGACGCAATATCCTCCCCGAGGGGTGGTTTTTGACCGTAACGGCAAGCTGATGGTATACAATGAGGCTGCGTATGACCTGCTTGTTATCCCAAAGCAGGTAAAGGCTTTTGATACGACGGAATTCTGCCGGCTGCTTGAAATCCCCATTGAAGAAGTAAGGCTGAGGCTGAAGAAAGCCAGGAGTTATTCGATGGTCAAGACGACGGTATTCCTCGAACAATTATCGAAAGAAGATTTCAGCGCGCTGGATGAGGTTTTGTTCAAATTTCCGGGTTTTTTCGTACAGCTCCGTACCGTCAGGAAGTATGACACTCCCACAGCCGCGCATGTTCTGGGTTATACCGGTGAAGTAAATAACAGGGATATTGAACGGGATCCTTATTATAAAATGGGCGACTACATCGGGCTGACCGGCCTGGAGAAATCCTATGAAACGATCCTGCGGGGCAAAAAAGGGATGAAGATCAAGCTGGTGGATGTGCACAACCGGGAGATGGGGAGCTACCAGGACGGGAAATACGACAGTGCGGCGGTTGCAGGCAAGAACATAACGGTTTCGATAGATGCGGAGGTCCAGGAATATGCTGAAAAACTGATGCGGTTTAAAAGGGGGAGTATCGTAGCCATAGAGCCCTCTACGGGAGAAATACTGGTGATGGTCTCCAGTCCGTCGTACGATCCGAACCTCCTGGTAGGAAGGGGAAGGTCGAAAAATTTTGCCGAGTTTAACAAGGATACGCTTAAACCTCTTTTTAACAGGGCTATCCAGGCGCAATATCCTCCCGGATCGACGTTCAAGACTGTCAATACCCTGATCGGGCTTCAGGAGGGTGTGCTGCACGATTACACAAGGTACGGATGCAGTGGTACATCGACCACTCCTATTCCCTGCAGCCACAGCCATCCTTCGCCGCTTGACCTGTACCATGCCATTGAGCAATCGTGCAATCCTTATTTCTGGCAGGTTTTCCGGTCAATTCTTGACCAGCGGAAATTCCGTACGATGCAGGACAGTTATAATTACTGGCGGGAAGAGGTGATGAGTTTCGGTATCGCGACCATACTGGAAGGGGATGTGGTTGATCAGAAAAGCGGGAACCTGCCCAAAGACACTTACTATGACCGGTATTACGGCAAAACGGGTTGGAAACCCCTGACGATCCGTTCGCTGGCGATCGGGCAGGGAGAAGTGGAACAGACGCCGCTGCAACTGGCCAACGTGGCGGCCATTATTGCCAACCGGGGATTTTACCATCCGCCCCATCTGCTGAAAGCCGTTGAGGGTGATACGGAACCGGCGAAAAAGTTCGAAAAGAAGATCCCTGCCCGGATCGCCTCGACCTATTATGAGACGCTCATCGAGGGGATGTCGCTGGTTTATAACGGAGGGGGGGGATCGGCCAGGTATTACAAAATTGACAGCGTGGAATGCTGCGGAAAGACAGGCACCTCACAAAATCCGCACGGGAAAAACCATTCGGTGTTTATTGCTTTCGCTCCGCGGGAGAATCCGAAGATAGCCATAGCCTGCGTTGTGGAAAATTCGGGATATGGAGCAACCTGGGCGGCGCCGATTGCTTCGCTGGTCATGGAGAAATACCTGAAAAGGACAATAAAGCAGACCGCTACGGAAGAACGGATGTTGAACGCTTATTTAATAGAAGGAAGTGACCCCGGCGACTAAAAACATATACGGCAAGATTGACTGGACAACTGTCTGGCTTTACATCATCCTGGTGCTGATGGGATGGGTCAGTGTATATTCATCGGTCTATGATGAAACTCACAGCAGCATCCTGGATATCTCGCAACGTTACGGAAAACAGATGATCTGGATCATTGCCGGCGGCGTGATAGCGTTTGTGATCATGCTGACCGACGCCAAGGTCTTCAATGCTTTTGCTTATATCATCTATGGTATTTCCATTCTGATCCTGATTGCCGTACTTCTTATCGGCACTGAGATTTCGGGTTCCAAATCCTGGTTCCAGATCGGCAGTGTGGCCATACAGCCTGCCGAATTTGCCAAATTCGCCACCTGTTTGGCCCTGGCCAGATACCTGAGTTCCTACGCCACGGATATGAATGTGCTTCAGACCAAGATTGTAGCCACTGCTTTGATATTCACACCGGCGCTTCTGATTTTTTTACAAAATGATACCGGTTCGGCCGTTGTGTATATTGCGCTTATCCTGGTACTTTACCGGGAAGGCCTTTCGGGATATTTCCTGATCTCGGGCGTAATCATGGTCGTGCTTTTTGTTATGACCTTGCTGATCAACCAGTATATTATGACCGGAATCTTGTCGGTGCTGGCCGTTCTGCTCTATTATTACAATAAGCTGCTCAGGAAGCGCTGGTGGATCATTATCGGCATATGGCTGGCTTCGGTTGCCATGGTATTTGCGGTGGATTATGTATTCGACAACTTCCTGGAAGAGCACCAGAAGACCCGTATCAATGTTTTATTGGGCAAGGAATCTGACCCGAAAGGCGCGGGTTACAATGTCAACCAGTCGAAAATAGCCATTGGATCGGGAGGATTGATCGGCAAGGGGTTTCTGCAGGGGACACAAACCAAGTACAATTTTGTGCCGGAGCAGAGCACCGATTTCATTTTCTGCACCGTAGGCGAAGAGTGGGGCTTCCTGGGAAGTACGGCAGTGATAGGTTTGTTCGTTTACCTTCTTTTCAGGCTGGTCAGGATGGCAGAGCGGCAGCGGTCGGATTTCAGCAGGATATACGGATACGGTGTAATATCGATCCTTTTCTTCCACTTTGTAGTGAATATCGGGATGACGATCGGGCTTGTGCCGGTCATCGGGATCCCCCTTCCCTTTTTCAGTTACGGGGGATCTTCCCTCTGGGCATTCACCATCCTGCTTTTTATCTTCATCAAGCTGGATGCGAACAGGCTGGCGTTATTCTAGAAATACAGGAGCCTGTTGTCTTCTATCTTTGTAATTTTCTGAAGGGCGTTGAACATAGGATTAGCTCCCATGCGTGAGCGGAAAGCGGCCAGCAGCTGATCGCGGTTAGCATTGTAATCGGCCGGTTGCGGCGGTTCATAGAATCGATCGACCACCACGACAAACACGCCGCCGTTACCCTGGATGGGTTCAGATTGCTGTCCGGCTTCCATGCTGAATATTTCCCCGATAACCTGGTATTCGCTGCCAAAACCGGGTATATTCCTGGAAGAGAAGGTCAGTGTCAGGTTTGTATCCACTTTGGTATTGAATTCCCGGGCGATCTGGTAAATGTCGGTACCGATGCCTTTAATACGGTCTTTAAGCATAGAGGCTTTCTTTTCATTCATCACAAATGATTTGATATTCTCCTTCATCTGTTCCAGCGGCATGATACCTTTTTCCCTGGCGGCGGTAACGACTGCCACCACGTAAGCGCCACCGATATCGAATACCGGTGAAACGTCGCCGACTTCGATCCCATCAAAGAAAGCCCAGCGTACAATTTCGCGCGGATAATCGATGCCGGCAATAGTATTGCCCATTTCCCGCAGGTAAGTGGCCGATCTTTTGTTCAGCCCCTGGCTGCTGACAGCCGCATCGAATTTAGCCTGGGTGCTGTTTTCCCCGGCGAAAGTGCTGGCCTGTGCGTAAACATCCTGGAAAGTTTTGCTGCTGGGGGCAATTGTTCGTTCAATAACAGCTACCCTGATTTTCTGTTCCGGGTCTTTCTTGCCGGTAATTTTCACCACATGGTAACCGAAAGCGGTTTCCACTTTAACCACATCACCGACTTTACCGTTGAGGACCGCATCATTAAAAGGACCGATCATGGCGCCATCTGAGAACCATCCCAGGTCGCCGTTATTCGATTTGGCCGATCCGTCGTCGGAAAGGAGGTAAGCCAGGGCCTGGAGTTTGGTTTTATCAGCGGAGACAATCGTGAATATACTGTCGGCGGTTTTTTCTGCCTGTGTTTTGGTACGGGTGACATTTTCCCCGGCTCTCAATGCGCCCTGGAAAGCGATCAGAATGTGTTCGGCTTTCATCGAATCGGGGCGGGCCTGGATATCCATCAGCCGGGCCATATGCCAGGCATTATTCTCCTCGTAAGGCGGGACGAAAGTGCCTGCCGGGGCATCCCACAAAGCCACTTCGATGTTGAGCGGAAGCAATCCTTTTTTATACCATGTACTATCGTAACGCTTATCAGAAGTTGAGTTGACAAATGTTACAAAGTCGCTCGCATTGCGGAACTCATCATAAATCCTGTAAGCTTCCTGGCGCGCATCTTCACGGTCTTTTGCCGATGGTGCCACATCAAAAACCAGGTAATCGATATCCCTTGAAGGCTCCTGCTCGTAAGATTGTTTATTCTTTTCGTAATACGTTTCGTAATCTTTATCGGTTAGAGTAACCTCATCATCATTGATAACGGTATAACGGGCTACAACGTACCTCACTTCTGCGTTCTTTTTCTTGCTTTCAAAATCCAGGGCAGCAAAAGCCTGAGGCATGTAATATCCTTTGGTCACCAGGCTTTTGTATTTTTGATCAAGCCGGTCTTCTTTGATATATTTTTCCAGGTCAAGCCACTGTTTACGCACCTCCGGAGTCAGGTTATCAAGGTTCTGGAGAAAGTTCTGCACAACTGTCGGGCTGTACATTCCCGTCTGCGGGTCTTTGAAATATTGCTGGATCAGGTTATGCGGACGCGGCCCCTGGACGAGGTCGTAAAGCTCTTCAGTAGTGACAGAAAGGCCCAGCTTTTTATATTCATTACCCATAATGATTTCATCCAGGTACTGGTTCCAGGTACTCTGCCGAATATCAAATGTTTCTCCGGGAGTTAACGATTCTTTATTCTGATTGGCTTTTTGATTTTCAAGATTTACATCGACGCGGCGGTTATAATCCGTGACCGTGATCTCTTCTCCGGCGATGGTGCCTACAGCCGGGACGCCATTTCCCCTGCCTCGTTTGCCCGAGAATAGATCGCTGACGATGAAAGCGGCGATAGCCACGCCGACAAGAATAACGGCGAGAGCCGAATGTTTACGAAGTGTTCCGATAATAGCCATAACTGCGTATTTATTTTAAAAAGAGGTGCAAAAGTATAAAAAAAACGAACGGGTGCAAAGTAATTCATATATTAATGATGCTATCCGTCATAATAGTAACCGGTTAAGCGACGGGTCCGGGTCGTGGATAAGCAGAAGAACATCCCCAAGGCGGGTTACTGCGGTTCGTCTTTTATTTCAAGCGTACCCTGCACATGGGTTATATCAAGCACATCAAATGGTTCTTTAGATGTCAGCCCGGTACCGGTTACCACATTTCCACCTGTCGTGAGCCTGACAAACTGGTTGGAATAGATCACGGCTTTGGCCCGGTCCCAGAAAAGCTCTTCGGTATTCAGTTTTTCTTCTTTCTCCAGGTTCTCGACCACGACGTTATGCCGG
>Ga0116158_10003263_pt1 | contig 14111 bp, 6 predicted proteins | sample AD_UKC052_MetaG_FD_89883 | JGI IMG/M metagenome (GOLD analysis project Ga0116158, IMG submission 89883) | Active sludge microbial communities of municipal wastewater-treating anaerobic digesters from USA - AD_UKC052_MetaG | ecosystem: Engineered > Bioreactor > Anaerobic > Digestate | place: USA... | reverse complement strand
GTTACCAGCGGATCTTTCATCCTGATATAGAAAGAGAACACACTTGGGAAATACTGATCCTGTTCTGTACCAAACTGGATGGTAACAGAAGTTGCGTTTGGTAAAATATTAAATCCTGTACCTACATTCACCTCATCAATATCAATACCCATCTGGTTGCTGTAGTTAGGATTTTTAGTAGTAACATTCACACCATTTTTGGTGATAGAACCATTCCAGAAATTCGTAACAGGGTTCATTGCATTACTAACAGCAAGGCTGTTGATCTTGATAAAATCACCTGCATTAACACCAGATCCGAAAAGGTTTGCATCACCTTCCCATGCCATAGTAGACATAACGGCTTCGTTAGCCGCCAATGGATTATTGGGAACATTCAAACCACTTAAAGTGATATCCAAAGTTGTTGAAGATCCTGAGTTGAACACCTGCGCATATCCGTCATAGATACGAACACTGTTATAAGGTTGGGTTTGGTTCTCGTAGGCTACTACGATCGACCATCCACCGTATTGACCACCACCGCTCACACTACCGGTAGTTACCGGGATGTCGGCAATGGTATAGGTTCCACCACCATTGCTGTTCACAAATGAAGTGATATCAACAAATGACTGGTAAACCCTTGAACCAGATGCACCAGCAACAATGTCGATGGTATTTACGTTACCTGCAGCTGCCAATGCATTCAGGTAAGCTCCGGTAGTTCCCTTGCGGATCTTTACTTTGCGCAGGGTATCTGGCGCACCGGTGATGGTAGCAGTATTGATACGGCCACCCCAATATAAACGGGCAAATTTGATCGTGTTGGTACCGGCTGGTAACACCAGGTCGGCTGTGGAAGAATTGGCGGTAGTGGCTACACCATCCACATCAATGAACTGCATGTTCGACTGATCGTTACCAAAATTACTGTTTCCCAAACCAACGCCATTGGCGGCATTGCTGGTTTCATTCATCTTGGTAAGATTGACCGTGTTGTTTTCAATGATGTGCAGAATGGTATTACCAAACATCGTACTGCCACCTTTAATGTTTTCGGAATAAGCCAAAGTATATGGCCTTAATTGTGCTGAAGCGGCTGTATGTAACATGCCGAGCAAAAGTGTCGCGTAAGCAACTTTTGAAGTAAATTTCGTAAGCATTTTCTTGAGTTTAGAAGTTAAAAAAAGCTCACAGGAAGTAGGAGGTATACGATTTTTTGTAGAGGATATTAAAAGCAGGTCGTGGTCAGGAAAAATACGGAATTAGGGTAGGAATTTCAGGGGAAGAGGAGGACTAGTTTGTGATTCAGATATGTAAAAGTAGAAAAATAAATTAAACATCCAAATATTTGCAGGAATTATTTTAATCAAAAATTTTACCGCGATTTGTATTTTATGCCAACAAAATAACAGAAACATAATTTATAAAAAACTGGTTTACAGTCATTTAAAGCGAACATTTGATTATTATTTTTTTGATCTAAACTGCTTGAATTTTAACATTATTTGGCCATTAAATTCTTAAAAAAAAATTAAAACGAATTACTTTTTGATCTTTCCGGCAAACTCCTTGTTAAACTTTTCCACTTTTGGCCTCACCACAAACTGGCAATAAGGAGCATGTCCATTTAGCTGGAAATAGTTTTGATGATAATGTTCGGCGGGGTAAAACTTTGTAAATGGCTCGAGGGTAGTTACAATGGGTTTATGGAAATAGCCTGATTGATTCAATTGATCCATATATTGTTCAGAAATCGCTTTTTCGGTTTCATTACGATAAAAGATAACGCTTCTGTATTGCGTTCCAATATCATTTCCCTGCCTGTTTAAAGTAGTGGGATCGTGTGTTTTCCAAAACACTTCGAGCAATTCTTCAAATGAAAGTTCTGCAGGGTTGTAGGTAATCTCCAGGCATTCGGCATGCCCGGTAAAGCCTGTACACACTGAAGCATAATCCGGATTCTCCGTTTTACCTCCACTATACCCACTGGTTACCGAGTGAACTCCTTTCAACTGCTGAAAAACAGCTTCTGTACACCAAAAACAACCGTTGCCTACATAAACCGTTTCTAACACGGGTTCTTTCATTCTTTCGTTCATGTCCATATTATAATATTATATTTTTAATACTACCTTGTTAAACTAATAACCCATAATCGTTCCTGATGTTTAAAAACCTCATCTTTTCGGTGATTTTTTCCTTTTTTTTATTTGTCTTTGATTCCTGTACACATAATCGCTCAACTGCAATGCCAAATTTAAAAACACATGCAATCAGGTTAAAACCGGGAGATGATCTGAAAAAATCTATCCAGTCTTATATTAATGAACGTAAATGTAAGGCTGCATGGATTAGTACGGCTGTCGGCAGCCTGACAAATTATCACATTCGCTTTGCTAATCAACCGGCAGGCAGTAAAGACAGCGGCCATTTTGAAATCGTATCATTGGTTGGAACTTTATCTGTAAACGGTTCTCATATTCACATCAGTATCAGTGACAGTACTGGTAAAACTATTGGTGGACATCTATTGGATGGATGTATTGTTTATACAACAGCGGAGATCGTCATATTGAGTGATGAAAACCTGGTATTTAAACGCGAAAAAGATGGCTCCACACCCTGGGAAGAATTGCAGATCGAAGCAGCCCCCGCAAAGAAAGATTGATGTCAATCGATATCAAACAGTAACTGCATCGCTGCAAACAATAACCAGTTAACTTTGCCGGGGATAAACGACCGAGCGGATACATGAAATTTTTTCCAGAATCAACATTACATCAACTAGAGTTTGATAAGATAAAAGAAATGCTGGCAGCCCATTGCCGGAATGATTATGCCCGTGTAAAAGCACTGAACCTTCGGATTCACACCAAAAAAGAATTCATTGAAAGGGAACTAAGCCAATCTAACGAGTATAAAATTATCCTTCAAAGCGGGCAGTATTTCCCCAACGATTTCCCAAATAATATTTCCCGTGAATTAAAACTCTTATCCATACAGGGTGCATCACTAAGTGGCGACCAGTTTTTACTGATCCGCCGCCTTGCCGAAAATGCCGGCAATATTTTCCGTTGGTTCGATGCCGAACGCAGGATGGCCAACCCGGCTCTTTCCAAAGTGATAGAACAGCTGTATTATGAAAAGCAGGTTCGTGAAAGCATTGATGAAATACTTGATGAAACCGGCCATGTGAAAGACAATGCCAGTGAGGAACTCGCTTCTATCAGGATGAACCTGTTTCGAAAAAGAAATGAGCTTCGTAAGGTGTTCGACCGCATCGTGGGCAAGCTGAATAAACAGGGTTACCTGGCCGATATCGAAGAAAGTTTCATGAATGGCAGAAGGGTGCTGGCGGTTTTTGCGGAACAAAAAAGGCAGATAAAAGGTATCCTTCACGCAGAAAGCGACAGCCGCAGAACCAGCTTTATAGAACCGGAAGAAACCACCGAACTCAATAACCAGGTTTTCTCACTCGAATATGAGGAAACCAAGGAAGTGTACCGGATCCTTCGCATGCTTACCCAGCAGATCAGCGTGTACGCATCATTGTTACAATCGTATTATGTGATATCGGGTGAATATGATTTTATCAGGGCCAAGGCCCGGTTTGCAGAAGAATATGGGGGAGGATATCCCTTATTGCAGGATAAAGCCCTCGTTAAACTGATCGATGCACGGCATCCATTGCTGTTGCTGTATAACCAGAAAATGAACAAACCCACCATCCCGGTAAATCTCACCCTCGATAGTGAAAACAGGATACTCGTGATAAGCGGCCCAAATGCAGGTGGAAAAACGGTTACCCTTAAAACCGTAGGCCTGTTACAGGTGATGATGCAAAGTGGGTTACTCGTACCCGTTAGTGCCGATAGCGAGATGGGTATTTTTAAGCAGATGATGATTCACATCGGGGATACGCAAAGCATCGAATTTGAATTAAGTACCTATTCTTCACACCTGAAGAATATGAAACACTTTATAGAAAATGCCAACGGCAAAACGCTTTTTTTTATTGATGAACTCGGAAGCGGAAGTGACCCAAACCTGGGTGGCGCCTTTGCCGAAGTGATCATGGAAGAACTGGCACATAAACATTCCATGGGAATAGTAACAACCCACTACCTCAACCTGAAGATCATGGCCAATAAGGTGCCGGGAATTATCAACGGTGCCATGCAGTTTGATGAAAAGAACCTGTTACCCATGTATAAATTGCAGGTAGGCAAACCCGGAAGCAGCTATACCTTTTCTATTGCTGAAAGGATCGGGCTGGATAAGAAACTCATCGACAGGGCCCGTAAACTGGTAGATGAGGACCAGTTTCAATTGGATAAACTCCTTAACAGTACTGAACAGGACTTACAGAAACTTGACCGTGAAAAGAACCAGTTAAAGCAATTGCTGAAAGAGAATGAGGTGCTTAAAAGAGAAATGGAAGAGCTGATCAAAAAGGAAAAGCATCACCAGGAAACCGAAAAGCTGAAGCTGCAGAATAAGATCGCCGAAGACAAGATACAATACCTGAAAGATATGGAACGCCGGCTCAAGGCCATGGTGATCGAATGGCGCAGGACCGAAGACAAAGACAAAGTGGTTAAACTGATTCATGCCCTGCTCTTTAACCAGAAGGAAAAAATGGTAAATGAAAAACAACAGAAGAAACTCAATGAAAAATTTGTTGAGATCGGTGGCGATATCAGGATAGGGGATAAGGTAAAAATGAAACAGAACCGGCAGGTTGGTGTGGTTAAAGAAATAAGGGGCAAAAAAGCCATTTTACAGGTAGGCGTTATTCCTATTACCGTTGATTTGAAAGACCTCATCGTTGTGGAAGATAAGCCTGGAACTTCATAAACTTCCTGAACATGAGCTATTGTCTCCCAGCTTTTTAGATCATCTATCCCTTTTTGAATTTCAATGAATTCCACTAGGGACGGCCATTCCATTGAACAATCAAAATTATTTTCGGTTTTTTTTGGTAGAACGCATCAAGGACTGTTATTTTGCACCCGGAGAGATGGCAGAGCGGTCTAATGCGGCGGTCTTGAAAACCGTTGACTGTTACAGGTCCGGGGGTTCGAATCCCTCTCTCTCCGCAAAGCTTCAAAAATTACCATGAACCCGGTATCAAACTGATACCGGGTTTTTATTTCCTCCATACTGTATTGTTTTGTCCTCCTTACATGTGATTAAAAGATTATTTGGCTTTTATTACATATTTTTAATAGCATCATATTTAGCTTGGAAAATAATCTATGATGCATACACTTGCATGACTCCATTTATTCGACAAATCATTTTAAAGTGGCTCCCTGGATCAGCATCAGAACTATGTTTTAAAGGCCTGGTATTAATTTTGTGCTTTTCGGTGAATCCCATACAGGCACAGGATCTTAAACTTATGTTTTCGATGGGGCATACAGATCATCTTTCTTATGCGTTATATTCTCCCGATGGAAAAAAAATCATTACCTCATCAAATGACAAAACTGCAAAGATCTGGGATGTGAGCAGTGGCTTTTTATTAGCCGATCTGAAAGGGAGTGGCAATTATTTATATACAGAAGAGTTCAGTAAAGATGGGCATTACCTGCTTGCAGCAAGTTTCGACAGCACTGCCAAAATCTGGGATATCCGTTCAGGCGAATTAATTCACACATTGCAAGGTCATACCAATAGTGTATGGGGCGCAAAGTATAGTGACGATGGAAAAAAAATTGTTACCTGCTCCAAAGATTCCACCGCAATAGTCTGGGATGCGTCAAATGGAAAGATGCTAAAAATTTTCACGGGTCACCAGGGATTTATTCAAAGCGCTGCTTTCAGCCCAGACGGCCTCAAACTGGCTACGGCTTCATATGATGGCACCACTACGATTTGGAATGTAACAAACGGAAAACCCCTGTACACCTTTCGTCATGCTGATGCTGTGTATGCCATTCATTTCAGTAATGACGGCAAACATGCATTAACAGCCTCCAAAGACAGCACAGCAAAACTTTGGGATGTTGAAACCGGCCAAATGATCTTTGATTTAAAAGGCCATCATAACCAGGTTTGGGTAGCAGAATACAGCCACGACAATAAAACCATTGTAACCTCATCTTTCGATGGCGAATTAAAATTATGGAATGCCGAAAGCGGAATGTTGATTCATGAACTGATAGGGCACCGCGGAAGTATCTGGCATGCTAAATTTAGTGCAGACGATAAACAACTGGTATCCGCATCAGATGACCGAACCATTAAAATCTGGGATGTAGTATCTGGCATAAAACGCCAGGATATAAAAGCACATGACAATAAAATACGAACAGTTTATTTCAGCCCCGATGGAAAAAAGATACTTAGTTGTTCAGACGATAAAACTGCCAAAATCTGGGATGTGGAAACAGGTGAACTGTTCATGAACCTCAAAGGAAATGCCGGTGGAATGTGGTCTGTTAATCTTAGTACCGATACCAAAAAAATGGTAACGGCTTCTTCAGACAACATCATTAAAATCTGGGATATTTCTACTGGCAGAATCATTAGCCAGCTGAAAGGACACACAGATACCGTTAACCAGGTTATGTTTAGCAGTGACGCTAAGAAAATACTATCAGTTTCGGCAGATAAAACGGTCCGCATCTGGGATGCTGAAAATGGTCATGCTTTAGCAGAACTCAAAAAACATTCCGGCAATGTTACTCATGCAGCTTTTAACCATGCCGGCGATAAATGCATCACGGCATCCAACGACAACAGCATAAAGATATGGGATACAGAACATGCGATATTGTTACAAGATTGCATCGGCCACACGGCCGGATTTTGGACGATATTATTTAGTGCAGATGGAAGCAAATTTGCATCGGCATCAAAAGATGGAACCGTTAAAGTTTGGGAAGTTTCATCTGGCCGGTTACTTAAAACCATCAGGGTATACAACGATAGTATTTCAAAGGAACCGACAAGAATCAATATAGCCTTCAGTCCGGATAATGAACATATTGTTACCACCGGAAATCTAAATGACGCACATGTTTGGGAATTAAATATTAATGAGTCCATTTTTACCTTATCAGGTCATACAGCTATGTTAACAACTGCGAAATATAGCCCGGATGGAAAAAGGATCGTCACTGCTTCTTTAGACAAAACAGTGAGGATATGGGATGCTGCTAAAGGAACATTGATACAAACCTTATACGGACATAGCTTTCACGTGAAGTCGGCATTGTTTTCAGAAGACGGCACGAGGATCATCAGCACTTCAAGGGACAATTCTGCAAAAATATGGGATGCTATCACGGGTAAACTGCTACATACATTTGCGAGCACAACTGCAAATGCATGGTGGAGCGGAGAAGTAGATTATGCGGGTTTCTGCAATGACGGCGCTATGTTTCTTACAGCTTCCGGGCGAAATTCAGTGAGTATCTGGAATGTAAACAACGAAAATTTAATTTATACAATTCTGCCTACAGGCGGACCAGATTTTATAATATTAGATAAAGAAGGCCGCTTTGATGGTTCTTCAAAAGCAAGAAAATTTTTATATTTCACCTGTGGTACGGAAGTGATATCATTCGAACAGGTTAAATCAAAATTGTGGGTGGAAGATCTTGCAAAGCGTTTAATGTACAACGATAGTATCAGCAGTTCAAGATTAGCAGACCTGGATATTTGTTCATCGTTACCGCAGGTGGAAATTATCGACCAGGGCAGCAATTATTTGCGTTATAAGATCACACCAGGTAAGGCTGGATTAGGAGAAACCATTCTATCGGTCAATGGCATCATAACCCGGAAATTTCCACCATCCGCATTAAAAAAAACGGGCAGGGAATACTTTTTAACAGTTAAAATGAGTGATTTAAACATGTTTCTCATTCCAGGGAATGACAATGATATCATGCTTAGATCGATGGTAGCTACCAATGATATTTCATCGAGGGGGATCATTGTAAAAAAGAAATCTGTAAACAAAGCCCTTGCGGCACCGGATTTGTATGCTATTATGATTGGGGTGAGTAATTATAAAGGCAATGAACTCGATCTTCAGTTTGCTGATAAAGATGCAAACGACCTAAGTTTGCTAATAAAAAAGTCAGCGGAAAAACTATTCGACAGTCAGCACGTTTTCGTATACAACCTTACAACTGCGGATAAGCATTATCGTTATCCGGAAAAAGCAGCTATTAAAAAAACTTTTGAAGATATCAGCCGCAAGAGCAAACCCAATGATATATTATTCATTTTTTTTGCTGGCCATGGAGTTGTTAAAACACAGGTTCCCAATAAAAACAAACAGGATTTTTACTTCTTAACTGCCGAAGCTTCCAAAGATGCCATAAAGGGAAATATGAAAGACATCGGCATTGGAACCGAGGAATTGATTGGCTGGCTGAACCCCTCAGTAATGAAAGCACAAAAAAGGGTGCTGGTGTTTGATGCCTGCAATAGTGGGCAGGCCATTAAAGATATGGTAGGCAAACAAAATGCATTCAGTATTCGTGGCGAACATGCTGCTGAGATTGATAAATTAAATGAACAATCCGGGTTATTTATCCTTGCCGCTTCAGCCAGTATGCAAAGTGCTTATGAAATGCCGGTGCTGGGGCATGGCTTATTAACGTATGCTTTGCTGGAAGCCGTTAAAAGGAATCCATCTATACTTGACCAGGGAAAGTTTCTTAATGTTGGCCATTGGTTTGAGGAAAGCAAAAATGCTGCGTTTGAACTGTCTAAGAAAAATGGAACAAGGCAGGAACCCCAGCTATCGAGCCTGAACAATTTTAATATCGGTATTGTTGATACTGACGTAACTGCTTTAATTGACTTTCCATATTACGTTCCTGCATTTAGCGGGAGCATTTTTGTAAATACCCGGATAAATATACCCGACGATGACCTCGAATTAAGTAACTACATCAATAGCCAACTGGCATCTTATGCATCACGGGGATCTATTGCAAATTTCAACATTGGAAGGGGAAGTGATGTTGTTCAGGATACGTGGACATTAACAGGTGGATACCATTTATTAAATGATAGTATTTCTGTTGATGTCAATGTCAAACAATCCAAAAAGATCTTGTATAGCTTTGTAGTAAAAGGAAAAAGAGACAGGTTAAAAGAATTGGCCGCAGAAATTGTACACAATGCTACTGCATTGATAGTTGAGAATAAACATTGATAAATACAAAATAATAGTTATATTTATTTTATTAAATGATTGCGCTCCCATGTAAAGTACTTACATCCGGTCATTTCCTCCAATACTTATCAAATGCTTAGGTAGTCTCCAAAGACATATGAATTTGTTTTACCCAAATTGGAAATTTGAAAATGAAGAAACCAGGAATTCATTTACTGACTTTACTATTCCTATTGCTCGCATTTGAAACCAATGCACAAACCGATATAAGGGTTGATGCAGTGTATACCTATGGAAAAATCCCATCTCCATTGGCAGTTTATCAATTAGAAACCCGGGCTAAATTAACCAATACGGGAGCCAATACTGCATCTAATGTAGCTGTTTACCTCAATGTCTCCGGCGCTAATGTATACAAAGATACCGTGTATGTAACCCTGGTTGCCGGGAGCAGCCAAACCATCAGTTTTGAAACCTTTTCTCCCTGGAACCATGGCACCAATAATTATTCGGTAACTGTTCCAAACGATAATAATAATGCAAATAACAGTGCCGTATACACGCAGGTAGTTACATCAGATGTGATCAGTTATGCCGATGCATCCCCACCAGGCAGCAGCCTGGGATTTAACGGGATATTGTTAAGTAGTTTTCGCTTACCTGCCAGGGCCATTGTGAAAAAAATCAGGGCGTTTATAAGTACTGATATCAATAATATAAATAACGTAGTTACAGCTGTAGTCACCGACGGTTATTCGATCAAGGGAAGTTCGTTGGCACATACCATACTTCCTGCCGAATTAGGAACCTACGTTAGTTTTGATATTGTGAATCCGCCAGACATGGAGTATTCTTTTTATGCAGGCTTATCGATCGGCACCCCGGTGGCGAATGATTATTTTCCATTGGGGTTGCAGACAGAAGGACTACCAACCCGATCCGGTGCTTTTTACTTCAGCAATTATGATGGAACCGGAATAACAGAATACCCAGATGCCGGCAGGTATATGATAGAAGTAGAAACAGGAATCAGCAACATCAATACCGAGTTTCCACCCCCTTCATCTCCAACAAGATCGATTGCAAAATGGGATTTTACCGGCATCAATTCCCCTGTTTCAATGAATGCAACTTATACTGATACCATTCTATCGGCTGTGCCGGTACTTAGCAGGGGGCCAGGAGCTCCGGCCAGTACAGGTAATAACGGATTTTATTCGGCTGCATTTGCAAACAATGGTTTCAGCGTTTCCAACACCGATTACTTTCAATGTTCGGTAACTCCAAAAACCGGTGATACGTTAGATTTGGATTATCTGTACCTGGGACTGGCAAACAACACAACCCTTTCCAGTAATATAAGAGTGGCATATAGTACCGATGGCATCAATTATGCCTTTATAGAAAACCTTTCCTACTATCAATTTCCAGGCAATTCTGCTTATAATTTTACCCTGAAAGATCTTCCGGCATTTCAAAACATTTTGGGGGGAAATACTATTCGATTCCGTTTTTATTTTACCAAGGAAGACCCCTCTGGCAATTGTGGGTTTACTGTATTTAATACGTTTTATACCGGGCTCGAATTCGTTGGCAAAACATCAATATCCAACAGGATTTATACCAATGCCCTTGTTCCAACCGGTGCACCGTACGTGTTACCCGATTGCAATACCCCTTTGTCCGGATCGATCGGTTTTACCTCTACTGGTAATTATGGTACAGGCAACCAGTACATCGTGCAACTTGGACGAATTTTTCAACCAAATCAAAATGTGTTCTTTTTCAGAAGTGTGGTTAATGTCGGGAGTATCAACAGTACAGCAAATGCGGGTACAATTAATTTCAGCATTCCAGCAGGAAGCACGACAGATTATTATGCGTTAAGAATAGTAAGTACAAATCCCCCCCGAACGGGAAGCTATTCGCTGGGCTTCCCCATCAATGGCCCATATTGCAAAACTGATTCAACGGATCAATTCAGATCAAAGGCTACTGGTAATTGGACAAACCTGAACATTTGGGAATCTTCAAACAATGGAATTCAGTGGATACCTGCAACACTTCTTCCAAATGAATATGCAAATAAGGTAACTATTAGTAATAATGATACCGTGCAAATAACAACCGACATACTAACACAACATACTTTAATAAAAGGCACACTGCAATTGCTGAATGGTAACGGAAATAATGGAACATTGGCAGTTCTTGATTTATTTCCTGGACCATTTTTTTCGCCCGGACTAATAATCGATACAACCGGGGTATTCCAGGTTATATCGAGCGTAGCAACACTTAATAACTGTATTTTTATTGAAAACAGGATGAGAGTTGCCGGGAAAATTCTGATAGGAGATGGCCTAACACCTATAGCTGGTGGATTTGAAGGATTTGCCACTGCGGATGGTTGGGTGATCTGGTTTGACGGTTCAGTATTTGAATGGAATAGCCCGGCGGGTATTGCACCCAAAACCGATACTACCTATTTTGTAAATTATGATAGTGACAATCAACCCTATGTTAAATCACCAACTTTCAGGTTAACTAGTATACCTCCGGGTAATTTTGGTGGAACCAATAATACTGTTATCAATGGATTGCTGGAAGTAAATACACCGGTAACCTGGGAAGGATCGGGAACCAAAACATTTAAAGATGGTATATTGGGTACATCTACTGTAAGCCAGGCTCCGGGATGTGGAGAATTCAAAACCACCTCAGCTTGTTCAGTCATCCCTCCATCAGATACATCTGTGGCTACTTTCAGAGGGGTCATCAATGGAAAAGTAAACATCAATTTAAACAATGCCGGTTATACATTGATTCAAGGCGCCACCATACCGGATACAGCGGATGTGCACATTGCTGGTCCAACAAGGTCTACAAATAAAATTGAAGTGTTAACCGGAGGCCGATTGACATTGGATGCAGGTTCTGTTTTGGATATCCAGGATGCAGACCTGGTGAATAATGGCACCTTAAACGGCCCGGGCATTGTACAGTTTTCCGGTGCTGCACGATCTAAGTTAACATCGCCGGGAATAATAACAGCACCCATTCTAATGATCTCTAAAGAACTTTTTTTGGGAAGTCACAGTAATACAGCTTCCATCAACCTTACAGATCATAGCCACTTAATGCTCGATAGTTTTAATCTTTCTATGAAATCTTCAACCTTACTGGCCGACAGTGTCAATTTCATCGTGACCAATGATACGGGCAGGCTTATACGAACTGTGGGTACATCGGCAACGGCCTTTCCAATTGGAATTGATACAGCTTCCTATACACCGGTAACGGTTACGAATACAGGCTTACCTGATGATCTTAAAGTGAGGGTAGGGCAAGGTGTCAGAACCTATACCAATTTTGTGAATGGATATGTGGATCGAACCTGGTTCATAGATTCAACAACCGGAGGTAGCAGATCTTCGTTAAAAATTCAATGGAATGAGGCTGATGAACAAACCTTTTTTGACAGATCGGGTTGCTATATTGGTCAAAATTATGAATGCCAACCACCTCCAAATTGTAATGATAGTTATTTTGATGTTGTTGCCAGAACCCCTGCGCAGGGAACAAATCCTTACTCGCAAACCAGGGATAATATTACCGGACCAACAGCTTTTGTCGTAAAATCCATTGCAGATACATCATACTTTACAGGAAATGGTAACTGGAATGATCCCAATAACTGGACGATTGGTATTGTTCCTTCAAATATTATAGAGGATGGGAAAGTAATCATCATTAATCACCTTGAACCAGGGGAATGTTTTATCAATAACAATATCATCGTTAAACCGAAAGGTCGGTTGATCATTCTTCCCAATAAGAAATTCCGGGTGTTAGGTCCATGAAACGTTATGACAGGGAAATTTCAAACTCAAATTTGACATAAAGAAATAAATACATATAAAATAATATTGCCAATAATTTTTTACAAACAGTTTAAAAATCCGTATTTCTACGGTGTTTTTTCCAACACGAACCCCTTACATTTGTAACAGGATATCAATAATAAGAAAATTATTTGGCCTCCCGGGTTATTATAAGAGCTTGTGTTGATATCCTGTTTTTTTCTTCATACACCGACTTCCCTCCATTTTTATTTTATTGAAAACATCAGCTTTTTAATAGCTGCATATCATCTCATTTTTTCATTAACATATTTTTAATAACCCCGGATTAAATTTTTCTGACAGCCACCGGTCTTAGATGTATACTTTAAACATTTAAAAATTAAGATCATGAAAAATTTATTACAATCTATCCAGCAGTTCTTCAGTGTAGAATCAGGCTTCAGCATTTTACCAAGCAATATCTGATCCCAACCCTTTGAAAAATAAACCGGTTCATCCACATTGAATATAACGTTCAGCATTAAACGCCGAACGTTTTTTTATTGTACTAACCGGAACGTTACTGGCAACCACTCAATTCATGCAGAAAATTGGCTACCTTAATGCCATGTTCCAGGAAAAAAACTTCATCATTACAGGATTTGATAACAGGCCCATGGGAGCCGATCTTTATACAAATGGGAAGCCAGGCAAACACCCGGTGATCATCTATGCCCATGGATTTAATGGATTCAAAGACTGGGGTAGATTCGACCTGGCCGCTGAAGAACTGACCCGGGCTGGATTTGCTGTGATCTCCTTTAATTTTTCTCACAATGGCACCAGCATAAATGAACCAATGGAATTCACTGACCTGGAAGCCTTTGGCCAAAATAATTATTCAATTGAATTATTTGATCTGAAAGCAGTTTGCGACTGGGTATGTTATCCCGCAAACCCTTATCATCAACTTCTTAACACAGAAGAAATATATCTTGTCGCACATAGCATGGGAGGAGGTATTTCCATTCTTTTCACCGCAGAAGATCCGCGTATACGCAAACTCGTTACCTGGGCCGCCATCAGTGAATGTAAAACACCCTGGACCAACTGGAGCCCGGAACAAATTAATCAAT
>Ga0116158_10003256_pt1 | contig 14120 bp, 11 predicted proteins | sample AD_UKC052_MetaG_FD_89883 | JGI IMG/M metagenome (GOLD analysis project Ga0116158, IMG submission 89883) | Active sludge microbial communities of municipal wastewater-treating anaerobic digesters from USA - AD_UKC052_MetaG | ecosystem: Engineered > Bioreactor > Anaerobic > Digestate | place: USA... | reverse complement strand
GCGGCCGCGTATTCCACGCCCGCCTTCGAGGCCGCCGACCCGTCGTGCGCGCACAGGATGCGCCGCCACTGGATGGCCTCGACGCTGCGGCCCACGGCCGTGTGCGGCACCGTGAGCACGGCGCACGGCGCCGTCCGCAGCAGCTTCTCCGTGACCGAGCCCAGCACGAGACGCTCGAAGCCGCTGTGCCCGTGCGTGCCCAGCACGATCGCGTCGGCCTGCCACGGCCCGGCGGTCTCGTTCACGTGCGGGCCGCCCGCAGCTCGACCGCGAGGATCGCCTCTTGCGCGCGCAGCCGCTGCAGCAGGGCCGGACCGGGCTCCTGCTCGAAGGTGATCGTCGCGCAGCCGGCCTCGCCACCGGCGAAGATGATGTTCTGCATGCCCTGCACGTTGACGTTCTCCTCGCGCAGCGCCGCGAGCACGCCGGCCAGCACGCCGACGCGGTCGAGGTGACGCACGACCAGGCTGTAGCGCGCGCTGCGGTCGGCGAGGTTGACGCTGTGATGGACCACGCCCATCGCGACATAGTCGTGGATGATGCGCAGGACCTCGTCGGCGATCGCCGACTCGGCCTGCTCGGTCGAGGCGCCGATGTGCGGCGTGGCGTAGATGTCGGGGTGCTCGGCCGCGAGGCCGCGGTACTCGGCCTTGCTGTCGGCCGGCTCGCCCTCGAAGACGTCGAGGCCCGCGCGCAGCTTGCCGGCCTTGACCGCGGCCAGCAACGCCGCGTCGTCGACGACCCCGCCGCGCGAGGTGTGCAGCAGGATGCTGTCCGGGCGCATCCACGCCAGCTGCTCGGCGCCGATCAGGTGCTTCGTCGCCTTGGTGAACGGCACGTGCACGCTGACGACGTCGCTGGTGCGCAGCAGGGTCTCGATCGAGTCGACCGCGGTCACGCCGAGCTGCGCGCACAGCTCGGGGTTCGGCGTGTGCACATCGAAGCATTGCACCTTCATGGCGAAGGCCTTCGCGCGGGCGGCGACCTCGCGGGAGATCAGGCCGAAGCCGAGCAGGCCGAGGGTCTGCCCCTTGATGCCGCGCGCCTTGCCGAACTTGCCCTTGTTCCACACGCCGCTGCGCAGCTCGAGCGTCGCGTCGACGATGCGGCGGTCGAGCGCGAGCAGCAGGCCCATCGTCAGCTCGGCGACCGCGATCGCGTTTTTGCCCGGGCAGTTGGCGACGAAGATGCCGCGCTGGCTCGCGGTGTTCAGGTCGATGGTGTTGACGCCGGCGCCGGCCCGGATCACCAGCGAGAGGCTGGGGGAGGCCTGCAGCGCCGCGGCGTTGACCACCGTCGAGCGGACCACGAGGATGTCGGCCCCGGTCGCGGCGATCGCCGCCGGCAGGTCGCCCTCGCCGAGCTCGGGGCGGTACACGACCTCGCCGGAGCGGGCCAGGATCTCCCGACCCTGGGCCGGGAACTTGTCAGCGATCAGCACCAGCATGCGCGCAGAGATATCACAGCCGCGCCGAGGTCGGCACATTCACGATCGGGGGACGGATCCCTCGCGGTCGGCACGGCTGCGATCTGGCGGTCCCCGTCGGATCCCGCTATGCCTGGGCCGTGCACCGCCCGGCATCTTCGGCTCGCCTGCGCAGGGCCCCGCTGGCGGGCCGCGCGGCGAGCTTGTGTCTCACCCTCGGCCTGGCCCTCGCGCTCGGCCCCTCGCTGGCCTGTGACCGGGCCCCGCCGAGCAGCCCTGCGCCGCCTCCCAGCGGTGCGGAGCCCCCGGTTGTGACCCCGGAGGCGGCAGCCGCGGGCACGACCACCGCGGGCACGACCACCGCGGGCACGACCACCGCGGCGCCGGTCGCCGATCCCGTCGCCGCGCTCCCGCCCGCGAGTCCGCCGAGCCCCGCAGACGCGGGCGCCTGCCCCGAGCATGACGACCCCGGCTTCGGGATCTTGATCGCCCCGCAGCGGCCCGTGGTCGGCCAGCCGCTGCGCATCCTCGCGGCGACGCTCGATGACGAGGCCCCGATCGCGCTGCGCGTTGACTCCGGCCCGCGGGTGCGCGAGGCCGACGTACCTGTCCCCGCGGACATGAACATAAGGCCAGGTGTGCCCTCGGCCGTGATCGCGACCCTGACCCCGACGATGGCCGGCGAGTTGACGGTCGTGGTCGGCCGCGCGGGCACCGGGCGCGCCTGCCTGCGGATCAAGGTCCGCGCCCAGGCCTCTCGTGAGGCGCCGCCGCCGGCCCCGAACAATCAGGCCTGGCCGAGCGTGCGCGCCTGGGACGCGGGTGAGGAGGCGCTGTACTCGGCGTGGGTGCGCGAGCTGTTCCACGCCGATCTCGGCGCCGACCTCGCGACCACCGCGCTCGACAAGATCACCAGCGATCCGGATCGCAACCTGCTGCACGGCGCGCTCGGCTGGGACGAGGACGCGAAGCACCCCGCGGGTCTGGCGATGCGCCCCGACTGCGCCGACACGCCGTACTTCCTGCGGGCCTACTATGCGTGGAAGCGCGGCCTGCCGTTCGGCTTTCGCGCCTGCTCGCGCGGCGCCCCGGGCACGGCCCCGCGCTGCGGCGAGCTGATCGCCAACACCGCGAAGCAGGACGGCACCGGCCCGCAGGCGGGCCAGCTCGGCGCGCTGCAGTACTTCATGCGGCGCACGCTCGCCTGGGGCGTGCACACCGGCAACGGCCGGGTCGCGCTGACGGACGAGCGCAGCGACCTCTATCCGGTCCGCCTCGATCGCCGCGCCTTGCGACCGGGCAGCGTCTACGCCGATCCCTACGGTCACATCCTGGTGCTGGTCGAGCTGTTCGAAGGGACAGGTGGTCGCCCCGGGGTGCTGTACGCGATCGACGGCCAGCCGGACGGCAGCATCACGCGCAAGCGGTTCTGGGAGGGCAACTTCCTGTGGAACCCGGACCCGGGCCTCGGCGGCTCGGGCTTCAAGAACTTCCGCCCGGTGGTGGTGCGTGACGGCGTCGCGGTGCAGCTCGGCGACGCGGAGCTGCAGCGCAGCCCCGGCTACGGCGACGTCTCGCCCGCGCAGGGCGAGCTGTCCGGCCCGGCCTTCTACGACGCGATGGAGGGGCTGATCACGCCGGGCATCCGCGACGCCCTCAGCGCGCAGGAGGAGGCCGTCGCCGCGCTGTTCGAGCAGGCGCGCGTGCGCGTGACCTCGGTCGCCAACGGCGACGAATTCTTCAAGAAGAACCCGGGCGCGACGGTGACGATGCCCGAGGGCTTCAAGGTGTTCGAGACCACCGGCGCGTGGGAGTCGTACTCGACCCCGGCCCGCGACCTCCGCCTGCTGATCGCCATGGACGTGGTGCGCGGCTTCTCCGACAAGGTCCGCCGCCAGCCCGCGGTGTTCGGCGTCAGCGAGGGACCCGCGCTGGACGAGCTGCTCGCGCGCCTCGAGGCGGCCCGCGCGACGCTGCTGCGCGAGGACCGGTTTCGCTTCCAGTACACCCGCAGCGACGGCAGCCCCTGGACCTTGACGCTCGCCGAGCTGCTCGAGCGCGGCGCCCCGCTCGAGGCCGCGTACAACCCCAACGACTGCCCCGAGCTGCGCTGGGGAGCGGCGAGCGGGAGCCCCGAGGCGAGCACCTGCGCCCGGCGAGCGCCCGCGGAGCAGAAGGCGAAGATGGACCGCTATCGCAGCTGGTTCCACGAGCGCAAGCGCCCGGCTCGCGGGACCTGACCCTTCGGTCAGGTCGTGATTCGCAGTACCTGGCCCTCGGGCCAGGTACCGGCTCAGGCGGCCATCGCGGCCATCGCGGCGGTGCGCACGTCGGCCGCGTCGACGCCGAAGTGCGCGCGGACCTGCTCGATCGGCCAGGTGATCATCGTCGCCCAGTCGGCGCCGAACAGCGGCCGCAGGCGCTGGCCGAGCTGCCAGCCGCGGGTGATGCCCTCCATGCGCCGGTCGCCGTCCCCGGGCGCGCTGAACATGGTGTTGAGCAGACCGGCCGACAGGATCATGTAGCCGAGCGGGGAGCCGAGCTGCGCCATCGTGAAGGCCTGCAGCCCGAGCTCGCCGGCGACGTCGGTGTCGAATCCGAGCACGGTGTGCCACAGGTCGTGGCTGCGCTCCATGTGCAGCTTGAAGCGATCGCGGTCGGACGGCGCGTCGTCGTCGCTGTGATAGAGGCCGGCCGGGTCGAGGCCGCGCTGGTCGAGGAAGGCCGCGAAGTGGCGCCCGAGGCTGCCCTCGGGCATCGCGCGCAGGCTGGCGAGCTCGAAGCGGAGGGCAGGGTGGCGCTGCGCCAGGAAGGCCGCGACGTCGGGCCGGCTGAACATCGCCTTCGCCGCGGGCGCGTCTGGATCGAGGTTGTCGACCAGCTTGAACACCAGATCGAGGCGGTCGGGGTTGCGGACGAAGCGAATGAAGGTGCTGCTGAAGTGGAACAGACCGAGGATCTTGCGCATGGCGGTCTCCTTACGGCCGACCCGGAGGTCGACGCGTCGACGTGAGTGCTTGCAGAAAAGATGAGCCCTTGCTCAGATATTGCCTACTCGCGTTTCCCGATGACCACGTCCGCCCGCAAGACCCGCCCGCAGCCGCGTCGCAGCCCCGTTCAAGGCCGTGCCCAGGCGACCGTCGAGGCGATCCTCAAGGCGGCCGCTCAGATCCTGGCGCGTCACGGACCCGACGCCGCGACCACCAACGCCATCGCCGCGCGGGCGGGCGTCAGCATCGGCTCGCTCTATCAGTACTTCGCCGACCGCGACGCATTGCTGGTCGAGCTCGTGCGCCGTCACGTCGATGCAATGCAGGCGGTGCTGGTCAAGGCGCTCGCGGGCCTCGGCGACCAGCCCTTGCCCGCGGCGATCGAGCAGCTGGTCGCGGCGATCATCGCGGCCCATCAGGTGGCGCCGCGCCTGCATCAGGCGCTACACCTGTCGATCTCGCACGGCCACCTCGACGCGATCGACCAGTTCGAGACCCAGCTCGAGCAGATGGTCGCGCAGGCCCTCGCCGTCCGCGTCGAGCTGGCGATCCCCGAGCCGGGCCTCACGGCGATGCTGCTCGTGCGGGCGCTCGGCGGTCTGGTCCGCACCACGCTGCGCCGCGAGCCCGAACGCTTCGCCGACCCCGCGCTCGCCTCGGCGATGACTGGCATGATCCTCGGCACCCTCGAGCGCTCCCGTCGTGACCCCGCGGCGCTCGCGCGGCCTGGCGATGGTTGACAGGGGCGAGGGCGCGCGCGAGAACCGGCTGCAAGTGCGCTCGACCGTCCACGCCCGGCTCGCCTGGCCGCTGCTCGTCGCCCTCGCCTGGCCGCGGTCGCTGCAGGCCGCGAGCGCCGAGCCGCCCGTCGCCGCGCGGCTGCGCCTCGCCGAGGGCCCGCTCGCGGTGCCCTCCGAGCCTGGCCCCGGGGACATGTCCGAAGCGCCCGGTCGACCTGTCTCTGAGGACATGCCCGAAGGGCCAGCCGTGGAGGGCCCGGCCCCGCCGCCGGCGGGCGCGGTCCCGACCACGCCGCGGTTGCCCGCGCCGACCGCCGCGATCGTCGACGAGGGTCCGCAGCAGATCACGGTCGCGGTCGGCCTCGGGCCGTCGACGCCGGGTTCGAAGTCGGAGCGGCTGGTGGTCGACCAGCTCGAGCGCTCGGTTCGGGCCGCGCATGGACCCTCGGCCCAGGTCCGCCGGCTGCGGGCCGGGGCCGGGGAGGGTCGGGCGATCTGCCGCGAGCGTCGCGACGACCTCGTCATCCTCCTCGAGTACCTGCCCGATCGCGAGGACGCGGTGCTGCTGACCCGCGATTGCCGGCTCGACCGCGACCTCGGGATCCGCGGCCAGGCGGCCGCCCAGGAGCCCGATCTGGTCGCGGCCCTGTGGACCGAGCACCTGACCCTGGTCCGCGACGGCGCCCGCGAGCGCAAGCAGCGACTCAGTCGCAAAGCGCGGACGGGTCTGATCGCCGGCGGGGCGATCGTGGCCGTCGGCCTGGCGATCGCCCTTGTGCTCGCGAGCAGCTTGCGCCGCGACACGGTCGTGATCAAGGTGGGTCCATGACTTTGGCGGCACGCCTCGGGCGCTTGTTCTCGTCGTCTTTTTTCGCCGCGCTCGTCGCTGCCATGCTGCTGGTCCTCTCGCCGGTGCGCGTTGCTCGCGCCGACGCCGGGCAACCCGCCGGCTGGGAGCTGTCGACCGCCACCAGGCACGTCGCGCTCGGCCGCGTCACCCTCCACTTCGATCCGGCGCTCGAGGACGAGGCGCTGCAGCTCGCGGCGTACATCCCCGGATGGTGGTCGGAGATGGAGAAGGCGCTGGCCGGCGACCTCGAGGACTCGCTGTCGATCAGCTACGTCGCGCACTCGGGTCGCATCGCCGAGGCGACGGGCATGCCGCGCTGGGCCGCGGGCGTCGCCCACCCCGAGACCGGTGAGATCGTCATCGCCCAGCACGCGCCCGACGGCTCGCTCACCGACCTCGACTCGCTGCTGCGCCACGAGATGGCCCACGTCGCCCTCTATCGCGCCACCGGCGGGCAGCCGCTGCCCCACTGGTTCCACGAGGGCGTGGCCGAGAGCTTCGGCAACGAGATCGATCTGCTGCGCAGCCAGACCCTCGCCGGCGCAGTCTACGGCGCCGGTGTGCCGGCGCTCGGCGAGCTCGAGGGCAACTTCCGCAGCATCGACCCGATCGCGGTGACCGTCAGCTACGCCGCGGCCCGCGACTTCGTGAACTACGTCCGCTATCGCGACGACGACGGCTCCGACCTGCGCCAGGTGATGACCGAGCTGCGCCGCGGCGTGCAGTTCGACGCCGCGTGGATCAAGGCCTATGGTCGCAGCCTCACCGAGCTCGACGGCGAGTGGCGCAGCGGCCTCACCGGTCGCTTCGCATGGTTCCCGGTGGTCAGCTCCGGCGGCCTGCCGCTCGCCGCCCTGTCGCCGCTGATGGTCATCGCCGCGGTGCGTCGCCGTCGGCAGCTGCGCGAGGGCTGGGAGCGCCTCGCCCGTGAGGACGCCGAGGAGCGGGCCGAGTTCGCCGACCTGCTGCGCCAGCCGGGCCTGATGCTCACCGCCCGCGCCTGAAGTCCACGCCCGTGCTGCGATCCGTCGCCGGTGATCCTCGATCACCGGCGATGTTGCTTTAACCGTTCGTCCGCTTTACAGCGCCGCGCCCGGTGGGCTATCCCCGCGGCATGCAGCGGGTCGGCGCGGGCAGTCTACGGGGGCGAGTGCTGCGGCCCTTGCCGGCCACGATCGAAGGTGTGCGACCGACGGGCTCGCGGGTGCGTGAGGCGATCTTCGATCGACTTCACCTCGAGCTCCCGGGCGCCGTCGTGCTCGACCTGTTCGCGGGCAGCGGAGCCCTGGCGATCGAGGCGCTCAGCCGCGGCGCCGCGCGAGCAACGCTGGTGGAGCAGCAGGCTCCGGTGGTCCGTTTCCTGCGCGAACAGATCCGTGAGCTAGCGCTCGCGCCCCGCACGACGCTGTGGCAGGGCGAGGCGCGCGAGGCCCTGAAACGCGGTCCAGGGGCCCTTGGCGGCCCGTTCTCGCTGGTGCTGCTCGACCCTCCGTACGAGCAGACCGCGACGCTGTTGCCCGCGCTGCTGCCGGGCCTGGTGGCGGGTTGGTTGGTGCCCGGGGCCACGGTGGTGTGCGAGTACGATCGCGGCGGCCGGGGTCTTCCCGCGGTGCCGATGGGCCTCACGATCGAGGCCTCGAAGCGCTACGGACAGGCGGGGGTCGATTTTCTCCGCTGGGACCCGGGCGCGAGCCGCTAAGCTGGAGCACACCGCGGAGGACCCATGGCCACGATCGAACTTCCAACGAACGCGCGGGCCGGCATGCTCAGCATGTCGCCCACTCTGGCGATCTCCGCCCGCGCCGGTGAACTGCGGGCCCAGGGCAAGGCGGTGCTCAACTTCAGCGCCGGTGAGCCGGACTTCCGCCCGCCGCCCGCGGTCACCGAGGCCGTGACCCGCTTCCTCGCCACCCGGTCGGTCCTGTACACGCCAGTCGGCGGCATGCCGGACCTGCGCGACGCCGTCGCCCGCGAGTTCACGCGCTATCACGGGCGGCCGGTCTCCCGCGCCGAGGTGCTGGTGTCGTGCGGGGCCAAGCACAGCCTCGCCAACCTGTTCATGGTCACCCTCTCGCCCGGCGACGAGGTCGTGATCCCGGCGCCGTACTGGGTGTCCTATGTCGACATGGTGAAGCTCGGCGACGGCGCGCCGATCATCGTCGACACCCGCCGCGAGCACGGCTGGCGCCTGCAGCCGAAGGACCTCGAGGCGGCCCTGACCCCGAAGACGCGCTTCATCGTGCTCGGCAACCCGACCAACCCGACCGGCGCCGGCTACACGGCGGCGCAGATGCGGGCCCTGGCCGAGGTGATGGTCAAGCGCGCGCCGCAGTGCTGGCTGCTGGTCGACGACATCTACCGGCGCCTGGTCTACGGCGGCTTCGAGCACGCGAGCGCGTTCAAGGCGCTGCACGACATCACCGAGCAGATCGTGGTCGTCGACGGCGTGTCGAAGAGCTACGCGATGACCGGCTACCGCATCGGCTTCATGCTCGCGCCGACGCGCATCGTCGCGGCCGCCAGCAAGCTGCAAGGACACGTCACCTCGGGCCCCGCGACTCCGTCGCAGATCGCGGCCCTCGCGGCCCTCACCGACCCGAGCTGCGACGCGGTGGTCGAGGAGATGCACGCCGCGTTCACGCGCCGCCGCGAGATGATGCTCGCCGGCCTCGCGCAGCTGCCCGGCGTCGACACCTTCGTGCCCGACGGAGCCTTCTATCTTTATGCCGACGTGACGCGCCACCTCGGGCCCGGCACCAACTTCGCGGACGACCTCGCACTGGCGACCTGGCTCTTGGAACAGGAGCTCGTAGCCACCGTGCCGGGCACTGCGTTCGGGACCCCGGGCTTTTTGCGGATCTCGTATGCGACCGATGACGAGAGCTTGCGGGCGGGGCTCGGTCGGCTGCAAAAGGCGTTCGATAGTTTGCCCACTCGTTGATCTCGACCTGGGCCGCGCGCTTGCGGGCATTTTGCCGGAGTTTGCCTTACGAGGTCTGGTGCATGCGAGGGCTGCTCAGTCCTCGCGGCAGCGCTTCGCTTCGCTCACGCTGCCGCTGCGGATTCGCATCCCTCGCATGCACCAGACCTCGCACGGAAAGTCCGTGAAGCGCGCGTTCACCGGCCTGGTCGCGCTTTGAGCGGAGTGGGTCGCCGGGGAGCTTGAGTAGAGGATGAGACGGGCTTGCCCGCCTCATCCTCTACCCTCACGGGCAACTACGCCGGTTCACGGTTTGTCGTGTTCGGGCTCAGGGGAGTGTTGCGGGGAGTTGGGCTGGGTCGGTGAAGATTGTCCAGCGATCGGCGGGGACGTCGGCGAAGGTTGTTTTGTAACGCGGGGCTTCGCGCGGCTCGTCGCTGACGTCGCGGATGTAGATCGCGGCGACCTGGCCCGGGAACTCGCGATAGGCGGCGCTGTAGGCCTCCGGGTCCATCTCGCCGGAGTCGCCGATCAGCACGAAGCGGCGGCCGGGTGAGCGGCTGATCAGGTCGTGAAGGATCGGTCGCTTGTAGGCTTGCGGGTCGTCGAAGAGCGAGAGGATGCTGCTGTCCTTCACGCGAAACTGCTTCAGGTGCATGCTGCCGCGCGGGTAGTCGGCGGATGCGACGAAGCCGGCGAGCACGTCGAACAGCTGCCAGGGGCTGGCGGAGACGTAGTGGAACGATGCGCCGGCGCCGGCCCAGCGCCGGTACGCGGTGGCCATGCCGGGCACGGCCTCGAACTCGCGCAGGAAGGTGCGGATGAGCAGCTTCTTCTTGTCGCGGACCTCGCTGATCTTGATCGTGTCGTCGACGTCCGAGATCACCGATGTGCCGGTGTCGGCGAGTAACAATGCATGGCCGGTGAAGTGGCGCGAGTCGTCGGCGGGCGCGATGACGTCGATCGGGACCCAGCCGGCCGCGTCGGGTCGCAGGCCGGCGGCGGCGAGCTCGAGGTCGGTCTCGCTGTGGCCGTTGGCGCCGGTGCTCGTGAGCGTGTGCTCCGCGTCGCCGATGCGCACGATCAGCGTCTTGCCGGACTCGTTGTCGAACAGGAAGGTGCGGGCGCGGGCGCGGAAGATGTCGCTCGCGCTCGCCTCCTCGGGCAGGTCGAGGGTCGCCCGCAGGGCCTCGAGCGCGGCGTTGCGGCCGATCGAGTCCGCCTCCGGTTCGTGGACCCAGGCGTGCAGGTGCAGCTTCCAGCGCTCACCGTCGCGGCGGGCGATGCCAGGGAAGATGCGGGCCTGCTCGTCGGACTTGAGGTTCGAGGTCTTGCCCGAGGGGGTGTAGGCCGGGGCGGGCTTCGCGGCCGGCACGGCCGGTACGGCCGGTGTGCTCGTGGGCTTGGCGACCGGCGTGGTCCCCGGATCGCAGGCAATGAGGGCGAGGGCGGCGGTCCAGCACAGGCGGCGCATGATCGCAGGATAGTGGTTTTGTGCGCGGGCGGGTGGGCGCTTGCGCGCACCGTTCTCGGGGTATCAGGGGTGAGGGCGCTGGCGGATCGCGGCGACGCGGGCGAGGTGGCGACGGTGGTCTTCGCGGGCCCACATGGCGAGCGCGCCGGTCAGCAGCAGGGCGAGCAGCGGCCACAGCGGGGCGAGCGGGCCTTGTTTGGTCCGGCGCTCGGCCCAGGTGCCCGGCTGTCCCTTGGGCCAGGTGTAATGCAGGGAATCGGGCGGCGCGGGCGGGAGGCCGTGGCGTGCGCGCAGCTCGGGGTCCGGCTGGGCGAAGGGGGCGGTGGCGCAGTCGATGTTCTCGATCGGCTCGACGCGGGACCCGGACCAGAAGATGGTGAGGGCGTCGCGGCTATCCTCGGGGTCGATCGGCGCTCTCACGCGCTCGAGGATCACCTTCTGTGGCAACTGGCCGGCGTGCCCCTGCGCCCACTGGCGGCAGAGGTGGCGGGCGTGCCAGGCGGCGAGCTGCGGGCGGGCGCCGACGATGCCCTCCGCGATCTTGCGCCCGCGATTCTGCACGAGGTAGGGGCGCTGCAGGTGCTCGGGGTGCTGAAGCTCGGTGCGCAGATCGTGGGTTGTGCCATCGGCGTCGACGATCTGCGTGCGCAGGGTTTGATTGCGGTTCGGGGCGTTGGGCGCGAACATCGACCACCACTGGCGGGTGAAGCTCAGCTCGAGCCACGGGTCGACGAGGGCGCGCGCGCTGGCACGATAGGGCAGGGCCGGCCAGGTCGGCAGCTGCCAGGCGAGCAGGGCGACGAGGTGGTAGGCGAGCAGGCCGCCGGCGGCGAGGCGTCCCGCGGGGCCGTGGGCCCAGGGCTCGCGCAGCGCCATGTCGCCGGTACTGCGCCGCGCCTGGCGGCGGCCGATCAGCAGCAGACCTGTCCCTGCGGACAGCCAGGCGGCGTGCCACCAGGGCAGGCCGGCTTTGGGCGCCAACGCGAGCGCGATCGCGGCGCCGAGCAGGACCAGGGCGCCCGCGCCGGCGAGCGACCAGGCGGGCAGGGCCGCGCTGTCGCGGTGCAGCTGCGGCAGGCTCGGGGCCTCGCAGGCGATGACTGTCTCACAGGACATGTGCTCGGGGACAGATAGACCGCGGCGGGCGAGGGCGCGGGTGAGGCGCTGCAGGCCGCGCACGGCGGCCGGCCCGGCGCCGCACAGCAGGTAGGCGGTGAGGGTCGCGAGCGCGAAGCCGCCGACGTTGAGCAGGGTGAAGTTGACGAGGTGAAAGGCCAGACCGACGCCGAGCCACAGCGTGGCGAGGCGGGCCATCACGCTGCGATCGAGGGTCCAGCGGCGGGTCCCGAGGCGCAGCGTCGGCGCGCGGCCGGCGAGCAGCAGGCCGATGGCGATGCCGGCGGCCGCGATGGCGAGGCAGAGGGCGCGTTCAATCCTCGGCGGCAGATCTGGCTTATCGACCAGGTTCTCGGGCAGCGCCGCGGCGAGCAGCAGGGCGGCGGCGAGGGCCAGCCAGCAGGCGCGGGCGAGGCGGCGTCCTGCGCCGCCGGGCTTCGGGGCGCCGGAATTTTTGGCAGCACCGAGCCACATGGCGACGAGCACCAGCGGGAACAGCCGCTCCCACCACAGCACCGTCCAGGTGGCGAGGCGCAGCGGGACCGGGCCGAGCGCGAGCACCAGCGGGTGCCAGTCGAGGCGCGCGTAGTTGTCGAGGTGCAGCGAGTACATCAATGCATCGCCCGAGACCCACAGCGGTCCGGACTTGATCCACCCGTTGCACGCGTAGCAGATCGCCAGGTTGGCGGCGATCAGGGCCTGCGGCCACACGGGCACGCGGCGGTAGATCGCGGCGAGGCCCTGCGGATGTTCGGGTGATGGGGCCGCGCCGGATCCGTCACCGGGGCCGCCGGGGCGGCTCAGCAGGCCGCGCCTGCGCAGGCGACGGCAACGCAGGAGGTTGTCGACGCTGAAGGCCTCGCCGCAGCGCGAGAGCATCAGCGGGAACAGCAGCGCGCAGTAGACCTGTTCACCGCCCCAGTGGGCGTCGCCGCGGCGCAGCAGGCCGGCGAACAGCAGCCAGCACAGCGCGGCGCAGCTGCGCGTGCGCCAGCCGATCACCAGGCCGAGACAGGCGAGCGCGTAGATCCCGAGGTAGCCGCGCACGAAGTCGGGCGAGTCCCAGAAGTGCAGCAGCGACCAGCGTCCGGCGAGCAGGTAGTGCAACGCGGCGCTGGCGTCGATGAAGCCCGCGGGCTCGCGCGCGCCGTCGCCGACGCCGAGCATCGCGTCCATGCCGTGGACCTGGGCGACCGCCGCGTGGGGGATCAGGCCCTCGTCGGAGAACAGGTAGAGGGCGTGCGGCGCGGCCTCGGCGAGGTTCTGCAGCAGGCACAGCCCGAAGGCGATGCGAAACAGGCCGAGCGGGCGCGGGTCGCCGGCCCGCAGCAGGACCCGGCGCAGCGCCTCGTGATGGACCGCGACGAGGCCGACGATCGCCAGCGTGGCGAGCACGAGCGCGCCTGTGAGCAGCGAGGCGGCGGGCGTGAGCGCGGGGTCGGGCATGGCCTGGCCCGAGCGTATCGCAATGCCAGGTCCGCCGGGCCGGATCGACGCTACGCATGGCGCTGGTCCGTGCGCCCGGAGGCTGATAGCTTGCGGTGATGCGCTCATTCATGGATTGCCCGGCGTGTGCCTGCCTGATCGACAGTCGTGAGACGGCGTGTCCGTTTTGCAGCGCCATCGTGCGCAGCACCGGCGCGTCGGCGTGGCTGGCTCTGGGCCTCGCGCTCGGGGTCGGCGTCGCGGTCGTCAGCTGCGGCGACAAGGGCGACGACGGCGACACGACCGACGCGACGCTCACCGCGAGCGGGGTGACCTACGCGGGGCCCGACGAGGGCAGCAACAGCGACGTCGGGCAGACCACCATCGATCCGAGCAACGGCGACGGGGTGACCTACGCCGGCCCCGACGAGAGCTGGAGCGCGAGCGAGGCGATGACGACGACCGGACCGAACACGACGACCGCGACGACCACCGGCGACGGCTCGACCTATGCGGGCCCCGACGAGAGCTCCGGCACGACCGAGGGCAGCACCGGATCGAGCGGTGGCAGCAGCGGCGACACCGACGCCGGTAGCAGCGGTAGCAGCGGCAGCAGCAGTAGCAGCAGCAGCGGCTGAGCGTCGCCTGGTTCTTGGGGCATGTCGCTTCGGGCATGCCCATGAGCTCGTTCGGGCATGTCCGAACGAGCATGGTCCTTCGTGCATGTCCTTCAGGACAGGCCCATGACCGGGCCCGTGTCGAGCGACGGGCTCAGCCGAGGTCGACGGGGCGGCCGGGGCCGTGCGGCTCGACCAGGCGTGAGACCCTCGGCTCCTCGATCGCCACGGGTCCGTGCTGGGCGCGCAGGGCCGGGTCCTTGTGTTCGCGGATGACGCGGAACAGGCCATTATCAAAACCCTGGCCGCCGGCGCCGCGGACCTGCTCGATGCGCTCTTGCAGGCCCTTGGCGTCCATCATCAGGGCGCGGTGGTGGCAGAACGGGTTGTTGCCGGGGCGGCCGAGCAGGGGCTCGGCGGCGGCGGTGCAGCCGGCCATGCAGGTCTCGGCGTAGTAACACTCGCGGCAGTAGCCCCACAGGTCGTCGACGGTGCGCTGGCGGACGTAGCCGAGCTGGTAGCTCTCCTCCCACACCTTCTTGATGCCGTGCACGCGCCAGTT
>Ga0116158_10003239_pt1 | contig 14161 bp, 14 predicted proteins | sample AD_UKC052_MetaG_FD_89883 | JGI IMG/M metagenome (GOLD analysis project Ga0116158, IMG submission 89883) | Active sludge microbial communities of municipal wastewater-treating anaerobic digesters from USA - AD_UKC052_MetaG | ecosystem: Engineered > Bioreactor > Anaerobic > Digestate | place: USA... | reverse complement strand
CTGGTTGAGTCCGGCATGGTAAAAATCTGCGGGTATGCCTTGCAGTTGTAACAGCTCAGCGATTTCTTTGGTGCGTTTCCGGCTTTTGCAATACACGATACCGGTACCCGGTACTTTTTTCAGAATATCAATGATCTTATTGATCTTGGAATCCATCCGGAAGCAACTATAGGAAAGGTTGGCCCTTTCAAATGACTGACGGTAAATCTGCGGCTGTTGTAATTCCAGTTTCTGTGCAATATCGTCCTGAACTTCAGGTGTGGCCGAAGCGGTAAGTGCCAGGATGGGCACATTAGGTAATTCGGTCCGCAGAGCGGCAATACGCAAATACGGTGGACGAAAATCATAGCCCCATTGTGAAATACAATGCGCTTCATCCACTGCTATCAGGTGTACGCCTAATCCGGGCAGGTATTCTTTAAACAGGCTGGTCTCTAATCGTTCCGGCGATACATACAGGAATTTACAATTACTCTCCATGGCGGTATGAAACGTGCGGATCACTTCCTTGCGGCTCATACCGGAGAAAATTGCAAAAGCAGTGATCCCTCTTTTGCGAAGGTTCTCCACCTGATCCTTCATCAGGGCGATCAATGGAGAGATCACCAGGCAAAGTCCGTCCATCGCCATGGCAGGGACCTGGTAGCAAAGTGATTTACCACCGCCGGTCGGCATCAGGGCCAGCACATCTTTCCCGTTCAGTACAGACTTTATAATATCTTCCTGCATCGGGCGAAAAGCATCATAGCCCCAGTATTCTTTCAGTATTTGCTTCGGGTCTGTCAAGTGATTTATTGCAGGCGACAAATTACATTATTGTGGCGGGAGTTCCTTTTCCGGAACGGGATCAGATCCCGGATTTTGTTTTATACCACTTTCTTGACAAATAATCTCACCGAGTTGATTGCCAGTACCACATCACTCAGTCCCATAACCAGGGCACCAAATGTAGGTGTAAGAAAACCGAGCGCAGCCACCGGTATGGCCACAATGTTATACGCGAAGGCCCAGAAAAGGTTTTGTTTAATTGTGAGGTAGGTATGTTTGCCTAATCCCAGCGCAGTGGGCAGATTCTTCAATCCGTGATTCATCAGGATCACCTGGGCACTTTGTACGGCGATCTGAGACGCATCATTCATGGAGATGCCGATTGTTGCTTTGGCCAGTGCCGGGGCATCATTAATTCCGTCCCCCACCATAGCCGTAGGCACCTGTTCACTGAGTGCTGCAATCTTATGCAGCTTCTGCTCCGGAGACTGTTCGGCAATCACGGTATCAATACCGAGTTGTACGGCCAGTGCATTGCATTTTGACTGCCGGTCGCCACTCAGCAGAATGGTTTTTATGTTTTTGCGGTGCAGATAATCTACCACTGCTTTCGCTTCCGGACGCAGTTCATCTTTCACGTCGATCCAGCCTTGTAATACCCCATTACGAAGTACATAAACATTATGTTGGTCTTCTCTGGTCAGTCCTTCGGCGGATTTATAGGAACCGGCCGTATATAAATTCCCTTCTTTATCAGTGGCCTGCATACCCAATCCTTTTACTTCTTCCACCTTTGCCCACTGTAACGGGTCTTTTATCTTCCATTGTTCAGTTATGCATTTTGCAATCGGGTGGTTGGAATATTTTTCAAGCGAATAGACGATTTGTTTAAATCCTTCTTCCGTAAGCCCGGCTTGCAGGATTTTCCAATCGCCGATCATGAACTGACCTGTAGTGAGTGTACCGGTTTTATCAAAGACCACTTGTTTAATATCCTTAAAAGTTTCCAGGCTGGTGGCATTGCGGAACAGGATACCGGTTTTTGCCGCACGTCCCAATCCTACAGCAATGGCGGCCGGTGTGGCCAGTCCCATAGCACAGGGACAGGCGATCACCAATACAGCTATACTCCGCATCAGGGCCGGAGTGAATTCTTTTAAAACAATCCAGCTGATCACCAGGGTAAGTACTGCAATAGCCAGTACAACCGGAATAAAGATGGCGCTGATTTTATCGGCCAGTTGCTGTACGGGTGGTTTTTCTCCCTGGGCCTGTTTGACCATATTGAGAATCCCGGAGAGTACCGTGTCATTCCCAACCGCGGTAACCTGTGTTTTAACGGTGCCATCTGTAATTACGCTGCCACCAATCAGCAAGTCTTTTGCTTTTTTATTTACCGGCATACTTTCCCCGGTAATGATTGATTCATTCACATGCACATTCCCCCATAATATTTTACAATCAATCGGAACTTGTTCTCCGCTTTTGATCAGTAACAAGTCACCAACCCGCAGCGCGGTATTTTCCACCGGAAAAATCTGTTCTTTATGTTCATCGTCAAAAGCAATCATGTTAGCCATCACTCTTTGTGATTTGGCCAGCTTATTTAGCTCCCGTTGCGTGGAGGCGATAGAGGCATCCTCCATATAGTTACCGAAAAAAACGAGGGTGATGATGGTGGCAGCAGTTTCATAAAACATATACTGTTCTGCCTGGCCGGTCAGTGATCCATAGAGGCTGTAAACAAAAGCCGCTGTGGAACCCAAGGCGATCAGTACATTCATATTGGGCATCCCGTTCCGCAGGCTCTTCCAGGCGCTCTTTCCGAAAAAACTCATACCAATTATATAAACCGGGATGGTTAAGCCCAGTTGCACCCAATGATTCATCAGCCAGTGGATATGCAGGCCTGGGACCATGTGGAGCATTAACAAGGCTGTAAAAGGCAGGCAGAACCAGAATCGTTGGAGGTGAGAGGTAAAGAATGGCGTGTCGATCTCATCGTGATCATGGCCATGTGCATGCCCGCTTGCTGAGGCAGTTATTACTTTGTATCCAAGGTCCGTTACCCCCGTGGCGAGTTTTTCTTCGGCTAAATCTGCGCTGCGGTCAAAACTCACATCGCCGGTGGCAAAATTGACTTTGATATTGGCGGCACCTTTTTTATCCAGGTATTTGTGAATGTTCAGCGCACAGGTGGTGCAGTCCATGCCCTCTACTTTCCATTGTACCTTTTCCATAGGGTAAAGTTACCAAAAGGGGGAAAGCCGGAGGTTCCTCAAGCGGGAATATGTTTACAACATGGTTGCTATAACGCCTTATTTTTGTGGTATGGAATGGAAATTTTCTGTGGAAACCATTAAAATGACAGCGGCCTCTTTTCTAAATCAGGCCGGGTCTGCTAGTGTTTTTGCCTTTCATGGTCCGATGGGGGCCGGTAAAACCACGTTTATCCATGCTCTCTGCGAAGAACTGGGGGTGAAAGATGTAGTGGGGAGTCCTACTTTTTCAATTATCAATGAATACCGCTACCCGGCGGATGGGAAAATGAAGCCACTCTATCACATGGATCTTTACCGGTTGCGGGATGAGGAGGAAGCCCAGCGGGCCGGTGTGGAAGATGCCTTATACAGTGGTCATATCTGCCTGGTGGAATGGCCCGAAAAAGCTCCGGGTATTTTTCCGGAACATACAATAAATGTGTTTATTGAACTGGTGGATAACCAGACCCGAAGGCTTAGAATCGCCAATAATTAATTAGCTTTGGAGTAACGACTGTTTACCTTAGCAATTAACTTCATGAGTCAGCAAAAACCCAAAATAAGCACCACTTTCAGCTACGAAACGCTGGAAGAAACCCTGGATATCCGCCCTAAGGCGGAGGGAATGATGATCGGCATCCCTAAAGAAATTGCTTTTCAGGAAAACAGGGTGGCGCTGACCCCCGATGCGGTGGGGGTATTAGTGAGTAACGGCCACCAGGTGATCATCGAACATAATGCCGGAGAAGCCTCCCATTTCCGCGATAAGGATTACAGCGAAGCAGGTGCAAAAATCGTATACGACCGTGAGTCGGTTTATAAAGCACCAATATTAGTTAAAAGTGCCCCGGTGATTGAAGAAGACCTGCCGTTGCTGCAAATGAACCAGATTATTATTTCCCCGATTCATCTGTCTGTATTGAAGGCGATGATCCTTGAAAAAATGATGGAGAAGAAGATAACGGCTATTTCTTTTGAAAACCTGAAGGATGACAGTGATTCCTATCCCATTGTCCGTAGTATGAGTGAAATTGCGGGGAGTGCAGTAATGCTGATTGCGGCGCAGTACCTTGGTTCTGCCAATCATGGCAAGGGTGTTTTGCTTGGCGGTATTTCCGGTATTGCTCCCACCAAGGTTATCATTATTGGTGCCGGTATTGTGGGTGAATATGCGGCCCGTGCGGCTCTTGCGCTGGGTGCTTCAGTAAAGGTGTTTGACAACAGCGTATATCGTTTAAAAAGATTACAGAATAATATTGGTCAGCGGATGTGGACCTCCGTACTGGAGCCCCGCTTACTGGCCAAACAACTCAAGACCTGTGAAGTGGCCGTAGGTGCCCTGGGTTCACAAACCGGACGAACCCCATTGGTCGTTACTGAAGAAATGGTGAGTAATATGCGCCCGGGTTCCGTGATCATTGATGTGAGTATCGACCGGGGTGGTTGTTTTGAAACCTCTGAAATTACTTCTCACGAACACCCCATCTTTATGAAATACGGGGTGATTCATTATTGTGTGCCGAATATTCCCTCCGGTTTTTCCCGCACCGCCTCCCAGGCTATCAGCAATGTACTGATGCCCTTATTACTGGAAGCTGGTGAAGAAGGCGGATTCGAAAACCTGGTCTGGCACAAACTCCATCTCCGCAACGGGATCTATTTATTTAAAGGAGCGTTAACGAATTTCTACCTGAGCCAGCGCTTCGATTTAAAGTATACGGACCTCAATCTTCTGATCGCGAGTCAGCGCTGAAGCAGGTTGAAGGGTTGAAAGGTTTACAAGTTGACAGGTGTCATACTAAGAAAACCACCTTGTCAACTTGTAAACCATTCAACTTGTCAACATCAAAAAAACCACTTCAACATTAAATACGCATTCCTTCCCTGTCTCTTCACATTCCCCCAATCCAGGTGTTCATGATAATGTTTATCAAATAAATTTTCCACGCCGAACTGCAGGTCTGTTTCTTTGCCCGCTAATCTAAATGGAAAACCGCTTCTGATATGTAGTAACGCATATCCATTTGTCCGGTCTTCACCATACTTAATGCTGATCTTATTTTGCGCCGCTGCCAGTTCTGTTTCCAGTTGCAGGAAGAAAGGGTTGAACTGATAACGGACAGAACTGATGCTTTTCAACGGGGCAATCATGGGTAACGGATCTCCGGTATTGTCGTTGCCATCCGTATAACGCAGGGTGGATACGATATCCAGTTGCGGCAGGGGTTTCAGGAACAGGCTGGTTTCAAGTCCGGCAAGCGTTGCATGAGGAACAGCGGAAAAACTTTTCACCCCGTTGGCCCCGATCGTCATTGTGCTGAATGCAGGATTCACCGTACCACTGATAAAATGCCGGATTTGGTTATAGAATGCTGTTACCTTTAATCTCGCTTTTTTGCCCAGTGTAATCAGCGAGAATTCACCTTGCAGGGATTGCTCCGGTTTTAATCCGGGATTACCGAGGTAATCGTAGCCATCCTGTGCATTGAATAAATAGAATCCATACAGTTCCGTGGCAGTAGGCATCCGTTCAGCGTAGGCCAATGAAATACTGCTTTTCAACCAGGGACTTAGTTTCCGTGAAGCGGTAATGGAAAGGTTCTTCAGCAATTCCTGTCGCCCTGCATCGGTTACCCCGAGAATACTGATATGATCTTTTGCTTCCTGGCTGGTTAAAGCGGTACTGATAAAATCAAGCCGGGCAACTGATTGAAGCAACCAATTACTGTCTGCCCTGTATTCCCAGTTCACACCAATCCCAGCCTGGTCTTTACGGTTGTCGGGCCAGGTCAGCATATACATCGGGCGTTGCCCGGGTTCATACATGGTCATCGAAGCTTTTAACCTTGTCGCCGAAAAGTCGGCCACCACCCTGAGCTGTTGTTTGTTGTTCAGTTTAGCCATGCCTTCCGTAAATACTCCATAAGTCAGACTGGTACCGGGCATATCCATGTGCATCGGTACATTGGGACGGTGGGTGTCATCCATATAATGGCGAACCTGGTTGGCATATAATTTAGCTGACCATTGATAGAGCCGTTGTCCCGGGTTTTCCTGTTGCAGGCTGACTGAACCGATCCGGGCTACCGCATAACCTACATCCATGAGTAAGGCCGGATAGCCGATATTCCAGCCATTATCGCCAATGTAATCAGCCTTGATACTGTTGTATTGATTCAGCTGATATTTTGCCGAAAAAGAATAGTTTACTTTTTCATATTGTGAAAAAGCGATTCGTTCCCCGCCACCACTCCGGTAGTCACTGCTTTTACGCCAGGTGGCCGTTCCACGTAAGGACCATTTGCCGGTTCCGTAGTTGAGTTGCATTGACTCATAAAAGTTTTTGGCGGCTGACTGAAAACCAGTGCTGATCGTTCCGCTGAATCTATTTGGGGTATGGCAAGAAGGGGTAGCCGTTTTCAGGTTCAATGTGCCTCCGATGGCTGACCCATTTATGAAACCATTTGTACCGGTTTGCAGTTGTAGTTGTTCCAGATTGATTGGTTCAATATATATCGTGGCCGGATCCATCTTGTCGGTACAGGCACCATGGATACGCATTCCATCTACGAGCACATTGATCTGTCCGCCGGATAAAGAACGGATCGCCGGTTCCATACCATAAGTACCACGGCGTATAAGTGACATTTCAGGAAGACGGGATAGAATATCTTCAAGACCTGCAGACTGGTTGCTCCGGTAAAACTGAAGCATCCGTTGCTGATCACTGCGTGTTTTCGTGCTTACCAGTACTTCGCTGAGCAGAATACTTCGGGTACTGTCTGCCGACAGACTGTTATTATTGTTTTGAGCCAAACCGGGCAGGTAACTGCCCAGCAGGAGCAGAAAAAAAAATGACTTCATGATTATATTTTTAAAAGCAGGCGGGAGAACCCGCCCGCCATTTTATGAACTGCTAAAATTCAACATCGAAGTACTGGGTCGTATCGGCCACATTGCTGCCGGACATAAAATCCAGGTTCAGCCGCCACAAACCAGTCATGGTAAAATTCACCTTGCCTTTATAATGGCCATTGGCCACATGCGTCGGATTTACATTATTGGGTGAGCCATGACCCATCGTGGGCATTTCGGGTGTAACAGCAACGGTGAGACTGCTGTCTGCAGGCCAGCTCATCATGGATGCCTTTTTATATATGGCGATTTCCAGATCATTGATACCCACTTTTGAATTGGCAGACGTAGGACTGATCAGGGAAATAAAGTATTTCGCCCCATTATGTGTGGCTGTAAATGACTTTTGTTTTGAAGTGGCCGGTTCCGCAACGGTAATTGGAAGGGTAATGGAACCTTCTTTGTCATTGGCATGATTGTGCACTTCAATTTCCAGTGTCCAGCTGCCGCCCATCGAGGACATAATAAAAGTGACACTGCAGGGGAACAGGTAATTAACTGCATCGGTAGAAGCCGGATTTTCATAGGGGGCGGAGTGTTGCATCATCCCCATATCCATCATCGGAGTCAAATGAATATGCGCATCATCCAGCCGTTTGCCGGTAATGGAGTCATAAAGGGCCAGGTAAAATTTAGTATATCCCGTGGTAAGCGAAGTCTCTTTCGTGTATACTTCAACTTTAGCACCGGCACCTATGGCGTAGCCTTCAGAGATCTTGGTCAGTCCGGCGGTAGGATTTTGTGCTGTTTTATCTTTTGAACAGGCGGATAGGAAAACGATGATACAGAGGACCGCAAAGGATAATAGCAGGTATAGTATTTTCTTCATAATTCAAGATTGATTAAGTTAAGGAATAGTATAGAGGGATAACTGCTGCGGGGCAACAGGATCAGCATGCAATAAATGAACGGCGTATGTATCAGGCAGACAGCGGCGGACGGAAAAGGGAATTGCTGTGGAGATAGCTGTACCGGATGGTATAGGATGACTGGTGTTTTATCCTTGATTCAGGCATTCCCAGTTCTACGTAATTATTCAAAAGGGTATAAGGGCTTCCTTCCAGCAGTTGTTTTACCTGGAGCGGGGCGTTTTCATCCTGGTGCTGACCCGCTTCCTTCATTTTCATGCTGAGAAAACATTTTCCATCACATTTCAGTTCCGGCCGGTTTTTATTGATACAATGCTCGCTGGCGATGGCTTTCCGGTTGGCATAAAACCATACTGTGAAACCCGATGTATAGAAGGTTTGCAGGGTGAAGATCAGTAGTAATATGAAAGCGATCCCTTTTTTCACAGGTGCAAATATAGGGAGGCCAGGGGAATAGAGGAATTGATGAATATCAGGAACGGAGATGATAAAAGACATAGGGGTCTTTTTTAGGGTTGAAAAGTTAATAAGTTAACAAGTTGACAAGGACGTGTACTAAGAAGCCCCCTTATCAACTTGTTAACTTATCAACCTGTCAACTACTTACTTAGTCAACTTATAATCACTTATATTAACTAGCTCCCCACAGAACGAGTATTCCGTCTCATCATTACTACTCACCACAATAAGCCGGTCCTTGCCATAATCGCTGATCAGCGAAAGGTAAAGTGAAATACCTGCCGCATCGAGGTTGGTGCAGGGTTCATCCAGTAATACGATGGAGGTATCTGAGAGAATGCATTGAGCGAGTTTAACCCGTTGTTTCATGCCCGAGGAATAATTCCTGATTTGTTTATGAATGGCTTTCTCCAATCCGATCCGTGCAATGATATCATTGGCACTCAGTCCGGGTAGAAAAGGTTTGAAACCCTGGTGAAAAGCAAGGAACTCCTGCAGGGTCATTTCCTCAATGAGTTCAAGATAAGGGGCACAGATGGAGACATGGCTATAGATCATTTCAGGATCGAGCTTTTTTCCGTCCAGGTGCCAGTCAATACTTCCTTCGTTAATAAGCATCGATCCGCTTAACGCTTGTAAAAGGGTGCTTTTCCCGGATCCGTTAGGACCGGTGATGGCATAGGCCTTGCCTGAAGTAAACTGGTAAGTGAAATGACGGTAGATCCAGTCACGGTTGAAACGCTTTCCGGCCTCAGATAGGGAGATCGTCATCATTGCTGCCTTTGGTGAAGCGTTTGATAATGCCCCGGCCGCTTTCCCGGATAAAAGTAACGATCTCATCGCGTTCATCGGTAGCCGGCATTTCTTCTTCCAGGTACTCAATAGCCTGGCTGGTATTCATGCCCTTATTATATAATACGCGGTAGATATCGAGGATATGATTGATCCGTTCTACATTGAACCCCCGGCGTTTCAGACCGATGGAGTTTACCCCGGCATAACTAAGTGGCGTACGTCCGGCCTTGATATAAGGAGGTACATCTTTACCCACCAGTGAACCACCGCTGATAAAAGAATGAGCTCCGATCTTTACAAACTGGTGTACAGCGCACATGCCACCGATAATCGCCCAGTCGCCAATGGTCACGTGACCAGCTACCTGGGTATTATTACTGGTAATACAATTATCGCCTACAAAACAGTCATGGGCAAAATGGCAATACGCCATAATCAGGCAGTTTTTCCCGATCATCGTCTTTTCCCGGTCCTTGGTACCCCGGTTGATGGTTACAAACTCCCGGATAGTGGTACCATCACCTATATATACATTGGAATATTCTCCCTGGAATTTCAGGTCCTGCGGAATGGCCGCAATAACCGCTCCGGGGAAAATCCGGCAGTTTTTGCCAATCCGTGCACCTTCCATAATGGTTACATTGGAACCAATCCAGGTGCCATCGCCGATCTCTACATCCTGGTGAATGACCGTAAACGGATCGATTTTCACATTGGTGGCCAGCCGGGCGTTGGGGTGTATATATGTATGAGGATGAATCATTCAGCAATAGTTCCGCCAGTAGCGGACGGGCAAAGTTAGCTTTTAGCGGCTAAAACAGAAGTTTTTTTACGCATATATTGTTAAAAATCAGTACCTGATCAGGATCAGCCGGTGTTACACCATCAATATCCTCAGGAAGCAGTAAATTTGCACTTTAATGCATACACCTCCGGACATATTAACCCTGGCCTACAAGCAAAACCTGATGCAGGACGAGTTTTCGATGCTTCAGGAGCGGGAGCAACAGATTCCCGGTTCGGTCCAGTATGCTATCCAACGCTATCGCCGTCATCCCCAGTGGAATATGGAAGATACCGGTATGTTGGTGTATCATTATACAAAAGCAGCTCCGAAGGAAAATTACCTGGAGTTGAAATTCTGTGTAAGCGGGAATGTGTATTGCCGGAAAAAAGACACAGAATGTGATCTCTGTCAGTTCAATGCCTCCAAATCCTGTATGGAAAGAGTAGAAAGTATTGATGTGGTAAGTTTTCGGTTCAGTCCCACACACCTGAGCCAGTTTGTAAAACCCCGAAAGGGCAATGCTGCTCTGACAGAGAATATCCTCGGTTTTAAACACAATTCATCCTTTACAAAAATTCTCCCGCTTTGCGGCAAGACCCGCATGGTATTGGAAGGAGTGTTGAATCATACATACAGCGACAGTCTCGAGAATATCTATATCAATGCACAAACCCAGATGCTGTTACTCTATTCACTGGATTGCATGCTGGGCGAAAAAGAAATTGATGTGATCAGCTGCAAATTTCTGGCGAATGAAGCTGACCGGGAAAAAATTGTCAAAGCCCGCGAAATCCTCATCCAGCATATTGGTGAACCCATCACTATTAAAGAACTCAGCCGTAAAGTGGCTATCAATGAATGTTACCTGAAAAAAGGGTTCAAGGAATTATTTGGAACTACCGTGTTTGATTTTTATCAAAGTCAGCGGATGGAACACGCCAAATACCTGCTCTATGAGAAGGGTTTAAGTGTAACGGAAGTATCCATGATGCTGGGCTACTCTTCAATATCTCACTTCTCCACGGCCTTTAAAAAGCATACAGGCCTTAAACCTTGTGAACTTTTACTTAGATAAGTAAGGGACTATTCACGAATGGTTATTCGTTAAACCCGTTATAAACTGCGGCTAGTACTTATTTTTAAGCAATAAGATTTATGTGACAGGCGTTACGCATCATATGGCATCATTTTTGGATATATGATTGTCACGAATGCGTAAAAAACTGGCGATACTCCTGATTAGTCTGCATCTCTTTGGAAATACCGAAGCGGGTCAGGTATTTAAATTACCGCAATTATTCACCCATTATACTGAGCATAAACAGCTTGACCATTCACTTGGATTTATTGAATTTCTGTTAATGCATTATGGCGGAGACGATGGCACGGATACTGACAATGATCAGGATCAACAATTGCCCTGTCATAATATTCATCATACTACTGTTTGCATTGCTTATTCTCCCATGACAAAGGCAATGCCCATCAATGATATTTACTTATGGGAAACCCGGTCTTACCGTTCACATTTATCCGGCCCTATTCCTGACTTACCATTACCCGTTTTATTACAACCACCGGGATTGTAAGCATCACCGCTTCCTTTCACCTTACACTTTTTCGTACGATCAGGTTACATACAGTTATCTGTAGCTGACTAAGTCTGCATTGCTGTTAATGACCGGTATCTGTACCCATTTTTTTAAATCAAATCAACGATTATGAAACGCAAATTCATTTATGCAATCGGATTGCTGAGTGCCGGCCTGTTTATCCTCAACGCCTGTCAGCATGAAATTCTTTATCCCGGAAATGGCGGCGGTGGCACCGGTGGTGGTGGAACCGGTGGTACAGGCGGTGGAGGTACCGGTGCTGTCAATACCTGCAGTCCGGATACGGTCTATTTTGTCAATGATATTATGCCCCTGATTTCCTCCAACTGTACCATGAGCGGATGCCATGATGCCATCACGCATGCGGACGGCGTGGATCTGACATCATATACAAAGATCATGCGTTATGTATCCGCTGGCAATGCTTCCGGTAGTAAACTGTACAAAGAGATCATAAAAACAGGTAGTGAACGGATGCCCCCGCCTCCGATGCCGGCATTTACCACGGCACAGAAAACCATGGTACAGAAATGGATCAACCAGGGTGCGAAGAACAACAGTTGTGCGGGTCGTTGTGATACCGCCACATTCACTTATAGCGGTGCTATTAAACCCATGATGGATGCAAAATGTACCGGTTGCCATAATCCGGGTAACCTGGGAGGCAATATTGATGTGTCTACACATGCCGCGCTGAAAGTTATCGCGTTGAATGGAAAATTATATGGCTCCGTGGCACATCAGCCAGCTTTTTCTGCCATGCCAAAAGGTGCAGCAAAAATGTCTGATTGTGAAATTACCCAGGTACAAAAATGGATCACAGCCGGCTCACTCAACAATTAAAATGAACAGCATGAAAATGAAACTATCTCTTACAGCATTAATCATCGGAACCATGGTAATGATCAGTTCCTGCTATTACGATAAGGCAGATTTGTTATATAGTGGCAATGCCGGCCCCTGTACAGATTCTGCCGGCACGGTTTCCTATGCACAAAAAGTAGTGCCGCTGCTGCAGCAATATTGTTACAGCTGTCATACCGGTAATTTTCCTTCCGGTAATCAGCTCATGGGGACGTATACATCGGACAAGGCAATGGCCATGAACGGAATGCTATATGGTACCATCGCCCATTCGGCCGGTTATTCACCCATGCCACAGGGTATGGCAAAAATGACGAATTGCCAGATCGCCGTTATTAAAAAATGGATCGATAGCGGTACGCTGAATAATTAACTAAATCACCCTTCGACACGCTCTCCGCATATGACGGGACAAGCAGGATGGCAACACCACTTGTCATGGTGAGCCTGCCGAACCACAAAACACCATCATACAATGAAACGTAAAAAAATAATCATCTGGACGATCGTCATCTTGCTCATCGCAGGTGCAGGTGGCGGCTACTATGCTTACAGTGAATATAACCGCAAGCAAAAAGATACCGCTGATCTCAAAGCCGATTTTACGGCACCGGCCACTGCTTTGCTGGATGAATACATGAAAGATGAAAAAACAGCGAATGCAAAATACTTCGGCAAAGTGCTGAAGATTGACGGACTGGTGAAAGACCTGATTAAGGATGACAAAGGATATTATTCAGTAGTACTGGGCGATACGGCATCGATGTCGTCGGTCCGGTTCAGCATGGACAGTATTCATAATGCACAGGCCGCAACGCTGGTAAAAGGATCAAAAGCGGTATTAAAAGGAATTTGTACCGGCTATAACGCGGATGAAATGCTCGGTTCAGATCTGATCCTGAACAGGGCCGTACTTGAAAAGAACTAAAAACATACAAACAACACCTAAATCATGAACATGAAACAGTATTTTTTAATGGCAACAGCGGCACTGCTGCTGACCATGACCACTTCAGCGCAGAAATATTTTACCAAGACAGGCCGTATCACATTTGATGCGACCACCTCTTCTTCGCCTGAGAAAATTGAAGGCGTGAACAAGACCGCCACCTGTGTCCTGGATACAAAATCCGGTGCTATGCAGTTTGCGGTGCTGATGAAAGGCTTCCTCTTCGAAAGAGCACTGATGGAAGAACACTTCAATGAAAACTATGTGGAGAGTAATAAATTTCCCAAAGCAGAATTTAAAGGCAGCATCAGTAATAATGACGCCGTGAATTACAGCAAGGACGGCACCTATACCGTAACCGTTAAAGGAAAACTGACCATGCACGGGGTGACAAAGGATGTCGAAACAACCGGTAAGCTAACCGTTACTGGCGGGAAAATTCAGGCAGTGGCTTCCTTTAATGCGATGCTTTCAGATTATAGCGTGTCCATACCCGGGCTGGTGGCAGACAAAGTAGCAAAAACAGCCAAAATTGATGTGGTCTGTTCCCTGGAGCCTTTAAAATAATTAAACGAATAATACTATTCACTATGAATAAGCTGGTACAAGGCCTCCTGGGACACACCCTCCTTTTCGGCTCTACGAACCTGTTAGCACAAGATGAGGATATGCTCAAACTCCTGGGGGAAGAAAAACCCAAGAAAGAGCGTATTAAATATGCATTCAAATCACCCCGGGTCATCAACGGACATTCCATGGAATTTCTGAACCCGGGTACCATGGACTTCCGGATCCTGCACCGCTTTGGTCAGCTGGATAAAGGGTATAAAAATTTTTTCGGGCTCGACCAGGCCAGTATGCGTATGGGATTTGATTTCGGG
>Ga0116158_10003237_pt1 | contig 14162 bp, 5 predicted proteins | sample AD_UKC052_MetaG_FD_89883 | JGI IMG/M metagenome (GOLD analysis project Ga0116158, IMG submission 89883) | Active sludge microbial communities of municipal wastewater-treating anaerobic digesters from USA - AD_UKC052_MetaG | ecosystem: Engineered > Bioreactor > Anaerobic > Digestate | place: USA... | reverse complement strand
CGCCTTGCGTTCGTGGAGTTACGCGTGCGATTCATTGGGGAGATCCGACGGCAGGACTTGGTGTCACGTTTTGGCATCCAGTCCGCCGCCGCCACTAGGGATTTGGCCCTGTACAAAGAACTGGCCGCCGGCAACATCGACTACGATTCCAAGGGCAAGTCCTATGTCCTTGGCTCAGACTTCCACCCGGTCTTCGACTTCCCGCCCGACCGTGTCCTATCTTGGTTAACCCAAGGGTTCGGCGACGGGGAGCCGATTCGGCTCAAGGCATGGATAACCAGTGAAACGCCGTCGCGGCTGACCCAGCCTGATCTGGATGTGCTCGCTTCCGTAACCAGAGCAATCCATCAGGAATGTCCGCTGGCAATCGAATATCACTCAATCACCAGTGGGCGTACCGAACGAGAGATTGTTCCTTTTGCACTGCTCGATAACGGATCGAGGTGGCACGTCCGCGCTTTTGACAGAAAGAGCCTGGAATTCCGTGATTTCGTCATTACCCGGCTCAAGAATTCGGTCGTGATGAAAGGCGCGCAGGTTCAGCCGCAGGAGCGAAGCGACCAGGATATTCAGTGGACTCGTATCGTTGAACTGGAATTAGTGCCACACCCAGACCAGCCCCGTCCTGAAATCACGGAGATGGACTACAGCATGGACCGCGGTGTCCTGCGTATGAAACTGCGTGCCGCCACAGCCGGTTATATCCTGCGCCAGTGGAGCGTGGACTGCTCACCGGATCACAGCCTGCGCGGCCGTGAGTATCGGTTATGGCTGAAGGATCACTTGGCGCTTTATGGCGTTAAGAATGCGGTATTGGCACCTGGATACCATGCACCGAGTGCATCGCAAGCTGCTGACAAAAATGATGCGCTCAAAGATTTGCAATTTGACTGATGCTGACCACCATGAAAATCCATGAATCTCAGCCAAATAAACATAATGATTGGAAAGTGTGATGGCTACTTTGCCCTCGATTTTTGAAACCTGCACCCCACGCGCTGAAATCCTGGCGGGGACGTTGCCTGATGCCATCTTTGCTGCAGATTTGTGGGACGTCCTCACCGATCGCGCGCACCAGGACTACTCGGATCCCAAGCGCTTTTTCGCAGGCACTTATCCAACAGATAACCTGAAACTGTTGCTGAAGGATGTTGCCGAGCGCTTGTCTGGTGTTGAAGGAGGCAACCCCGTCTTTCGTCTGGAGACGGGCTTTGGTGGAGGGAAGACACACAGTCTGATCGGTGCCACCCACCTTGCGAAGCATGGCAGTGAATTGGCCAGTGACCTGGCCGATTGGGGCATCCGCTCTTTTCCTGTCCCAGGTGATACGAAGGTTGCCGCATTCGTCGGGGAAAACTCCGATCCTTTGCGCGGTGTGACACTTGCGATTGATGGACAACAAGCAGTCGCCTTTACGCCGTGGGGGCAGATTGCCCTGATGGCGGGCGGAATGGCGGGTTACGAAGAAGTAAAAGAGCACGATGTCGCTGGCATCGCACCCTCACGCGAAGCGCTCGAAAAGTCCTTAGGTAGCGGCCCCAGACTCATCCTCATCGATGAGTTGGTCTTGTACATGGCCAAATGCGCTGCCCTTCCTGAAGATCAGCAGAGGCGGCAAATAAACGGCCAGTGGCCGACTTTCTTCCAGACGTTGTTTAGCGTTGCTGCCCGACGCCCCGGTACGGTGGTAATCCTGACCCTGCCATCGGAGAGGGATGCAAACCGCCGGTTGACTTCCGAACTGAAACAGCACCTACCTTCCATCTTGGAGGTGGTCAATGAAATGGAACAGTCATCAGCACGCCAGGCCCGCAACTTGACGCCAACCCAATCGACAGAACGTGCGGCCGTGATGGCCCGACGTTTATTCGACAACGTCGACTCAGGAATGGCTGCAACGGTCGCAAATGCATTCGTCCACTATTACGAGGAGCAGAAAACGGCTGGAGTTGTTATCGATAGCCGGGCGTTCGATACCGGTTATGCGGAGCAAATTCGAGTTGGTTACCCGTTCCATCCTGAGTTTATTCGACTCTTTGCCGAGCGTCTGGCCGATATCCCTGAGTTCCAGGCTACCCGTGGTGCGCTGCGCTTGGTTGCTCGCACAGTCGCTGCTGCGTGGGCCAACAAACGACAGTTGCGGGACACCCCGCTGCTTCAACCCCAGCATGTCGACCTCAACCGCACGGAAATCCGGGATGAGGTACTAGCTCGACTTGGTCGCGGAGCCTTTGAACGTGGTCTGGAAGTAGACGTGATGCGCCCCGAGGGCGGCACTCATGCCAACAACGTCGAAGCTGGTTGGCCGTGGAAGGCTGCGACAGAGTCTGCCCAAGTTGTATTCCTGCACAGTTTGCCGGAAGGGTCACGCGGTCTAGTGCCACCTGAGGTCGCTCTAGCTGTTGGGCGACCTGGCATTGATCTGCAATACGTATCCACTGCCCTGGAACAAACGGAGAAACGCGCTTGGTACATGCGACGCGAGGGGGAGCACTATCTGTTCCGGACACGCGCATCAGTCAACAAGCGCTACCAGGAGCGACTGGGAGATCTTCAATCTCATCCTGGTGAAATTCGCGAAACGCTAGATCAGTGGGTGCAGGACGTTTTCACGGGCTTCCGCGACCTGCAAGTCGTCTTATTCCCGCAGGATCACACAGCCATCACCGACCAGGCAGACCGTATCCGGCTCGCTGTCATCCACTACGACAAGGAGTGCGGTGCCGTTGGGGGTGGTGATCGCTTGAACTTCGCCAGAAAACTGTTTTCAACCACCGGCGTCAATGAAAGTCCGCGTCGTTACCGTAACAACCTGATGTTCCTCTTGGCCGAGTCCTCGCGTGTTGCAGGCTTGAAGGACGCGGTGCGCAGTCTGATCGCGTGGGAACGGGTACGCAAAGATATCGAGGAAGAAGAGAAGGCAATGGCCCAAGCGTCAGGGGCTGACTTCCGGACACTTCGAGACCAGGCTCGTCGCGGCGCTACTGGTGTGCCTGCTGAGTTTTTGGCTCTTGAGAGTGATCTCGGTGAGGTACTTGAGAAGCTGGGTCCTCAGGAACTAAATGTGCGCTCCAAATTGCTTGAAGCCTACCGCATCATTTCTTTTCCTAAAGGGCATGGCGACGCGGACGACTTGTTCGCAGGCGGTGGCGGCGGCCCAATCCTGGAGTGCTATCGCGTCGACTTCGGTGAAGTACCCGATGGGCACAGGCAAGCGCGCCGTAGCGTGCGCGAGGCAGTAGAGGAACGGCCCATCTTGCAATGCTTGCGTCAGTACCAAAAGCTGGTTCCTGAGGCAACACCAGACAATGCTATTGTCCTCGCCCCGGCAATTGTCAAGCGCGAGCCGTTGTGGAAATCGGGGGAAAAGAAGATAACCACTGAAGAGGTATGGGATCGCATTCGCCGCGAACCAGATCTGCCGATGGTGCTGCGCCAGACCGATCTACTGCCTACGTTCCGCGCAGGCTTGGCCATCGAGCCAGATGGCCTCTGGCTTTATTACAACCAGGCTGAAAAACGTGTGTACGGCAAAGACGGTGTCACTGCCGTGTCGCCGGTGATTGCCGCAAATCAGTACTTGTACGACCCCGTAGCAGCCGTGAACGACTGCATCATTCCAGTGGTTGGACTGACTGCTGATCGCGTTTGGCAGCAACTGTGGTTGCGAGATGGGAGCGAACATGCTCCATCCACCAATACGCTCCAGCTGGCAGAAGCAATCAAACAGTCTGCGCACTTCCCGGTTCTGCCCGAACGATCGGTCCTGTGGCAAGCACTTCAGGAAGGCGCTCGCGAAAACCGCTGGGTGCTTTACCTTCGTGGCGGCAACATAGCCATCGGCGCACAAGAGATGGGTGAGTGGCCCAATCTTCCCCGCATCGATGAAACCACAGAGCTTTGGTCCTACCCGGCAGCGCTGGATGCGGGCATCTACCCGAGAGCAAAACGGGGTGCCACCGAAACTGAAAACCCGATTTCAGCCGCAGCGGTCAAGACCTCCGGCTGGCCGTCAGGTACCGCCCAGGTGACCAGTGAGGACCTTGAGCGTTTTGCGCGCAACATCTGGCCTGGTTTGAGTCGCACTGCTTTCCAGGAGGTTGTTCGCGAAGGCGTCTCCCAGCGTCTTTGGGGCGTTTGGAAAACCGGGGCCGACGAAACTTTCCATGTTGCACAGGATTCCCCTCCACCTTATTGGGTCGGCAATGATTGCGTGCTCGTCGATCTCGATGCCGATCTTGCCAACCAGCTCGACAGCCTGCGACCAGGTCGAGGCCCGCAACCAGTGGAAGCATCGGATACCCCCCGGCAGGCTTTGACGCACGCTTGGGATAGCTTGGGCAGCTTCCCGGGCATCCGCTTGGCACGCCTGGAACTCACCGTGAACTCGCGAGAAGCCCTCGACAACACACTTCGTGCTACCTGGGCCGATCGTCCAACCAATGCCAAGACTTTCACTGCACTGTCCGCCAATGGGCAGCGAGAAATCGATGGCACGCGGGAAAGCGTCAGCCTGAGTTTCGAGGGACGCTTTGAAGAGGTGGCCACCTTGCTTTCCCCCATCTGGCCATTCCAGCGCAGTGGCGATCTGGACGTAACGGTGACGGTTTCGCTTTCATTTGATCCACCGGTCGCTCTTTCTGACCCAGCATTGGACACCTACCGCACGGCGGTGATGAATGCAAACCAGGGGATGTTGCACCTGCGTGCAATCCCGGCTCGCAAACGTGGAGCCGCCTGATGGAACGCTTCCGCCTCCGCGTAAGAAATGAAACCAAGCGTGGCGATATCTGGGAATTGCACCTTTTTCCAGATCAGCCTCACCGCATTTTGCGAGAAGCCGATGCACGAACCTTGGGCTCGGCATCTAGCCCGGAGGCCATCTTATGGCTCCGCAAGCTGGCCAAACCCTATCTGGAACATGCACGCGACCAAACGGGCAATCCCTCTTCGATCGATTCGGAGGAGTTTGGTCCCCGAGCCGAACCGCGCTGGATCGAGCACGAAGACGGCATGCGTTTGGCGCTGGCCTTCTCCAGCGCCCGCTGGTTGGTAACCGGACGTCAACGAACCATGTTCCGCGACGGCCTTTACGCGCTGCCGTCTGAGGTAGTCTTGTATTGGTTTACCTTGTGCTTCTATGGTTATCGCCAAGCTGCTGGTAGGGCCGCCCTTCGAGTCTTGCTGGCATATGACGAAGTGGCTGACGACGCCAGCCCCGTATCTCGCCGCAAGAAGGGTGCGAAGACGGATGCGCCTTCAGCATCGCTGTTTGCCGCAGATATTGCGGGCGAACCAACTCAAAACAACGAATAAACCGGACAAGTAATGACCGAATACCGAAAAACCAAACCATCGTTTCTTGAGGCAGGCTTGCCGTGCGCGTCGCTTTCTGCCGAATGTCAGCGTGACAACAACGCACGTCAACGCCCGCCGCAAAACCGTCTTCACATTTGGTGGGCACGCCGGCCACCTACAGTCTGCCGTGCAGCAATTTTGGCCGCTTTACTGCCTTATGACACTGTGCTTTCTGATGAAATTTTGCCGGAGAGTGTTGGTGAGCCACTACTCGGGGAGTTGGATGATTTGCCGGCAAAGCTCCGCGTTCATCGAGCTTTTTTCCAACGGCTGCTTGATGAGGTCGGGCCTACACAGCTAACCAATGAGCACAATAGTTTTCTCAGAGGACTTGGGATTAAAGGCGACTCACATCGTGCATATCGCAGAATGGCTGCGAGAGAAGATTACTTGATTGGAAGTACGCCAATTCTTCTTCCTATGTCATGGACCTATAGGCATCCACCCGCATTGACTGTCCCCCCGAGCTCAATAGTTCTGGAGGCGCTTCATCAGAAGGGCAGGGAGATGCTTGGTCTGGCTCCAGATGAACCATTAACTGTCTTGGATTTTATGAGCGGTGGTGGAACCATTCCGTTGGAGGCGCTACGCCATGGCTATAAGGTTTACGCCAACGACTTGAACCCCGTTGCTAGCCTTGTGCTCCGGTCAACTCTTGAGTATCCAGCGCGATTTGGAACTTCTTTGGTACCCAAGATCGAAGCGTATGCAAAAGTTGTCGAACGACAAGTTCGAGAGAGACTGCTTCCGTTCTTCCCGACGGAATCAGGGGCGACATGGTGGAGTGATGAAGAGGCCAATGCCGCTGCACAATTCCGCAGTGCAAATGTCACCAAGCGAGAGGCAGCTAGCCGCGATTCGACAAAAAATTGTTACTTGTGGTCGAGGGTTGTTCCGTGCTCTAAGTGCGATCTGAATATTCCGATTTCGACCAACTTCCACGTCGTCACCAAGAAGGGCAAACCGGAAGCCTCGATTGCTGCCTTCCCTGAGGTTCCAAGCCGAGAAAAAGGTAACGATTGCACGTTCCGTATCGTCAAACCTAACGAGTGGGTTGAATGTCGTTGGCCGAAGCCCGACTTTACGCACTGGCATCCACGTGATACGACTACCTTCAAGGACGGCAAAGCTATCTGCCCGCGATGCGGTCACGTTATGAGTGGTGACGAAGTGAAAGAGCTGGCTCGCTCTCAAGAGGCCGGTTTGCACTCACAAATCTATGCAATCTGCTCCAAGGTTCCAGTCAAGCTGACGTACCGCAACGGCGAGGAAAAGGTTCGCTACATGTGGCGCTTCCGTGCACCGACAGACACAGACTTGGCTGCAGTATCGGCCGCCGAGACTGAGCTGGCACGGCTGCTGCCAAGATGGCAGGCATTGGGCTTGGTTCCGGATGAAGAAATTCAGGAAGGCGACAAGACCAAAGAGCCACGCAATATGGGGCTGACTCGCTGGCGTGATCTTTTTCTGGCCAGGCAACAACTAACCAATGGGGTGGTGCTGGAAGAGATTCGCGCAGTACAAGCACGGGTCCGACAGGAATTGCTAGTGGAGGAAGCAGAGGCGGTGAATGTTTACCTGGCCTTCATTCTTTCCAAGGTCGTTAACTACAACTCCGTTAACACCTTCTGGCATTACGGTCGTAAGACGGTAGCGCAGACTTTTTCGCGTCATGACCTCGCTTTTCGCCCGGCATTCTGCGAATTTGAAGGAGCACGGGAAACCGTGATGTGGGGTGTTAACCAAGTTGTCGATGCTTACGAGTCGATCGCGGCCATGATTCACGGCGGCGAGGTGCTGCTTAGCGGTGGTGATGAAGAAGGTGGAGATGATGAGGTTGACGAGTCGGCCGCTGACGAAGCGAATGAGGAAAACGACGATGCTGCAGAAGTCTTTAGTCCGCATCAAGCGATTGCACTCCGGCCGGAAATCATCGTCCCCACCGTCACGAATGAGGACGCCGCAGCACTCTCTGTTCCGGGGCCTGGTTCGGTCCACCTGATCTGCGTTGACCCGCCGTATTACAACAACGTCCAATACTCCGAGCTTTCCAACTTTTTCTACGTTTGGCTCAAGCGTGCTCTGGCCGACGAACCAGGCTTGGCCCATCTGTTCAGGGAGCCCTTGGCAGAAACTAACCGGGAAGCCGTGGCCAACGCAGCTCGCTGGGCGCGCGAAGCAGCCCGAGAGCAAGAGGCTTGGCAGCAGCGTTATGACCAGGAGTTTCATCGCCTGCGTGCTTTGAAGGTGAAAGTGACGGAAGCGAAGACCTTGGCTACAGACGCTGCGGGCGTGAAGCCGTTGAGTGCGAAGGATCGTGCTGATCGCTTCTACGAAGACAAGATGGCGCAGGTGTTCCGTCGGGCGCGCCTGCTGCTGCATTCTGCGGGACGCATGGTGGTGATGTTCAACCACAAGGAAACCTATGCCTGGCGCGGATCAACGCCATACCAAGTGCGCGCCGGCTTTGAAATTCGCAGCTCTGTGCCGATTCATACCGAAGCAGAGTCGAGCCTCAATATTCGTGGTCTTGATGCTGCTCGCAGTACGGTTCTGCTGATGTGCGTGCCTCGTGAAGAACGCGAACAGGCAGCAGGGAATTGGGCTACGGTGCAGTCTCGCGTGGCGCAACTGGCTCGCGGCGCTGCCCAGCGTTTCCAGGCACAGGGGCTGTCAGGGACCGATCTGTATCTGTCAGCGCTGGGCCCTGCCATTGGCGAAGTGGCCCGCAATTGGCCAGTCACGGATTTTGCCGGCCGCGAGGTGGATCTGGAGGTTGCGCTGAACGAATCTTACCGGGCCGTGGGGCAGTGGCGCTTGGAGCAGATTCTGGAAGAGCTGACTCAAAAAGCGGAGTTCTCCGAAGCGGCTGCAGGCTTTGCTGCCAGCAGTGCCGATCGCGACTCTCAGACACTGTGGCTGTGGCTGGATACGTTCCAAGGTGAAACTGCCCAGAGCGACGATGTGCGGAAGCTGGCCAAGTCGCTGAACGTAGATCCTGACGACTTTAAGCGTATGGGATTGCTTGAAATCAGCAAGGATTTGTTTATCCTGCGTCCGCCTTCCGAAACCGATCTCAAGTTGCTGTCGAGGCGATTGGCTGGCGCCGATTTACCCCGAGGCCGGGCAGCCCGTGAGGCCGACGTCTGGGAGGAGCGCGTGTTCCCAGGCTTCCACGTTGCTGCCGTCTGGAACGCAATAGCTCTGATGGGCGGCGTAGAAGACGTCGCTGCGCGTGGGCCCGAGGCTGTTCGACGTTGGTTGAATGCTTCGGGCTACGGCTCTCAGCGCGAGTTCTTTGGCGCGTTTACAGTAACGCTCGATCTGTTGGAGCACATTTTCGGCAAGCGCTCTACAGGGCCATGGCACGAAACAGTCTGTCAGGCGCGCAGGGCATGGGATCTTGTTCTGAAGAACTGGCAGATTTGAACCGATGAGCTTCCCAGACCTGACGCAACTGAACCGCCGTTACTCCGGCCAGGCTGGCTCTTTGGTCCGGGACTTCTTTGTTCCGACGCTCTCACAGGCCATTCGATATGACCGCCAAGCGGGTTACTTTGATTCCGCCAGCTTGGTTCAGATGGCTGAAGGGCTTGCTGCACTTATCCAGAACGCACAGCAGTCTCCCAAACGACCAGTCATTCGCGTCATCGCCGGGGCCACATGGTCCGAAGCCGATGTGGATGCCTACGGCAGAGGCAAATCGTCGCTCGCCGAGTCGTTAGGTGCATCGTTACTGCAGCGGTTTTCTCCTAGCGACGAAGAGTGCGTGCGTCTTGGATTGCCAAAAGGGTGGAGGCCAGAAGCGGACCAGATTGCCAGTCATCGGCTGGGAACCATGGCTTGGCTTGTCGCTTCAGGCTTACTGGAAGTGCGGGTGGCTTTGCCCCTCGATGCCGCTGGACGCCCTTATTTGCCTGGACGACAGGGCGCGCTCTATCACCCGAAGTCGGGTGTCCTCTATGACCGTGAGGGTTACCGGATTTCCTTCCAGGGATCGGTAAATGAAACCGGTGCGGCGTGGGCGCGCAACCGTGAAAAATTTGAAGTTAAGCGTTCATGGTTTTCAGCACAAGATGCAGAAGACATCGAGGCCGAGGAACAAGAGTTTGAGACGATTTGGAATGGTCACGACTCACAATTACTTGTGCTGCCTTTGCCACGCGCCGTGAAAGAGCGTCTACTTGAATTCACACCCAGTGATGGCCCTCCACGACGAGACCCGCTGGAGCCGGTAACACCCAATCTCAGTGAAGAAGACCGCAGCAACGCTCAACGCCTACTGGATGCGCCCCGACAACCAGAGAACGACCATCTCTTGCTCTCTCCCTTGTGGTCGGATGGCGACCCGTTCCGTCCCTTTCCGCATCAAGATAGGGTGTATCAGCGCGCAAGCGCGGAATACCCGAGATCCTTTCTGTTCTGTGATGAAGTTGGTCTTGGCAAGACCATCGAAGGGGGCCTGGCACTCCGGAAACTGTTATTGCACGGACGGGTGTCACGCGTTCTCCTGATTGTTCCTCGCTCATTGGTCCGTCAATGGATGGAGGAGCTGCGGGAGAAACTGGCCCTGACTGGGTGGTTTTACGACGGACGATCATTGCACGATGTGGCTGGACGTCAACGCGAGGTCACAAACCCACTGGCTGAGCCAGGAATCATCGTGACTTCACGGCACCTGATCTCTCGGTCTGATCGAAGATCTGAGGTGTTAGCTGCGCCCCCTTGGGATCTGGTCATCGTCGATGAGGCACACGCAGCGCGTCGTTCTGGTATGGATGAAACTCCGAATCAGTTGCTGTCGCTGCTGACTGAGATTCGGAATCGACAACTATCCCCAGCATTGTGGTTATTGACCGCAACGCCGATGCAGCTGGACCCGGTTGAGGTTTTTGACTTGCTTCAACTGTGCGGGCTGGAAGGTTGCGCCTGGGGAGACTGGTCGACCCCTTCTGGCTTTCAGCAATTTTTTGATGACCTGAGATCTTTTGGTACTCGACCTGCTCTGCGTCACGGCGTAGTGCGATTGACCGAAATTGCTGTAAAGCATGGTGCACCGGTCCTGAATCAAGCAGTGGTACCAAAGGAGCACTGGTCCCAGTTTCAATGGAACAACTTCGTTCGTGATGTAACCAGGTCGGGTCCCGGGCTTGCACTGCGGCTGTCGCAGCTCAATGCGCTGCAAGCGGAATCGCTGATTCCCTATCTGGCGCGACAGACGCCACTCGGCGTGTACATGTTCCGACATACCCGATCGACTCTGCGTGCCTACCAAGCGGTCGGCATGGTCAGCAAATTGGCCTATCGGCGGCCCGAAGATGTGCCAGTGGACTTCGCCTCGCCGAATGAGAAACAACTCTATATTCGCATCGACGAGATGTGTAGGCGCTTCTATCGACTGGCTGACTTCCCGCCAGAGGAACGGAGTGGGGTCGGTTTCTTGATGGCAGTCTTTAGAAAGCGACTGGCGAGCAGCTTCCATGCATTCAGGCTTAGCCTTCAGCGCCGTCGCGATCTCATCGTCGCGATTCAAGACAAGCTCTCTGACTACGACATCGCTGACATCCAACACAAGCTAGTGTCGGCAGAGAGCGAAGATGAGGACGATGCGGCAGATGCAGAAGCAGCACTAGATCGAGAGCGCCACAGACTGGTACGCCTGTACGGTGATCCTGAGCGGCGCAAAAATCTTGATGAAGAACGGCTGTATCTCGACGACTACATTCGGGAACTTAACTGCTGGAGCGACGACAGCAAGTTCAAGCACTTTGATGAAACCTTGACTGCGCTGGTGGCCGAAGGTCATCGGGTGATTGTTTTCACTCAGTACCTCGATACATTGGACTTCATACGCGATCGATTAATTGCTCGATTTGGCGAACGCATGGCTTGTTATTCAGGCAGAGGTGGCGAGGTTTGGGACGCTGCTGCGAACAATTGGAGACTGGTCGACAAAGCTGAGATTAAGGCGCGCTCGAAGCGGGAGCACGACCGCTGTATCCACGTTTTGCTTGGGACGGATGCGGCCTCTGAAGGCCTTAACCTCCAGCAGTTCTCGGCATTGGTGAACTACGATCTGCCTTGGAATCCAATGCGTGTCGAGCAACGAATCGGCCGTATTGACCGAATTGGTCAAGAGGCCGAAAACGTTGGTATCTACAACCTGTACTTCAGAGGAACGATTGAAGAGGATACCTATTTCACGTTGAAAGTCCGTATCCGCATTTTTGAAGAGGTCGTTGGTCCCCTGCAACCGATTCTTGCTGAAATGCCACGTATTCTCACCAAGGTCGCACGGGGTGAAATGGAGCAGGAAGAAGCTCAACGCCTGCTTGACGAGGCAACACAGAAAAATCCGGGTACCAGTCTTCAGCCGCTTGAGTCATTCACTGAAATCACGCCAGCGATACAGCGACATTCACCCAATATCTGCTCAGTCACGCAGGAAGGCCTTGCGGTATGGTGTCTAACCCATTTAGCGCCGGGAATGTCAATTGCGGCGATTCCCGAACCAGGCGCGCAGGTTGTCGAATTAGATGGTCGCCGAGCTTGTTTTAGTTTCACATGGGAGGGGGCGCCGAGCCACCTTGGTATTCTCGACAACGAGGAGTTGTTGGTCACATTTAGTGGCGAACTCGCTGACCGTCATCCACCAACTGCGAAATCGGGCGATGATGAAGAGCAAATTATGGCTACCAGTCGTGAGGGGGTTCGCCTTTTGACTTGGGGCGATCCCATTTTGGACACATGGCTGAGAACGCTCTCTGAAGCTGAAGCACTTGCATAAAAGACTATTTTCATCCTTCGATTGGAGCTTTCTCGGGATGAGGCCTTAACGAAGAACGTAGATAAAAATGGCCCGCATTGAAAACCATCAATGCAGCATCGAGGATGAATTCAGGGAGTGCTTGTCGGCGCGCGTTTTAAAGTGACCAGCTGTGCGCGTTGAATTTTGACCAAGGGCGATAGCCGCCTGTCATTGGCTTGGCTGTGGATAAGTGTAGCCCAGACCTGAACCTCCGTTCGGAAGGACCGAGCAGTCAGTTTGTTGCCCTACCCGCCTCCATCTGAGGATATCTATATCTATGAACACAAAAACAGAGAACTCTGGCGCACAGGCGAGCTGGTTTGTTGGCGCAAGCTACGGGGGCACCGACGATCAGATGCCACGCTTTCTATCCGAGGGGATTTGGGAGAACGGCTACGAGGACAAGCACCTCGACGTGGTGCGATCGATGCGGCCAGGAGATCGGATCGCCATCAAGTCGTCGTACACGCGCAAGCATGGGCTGCCCTTCGAGAGCCGTGGGCAAGCGGTGTCAGTGATGGCGATCAAGGCGATCGGCACGATCACCGAGAACCTGAATGATGGCAAGCGGGTAAAGGTTGACTGGACAAAGGTCGAGCCGGTTCGGGAGTGGTATTTCTACACCCACCGGGGGACAGTCTGGCGCGTTCTGCCTGGCGAGTGGATGACCGATGGCTTGATCGCCTTCGCCTTCGATCGCAAGCCGCAGGACGTCGAGCGCTTTCGAAACGCACCCTACTGGCGGGAACGATTCGGGACAGTGGCGCCCGACAAGCATCGCTTCGGCTGGACAAAGTTCTACGAAACGATTGCTGACAAGCTGCTCACCTATCGCAACGACAGAGGCGCCCTTGTTGAAGGTATCAGGGAGATTTCTGTGCGGGTCGACGGACTCGGTCATCTGGCAGAGGACAAGTATGCGGATGGCACCACCGGTTTCGTGAAGGACATCTGTCCGTTCACGACGATGGGTCTGTTTAATCGGGGCATCAAGGATTCCAACCGCAAGATCATCGCGACCGAGTTGGCCAAGTTCCTGGGCGTTGACGAAGCTGTTCCAGAAACGTTCGAAGGCATCCCGCTGTTGAACAACTTGAAGTCCTGGTACTTTCCATTCGAGGTCAATCGCGCAACCGACCACATCGATTCGCTTTGGGACGTCTTTGCTGCTGCCATCGCGTATTCGGATACGGACGATGACTTTGCCCGCGCGGAATTCGCCAAGGCGTGGCATGGAACCTGACGTTCGGCCTTTACTGGATCAGGCCATGGACATTCCTGAGCCTTGACCACAACTCTAAGGTCTACGTCAGCAAGAAGCTCGGCGTGCCGATTGGCCTTCACGGCCCGAAGAGACGCTGCAACTCGGCAGACTATCTTGCCGTGATGGATGTGCTGGAGCCGCGCTTCCAGGAAGCCTCGTACCCGGCCCACTCATATCCCGAGCTTTCACTGGAAGCATGGCTGTACAAGGACCCCACCGATGAGAAGACTTCGGCCGGCGAGAAGGACGTAGGCGACGCCGACGATGGGGACGATGAGGCTGATGCAGCGGCACAGGAAGACGTTCATGTTGCTGTGCCGATCGTGCCGTACTCGGTCGACGACATTCTCAAAGACGGATGCTTCCTTGAACGCGACGAGATTGATCGGCTGCTCGACCGCCTTCGTACCAAGAAGAACCTGATACTTCAGGGGCCGCCAGGCACTGGCAAGACATGGCTGGCGAAGCGCCTTGCGTTTGCGCTGATGGGACAAAAGGACGAAAGCAAAGTCCGCGCGGTGCAATTTCACCCCAACCTGTCCTACGAGGACTTCGTCAGGGGATGGCGGCCAACCGGCGAAGGCAAGTTGTCGCTGGCCGACGGCGTCTTCATGGAAGCGATCAAGGCGGCGTCGAAGGACCCATCGTCGAAGTTTGTCGTGGTGATCGAGGAGATCAACCGTGGCAACCCGGCGCAGATCTTCGGCGAACTTCTGACACTGTTGGAGGCTG
>Ga0116158_10003236_pt1 | contig 14164 bp, 21 predicted proteins | sample AD_UKC052_MetaG_FD_89883 | JGI IMG/M metagenome (GOLD analysis project Ga0116158, IMG submission 89883) | Active sludge microbial communities of municipal wastewater-treating anaerobic digesters from USA - AD_UKC052_MetaG | ecosystem: Engineered > Bioreactor > Anaerobic > Digestate | place: USA... | reverse complement strand
GCGAGAACCAAGAAATAGGGCATTGAAGTGATTGACTGATATGTAGAAATCATGTGCCAAGTAACCTTGATTTTGAGATAGTCAATCTCAAGCTCCTCACTAAGAGTTCTCAGCAAGACATTGATGAAGATGAGGTCCATCGGCCATCTACAAGTCAGCTCTGAGGCACGAGAAGTGACAAAACAGTGCCATCTTTCCTCGTGGTAGCCAAGAGTTAAGTTCAACAGACAAGCTCCAGACACGTTGCGTCTTGATTTGAACTGCATGGCTATGTCAGGTATGTACTTCTTATGCTTCGACTGAGACTGATAGTGCTTCACACGACTGAGAAACACACCAACTTCCTGTGGGTCAAGATAAAGGTTGTTCAGCATATTCCACTTGTTCGATGTATAGTTAAGGTCATGCAAGTTAAGCTCACATGCTGGTGACTCAGCTCTCATACATACATCGAACTTATGAGCCGTTACACCACCTCGTTCATGGTCATAGTTGTTCTTAAAGAACAAGTGTTCATTGAGCTTAAAGTACCCTTCAGTGAAGTCTTTACAAGTAAAGTTTAGTGACATATTAGTAGTTACTCCTATTTCCATATATTTTTCTTGGGGTTTTTCTTGCCAAAATGATGGTATTTGTTGTGCTGGGAGCGGGTCATTAGCTCAAGATTATCAGGAGAATCATTTGTTGGGTCCTCGTCTTTGTGGTGAACTATATACCCCTCAGGTATAGGGTGACCCAATACCTGTTCCATAACTATTACTTCTCGGCGTTTACATTTATGACCATTCTCTCCAGTACCTCTTACCCAATAACGACCGTCAGCTCCTAAGTATTCAACACCTCTTTTATCTACGGACCAATGGTCACCTTTTCTAGTTCCTCCTCTCATCTCCACCCCCTGTTTCTTAAGTCGTTTCCAGACTCCAGTAGGGCTAATACCTATAATCTCAGCAATTTCATAAATAGTCTTTCCTTGATTATAGAGTAATTTCTCATCCATTTTAGTAGTTTGAGCGTTGACGGAATTGATTAACCTGGTTCTTCCGGTTATACATATTGTAGAGACTTTTGGCGTCACTAAAGCCAGCCCTACTGCAGAGAATGATGAACTGACCAAACTCAGCTTCAAGCAATCTTTCGAATTTTGCTTTATCGGTCAAAATCTGAGACTGTTTCCAAGGCTTGTTCTTCAGGCAGTTGCAAGTAAGTCCACAAGCTACACAAAACTCACCGACATAAGCGATGGTAGCATTGTGTTCCCCCTCATCCCGAGCTAGTTGAGCGTCGAGACTATTGAAGTACTCCTCGAGGGTTCTCTTAGGACGAAAACCACAGAGGAGATACTTTTCGATAAGGAAGTGAAGGGCGTCAGCCAGTTCCTCGAGAAAGTGAGTGTCTTCTCCATTTTCATAAGCCTCATAGGCCTCAGCGACCTCTTCAACAGCTCTCCAGCTCATATCTTTGATACGAGCCTGAGCCTTAGCGTTATCAATGTCTGCCGGGATTTGGTCATAAAGACACAAGCCATTGTTTTGCTCAATGGGTATGTACTTTACAGCCAGATTGTGTTGGTGCTCAAAGATTGCGTTAAGCAAGTCCTCCGGGTACTCAGTGCACTTAAAGTCGTCTACATTTGCCATTAGATACTTCCTCCTTGTAAGTAGTTTTTAACGATACAGTCAATACGTTTGTAGTCAGGGTCCATTGTATAGTTAAACCGAGTAACGCAGTTCAGCTCTCCAACTGGCCAAGTCTTCATCACTCGATTAAACTTCATAAGTAGCAAGCCAATTTTATCTTCCGTGGGGTACTGTTCCCGAGCATTGAAGTTCTCTCGGATTTTCTCAGCTGTGAGATTAGTGTAGATAAACAAAGGCTGCCTCATCACCAACATAGCGGATAAGGTAGCCATTTGCTCGATAGAGCATACATACTTGTCCCGAAGTGCAGGACCGTAAACAAGTTCATCAATGAAGAACCTATCGTAAATAAGCTCATTGTTATTCTCAAATTGCTGCTTAGCCCATTGATACCAGTCTTCACCATCAACTGGAGGCAAAGGATTGTATCGTTTTGCGATAGCGATACCAAAGACTTCACTAAGATGATTTACGAGAGAGCTCTTACCGGTATTGTCGACCCCGGTCACTATAATCATATGTATCACTCCTTTATACTTATATTATACCACATTTTGCAACCTTTGTCAACTAATTTATTTATTTTGTGAGTTCAACGTCTTCGTTGACTATCCAAACCTTTCGGTCTCTATCATTCAGACCGGAGTTTAATGCCTCGTTGTGGTCGTCATAGTATACATCGAGTCTATTGCCTTTGATAGCGCCTCCACAGTCTTGTGCAACTCTAATACCAACACCCTCGATATAGATTTTTGTGCCGTATGGTATGACAGACGGGTCAACAGCAACAGTAACTCCCTCTTTAGCAAAAGCCCCTGAAGCCGTATTCACAACTACCTGATAGTTAATAACCGGTCGGCTGTTTGCCCATTCCCCACAACAGAGTTCACAAGGACAATATGCTGTTACATCGAAGTCTCCTATATAAGACATAAATTCAGTTGACGGCACAAGCTCAACTTCTTTGATAACCTCTACCTCAACATACACTAACTTGGTTTCAGGTTCAGACATTATGTATATTGGCTCTGGTCTAGGCATTATCATTATCCAGAATAGTGAAATAGCAAGAGCTCCTATAACAAGAAGCCAGACTCGGTCTCTTTTGCGACGTCTCATAATTTTGGTTTTCCTTTCCCAATCATCTCTCTTTCCCAGAGATTGTTATATTTCTTCACCCAGTAGTCATTGTCTGATATTCCACAGATGTTGCACCTGTTGACTCCAAGATAGTCGTCCCAGAGAAACACTCTCCACTGGTTGCAAAACGGACACCAATACCAAGACTTGTGGGGTTTGGCACCCTTTGGCTTGAAGGCGATTGTTCTCGAGATAAGGTCAACTGTTGCCCTATTGCCTGCTTGTCCTTTTATTTTCTCAAAAAGACGTTTTGCTCTCCGATACGTTTCCTGTGGAGTTTCTTCTCCCTCGGTCTTAACAAATATGTCCTTGCGTTGGTCATGTGTACGGACTGAAATCATCCATATCGTCTTTCTAATGAAGTCGTCCATCTCGGCCTCCTAAGTAAAGAAGGAGCTCGTAACGAGTTTCAAAGGGAACTTGATTCCATCGACGCATTATATCCCACTTGCACTTGTTACAAAACCCCTTAGCGTTGGGGCCATATTGCTTAATGTCTTCGCCACATACTTTGCACTTAAGCCTGAGGTGCTTACTTTTACGTCCTTTCATCTTCTTATTCCTCTCATATGTATTTTACCATAATATTAAATGTATTAGTTTATATTATAATTATATCATACTTCTTGCTCCATGTAAACTTTATTTTATCAAATTATAACAAAACAGTTTACCATAGAATTTTTTTATGATATAATTATAATGTACCTAATATTGACAATATGATAGCCCGAGGAGGTGATAGAGTGAGGCGTGGAGATGTTATGGTGTCCTTACCACAGGTTTGTCAGCGCTATCACAAGACGGAAGCTCAAGTTCGTTATGCCATCAAGCAAGGACGTCTTAAAGCGACACAAGTGGGGTGGCAATGGTGTTTCAACTTAAGTGAGTTGCCAGAAACCTGGCCAGAGACCCCTCGAACAATAAAACGATTGAAAAGAGGGAAGACCATTGAGTGACGTCGGTACAATCTTCCAAGTGTGGCAACAACAAGGAAAAGGTTATGTTTCCTTACCACGCAAATTGAGAAGTACCGACTCACCCAAAGGACCCAAAAATCATAAAGGTAAATGGGAAGAACGGTCATTCCAATGGCCTGAAGGTCTTGATAATATTAAGGCATACATAAAGGAAAGTAATACTCAAGGATATGACCTTTACTGGTGCCCCACGGTCTTGACCCAAAGACAACGCGTTAAGGAAAATATACCTACCATCTCTGTTCTGTATGCCGACCTTGATGAAGTCAATCCAAACACAATTCAAGACGACCTTAAACCTTCTGTTGCTTGGGAGTCATCTCCGAACCGCTTTGCGGCTGTGTGGTTTCTCGACAAACCGTTACCAGCAAGGCAAGGAGAAGAAATCAACAAAGGTCTTACTTATCTACTTAACGCTGATAAGGGTGGCTGGGATTTAACTCAAGTTCTTCGTATTCCAGGCACCAGGAACTTTAAGTATGAAGGCAACCCCAAAGGCAAACTACTTTGGTACAATGAAAAGACAATCGACCCACAGGTCATACCTTCAATGCCTGTGGAACAAGAGCCTGAGGAGTTTGAAGCCATTGACTTGGTTGATTCTGACCCAAGCCGATTGCTGTCCCTCATTAGCTCAATAAAGGACAAGATAAAGCCAAAAACCCTTAGCTTACTTATAACCTCTGAAGAGGATATTTTACTCTATGACCGAAGTGAGAAGTTATGGGAGCTTGAGTGTCAACTTCTTGAGCAAGGTGTTTCTCCTGAAAAAGTTCTTGAGTTAGTAGCTTGTAGCCAATGGAATAAATATCGTGGTCGTAAAGATGAAATGAAACGACTTAAGATTGAAATTGACAAGGCCCTTACTCACACTGGCAAGGACAATTTGTCTAAGCCTACTATGTCTCAGCTGGAAAAGAGATGGACCTCATACTCTGAACTCATGAGTATGCAGATGGAGCAACCTGGCTGGATGATACGAGGAGTATGGCAACGTACCTCTCACGGCATGATTGCCGGAGAACCTAAGACATATAAGTCAGTTATTGCCACAGATATGGCAGTCGCTGTCGCTTCAGGAAAACCGTTCCTAGGAAAGTTTCCTGTGGAACATCAAGGTCCAGTCATGTATATCCAAGAAGAAAACAGCCCATGGCTAGTCAAGGACCGTATTCAGAAAATTGCAACAACTCGAGGAGCTGTAGGCAAAGGAGTTAAGGAACTCTCGGACAAGCGGTTTGAGATTGATATGCCTCCTGACTTACCATTACATTTTTTGAACAACATGGGCTTTGACTTCAATAGCCAAGAAGACCGACAATTCTTAGAAGAGTCGATTCAAAGCATAAAACCTGTACTTATTATCTTCGACCCATTATATCTTATGCTTGGTGATAAAGATGAAAGCTCATCCAAGGATATACGACCAGTACTTAACTGGTTACTTTATCTGCGATACCAATACAAAACGTCCGTTATTATCCTCCATCACTGGAATAAGTCAGGTAAATCAGAACGTGGAGGACAACGAATGCTTGGCTCAGTATTGTTCCACGGGTGGGTAGAATCTGCTATGTATGCTCGTATAATTGATGAGCAAAATCACACCATTGAGCTTGAGCGTGAGTTCCGTTCATTCTCCAAGCCAAACAATCTCAATATTACTTTCAACTTTGGAGAACCCGGAGATTTCAGTTACGAAGCTGTTATTGAAAAGACTGAGGCTAAGTTAGCAAATAGTGGTTTAGTTGACTACATCAGGGAGAACAAAGCTATTGGTCCTGACGATTACTCAAAGTTTGGTATATCCAAGCCTAAACTAATTCAACGTCTTGACTCGCTCGTTAAGAAGGGTACCCTCATCAAAAAAGGTGATGTATATAGAGTACCAGAAAAGGAGGACAAATAAATGCCGTATTGCGTCACGCACAACGACCTTGATGGTATTGGTTGTGCAATCCTGATGGAGAAAGTCTTTCCTGAGGTGAAGACCTTTACCATCGACTATCGTGAACTACCAAAAGTTCTTCCCAGAGTCTTAGAAAAAGCCAAGACAAGCCAAGTATATGTTACTGACTTATCCTTGACTGATGAACTCGCTGAACTCTGCAACAAACACGGAAAAGTTCAGCACATCGACCATCATATCTCAAGCAAGAAGCCATGCGAGAAATATCCTTGGTCCTTGGTTGACGTAAACAACTGTGGAACATACCTTCTGTGGAAGATGTTATCACAATATGCCAACCTCGAGGATTACAAGGAGTTTGTTGAGTTAGTCGACAACTATGACACCTGGGGTCATGGCACACAACCCACAGAGAAGGCTAAGGACCTCAACCGACTCCTTAAAATGCTTGGGCCTGATGTGTTTGCTCAACGATTCAAGCATAAGTCTTTAGTCAAGTTCAATGATGTAGAAGAAGCCATCATCAATGTAGACAAACACATGGAGGAGAGTTATCTGCAAGAAGTCATGACTCGTGCCCAAGCGATGAGAGACAAAGACGGTAATGTCTTCTTGCTTGTTGCTGCTGAGCAATATACCTCCTCGCTTGGAAACTATTTGCTTCAGCAGTTTGAAGAAGCTGAATATGTACTTATTTTGGATATGTTACATGATAAAGCTTCACTCAGAAGTAAAGGTAAAGTCAATGTCGCCGACCTCGCTAAAGACTGTGGTGGAGGAGGTCACGCTAAGGCAGCTGGCTTCTTGATGAACGACGCTGCAGTCAAGGCGTTCTGGAGGTGTGACGCTTGTGAGTTTAGGGCTCAATTCAGGGAACGGGGGCAAACAGGGGATACAACCCTGGACAGGTAAGTATCAAGCAACCCTAAGGGTTCTGTACATTATGCTGCAGAACCCTTCAAGGGCGTTTAGATTTAAGTACACAAAGTCTATTGACGTTTACTATGATGAGCTTGTAGAGCTTGGAATCTTTGAAGAAATAAAAGAGCGTACAGTCAAGCTTAATTTGAAAAAGCTTGCTGCACACTCTATTATTGTAGATGATGAGCTTTACATGAACATGACTGACTTAAATTGGATGAGGGAACAACGCAAAAAGCTTGGTATGATTAAGGGTCCCGTTAAAGGTGAAGAGTTTAGACGTAAACAACAAGAGAGACGCAAGAAGCGTAGAGCTTATGCAAGAGAACAAGCAGCTAAATATCGCGCTCAGCCTCCTGAGGAGCTTTCTCTCGCTGAGGTTGTCTTCGACGAAGCGTGCCTTGATTCTGAGTCATCCGAGAGTAAATAGCCAAGACTTGGTTGTCTGACATAGCTAATACCTTAACGTGCCACTTAGCCCCAGGATATTGTTTTAGTATATGGCCTCTCATATTCTCAATGGTCATTGTATCACCTCACAGTTTAGAGATTCCGACGGCTACTCCTACAATAAAGATTAGCCATATGAGTCCACCGAGTGCAGGAGCAAACTTTAGCAACACTACAAAGCCTATCACCTCAAGCACAAGCTTCCAGACACTGATATGGTTTTCTGCTGTATTACCCCAGCCATCGTCCATATCACTACCACTTATGTGGTCATACTTGTCTAGCCACTTCATGTTATCCCTCCTTAATCAATAAGCTTAAGATATCGCTTTGCTGACTGTCTGTCAATTATGCAGTCGGTAAAGTCTCTTTTTTCATGTATGCTTTGAACTACTTGTCTGTCAATACTTCCTTTGACTATCAGTCTTAAGATGTATACTGGCTTTGTTTGGCCTTCCCTATGAAGTCGTTTTAGCCATTGCCAGTAGTCGTCCCATTTCTGGGTTGAGCTATACAATATTCCAATGTTACCAGCGGTCAAAGTCATAGCAGTAGCAGCGCTTATCTGGAAAATTATAAGTCGTAGTGACTCGTCGTCTTGATACTCACGTTTTATGCGTGTACGTTCATCAGCAGATACCCCACCTCGTATGATAGCATGCTTTATTCCAGCTTTAGTCAGTTGTTCACTTATCTGATTTATCTCCCATACGAATCGGCAGCCAATTATCAGCTTATGGTACTCAACATACCTATTGACTAAGTCCATACAGACGTCAAGCTTCTCCGTACCCACAGGGAATGTTATATTGTTAGCCTTCACCGTGCCCGTGGCTTCGTCGAGGTACTCATCTTTACGCATGATGAAGCCACCAGTGATTTGCTGTAGCTTCATGACTTTGACTGCAGCCATCGAGGCAGTAATTCTCTCTTCGTTCTCGAGTTCGACTATCATCTCTGTGGCCATCTGGTTATAAGCTTTTTTGCTCTTACTCCCAAAGTATACAGGGATGTCTTGTACTATCAGCTCAGGCAAGTTCTCGCACTCAGTGTCTTTTGCTCTGTATGCCCAAGCGTGTATCTTACGAGCCAGCTCATCAATGTTTAGCCATTTATCTACCTTACTTGGAAAGCGGTAGTTCATCACGGCATAGCGGTTCCGGAATCGTTTATATGCTCCACGGTCTCCACCGAATATTTGCTCATTTATGATAAGGAATTGGCCAAACAAGTCAAGCGGATTTTTGGGTATTGGAGTACCAGTCAAGCCAAGGCAGAATGTAGCCAACTGGCGTAACTCTCGAACTCGCCTGCTTCGTTGTGCACTGTGGTTCTTGGTGTAGTGCATCTCATCTACTATAAGTATCTGAGCATTGAAGTCCTTCAGTAGCTCCAGTATCTTATCGTTGCGAAGGGAGTCATAGTTAATAATAAGAACGTGTTTTCCCTCTGTGGCTCTAGGTTGACACAGAATGCTGATACGGTCGTCCATATCACCTACCACAGGAGTAATAGTCGGTAGGTACTCGTCCGGGCAATCCAGCGGGAACTCATCCTCCCAGACACCGATGGCAGATAGTGGGCACACGACTATGACTCTCTTCGCTTCCTCTTTGGCCATCTTTATGGCCGTGAAGTCGATAGCGACTTTTGTTTTACCAAGCCCTGGGTCGAACCAGATAGCCATAGAACCAAGCTGGAGAGCCTTTTGTAAGGCCCTCAGCTGGTACGATCTGGGCTTCCTCTTGAACTGGTACTTCATATGGTTTAACCTCCGATAGCGGGTATTCGACTAAGTAGGTATAGTCCATCTCGACTATTGCGGTGTCACCCTCAATGGCATAAAGTCGACCTATGCCTCCCGGTGTGGCTACACTGTCTCCTTTGTTCATTATGAGTCCTCCTCTGGCGTAGGGTAAAAATCTTTATCTTGCCGGCCACTCATTCCGTCCCCTCCGTTTCAAACGCTGGCGATTTATCGCACCAGTCAGCCGTGCATTCTTCACATGGTATGTATCCACGCCTAATTTGAAAGTCAACAATAGGGTATTTTAGCGAAAGGGTCAACAGGTACCATAAAGCACAGAAAATGTTATTTGTTTGGCGGTCAAAACCGTAAGGGCATGTTCCATTTCGCATAAATCTAATGGTGTATTTGCATCCCACTTTTATTCCTCCGTTTCCGCTGGCTGCCGGAGCCACGGTAGCCATTGCATGGGCGTTCCGTGTTCATGGTAGGCATCACAACCAGCCATAAATTCGCTTAATTCCTCATCGCTCATGCCCCGTATGCGGTCGGCGTTAGTCATTATGACTCTTCCTCTGGAGCTGCCACTTGCTCCCATATGGCGTTAAGCTCCTCGTCCGTGCAAGCATGTAGTATCGCTACCACAGTCTCGACGAGCATCTCAGAGTGTATGCGTACACCCTTCTGAGTCGGATACACTTTGCCGTCCCGGTCAGAGGTGTAGTAGTTACGGATGTCAATGCTCTCGAGCTGATTGCCCTCAGGGGTGAGCCGGCATACCTTGATGTACTCACCACGGTCGTTGCGTGGTACCATGGTCACGTCTGACTCTTTATTGTTGTATGTGCGTGCCATTGTCTTAGCTCCTTTCATCTTCACTTTAGTGTAATAGGGTGAGGTTATTGTTCCACTATCAACTACTTACAGGGTCCTCTTACCCAAGCCTCATGTATCACTGCGCGAACGGATTACGGCTCGGCCCGAACAAGTCAGCCAGCATGTCGCTGGGGTCAGGGCGTCCTTGCTCTATCATGTCCTTGGCCTGCAGCAACAGCATAAGTGTCTCCATCGGCGAGAAGTCTAACTGCCTCATCATGGTATGGACGATGGATACCTTGTTAGGAGACGATAGGCTAGAGACACAGCTCATCCTCATGTTAAGGCCGTCCTCTGTGGGCTCAGTCTCAATCACGATGTGGGCCTCGCCCGGCTTCAGGTCGTCTCTGGTCTTGTTAGCGAGAAGCTGCTCAACGGCTTCGGTGAATAGTGCGGAGCGAAGTGCCTGCTGCTTTTCCTCTGTGGTAGAGTTGCGCATGTCTCTGGCGTTCATGTAGTTTTACCTCCTTAGTGTTAGTTATCATCATAGTCATTATATCACGACTACGGATGCCATGTCAACTTATAAGTCCTCAAAGTCGTCCAAGAAGTCGTCAGCGTCGTCAGTGTCTTGCTCGCCGGTGTCTGTGGTAGTAGGCCTGATACCTGCCCAGTTAGCTATAATTTGCTCCCTCAGCAGTCGGCCCACAGAGATGTGCATCGCTCTGGCCTGGTTCTCGTAGTCTGCCAACAGCTCGAGCGGCAGCCGAATACTCACTAGCTTAGTGTGTCGCTGAGACGTAGGCTTAGCCTGCTTAGTCTTAGTGACCTTCAGCCTGCCCGGGTCTTTAGCCAATAGGGCATTAAAGTTCGTAATGGCCCACACCATAGCGTAAGTCTTATTACCCATAAAGTATCGCTTGGCTAGTGTCTCAAGAATGGCTGATTGCTCGTCGGTCAGGCGAACAGAAAACTTACACTCTGGGTCAGGCCAGTTATGGCTCTCGTCAGTGCCTTGGTCCTCTTTGCTTAAGACACGGACCCACCCGTTCGGCTCAACAGCATACACACTACTCGAGTCGAGGGCCAGCTTGCACACAGTCGGAGCACTCACAGATAGCTCGGGGTAGCTCGTTAGCGACGGGTCTTCATGCGCTTCATGTATGGTATAGCCCACAGGAAACACCCTGTCGAAGAGAAAAGACTCATTGCCGGTAGTTCTAAAATTAAATACCCCCATATGACGTTTCTCCTTTCACTCAAAGTATGATATACCAAGATGACATATAGTGTATATCATTTATAATACTATTATATCATAGGGTGTAATATATGTCAACTCAATGTTACAAATAGGCACTATAGTGTGCTAAAGGTCATGTTATAGTAATAGGTGTAAAGTATAAAGGGAGTGCAAAATTGAACGTAATATGATTATGACATAAAGTATTATGACTATGATGAAAAGTGATATGAGAGACGACTAAAGCAGGCATTTGTAATAATGATATGACTATTACTCATACTTTTCGGTGTATATGTTTGTATGTCATAACGTATATGTATATATACGTTATGACATACAACACCTGGGGTCAATGTTACAATTTTTTGATAAGTGAGAGTGTATTAGACTTCTATCTCTGTTGGTTCTTGGGAGACGGAGAGTTGCTGATGGCATAGACTGTAGATGTGTTTGACGAAGAGGGGACTATCTGTGGGAGCGATAGTATTGCGCAGACCGATATAGGGCAAGTACTCAGGGAATAGACCATAGTGCTCACAGAGGTCGTGATGAGTCTCGATATAACGGACTACTTCCTGTGGGAACATACGGGTATCTGCGAATGAAAAGTCATGTAACAATGACGTGTCACTTTCGTGATTGTGAGTGAGTTCACGCGGGTCCAGGCACGCACGAAAATGAAAATTGTCAACAACCCAGGGACAGAGTTTCATGGACAAACTCCTCCAGTCTTGCGTCGACATAAAAGCCATCGGTCGACGCAAAGATAATAACCACAGGGTCTTCGCTCTCGGTATCGACGGCAAATTGGAATTGCTCGGTGATGGTCCAGTGCATGGACTCACATTCAGAGTCGGCGTCGTTGATAGCGTCGATAAGGCGTTGATGGTGCTGCGGTGCGATATTGATTTTAACCATAGTGGTGCGTGTTGCAAACATAGTGATACCTCCCATAAAATGGAACGACGCCTCACCGTGATTGATGAGGCGTCGTTCGGTTGGTTGTTCATGCAGTCTTGGCAGGTTCGAGAACTTTGAGGTCGAAGGCGTAACGGTCAGCGAAGTACTGGAGCACATCGGTCTGTGCCTTCGTGAATGTCCATTTCTCCTTGTGTTCGTGGCCGATGGGTTCGGCGAAGTTTTTGCGGAGGTGACGGCGTACGGTCTTGCCCCCGTCGTTGAGGTTGAACAGCTTGTCGAGCAGTGCGGGTGTAAACGTGTCGGGGATCTTGGTCAGCAGGATTGAAATGTCGGCTTTCTTGACTTCGGTCTTGACTTCGGGCTTCTTGGCCTCGGGTGCTTTCGCAGCTTTCTTGATTTCGGTAGACATATTCGTATCTCCTTTCATATTTCAACGACTGTTGTCGTTGTTTACAATTTCATTATAAGAGAGTAATATGCGTTTGTCAACCCCTATTTTGAGAATTATTTTGACAATTTAATAAATGGCCCGGCGTTTTCAGTTAACCGTAAATCAGTTCAATAATTGAGTCAGCGGGGCCGTGCAGGTCGGTGAGCTCGTCACGGGCGAGGATGGCGTTGGCAAGGTCATACGTCATTTGCATAAATTGAATAAGCTGCTCCGGGGTCAATGAATTAAATTCGTTCATAATGTCCTCCTCATGATTGCCGGGCCATTTATTAAATTGTCAATGTTCATCATGGTTACATTGTATCATGGGTGAAATGAAATGTCAATGGCCAATATTGCACAAACATACCAATAATAATTTGTGCAATTTGGCAATCATATAATGGCCACCCGGTTGCATGATGAATGATGAACACGCACCATTCATTTTATTTCATATTAAGTTGATATGTATTGTATGCGTTGGGTTGTGCATAAACATGGCATGACCGGCACCCCGGTACAAGCCCCAAGGCGTGTTTTCAAATAGAATGGAGTGATAGCGTTTTACTCACACATACACGACCTCTGAGGTTCAAAGAAATCCAATGAGAAATCCAATAAGAAATCCAAGGGAACCACACCCACCCCTACGGTCTTATATACGCACTTTCCAAAATTTTGGGGTTCTCCGAATAAAGCTCCCTCTACACTAGCTAAACTAATACATTATACATCAATAAACAGTGTATTCTACATCACCCCGGCATGCCTAGAAGCGTCCCTATGACACGCTCATATATCATCATGTATATTTACATTCGTAAAATTCGTAGCACTTTTATCAAACCCCGATAGACTAGCACTCTCAGCCTTACTCTCAGCCTTACTCTCACTCGTAGTCATATTGTATCACGTCTTCATCATCCATGTCAACCGCAAATTTAACAAAATTTTCATCCAGGTATTGACACAACCCCCCACAGTATGATATAATGTAAGTGTAATAAAGGATAACCGCTTATAAGGAGGCGATGAACCTGTGGCCCACATACAACGTCTGTATGACTTTCAAGCTGGCACTAAAATCATAAGTAGCCAAATTGACGCAGAGTTCAATCAGCTCATCAGCTATGTCAATGGGCTTGATGATGCCAACGGTGTTCTCGCTGGTGCGACTGGTGCTACGAAGGTAGGTGTCGGCGAAGGTGGTAACTTGCAGACACTGCTTGATGAGTTGGTACGATTCGCCACGGCTAATATAAAGCATATACGACTGAATGAAGACAAAGTCATTGAGACGTCTCCTGACGGTGTGAACTGGGAGGCGTCTGGTAGTAGTGGTCACTTGATACAACGCGCTAACGGCACACTGCTGGAGCAACGCTCACGGCTGCAGTTTCTTAACACTACGATAACGGACGACGCTGCTAATAACCGAACTGTGATACAGGGACTTGTTGGCCCGACTGGGCCGCAAGGTATACAAGGGCCTCAGGGGAACCAAGGCATACAGGGACCGACGGGCAAGTCCATTATCCCTAACGTAGACCAGACTACTGGCCTGATGAGCTTCTCTGAAGGTGGGCCTGGCGTAATACCCTCGCCTGTAAACGTCCGTGGTCCTCAGGGCATCGCTGGCGTAGCCGGACCTCAGGGACCTGCCGGTGCTCCCGGACCTGTGGGCGCACAAGGAGCTCCTGGGCCTGCTGGCATACAAGGTGTGCCCGGCATACAGGGGCTTAAGGGAGATAAAGGTGACCCTGGTGCAACAGGTGCGCAGGGGCCGGCTGGGGCGCAAGGTGTCCAGGGGATACAGGGTGAGACCGGCCCTCAGGGACCTCAGGGCATACAGGGCATACAGGGCCCCCAGGGCGTCCAAGGTCCGGCTGGAGCAAAAGGCGACAAAGGAGACACTGGCGCTACTGGGCCAGAGGGACCGCAGGGCGCACGTGGGCTTAAGG
>Ga0116158_10003232_pt1 | contig 14184 bp, 10 predicted proteins | sample AD_UKC052_MetaG_FD_89883 | JGI IMG/M metagenome (GOLD analysis project Ga0116158, IMG submission 89883) | Active sludge microbial communities of municipal wastewater-treating anaerobic digesters from USA - AD_UKC052_MetaG | ecosystem: Engineered > Bioreactor > Anaerobic > Digestate | place: USA... | reverse complement strand
GCGTACCAGCCGGGCGCATTGTCATCGACCCTATGACCGGCGCCATGGGCTACGGGCTCGAATACACCTATTCGGTGATGGAGCGAATCAGGCTTCCGGCTCTTCCAGGCGACGCCATGCTCGCCGCTCCCATGATAGTCTCGCCGGGGCAGGAGTGCGCAAAGATTAAGGAACTCCGCGCGCCCGAGGCGGACTTTCCCGCCTGGGGAGACCTGGAGCGGCGCGCCGCGATGTGGGAACTGGCCACCGCAACGTCGCTCCTCTACGCGGGAGCGGACGTGCTCATTATGTACCACCCGGAGGCGGCGACGGCGCTCAGGCGGACCATCGTCTCGCTGATGGATTGATGCGCACGCCCCTCACGAGCGCTGCATGAGCTTCATATAATCCTCGAACTTTCCCTTCTCCTGGAGCACTTTCACTCCGAGCTCCTGAATGTTCGCGGGTACGGTTTCCGCGCCCGCGCGCTTGGCGAGCGAGGTGGTCTCCTCCGGGCATCCAGTCACGCAGAGGCCGCAGCCGATGCAGTTGTCCGGATTCACCACCGCCGCGCCGGAATCCATGGAGATCGCGCCGACGGGGCAGAGCTCGTCGGCGCAGATTGCGCACCTCCTACAGTCGACAGAGTCCACCCGCGCCTCGAAGCGGCTGGGGGCGAAGGCGTGCGGGTGTTTGAGCTCAGTCATGCCGCGGAGTACCGTGCAGCAGCACGGGAAGCAGTTGCAGACGACCGAGGCCCGGTCGGCGCTGTTGTTGCTGGTATGCACCAGACCGTCCCTCTCGGCGCGCTCGAGGACCGACAGCCCCTCGCCGACGCCGATGTGATGCGCGTACCCGCGCTCCACCAGGTACTCGGCGGCGCCGTCGAAGATCAGGCGGACCTCCTTTTCGTGGTCGCATTTGCCCACGCTCACGCGGCATGCGCATTCGGTGACGGCCAGATATCTCGAGTTTTAACCTGGAGGATATTTCCTCGTACGGGTGCACCCGGTTTTCAGGTACCAGCGATCCGCCCACCGGCACGACGCGCATGAGCGGCGTGGGGTTGCCGCTGAAGGCGAAGGAGAGGCTTCGGCTTCACTTTTGAATGTTTTGAATTTGACTTTTAAAACCTCCGATGCTCTATATATGAGAAACCAACAGGGAGGGACCATATGCTGCCATTCAAAAACGCGGCTTTTCTCGCGGTTCCGCTGATAATCATGACCGCCTGCTCTTCCGTACCGTCCAAATTTGAAATCGAACCGGTGAAGGCCCCTGCAGGGCCCCTCAAGCCGGGCCAGCGTATTTTTATCTATGAATCCCGCGGCCAGAAAACTCGACTTCTTAACGGCAAAGAGATTATTGATGATGGGGCAAAAGTCACATTGGCCGGCGTGAGAATATGCGACGGGAAGGCCTGTAAAATAGTTCCGGGTATCAGCTTATTACCCGCAGTCGGAATTGATGACAGAACAAGTTATGTGCTCTACAACGGGGTGCATTATTCTACTGACAGGGATGGAAAGCTGAGACAGATTACTCCGAAGCCTCCGGATGTCCCCGACTTCAAGAAACCTCCCGTGTTGACCGAAAAGGACTTTTTCGAATTCAGGTACGGCGAGCTGCCAAAACTGATAAAAATAACCCGGGGAAATTATTCCGGGGGAAAACCCGTTTCGCTGGAGCAGGTTGTAGAAAGCGCCGTTAAAGCCGGCGGCAATGTAGTGTATTTACATACCCGGGTGTTGCAGAAAGAGTACTGGAAAACAATATCTTCGGAAAAAGTCGGGAGTCACCTCGGTACTGATATCTATCGGATAAAAAAAGAGAAAAGAGCTGAAACAATCGGCTACCAGACCTCCATCGAGATAAACCGGTGTGATGACCTGATGGACGAAGATAAACTCAGTCGTCCCCTGGCGGGATATAAAGCCCATGAGCGGAAAAGCGGGGAAACATCGGAAATCTGCGAAGGTAAGAGCACTGCAACGGTAAAAGACTCCGATGGTTTCATCGAAGTCTATTCCTGTAAATCGGGGAGAAAGGACGGAAGTTATGCCCGGTACTATCCCGGCCGGAAGGCCGTCGAAGTCACGGGAGCCTATAAGGAAGGGTTGCGAAACGGTGAGTTTCGTTATTTTTCCGAGAATGGAATGTATAACAGGACGGTGGAGTATGAAAGCGGCAGGGTGACGGCCACCCTGCTTGAGGACGCCCTCTTTTCACCCTCGCAGCGGAAAATCGCGAAAAAGAGATGCGACGACATCAGGGACCTGGAAATCCGAAAAAAGCTCGGCCCCCATTCATTCGAATACTACCATGTCGACGGTAACTGCGAGAGGGCGGGGCAGGTGTATTATACGGCGAGGGTGAACCAGTGCGCTGACGGTTCGTGGGAAAAGGCCGAAGGTGGCAACAAATGCGCCGGACACGGCGGGATTCAGGAAAGCCGGTTCACCAGGCTCAAGGAACATACTCATGGCGGGAAAGGTGGTATTGGATTATCGAAAGAGTATTACCCCGACGGCAGAGTCCATAAGATCACCACGTCGTATGGCGGTAATCCGCCCACTGCCGAGATAACTACATATACCTATCTTTCCGACGGGTATGAGATGACCAGGGAGTTTTACCGGAACGGTGTGAAAACGGTGACCGATCATTATAAAAATAACAGTCTGATAAAAAGGGAAACACATGGGAAGACGAACTGAGGACCGTTTTCCCGGTGGCTGTAAAGCCCCCGGACGGCATATTGGCCGCGAACATCCTCCGTATGTCGTCTCTTCGGGGTGATGTGATGATGGAGCAGGCCGGGCCGTTCTCCATCTTCAGCCGGGAATCCCGGTCCTGTGATGAACGGCCCGATACTTCGAGCTAAATGTCCGACAGGGCTCCTCCCGCATGGCCGAACGCACAGCACAGGGAAGTCGCCCCGGCCGCGTTCGCCCGAAGAAACTGTCAGAAAAATTATCCTCCGTCTCACGCTAAGTTCTTGCCTAATTCCGCGAAAATCGCTGCTATTGATACTGCGGCGCGGGCGTACTTTTTCGCCGCTGAGCTAACTATACAGGAGCATACAATGGCCCTTACCGGTTTACAGATACAAAAACTACTTCCTGGAACCAACTGCCGGGATTGCGGATCCAATACCTGCATGGCCTTCGCCATGAAACTCGCATCTAAAAAGGCCGAGCTCTCGGAGTGCCCCCATGCCTCGGAAGAGGCTAAGAGGGTGCTCGGGGCGGCCGGTGAGCCCCCTGTGCGGACGGTGGCCCTGGGGCCGGATAAAAGACCACTCCTCGGCGGCGAAACAGTGCTTTACCGCCACGAGAAGACCTTCGTAAACCCGACCGCTATAGCGGTAAACCTCGACGATACTCTCGATGACGCCTCGTTCGATGCCTCGCTAAAAACGATAGCCGACTATCGCTTCGAGCGGGTAGGGGAGACCTTCGCGATTGAACTCATAGCGATTACGAATAAAAGCGGCGATGCAGCGCGTTTTGAGGAGTGCGCTCTCCGCTGCCGCAAAAAAGCCGGTGTGCCCATGGTGCTTCGAAGCGCCGACTCCTCAGCCCTCGAGCGCGCCGCGGCGGCCCTGTCGGGCTTTCGCTCGGTGCTGTGCGTACCCTCGCCCGATTCCGCCGATGCCCTGATAAAGGCCGCAAAGGAGCACGGCCATGCTCTTGCAGTCGCCGCGTCCGATATCGATGGGCTTGCGGCCCTCTCCTCAAGCCTCAGGGAGTCGGGGTTCAACGATATCGTATTGGACCTCTCCACCGCCACTGTGGCGGAGTCGTTTCAGCTTAACTCCATATTAAGGCGAGCGGCCATTCGCGATGGCGTGCGGCCCGCGGGACATCCCTTCATCCGCTGGATGGAAGAGGGAGACGGGCTGGACGGCGTGGTGGCCGCGGTCACCGAAATCACGAAATACGGCGGCATAATCGTCCTCCCGTCATTCGACGCAGCCATGCTCTCGGCGCTTATGACTCTCAGGCTAAACATCTTCACCGATCCGCAGAAGCCCATACAGGTGGAGCCCGGCATCTATCCCATCGGCGAACCTGGCCCGGACTCCCCCGTGTTCCTCACCACCAACTTCTCGCTCACATATTTCGTGGTGTCGGGCGAGATAGAGAACAGCGGCACCAGCGCCTGGCTGGTGGTGCCGGAGTGCGAGGGCATGAGCGTGCTGACCGCCTGGGCGGCCGGAAAATTCTCGGCGGCTACCGTGTCCAAATTCATCGCCGAAACCGACCTCGCCTCGCGCGTCAATACCCGCCAAATCGTCATCCCCGGCTTCGTCTCGCAGATCAGCGGCGAGCTCGAGGAGAAACTTCCTGGCTGGAAGGTGCTTGTCGGTCCGCAGGAGGCCGCCGACATCGAAAGCTTCGTGAAGACGAGGCTGTAATGCCGCGCGTAAGCTTCATGCCGTCGGGACGCACCGTCGAGGTGGACGAGGGGACCGACCTTCTCGACGCAGCCCGCCGCGCCGGCGAACCGTTAGCCGCACCATGCGGCGGAAACGGCACCTGCGGAGGTTGCCTTGTCCGCGTGCTCTCGGGGAGCGTGAGGAGCGATTCATCGGACGCGCCGGATCCCGAGGACGCGGAGGAGGGCCTTATCCGGGCCTGCCGTTCCTATCTTGCCGATTCCGATTGCGTTGTAGAGGTCCCCGAGTCGTCGCGCGCCTTTGAGGGCAAGGGAGCGGACCTCTCCTCGGTTGAGAACATCGCGCCCATACAGCCTGACGGCGGGCTCGTTCTGTCTGTGGAGTGCCTCGTTCCGCCTCCCGGTGAAGACGGGGCTTCGGACCTGGAGCGCCTGGAAAAGGCGCTCGGCGATTCCGGCGTTGAGATGGACTTTCCGCTCGCGTCCGTTCGAGAAATTGCGGGCGCCCTGAGGAAAAACGGCGGCAGGCTAAACGTGGCCTTTACGGGCGCTTTCGGAAAAAACAGCGCGGTGCGGATCGCGGCGGGGCGCGAGACTCAGGCAGGATTGGGGCTCGCGGTGGATTTGGGCACCACCACTGTCGCCGCAGCCCTTGTGGACACGGCCTCCGGCAGGACGCTCTCCATCAAAAGCGCGTATAACGATCAGATATCGATGGGCCTCGACGTCATAGGCAGGATAAACTACGCCTCCCGCTCCGGAGGACTGGAGGAGCTACGCCTGGCGGCCCTTTCGACAATAAACAGGCTTGCTCATGCCGCCTCCCTCGAAGCGGGTCTTGACGCGAACGCCATTACGGCAGCCGTTATATCCGGCAATACGGTGATGACCCATCTCATTTTGGGGCTCGATCCCGAGTATATCCGCCTGGCGCCGTACACGCCCACGCTGCTCGATGTGCCTGTGTATCGGGCCGGGGAGATCGGGCTCGAAATTGCCCCTGCCGCTCCTGTGCTGTTTTCGCCCTGCGTGGGTTCTTACGTGGGGGGCGACATCACGGCCGGCATCCTTACAAGCGGACTCGCTTCGGACGGCGAGGAGATATCGCTATTCATTGATGTCGGTACGAACGGGGAGCTTGTCATCGGCAACAGGGACTTCTTCGTAACCTGCGCATGTTCGGCCGGACCGGCCTTCGAGGGCGGGGGAATCGACAGGGGGATGCGGGCCGCACCCGGTGCGATAAGCTCCGTCAAAATCGACGCGGCAACCGGCGGGCCGTCGATCACGGTGATAGGCGGAGGTGAGCCTCGCGGCATCTGCGGTTCAGGCATGATCGACCTGCTCGCCGAGCTCTTTCTTTCAGGCCGGCTCGATCCGGCCGGAAGGCTCGATCTTTCGCGTGGCATGGAGAGGATGGGCCGGGCAGGGCGGCGGGCCTTCTACGAGCTTGCCGAAGGCCCGGACGGCAGGTCCATCCGAGTAAGCGAGATCGATATTGAAAATATAATGCGAGCGAAGGCGGCCATATACTCCGCGACTGCGCTCATGCTCGACAACATAGGAATATCGTACAACGACATTTCGCGTTTCTACATTGCCGGCGGGTTCGGCAAAACGCTGAATATCGAGAACGCCGTGGCGATAGGGCTTTTGCCCGACGTTCCAAGAGAGCGTTTTAACTATATCGGAAACGCCTCGCTTCAGGGTTCGTACCGCCTGCTGATTTCGGAAAGGCAGCGCTCGCTTGTGCGCTCGCTTGCGCGGCGCATGACCTACATCGATCCCGGCTCCGATCCCCGTTATATGGACCATTACACAGCGGCCCTGTTCCTTCCGCACACCGACGCCTCGCTCTTCCCTTCGGTGGGCCGCCGTGCGTAGTTCGGCTTCTCCCGATACGGGCCCCGAGGAGACGAACAGGGAAAGAGCCGTTCGTATTGCGATTGAACGGGCCGCCGAAAGGCTTGCCATGGCCGACATGGAGATACGCGCTCGGCTTTTAGAGCTTCCGAATCCGACGCCGGATGGAGAACTGCGGGTGGAAGCGTTTGGAAGGGATGTGCTCCTCGCGCCTCCTTACACAGGGGCTGTTTACGCAGACTCTGGTGTTGCGGCCGACCCGGTCGATCATCTGCTCGTACTCCACTATCTGCTCTACGAAGGGTCTGTCGATACGGAAGGAGATCCCGTGTCCTTCCGCGAGCTGCCTGGCGGGCAGTTCTACTGGGAGGCTTTTCGGGCCCGAACGGTCCTTCCGCTCATAAGCTCCGTCGGCAATCGCCTGGAAGCTCTTCGCGAACAATTGGGCAGGTTCGACTGCGGGCCTTCCCCTGTGGGCGATATTGGGGCCCGCGTCCGCTGTATCGGCAAACTCGGCGTCTCTCTCGCATATCATGCGGGGGATGACGAGTTTCCGCCGTCGGCCGAGCTCTTCTTTGATGCGGCCGTTCGGCGCGTCTTCACCACGGAAGATGCGGCCGCAATGGCGCAGAGGCTATGCGCGCTGTTTATTGAGGGTTCGTATGGGGCTTGAGGTTTTTTGAGTTTTCTGGAAGGTGCGGAATGTACGCTTAACGCCCTCACCCCCCGGCCCCCTCTCCCATTAAGCTTGGAAGAGAGGAGAGGGGGAGTTCATACGATGAGCTATGAGCTTTAAGGTTTTTCAGCTATCTAAAAATACGAAAAAGCAATCCGAATCCCCTCAGCCTCTGGCAGCTCCCCTTTGCTAAAGGGGAGCCTTATAGAGAGAACTTGTTTCTGTTGGAAAGGATACAGGCATTAATCTTCTGCGGAAAGTATCCTGTATAGGAGCCCCCTTCATTGAAGGGGGCACGGTGGAGCCGGGGGGATTCGAACGGCGTCATGCGGAGCCGGGGCGAGCGCGCGTCCGTGCGCGCTGCCAAGCGGAGCTCTGAGGCGCGGATGAATCGCGACGCAAAGCCCGCCCCGATCCTTTCGTTTCGCAAAAGCGTCCGCCGCCGGGATTCGGATTGAATGTCCGCATATTGGATCGATAATCCATATCGTGTGAAATGCCTGGTAAACTATACATAACGCGAACTTTTTGTCTGAAATGCCCGAAATGCGGATAGAATTTATTGACAACCTTTAGATGCAATGGTACGATAATCCGACGGTCGGTCAAACATGCCCACAGGAGAGTGGCTCGATGGACGATATGCCCCCTAAGCAGGATATTTCGAATAGGACGAATATCGCACCCGCAAGCTCCATTCTTTTGGTTGACGACGAGGCAGTAATCACCACCCAGCTTGAAGAACGACTCACCCGGATGGGCTATTCGGTGGCCGGAAGGGCCGCGTCGGCCGAGGAGGGGATCGAGATGGCCCGGCGGCTGCGCCCCGACCTCATCTTGATGGACATCGTAATGCCGGGCGGGATGGACGGCATCGACGCTACCGAGATAATAGGCCGCGAGATGGGCATACCGGTCGTATTTCTTACGGCCTACGGCGATGACCGCTACATCGAAAGGGCAAAGAAGGTAAACCCCGAGGGATACATCATCAAGCCGTACCAGGAAAACGAGATAAAAGCCGTCATCGAGCTCGTCCTGGAACGCAGGCGCTCGTCGGCGAAAAGGCCGTCGTTGGAGGAGATGTATACCTCCGCCATAAGCCTGATGCCGTATGCCGCATTCCTGCTCGATGAATCGGGGAAACCCATTTCGTGGAACCCTCCGGCGGCTCGCATGCTGGGATACGAATCGTCCGCCCCTGTCCAGGACTCGTTAGAGGGCCTCTTGGTGTTCGACGCGGCGTTCGGGTCGGAGAGTCTCGCCGAAAGAATCCTGTCCGCGGACGGGGGAGAAGATGGCATAGTTGAGTTCGAGGCGGAGGGCGTCAGGAAGAACGGAGAGGTCTTTCCGCTTTACATATCCGCGGGCACTGTCCGGCGACCCGGAGGGCGCATGATCGTCTGCCTGGCGATCGATATCTCGCGCTATAAGAGCTCGGAGAAGAAAATGGCCGAGTCCATTCTGGCGATGGAGCTCGTCATGCGCGAGATACATCACCGGGTAAAGAACAACTTCCAGATTATCGTAAGCCTGCTGAATCTGCAGTCGCGCCGCATGGCCGACCCGGCGCTCCGCGAGCACCTCTCTGACTGTCAGAGCCGAGTTAAGGCGATGGCGCTCGTGCACGAGAACCTGCATCTGTCCGGCCGTTTCGATCGACTCGACATGCCCCTGTATCTCCGCTCCATGGTGCGCGACATCCGCAGGGCGTTCTCCGGAGTGGCGCGCCCGGTGGATCTCCGCGAAAATTTCGAGCCGGTCGAGCTCTACATAGACCAGGCGGTTCCCTGCGGCATCATCGTAAACGAGCTCTTGACCAACGCGTTCAAATACGCCTTCCCCGCAAGATGGAAGGGCGAGGCCTTCATAGAGGTGTCGCTGCGGCCGGCGGAAGAACGTCGCGTCGAGATTGTGGTCCGTGACAACGGAACGGGCCTTCCTGAGGGGCTCGATCCCGAGAATACGGCCACGCTCGGTTTTTCCCTGGTGCATCTCCTGGTGCAGCAGCTAAAAGGGACCCTGTCTATAGGAAGGAAGAACGGTACAAGCGTAATGTTCGGCTTTGACTTAAGAAGAGGGCGCTCCGGATAGAACGCCCAGGTTGGACCCTTATGCGGGCGCGGATTCTCATCGTCGAGGACGAATCGATTGTCGGAGCCGATCTGAGCGCAAGGCTCAAAGCCTATGGACACGAGGTGATCGGGGTTGCGGCCAGCGGTGAGGCGGCGGTCGAGCTGGCGGCCGCGGCCTGTCCCGATCTGGTGCTTATGGACATAGCGCTGTCCGCCTCATTTGACGGCATCGAGGCGGCCAGGATTATACGCCGGGAAACCGGAGTTCCAATCGTATATCTGACAGGCCATCTCGATGAATCAAAGCTCGAACGACTCAGGCAGACCGAACCATTCGGCTTCATCTTCAAACCCATCAAGGATATCGAGCTGTATTACACCGTAGAGACGGCCATTCAGCGCCGCGAACTCGAAACGCGTCTTCGGGCAAGCGAGGAAAAATACCGCGACCTCGTCGAGAGCTTCCACGACGCCATATTCTCCACCGACGAGGCCGGCATGCTTACCTATGTAAGCCCGGCGTTTGGAGATATTTTTGAAACATCGCCGCCCGAGGCGATCGGGCGCCCACTTGCCGATTATTTTTACGAATCGGATTTAAGCGCTATTATGGGATCCCCGGACAGGGACAAGTGGTCCGATAAGGCCGTGGATCTCCAGGCAAAAATACCCGGCGGTACAAAGCGATGGGTCCGCGTGCAGACGGGCATGTTCCGTGGACGAGACGGGCACAGGGGACTGAGCGGCCTCATAACGGATGTGACCGAACGCATAAGGGAGTCGGCCGCCCTTATCGAAAGCAACGAGCGCTATCGAGCGCTTTTCGACCGCTCATTCGACGCGGTGTTTCTGCACGATTTCGACGGCATTATAACGGACGCAAACGTCGTCGCCCAGACCATGCTGGGGATGAAACGCGAGGCGCTGGTGGGCGCGGTCTTTTTCGATTTTCTTGACCCCGGGCACGCCGAGCTGGCGAGGTCCATTACAAGTAATCTTCGTTTAACGCACATGCCCAGGGAGCCCGAGGAGATGCGCATTATGCCTCCGGGGCGCGCCCCCCTCTGGGTCGAGGCTCAAAGCTCCGTCATAATGCGCAATGGAGCGCCCCATGCCGTGCAGGCAATAGTCCGCGATATCGGCAAGCGCAAGGAGGCCGAGTCCAGGATGGCCTCCTCGCTCAGGGAAAAGGTGGTGCTGCTTGACGAGATCCATCATCGGGTCAAAAACAACCTCCAGATCATCTCGAGCCTGCTCGACATGACGTCGATGCGCATTACCGATTCCAAGTCGATCGGACTTATAGAGGACGTTCGCTCCAAGATTTATACGATGGCCATCATACACAATTTTCTGTACCGGAGCGAGCGCTTTGACCGCGTCGATATGCACAACTGCGTGCTCGAGATAATGACCTATCTCTCGCGCCTCTACAATCGACCGGATGTGCGGCTGACGGCAGGCAGGTTCTCCCTGTTTCTCACTATCGAAAAGGCGGTGCCGTTCGCCCTGGCCATAAACGAGATCGTTTCGAACGCCTATAAATACGCGTTCGACGGGATCGAAGGAGGGGAGATCGGCGTTAACGTGGGCGTAATCGCCGAAGGCGCGATACGGATGACCGTACGAGACAACGGTATCGGTATTCCCGGAGGCATGGAGATTGACACCATGCACAGCATGGGCTTCAAACTGGTCCGCAATCTCGTCCGGGACCAGCTTAAGGGAAAGCTCTCGGTGATAAGGGACGGCGGCACCAGCGTAATCATAGAGTTCATGCCATAGGGCAACCCTCGGGAGCGCCTTTTCGCTTGACGAAAGCGGGGGCCGCTTTAAAAGATTCCGTTAATGGGATCTGTGGACAGAACATATATTCTCCGCATCGACTGTGCCGACCGGAAGGGCCTGGTGCACAATATCACCGGGGTGCTGTACCGCGCCGGTTTGAACATCACGAGCACGCACGAGTTCGTCGACCGGGAGAGCCTGCACTTCTTTATGCGCACCGAGTTTGTGGGAGGCTTTGTCCTCGAGGCAGTGCTGTGGGAGCTTAAAGCTTCGCTTCCGGAAGACGCCGTTATTTCGCTTACCGAAAAGCGCCGAAAGGACATCGTCATCATGGCGACCAGGGAGCACCACTGCTTAGGGGACCTTCTGCTTCGGCATCGCTACGGCGAGCTTAACGCCCGTGTGCTCGCCGTGATAAGCAATTACGACGAGCTCGGCGACCTGGTGGAAATGTTCGGCATCCCTTTTCGCCATATTTCCCACGTGGGGATGGGCCGCGAGGAGCACGAGGAAGCCGTGTTGAAAGCGATCGGCCTTTACGCGCCGGAGTACCTTGTGCTCGCCAAGTACATGCGCATATTAAGCGGCGGCTTCGTCGACCGTTTCCCGAACCGCATCATCAACATCCATCACTCCTTCCTCCCGGCATTTATTGGCGCTTCTCCCTATCGGCAGGCCTACGAGCGGGGTGTGAAGATAATCGGCGCGACGGCGCATTTCGTAAACCACAGCCTGGACGAAGGGCCCATCATAGCGCAAAGCGTAATTCCGGTCGACCATAGCTTCGGAGTGGAGGACATGCGTCAGGCCGGGCGGGACGTGGAGAAGGTGGTGCTGGCGCGCGCGCTCGCTCTCGCCTTCGAGGACAGGATTTTCGTAGACGGCAACAAGACCGTTATTTTCGATTGAGAGGAAGCCGCCCCGGGCGGCCTCTTGTATAATTTCGGAGTGCCATGCTTCGCGTCGAGAACTTAAGCAAATCATACGGCTCCGTCGTCCTTTTCGACGGGGTGAGCTTTTCGATCAATCCCCGCGAGCGCGTGGGGCTTACGGGCCGAAACGGCCACGGGAAGACCACGCTCTTTCGTCTGATAATAGGAGAGGAGCACCCGGACTCGGGCGTCATAGCCGTGCCGAAGAATTACGCCGTCGGGCACGTCAGCCAGCATTTGGCGTTCAGCGCCGCTTCGGCGGTCGACGAGGCCTGCCAGGGCCTTCCGGAGGAGGAGCGCTCGGACAGGTGGCGCGCGGAGAAGGTGCTGGCGGGGCTTGGTTTCGGCGCGGACGAGATGCTTCGGCCGCCCTCAGAGTTGTCCGGAGGCTTCCAGGTACGCCTCAACCTGGCCAGGGCGCTTCTCGCGGCGCCGGACCTGCTGCTCCTCGACGAGCCCACCAACTACCTCGACATCGCGTCCATCCGCTGGCTTTCGCGTTTTCTTTCGGACTGGAAGGGGGAGCTCATGCTCATCACCCACGACCGCTCCTTTATGGACGGAGTGGGTACGCACACCATGGGAATACACAGAAAAAAAATCAGAAAGATTAAGGGCGATACGGGCAAGCTCTACGAACAGATCGCGAAGGAAGAGGAGATATACGAAAAGACCAGGCTGAACGACGAGAAGAAGCGAAGGGAGATGGAGCTCTTCATCTCTCGCTTTCGCGCCAAGGCGCGCCTTGCCAATATGGTGCAGTCGCGTATAAAGACGCTCGAAAAGAGGGAGCGCCTCGACAGGCTCGAAAAGATACGCGACCTCGAGTTCTCGTTTAACCTCGCGCCCTTCACCGGGCGGCACCTTTTAAGCGCCTCCGGACTTGCCTTTTCGTATTCGGGCGGGCCGCCGTTTCTTTTCGAGGGCCTCGATATCGCCATAGGGAAAAACGACCGGGTCTGCGTTATCGGAAAGAACGGGCGCGGGAAGACCACCCTGTTGAAAGTCCTGGCAGGAGAGCTCTCTCCTGTCAGGGGAGAGGTGAGCGGGCAGCTCCATCTTAAAACCGGTTATTACGCGCAGACGAATACGACCAGCCTTCGGCCCACCTTCAGCGTCGAGGAGGAGATAGCCTCCGGCCTCGCCTCGTCCGACAGGCAGACGGCCCGAAACATCTGCGGCTCCATGCTGTTTGAGGGGGACGGCGCCCTAAAGCCCATTCGCGTCCTCTCGGGCGGGGAGAAGGCGCGCGTACTCCTCGGGAAGACCATAGCCACTCCGGCGAACCTGCTGCTCCTCGACGAGCCCACCAACCACCTCGATATGGGCTCCTGCGACGCGCTCCTCGAGGCGCTCGACGTCTTCGAAGGGGCGATCGTCATGGTAACGCATAACGAGATGTTTCTGCACGCGCTTGCAACGCGCATCGTGGCCTTTCAGGGCGGACGCGCGAGCGTGCACGAGGGAAGCTACCGGGACTTTTTGGACAGGGTGGGATGGGAGGATGAGGATGAGGCCGCGCCCGGGCGCCGGACAGAGGGGCGGGAGGAGGGACCCGTCTCCAATAAAAAGGAGTTTCGCCGCATCCGCACGGAAATCATCTCGCGGCGCGCGAAGGCGCTCAAGCCGCTGGAGAAGCGCATGGCCGAGATGGAGAAGCTCATAGCCGAGGAGGAGTCCGCATCGGCGGCCGAGCACGAGGCGCTCGTAGAGGCGTCGCAGGCGGGAGACGGCGGCCTCATCGCATCGCTTTCGAAATCGGCGCACGACCGAGCCGAACGTATCGACGCGCTCTACGAGGAACTGGACGGTTTTACACGGCGCTACGAGGACCTGTCGACGCAATTCGATGTAGAGCTCGCCGCCCTCGGAGGGGAGGGGGCGGCATGAGACGGGCGGCTCCGGTACGACCGGCTTGACTGAGCGGCTTGCAAATTCCATTCCGCTCAAAGCCGATAATCCCTTGACTTCCCGGAATGAGCCTGTAGGCTTTGGCGGCCATCAAAACATATCAGCAGGGGGTCGCCATGAGTGAATACAAGTACTATCTCGTCGAAAAGAAGCCGCCGCTGGCCTGGGTGTACCTCAACCGGCCGGAGAAAAAGAACGCCATGAATCCGCCCGCATGGCTCGAAAGCCCCGCGGTGTTCGCCGACCTGGACAACGACCCGGACATCCGCGCGATCGTCCTCGCCGCAAAGGGGCCTGGCTTTTGCGCCGGCATCGACCTCGTCGAGATGAGCGGGTTCGTTTCCGAAATCGCCGACCAGAACCAGAAGGGCGGAACCAAATGGAAGTTCATCCCGAAAATCTACCAACTCCAGGAGACCATGACCTGCATAGAGCGCTGCCGCAAACCCGTCATTGCCGCGGTGCACGGCATCTGCATAGGGGCGGGGCTCGACATGATAACGGCCTGCGACATCAGGCTCTGCTCCGAAGACGCGGTCTTTTCGCTCCGCGAGGCCGC
>Ga0116158_10003231_pt1 | contig 14184 bp, 15 predicted proteins | sample AD_UKC052_MetaG_FD_89883 | JGI IMG/M metagenome (GOLD analysis project Ga0116158, IMG submission 89883) | Active sludge microbial communities of municipal wastewater-treating anaerobic digesters from USA - AD_UKC052_MetaG | ecosystem: Engineered > Bioreactor > Anaerobic > Digestate | place: USA... | reverse complement strand
GCGCGCCCCCACCGGCTTCTACGCCGCCACCGCTCTGCGCTGGGCTCGCAAGCAAGATCGCCTGGCCCTCTCCGACGTCGATGACCAGCGGATCCCCTTCGGCGGCACCCCCGGCTTCGCCGTCGTCGACCTCCGCGCCGGCTACCGCTGGCAGCCCCACGTGCTCGTCGCCGCCGTGCTCGAGAACCTCGCCAACGCCCCCTACCGCTACCATGGCTCGAGCATCAACGGCCCCGGCCGCAGCCTCAACCTCCTGCTCGAGTTCGGCTACTAGATGACCCCCGTCACCGACCCCGACGACACCGCCTCCCCCGCGTCGCTCGCCGCCCTGTGGATCGGCGTCGCCGTGGTCCTCGCCGCCGCGATCACCGTCGCCGTGTTCCTGCTCGTCAGCATGGTCGGCACCACCCGCGAGCCCTTCACCACGGGCGAGGTCCCGCGCGACTCCCCGCTCTACCTCCGCTCCACCGCCCGCCCCGCCGAGGTCGTCCACCTCGCCGGCTCCGGCAGCAACCTCCCGATCACCCGCGCCCTCGCCGAGGCCTTCCAGGCGCGCTCCCCCAACCTCCACGTCGTCGTCTTCGACAGCATCGGCTCCACCGGGGCCATCGCCGCCACCTACGACGACGTCATCGACCTCGGCCTCGTCTCGCGCCCGCTCAAGGACAGTGAGGCCGCCCTCAACCTGCTCGTCCATCCCTACGCCCGCGTGCCCGTCGTCGTCGCCGTCAACCTCGGCGTGCCCGACGAGTCGATCTCCACCGAGACCCTCGTCGACATCTACGCCGGCCGCCGCCTCCAGTGGTCCGACGGCAGCCCCATCGTCGTCCTCCAGCGCGAACGCGGCGACTCCAGCCACCGCGCCGTCGCCCAGGCCCTCCCCGAATTCGCCGCCGTCGACGAGGCCGCCCACCGCGCGGGCCGCTGGCGCGTCGTCGAGAGCGACCAGGCCATGCAGGAGGCCCTCAGCATCACCGCCGGCGCCGTCGGCCTGTTCGACCTCGGCGCCATCGTCCTCCAGCGCCTCCCCGTCAAGCCCCTGCGCATCGACGAGATCGACCCCTCCGAGGCCAGCGTGCAGTCCGGCCGCTACCCCTTCTCCAAGGACCTCGCCTTCATCAGCGTCGAGCAGCCCGGCGGCGCCGCGGCCGAGTTCCTGCGCTTCGTCGTCGAGGGTGAGCAGGGCCGCACGCTGATGCGCGCCAGCGGCTACATCCCGCTCCCGGAGGACCAGTGAGCGCGAAGCAACCTGTCCGAACGGTCAGCCTGCAGCGCTACCTCGCGGCGCGCATGTTGCCGCTCGCGGTGCTGCTCGCGGTGCTGGTCTCGCTGTCGGCCCCGCTCGCTTACTTCACGCTGACGGCGCGGACCCTGCGGACCCGGGCCCACGCGACCGCCGTCCAGGTCGCCGACGCGATCAGTCGGGAGATCCAGGAGCGGCCGGTATTGTGGCGCTACGACTCGCTCAAGCTGCTCGCGCACATCCGCGCATACACCGAGGAGCCGAGCATCGCCCGCATCGAGATCGCCGACCCGGCCGGCGCGCGCGTGTCCCTCGACCCCGTCCCGATCGGCGACCCCACGCCCCGCCTCCTGCTGTGGGAGTCGGCCCCGATCAAGCTCAACGCCCAGGTCGTCGGCCACGCCTGGGCCGGCGCCGTGCTCGACGAGGCCCGCGCCGGCGCCCTGTTGCTGCTGATCCCCTTCGCCGCGCTCGGCATCGGCCTCGCCGCCCTGATCTACTTCATCCCCGGCCGCGCGATGGCCCGCGCCGAGCGTCGCATCGCCGCCAGCCAGGCCGCGCTCGCCGGCTTCAACCAGACCCTCGAGCAGCAGGTCGCCGAGCGCTCGCTGCAGCTGCGCGGCGCCTACGACCTGTTGCAGGCCAAGGAGGAGCGCCTGCGCTCGCTGTCCTCGCGCGCCGTGCTGCTGCAGGAGGCCGAGCGCCGGATCATCGCCCGCGAGCTGCACGACTCCGCTGGCCAGGCCTTGACGGCGATCCGCATCAACCTGCAGATCATCGCCCAGCTCTCCCATCCTGCCCCATCGGACATGTCCGCCGAGACAGGCCTGAGCCCCAAGCTCGCCGCCAAGATCGAGGGCCTCGCCGGCCGCACCCTGACGATCGCCGACGCGACCCTCGAGGAGATCCGCCGCGCCGTCAGCCTCCTGGGTCCCGCGATCCTCGACGACGTCGGCCTCGTCGCCGCGATCCAGCGCCTCTGCGACGACTTCGGTGAACGCTCCGATCTGCGCATCGACTGCGAGCTCGACCTGCCCGAGCGCTCCGGCCTCAGCCCCGCGCTCGAGAGCGTGTGCTACCGGGTCGCCCAGGAGGCCCTCACCAACGTCGCCCGCCACGCCGAGGCCACCCAGGTCGATGTCCGCCTCGCCCTCCACCCGCACACGATTCACCTCGAGATCCGCGACAACGGACGCGGCCTCGACTCCGCCGCGCCGCTACGTCCGCGCGGCGCCACCGGCGGGCGCGGCCTCGTCGGCATGCGCGAACGAGTGGAACTACTCGGAGGCACGATCCAGATCGAGGGCAGCCCGGGCGCCGGCACCCGCGTCATCGTCGACTTGCCGCAGGTCACGCTCAGCGAGGACGGCGACGACACCGCGGTCGTGGTCGCGTGAGAGCATGAGACCATGATAGGTTGCGCCGCGTGACCACCGTTCGCGCCCCCATTCGCGTCGTCCTGGCCGAAGATCACACCATCGTGCGCGAGGGCCTGCGCGCCCTGCTCGACGTGCGCGACGACATCACCGTCGTCGCCGAGGTCTCCGACGGTCGCGCGGCCGTCGAGGCGGTGACCACCCACAAGCCCGATGTCGTCGTGATGGACCTCGGCATGCCCGAGCTCAACGGCGTCGACGCCACCCGCCAGATCCGCAAGGACCACCCGAGCACGCAGGTCCTGATCCTGTCGATGCACGCCGGCGAGGAGTACGTGCGCCCCGCCATCCGCGCCGGCGCCAGCGGCTACCTGCTGAAGGGCTCGGGCCTCTCCGACCTGGTCGCGGCGATCCAGGCGGTGCATCGCGGCGATGCGTTCTTCAGCCCCGCGATCGCCCGCATCGTGCTGCACGAGTCGCGTCGCACCGACCGCCCCGCGCGCGACCCTGCCCCTGGCGACGCCCTCACCAATCGCGAACGCGAGATCTTGCAACTCGTCGCCGAGGGCAAGTCCAGCCCCGAGATCGCCAAGCAGCTGCAGCTGAGCGTCAAGACCGTCGAGGGCCACCGCGGCCGCATCATGGCCAAGCTCGACGTACACCACGTCGCCGGCCTCGTGCGCCACGCGATCCGCATCGGCCTGGTCTCCGCGGACTCTTGATCGACGCCGCCTATCGGGGGGATCCCCCTGACGCGGCGACGGGGGGAACTGCCGTAGAACCACCCCGGGTCGCTCCCTTATCGTCGCCACCTCTTCTGGTGGTTGATGATGATGACAACACGTAATCCCTGGACCTTGACCCTGCTCCTGCTCCCTTTGATCGCCTGCAAGGCCGACGATCCGAGCGAGACCGACTCGAACGGCGAGACCGCGTCCACTGGCGGCAGCACTGGCGACACCACGGCCACGCCGACCACCGGCGAGCCGATGGACTGCTCGATGATCCAGATCCCGGCCGTCGACGAGTCGTCCTGTAAGCCGCTCGACACCGACTTCCAGCCGCGCACCAACGCCGGCGGCGACATGTGGCCGACCTGCATCGGCGACATGGTCGATTACCAGCCAGTCGAGGCCAAGACCCCGGGCTCCGCCGCGCGCATCGACGCCTACGTGGAGATGGCCAAGCTGCTGTGGGACAACGCCAACGAGCCGACCGCGGCCGACTTCACCGCCGCGCGCGACCAGTACGTGATCGCCGAGGGCCTGGAGTCCCGCCTCAATCGCCGCGAGGACCTGCACTACTCGCCGATCCCGGAGGCCGAGTGGGATCCGCAGGTCGACGGCGACAAGCAATGCACTGTCGCAGCCCTGGCCACCAAGTATCCCGACCGCTGCGTCGGCCCGAGTGCGATGAAGCCGATCATCGACCAGGCCTTCGCCGACGGCCAGTCCGGCACCGGCGACGCGCGCTCCAACGCCGCGAAGATCCACGCTGCCCTCGAGTGGTTCCTCTACCTGTCGGTCTACAAGGAGACCAATACCTGCGCGACCGAGAAGCCCGCCGACTGCGACTCGGCCTGGGCCTACTACACCGGCCTCGAGCCGATCGCCAGCGGCAAGGGCTTCTCCGCCGACGTGCTCGCCGGCAGCCAGAACGCCCACGAGCGCATCTGGGACGGCCTGCTCGCCGTGCGCTGCTGGCGTGACCTGGCCAAGGACGACATGGGCGCCTACCCGCTGCTCGAGATGACCACGCCCGACATCCAGGCCCTGTTCGAGACCGGCTGGGAGCAGGCCGACCAGGCCCTCCATCGCGGCTACGCCGTCGTCGTTCGTGATCACGCCGAGGCTTACCTCGAGTCGCTGTGTGGCACCGGCGACGTGTACGCGCCGGCTGCCTGGGCCTACCTGCAGATCTCGCTCAACGCCCTCGTGCGCGAGGCCAACGAGCGCGACCCGGCCCAGGGCAAGATCATCGCCGACATCGCGGCCTCGACCGGCCCGACCGCCCAGGACATCGCCGACGTCATCGCCGCGATCGATGCCGCCTTCCCCTGTCCCTGAGGACATGTCCTGAGCGACAGCCAGGACGATTCACACGAGAGGCCGGGCCAGCGCCCGGCCTCTCGTTTTTGTAGGCGGAACAGGGGTCGAACCTGCGACCAACGCCGTGTAAAGGCGTCGCTCTACCACTGAGCTATCCGCCCGCGGAGGGCCGACACCCTAACATAAAAGCTCGCCGAGCTGCGCCACGATCGTGCGCTCCTCCGGCTGCAGCGCCGCGAGCAGCTCGGCCACCGTGGCGGCCCCATGCGGCCGTAACTCCGGCACCAGCGCGGCGAGAGGCGCCAGCACGAAGTCGCGGTGCTCGAGCTCCGGATGCGGCAGCTGCAACGTCGGTCCCGTGACCTCGACCATGCCGCGCTCCCCCTCCCACACCAGCAGGTCCAGGTCCAGCGTGCGCGAGGCCCACCGCTCCCGACGCGTCCGCCCGTGGCGCAGCTCCAGCTCGAGCAGCGCCGCCAGCAACGCCGTCGGCTCCGCCACCGTGCGCAGCTCCGCCACCGCGTTCAGGTACGCACCCGTCGACGGCCCCAGCGGCCGCGTCTCGTACACCGGCGAACAACGCACCAGCACCGTGCCCGGCACCGCACCGTCGCGCAGAAGCCGGGTCGCGGCCCGCAAGGTGCCCAGCCGGTCGCCGAGATTACTCCCGAGGCCGATGTACACCGTGGCCGGCGCGGCGACGGCATCGGGGCGCCACGCCGAGGGCGCTCTGCGCGAAGGAGCGAGCATCAGCGAGGCTCGTGCTAGCTGTTTCGCCGCGCCGGCGCAACCGCCACCCCCGTGCGAAGGGTCGCAAGTCCGCGACGAACCTCAAGCCCGCCTCAACGCGCGACCGACATCGCCGCGCCGGTGCTCGGCACCAGCGCCGTCTGGTCGTACGGCAGCACGACCTCGACCTCGACCCATCGCTCGAGGCCGACCTGCAGCATGCCGCGCCAGCGCCGTGACCGCTTGAGCGACCCCTCCATGACCTCCGGGATCGGCACCTGCACGTCCTCTTCCTCGGGCGGCCACAGCTCCGGTCCCGGCAGCAGGAAGCGGGCGCGGCCCTCGAGGTCGGTGGCGACCTGGCTGTGAAATTGCCCGAGCTGCAGCTCGAGCTGTCGCTGGGCCGCGGGCACCGTCGGCTCGTCGCAGTCGACCGTGGGTCCCGACCGCAAGGCGACCGTGTTCCCGCGATATACCCGGTCGCGCGAGCGCACCGAATCGTAGATCCCGGCCCCGAGCGCCGCGGTGCCGAGCCCCAGGAACACCCCGCCGAGCTTGCGTCCGGTGGCGGGGTCGCGTCGCGTCTTGCCGCCGACATCGGCCTCGGGCACCGCGAACAGGTCCGGCCTTGCAAACGTGAGGCCCGCGATCCCCAGCAACACCACCGCCGCCGCATACTCCCAGTAGATCGCCGCGTCCGGCCTCCGCACGCTGCGCTCCTCGCGGACCGCGGCGATGTGCTCGACCTTCTGACAGCGGCGATGCTCGAGCAGCTCGATCGCCAGCGTGTCCCCGCGCTGCTGCCAGCGCGCCTCGAGCTGGCGCTCGATCACCCGCGACTCGATCGCCAGCGGCGGCGCGCCCGGGACCGGCACCGTGCGCAGCTCGGTGCTCGCGGAGATCTGCGCGCAGCCGCCGAGCAGGCTGGTGGCGACGGCGAGGGAGGTCCAGCGCGCCAGCATGCCAGGGCTCTACAGGCTGATGCGCGTCCCCAGCTTGTCACCGACCACGCGCGCGACCGTCTGCATCAGCTCGTCGCCGGTGCGCCGCGCGACCCAGCGGCCGTCCTGCTCGCGGTCGAAGTGCCACGCGGTCGTGCCCGCCGCCATCCAGATCTGCAGCGCCGCGCTGTGGGCGTTGATCACGAAGCGCCCGCCGTCGGCGAAGCTGATCGTCAACACGTCCCCCGCGAGCTGAACGTCGAGTCCGTCGAGGTCGAGCTCGCCGATCGCCGTGTCGATGTACTCGAGCGCCTTCGCCGAATGCCTGTGAAAGTCCTTCGAGTCCATGCCTGCGCAGCCTTACGCGATCGCCCAGGAACGGTCAATTCGGAGCCGGCGTCGGCGTCGGCGTCGGCGTCACTGCGGGCGTCGGAGTCGCTGTCACTTCCGCCTTCACGTCGGACTTCACGTCGGCCTTCACGTCAGGTTTTGCGTCCGCGGCCTTGACCTTGTCCATCTCCTCGGCGACCTTGATCCCGTGCAGGCGCTCGGCCTGCTCCGGGGTGAGCTCGACGATGTCGATCGTGCGACCATCACCGAGCTGCACCTTCCTGGTCGCGGCTCCGAGCTCGGCCTCACGAGCGGCGCGCGCCTCGGCCTCGGCCCCCTCGGCGCCGCCGGCCCGCCACTTCTGATACGCGCCGTAGCCGAAGTATCCGAACAGCGGGACGAAGATCAGCAGGCGGATGATGAGCCCCTTGCGCGACATCCCTCGACTTTGCAGCACCTCGCGCCGACCAGCAAGGGTCAGGGCACCGAGGTGAAGTCGATCGTGCGCGATGTCGTCGCCCGAACCTGGCTCTCCGGGTGCAGGTTCGCCGCGCCGCTTCCGTGCACGAGCGGACCGCTGTACACCCGCGCCAGGCTCACGTAGACCGCGCAGGAGCCGTTTTCGGCGACGCTCTCCTTGGCGAGTCCGACCTGCGCCGCGCCGACCAGCACCTCGCCGTCGTCGGCCTCCTCGAGCTCGATCGGCTGACCGAGGCAGGCGTCGCCGTCGATCTCGTCGGCGAGCTTGACGACGATCTTCGCGTCCACGGCGCGGGCCGGCGACCAGTTGATCGTCAGCATGCCCGAGCGTGAGACCTCGTCCCCGGCCGCGGGCGCCATGATGGCGAAGGCCGGCGCATCGATCGCCGCCGTGAACTCGCTGACATCATCGCCGCTGCTCATCGTGAAGCGCCGCGTCACGACCTCCTGCTCGTTCACCGTCGCCAGCATCGCCTCGTGGATCACCGCGCCGCTCGGTCGCTTGATCTCCATCGCCTCGACATCGTCGATCCGCAGGCGATTGTCCTCGCACAGCTTGACGGGGATCGAGCCCGCGCCCAGCTCGGCTCGCCGCAGCTCGACCTCCACCCGCGTATGGCTGCCGTTGTCGGTCACCTGCGCCGTCAACAGCACCTCGTCCGTGAAGTCGACGCAGGCCGCCGAACCCTCGCAACCGCCCAGCCACAGCCCCACGCCGAGCATGCATACCCTGACCCGCATGCCGCCATCCTATCAGGCCCTCGCCGGCCCCGGAAACCACCCCGTGGGCCGATCCTGGCCGGCTCCTGCCCGCTGGCGGCTGGAGCAAATCAGCCCCAGAGCAGGGGTTTGACGACCGCCATGATGACCATGAGGACCAGCGGCACCACCGGCACCTCGTTGATCAGCCGGCACTGGCGCGAGGTCAAGCGACACCGACCCGCCGCCAGGTCGCGCCGGACCTTGCCGGCATAAAAGTGATAACCCAGCAGCACCACCAGCCCGAGCATCTTCACGTGAAACCAGGGCTGCGCCAGATAAAAGCTGGGCATCTGCGCCCACAACACCACCCCCCAGGTCGCCGTGAACACCATCGACGGCCAGCAGATGCCGCGATACAGCTTGCGCTCCATCACCGCCAACAACGCCGTCACCTCCGGCTTGTCGTGGTTCTCCACGTGATACACGTAGAGCCGAAAGATATAAAACAGCCCGGCGAACCAGGTGACGATGCCGATGATGTGCAGGGCCCGCAGCCAGTGGTAATCCACGCGCCGCAGTCTAGGCGTTCACCTCGCCCCGGCCCAGCCTCGGCGCATCACAACGTGACCCCGGGCCGCGGCGTTCGCCTCGCCGAGGCCCTCAGGTGCCCGGCGTGTGCCCGAACAGGGCGATGTGCAGGCGTTCACCGAGGCGAAACCCGCGCTCGATGCAGGCGCCGACGAGCAGGCGATAGCTGCCCGCCAGGGCCGCCGGGTCGACGCACTCGGGCATGATCAGCACGCGGTGGCGCTCGCGGGCGGGCACCGCGAGCGCCTGCAACAGGCCCTCGATCTCCGCCAGGTCGGCGGCGGCCTCGGCGGCCCGGACCACGAACTTGAGCTGCCAATTATCAAAACTGGCCAGCAGACGCCCCAGCACCACGAGGTCGAGGCGGGTCTGCTCGTGCCGCTGGGCCAGCTTCGGCGCGCGCAGCCACGGGGTGCTGTGCGCCAGCTTCGGCGACAGCGACAGCAGATCGCAGGCCAGCTCCGGCAGCCACACGGTGCCCGCGGTCTCGACCGTGATGTGATGCCCGGCCGCGCGCAGCCGCTGACTCAGCGGCGCGACCGCGGCGAACAACAGCGGCTCGCCGCCGGTCAGCACCACATGCCGCGGACCGCGAGCGCAGAAGTCCACCAGGGCATCGAGCTCCTGCGGCTCACCCACGGGCGCCCACGAGGTCGCCGGCGAGTCGCACCACGTGCACCGCAAGTTGCAGCCCGAGACCCGCACGAAGGAGCTCGGCACACCGACGAGCTGCCCCTCGCCCTGCAGCGACACGAAGCGCTCCGAAATCCGCAGGTGTGGGGTCGCGGTGGCCATCGGCGTGAGGCCCTGCAATACCGCACTTGCAGCCCCGCAGCCACCGCCAGCCGGCCGCCACGGGCCCCCGGCGCGCCCGCCCCCGCCCGTGCGAAGCCTCGCAAGGCCGCACAGGGCGGCGTCGGCGGTGTTACCCTCCCGCCCCCATGCAGACGCCGCGCACGAAGATCGTCGATGTCCTCAAGCTCGAGCCCCCGCACTCGGGCCTCCGCGTGAAGGGCTGGTTGCGCACCGTCCGCGACAGCAAGCAGGTGCTGTTCCTCGAGCTCAACGACGGCTCCGGCTTCGCCACGCTGCAGGCGGTGTGCCCGGCGAACCTCACCAACTTCGAGCACCTGCGCAAGCTCAGCACCGGCAGCGCGGTCGAGATCGTCGGCAACCTCGTCGCCTCACCCGCGGCCGGTCAGCGCGTCGAGCTCCAGGCCACCGAGGTCATCATCGTCGGCCTCGCGGACGCGACCTTCCCGCTGCAGAAGAAGCGCCACACCTTCGAGTTCCTGCGCGAGATAGCCCACCTGCGCGCGCGCACCAACACCTTCGGCGCGGTGTTCCGGGTCCGCAGCGCGCTGGCCCAGGCGGTGCACGGCTTCTTCCAGGACCGCGGCTTCGTGTACGTACATACGCCGATCATCACCGCCGCCGACGCCGAGGGCGCGGGCGAGATGTTCCGCGTCAGCACCTTCGAGCCCGACAAGGCCCCGCGCACCCCGGACGGCAAGGTCGACTACCACCAGGACTTCTTCAGCAAGCCGACCTTCCTGACCGTCTCGGGCCAGCTCAACGGCGAGTCGTTCGCGCTCGGCCTCTCGGACATCTACACCTTCGGCCCGACCTTCCGCGCCGAGAACTCCAACACCGCCCGCCACGCCGCCGAGTTCTGGATGATCGAGCCCGAGGTCGCCTGGGCCGACCTCGACGACGACGCCGACCTCGCCGAGGCCTTCATCAAGCACCTGCTGCGCGCCGCGATGAACCGCTGCGAGGAGGACCTCGCCTTCTTCAACGACCGCATCGACACCGGCCTCATCGCCCGCCTCCAGCACGTGCTCGACGCCGGCTTCGAGCGCATGACCTACACCGAGGCCGTGCGGCGCCTCGAGCAGTCGGGCCAGAAGTTCGAGTTCCCGGTGTTCTGGGGCGCCAACCTCCAGGCCGAGCACGAGCGCTACCTGACCGAGACCCTGGTCGGGCGCCCCGTGTTCGTCACCGACTACCCCAAGGAGATCAAGGCCTTCTATATGCGCCGCAACGACGACTGCAAGACCGTCGCGGCCATGGACCTGCTGGTCCCGAAGATCGGCGAGCTCATCGGTGGCAGTCAGCGCGAGGAGCGACTCGATGTGCTCACCGCGAGCATCACCCACGCCGGGCTGAGCCCGGTCGAATACGCCTGGTACCTCGACACCCGTCGCTTCGGTTCCGCCCCCCACGCCGGCTTCGGACTCGGTTTCGAGCGCCTCGTCATGTATGTCACCGGCATGGAGAACATCCGCGACGTGATCCCCTTCCCGCGCACGCCGAGGAACTGCGACTTCTAGGTCCAGAACCGGCCTCATGGCCGATTGCTCCATGTGCCAATGGGCCGGTTGTCCGTCACTTGACCGCGGACAACTCGCCCGGCTCACCTGGAGGGTGACCCGGAGCCACATTTAGCGGACTTTAGGAGGATAATTCGAAAAGCCGCTGGCCTCGGTCTGGCGCAAACGCTAGCCTTGGAAACGTGGGCACAAGTGGCCCTTTGGCGCGAATGACGAGGGGATGCAGACCAAGGAACTAGGCATGAAGGATCTCCCGAACCTGGCGTCCAAAAGTGCCGGCACAGTGCCGCGGTCAACGACGAGCTTAGTCTGGAGGGATTAGCTATGTATCTGCGAAGAAACAAAGTCCGTTGTGGTGAGTCGCGCAGGACCTACCTCTCGATCGCCCACAACGTGTGGTGGTCGGGGGAGGGCAACAAGAAGGCGCAGAGTCGGCCGATCGTGGTCGCCAGCTTCGGGGTCGAGGACCAGGTCGATGTCGACCTCGCCCGCGACCTCGTGGCCGCGGTCGAGCGTTGCGCGCCGAAGTTTCAGATCCGGCGCGGCGAGGGCAAGGACGCGACGATGCGCATCGCCCAGGAGATCCGCAAGATCGAGCCGTTCCTCAAGGTGCTGGCGAGCCGCAAGCTCGGCCTGTCGCAGCACCTGCCGCCGCACCCGGAGCGCGCGGTCATCCTCGACGCGCTGATCCGCGACAAGCTGAGCGAGCCCACCGAGGTCTCGGCCGGCGCACGCGAGGACGCGATCCTGTCCAGCCTCAAGATGCACATCGTCAGCTGAACTCAGCTGGCGCATTGAGTTGGATGGTCCGCAGCCCGGGCTGCTCTCGTTGAAATCCTGACCGCGCCGATCCGGCCCGCCGACTCGTTCTTTGTGCGACCGAGCCGCTGGACCGACCGGATCCTCGCGCGATAGCCGGTGGTGGAGCTCGCTCCACCACCGGATTTTTTTGTGCGCTCAGCCCTCGAGCAAGTGACGGATCAGGCGGCCCGGAAGCGGCGCGTCGGCTCGGCGCGACACGAACACGTTCTTGCTGCCGAGCCGCACCAGCGTGCCCGGACCGAGGCGCGGCGCGTGGACCTCGAGCGCCAGCACCTTGGCGCCGTCGAGGTCGCGAGGGGTCGCGCGCTCCTCGAACTTGCCGCGGTTGAGCGGCTGCGTGTCGACGAAGACCTCGCTGAGGAACTCGACCTTGACCGCGAAGTCGACGGCCTTGCCCTGCAAGCGGCCGCGCAGATCGGCGGGCAGCGACTCGGGGGCGTTGCGGTCGACCTGGGCGATCTGGAACGGGCGCAGCAGCTCGTTCTCGGACAGCTCGATGGGCAGGGCCACGACCACGCCGAGCTCGTCCTCGGCGAAGCTGAGCTTGCTCGCGGCCTCCTGGCCGCGTTGCTGCATCTCCGCGAGCTCGGCCGCGCGATCGGCCGCGCGGCGCTTGGCGTCGTCGGCCGCGGTGACCGTCGGGCGCGCGGGTGCGGCCGCCGGGGCCGGGCGGGCCGCCGAGGCGCGAGGGCTCGGGCCGGGCGCGGGCCCGCGGCTCGGCGCAGCACCGGCGGGCGGAGCAGCCGACGGACCGGCCGGCGGGGCGCCGAAGCCCTGCGTCAGGCTCGGGCCGCGGGCGGGCGGGGGAGGCGGAGGCGGCTCGTCCTCGTAGGCGCCGCCGTCGGCCCCCTCGTCGAGCTCGGCCTCGGCCTCGGCACCGGCCGGCTGACCGACGAGCGTCATCAGCAAGGTCTGGTCGTTGCCGCGGGGCTCCATGAGGGACAGCTCGATGCGCGGGCCGCCGGGGAAGCCCTCGGCGAGCTCGTCGATGGAGATGCGCATCTGCTCGCAGAGGCGGGTGACCGGCCAGTGGGTGCCGGCCTTGCCGGGCGGCACGTCGTCGCGATTGCTGTCGTCGGCGGCGATCGCCTGGCCGCGCTGGGCGACGACGAAGCCCTCGCGGGGGTTCGGCTCGGTGCGGGCGTAGTACACGAAGCACTGGCGCGGCACGATCTGGCTGACGACGAGCGCGAGGTCGAGGTTCTCGCGCCAGAACTCGGCCGGGTCCTCGCCGACGACGCTGCCGCGGATCTGCGCGAGGGCCAGCGGCAGGCTCGGGTGGCGGGAGATCTCGACGGTCGCGTCGAGGATGTTGCGGACCTTGCCGATCAACACCTCGGCGAGGGCTGCCGCCAGCGTGGTCGGACGAAACATGTCGAGCGGGAACAAGATCCCGCCGTGGCTCAAAGGTGCAGAGGTCATGGGGTCCATGGCTGACTCGCGGGGGAGCATATTAGCCCGGACCCAGAACTGCGAGGGAGAACTGCCAGCGGCCCGCACCGAGGTCGATCGGCAGCCGGCCCAGCACGACCGTCGAACCCGACGGGGCCGTGCACGTGTGGAATTCCTCGTGAGCGTTGTCGGCGCGGCTCGGGATCTTCGTCCAGCCGTGGGCGCATGAGGCTGCGAGCTGTTTGAGCCCCTCCGCGACCAGCTCGGCGCTCTCGCGGTCGTTCAGGTCCACCGCGACCAGACCGACGGTGCCGCGAGCCAGCTCGAGGGTCAACGTGTGGCCGAGCGGCTCGATCGCTGGTTTGGGTGGACAGCGCACGGCCTTCGCCGGGGCGCCCTTGGCCTCGGTCTCCTCCGGCGGCTCGGCGCACAGCTTGTCGATCAGCGTCGGCAGCGGTGCGGTCGAGGTGCCGAGTGAGAGCAGGTCGCCGGCGCTGGTCGTGAAGCTGGCGAGCTCACGCCATGCGCTGGGATCTACCCCGGTGTTCGCGGTGGTGCCCCGGTTCGGTGTGGCGCCGCCGCCGGGGCCGGACTGGCCGCGATCTTGAGCTTGCTGCCAGGCGTTGCGTGAGGACTGGGTCTCTCGACTCGCGCACGCGCCGGAGCCGAGAACGGCCGCGAGCGCGAGGCAACGAGCACGAAGGAGCACCTCCGGGACGTAGCATCGCCGGGCGCGGGGAGCCAGAACCCATCAAGAGCGCGGACGCGCGACCCTACGAGACCGGCTCAGCGGCGACGCTGGCCGCCGACGAAGACGCGGTCGACGGGGGCCGCTGTACCGCTGAGGAACAGGGCGTCGAGGGCGTGGCGGGGGTCGAGGTCGGTGAGGGCGGGGTGGCCGAGGTCGACCGTGATGGCGTCGAAGGGGGCGCCGACGCGGATCTGCCCGAGCTCGGGGCGGCCGAGGGCTGCCGCGCCGCCACGGGTGGCGATGCGCAGGAGGTTGCGGCCGACCTGGCCGGTGGGGTCGGCGAGACACAGGCGCGAGCGGGTGCGCAGGCGCTCGTGCATTTCGAGCAGGCGGGCCTCCTGGATCAGGTCGACGACGGCGTTGCTGTCGCTACCGAGCGCGAGGTGGACGCCGCTGCGCAGGTGCTCGGCGACCGGGATGATGCCGTCGCCGAGGTCGGCCTCGGTGGT